>Ga0160429_1001125_pt1 | contig 15821 bp, 13 predicted proteins | sample SolpanmetagenomR_FD_108199 | JGI IMG/M metagenome (GOLD analysis project Ga0160429, IMG submission 108199) | Solar panel surface microbial communities from Lawrence Berkeley National Laboratory, California, USA - R | ecosystem: Engineered > Built environment > Solar panel > Unclassified ...
ACAAGTATACAAGAACATCTCATATACTGGCGCAAAAGGAATTTTTGCGATTGGACGAAAGTGCATATGTGGTGAACGGTTTACCCTGTCACATGCGGAACGCTGCTTTGGTACACACATCACGATTGAAGAAATGATTGCGGAAGACGAATACTCGAATGTTAATTATTACATTGATGCAATGTGGTCGACTATGAATGATTCATAATCATTGTGCTGTTTGGGCATATGCCCATCCCTCCTCTCTCCTTCCCCTCTCTGTACAAAACAACACATAAATATAAAACCCTTAAGCCCTCAACTTGACTCCGTTTACTAAATGATACAACACTATGAGAACTCCGCTTCGGGTGAATTCTAAAATCAGAGAAATTCACACTGGAGACAAGATTACGAAATTCGTCAGTCAATGACATCATGCGAGATTCGTTACATGAGGATCAAATCATTCGAAAGACGAGCATGCGACATTCTTCTATTGGGACAGAACAGATTCAAAAACACAATTATGCGAGATTCGTTACCTCTAATGACAACAATACGAGCTGGCAACAAGGAAGCATTGATCACCTGAGGCAAGGTTCACGATTTTTGTCACTTGAAGACACCTGGGGACAGGATTATGAAATCCGTCACTCGAAGACACCTGGAGATAAGATCACGAAATTCGTCTATTGAACACTCCATGCGAGATTCGTTACATAGGGATCGAATCAAGATGAACCTACTTTGCTTCACACTTACTGCAAAGTTGTGAGCCGCTTTGATGCTAGGTTCGTCACATAGTATGGTATAAAGACATGCAGAAATCAAGGCTATCAGCAGACATCCATAAAGTGCGACCTTTAATACAGCTGAAATCAAAGAACAACTCTTAGCAATTGACTGTCCCGTCGACTTCGAACCAAATGACTACTGCAGTTGTAAAAACCCCGAATTACCAGAGTTATATCTGCAAAATGGCCGCCACGTATTTTTGACGATTGAGTTCTTTCCAATGATGCCAAACATGACATATATGAGTAGGCCAGCTGGGAAGTCGCTGATCGGTGTAATCAGAATTTCGGTATGGTGGCTGATTAGGTATGTACTAATAGGCTAGCGAGAATGATCCGTGTAATCTTACATCATGCAATCACGAAAGCGCAAACATACACCAGATAGCTTCCAAAGACTTCGAGGTGCATTGTCGACATCAACAGTAATAATCAGGTGCGGCACGAGATCACAGCATAGGATATACAAAGGTATACATATCAAAATCGCACAACAAACACAGAATGTAGTCTGTCAACATTCGACGTCTCCTTCAACTATACCGTCATCGTCGACTTCGGCTCTGGTGCTGCATTTACTTTTAGCAATAGCATCGGCATCGATATCAGCCAATTGAAAGGCTGAGATCTACCTCCTTGAAGCACAGACATCACTGTCGCTTCTTGCTGCTGTTCCTTCTCCGGTCCATAATTGTCCTGGGGCGGCATTACTGGAATTCAGACGGACATCTGGGTCGAGGAAGTCTAAAAGCTAGAGTAATATCTGAAGCGTTGATCACACCCGGAGACAAGATTACGAAATTCGTCACTCCAAGACATCAAGCGAGATTCGTTACATGAGTTATGTAACGAATCGGAGACTCGGCGCTTGCGATGTAATCGAAGAGCTATGAAGAGGCATGCAAGGTGACAAGATTCAAGATTCATCATTGACGAATGCGCGAGTATTGGACTTACCATAGGAGCCTCAAAATGTGCAGTACTGTCCGTATAGTATGCAACGAATAACGATGCAAATTGACGGAAACAATACGATTATCCATCCCAAGTTGATCGAAAAGTATTTTGAGAGTGGATGTGGATCGTAATGGGATCAATTAGCGCGTATATGATGATCGTGTACTTGCGAATCACATCAAATCACTACACTGGGTATACCTTCTTACAAATGTTTGGCCATCTAATGCTCGCGCTACTGCTTACTCAACCTTCGTACAGCCACAATTGAAATACTGTGCGACCCTCTTTGCCCTTTCATCGCTCCCACCGGTGTCGACCTCACCGATAATTATAGGATACCATGATATGTTTTGTCACGACTTCTTTCCATCTTTCCATCTTTTCATCTTTTCATTGCACTGATGTTGGTTAAGTCTGTGAATGCAACGTGTGTAGTAATATGATGTACCGCAGAGGAACGATTCACACATAACACGCACAAATCAGTGTCCAGAGGAACGTTTTACACATGCTCAGAAATGACTATGCATAGGAAAAATGCAACAAATACCTGGACAATTACATCCACCAAAATACACAATCAAATCACCCCACCCGTACTGATCCTTCCAAATGAACAAACATGACCCCGCCCCCATGCCTTGTGTCTCACTGAGGTACACATTTACACATGATTTCTCAACGGGAAACTGTTGAGCTCAAAAATGAAAAAATTTATTGTCTACTTGCCCAAGAAATTTTATTTACAAGATCCTACACCAACATCAAACATCGCACATGCACCACACACAACACCCAAGTTTGAGTATCACTGTATGCTGAGGGTAATATGGCGTCAGATTGCAAGTGGACAAGTGAAAATTACAACAAGAACAACTGCAATAGACAAAATGGGTAATCTACTCAAAGTGCCAAACTTAACTATTACAGACAAAGCAATTTGGGAAATTACGCTTAGAAGGACGAGCAGACAGATTATCCGAATAACGACGGTGAAGATCCATCGAAGTCGCACCCGAATCCATCAGTAAACCACATGAATAATCCTCCTTGTCCCCGGTGGGATCATCAATCATCAATTTCACAGACGAACCAAGATACTTCAAGCCACAAACGTTAGAAAGATTCAGCCAAACTAAGCTTCCCATGCGAAGCATAACGAGTCAACCACATAGCGCCAATTCTCAACGTATCGAATCCAAAAGTTGAGAAGCAGCAAAAGCCAAACGAAGACGATCAAGCTCCCGATCCAATGGAGAAAGTAAAGCCGAATAGTGTAAAGGAGAAGCCATAGGTAGATATGCCAAAATAAGATCGGCGAAGCAGACTAACAAATGGCACCGGTGACGGCGGTTGATAAGGATATCGATGATCCATCCTCAATTGAAGGGACAGAGATCAAACAAAGGCCCACACAAAAGCAAGTGGACCACAGGTGTGTTGGTAATTGATGAGATCATCATGCTCGATATCTTAGAAGGGTCACACCCTCCTTAAGCATCTTTGTGAGTGCACTTGTCAAGATGAATGTCTGAATGTCTGCCACAGGAGTGACGACCTCTTCGCAGGCATACTTTGTATTCGGCTAATGCTAATCATTATGACTTATTCTTGGTACTCTTGCAGATCCCGGATATGATGGTGCATACGGCTAGCACAAATCAATGACTCTTCACCAAGGGAGGATGGCATATATATACGCCTGGCACGTCATTCGTGAGGTGGTACATGGAGCGTCACGAGGCATCATGGTTTGAAAAATCCTCCTTTTCGGTCTCCTCGATTTTAGAGGAGTGGGTTAGGAGCATTCATTGTTTCCCTTTGGTGCGTTTGAGGGTGATATTGGATAGTTACACAGGATCTACATGCGTCGCATTCTTCTTATTGTGTCAAAAGAAAACGTCAAACTCTGATCTTTAGCCTAAAACCGTATGATTTTGCTCTGGTGTTAAGATTGAGAAGGGCGGGTGTTTGAGAACTACATTTGATGGGTGTGAAGTGAATGGTGAATGAATTTGTGGTGACGTTTGATTGATAAGGGGTCAAAGTATGGAGCGGTACGCAGTGAGGTGGGAGTCATGTAGTGGTTCATGGTACTACAGCAAACTACAGCAAACTCAATCGAATTAAAGCGCTATGAATGGACATTAATACACGCAAAACTCTTCAGAAACGTCTGTGTCTGTATCGCAAAGATCACTCAATTTCTTTCATGAATTGCCGGAATCTACTCGACCAAGAAAACATAGATTAGACAAGGAAATGCTGTCACTAAATCATCGCTGAATATCAATGCAGCACATGATGAACTGCCACCTAAGGGGTATAGCTCAGTCCACAGCTTTGGTACCGAAAAAAAGAAGGAATAATAGGTCACTCGTTGAAAGTGACAAAAGAACCACTGACTCGCAAAAGATCCTGAAGAGGATTGCAAGCTCATAGAATGATGTAGGGTGTAACCGTTTAAGCGTATATATCGCTCAGAACTTAACTGGTTTAATATATTGTTCATTGAATCATAATATATCTCCATTCTTGTTTAATGATTCTCTCACTGCCATGGGGACGCAGTGATATAACCAGGTTGTGCGGAAGAGATTTGTAGGTAAATCAACAGTTCCTACTGACACGAATCCACATATCTCCCTAATGGAGAAAGCTCAATCAACAAGCAAACAACAAAGCCAAAAATAATGAATCTTTTCTTAGATTTATGTCGATGAGAGAGGACCTAAGTATTATAACAACCAAAATATCTAAGAAGACCAGAATCATAAGCGATAAGATGAATAAGACACCTGTGCTATAAAATTATCGCAGAAACTTTAAAGATAGATTGAGTCTTATCTCGAAATCATGTAGTATGAGTATGGGGAGGATTGGTTCGTCGCATCAACGTATCTTAGTGCCTTAGAAAGTATCATTCAAGCCATTTTGCGACGATTCCAATGATTACAAGTCTGCTACTCTTGGCTCTATTTGTTGTACGCAATAAAACCTTCTACTCCGCCCTCGATTTCGCACGCCGACAAGAGTCCCGGCAGCCCGGGGCATCCCAAACTCATCACGTATGAATGGGAAGGGACTGCATCCATCAAGTGGTTACGAATATGTTCCAAAGAGGTAGAAATGTTTGTTGTCAACTTAAAGCTCACCTTGTGCGGCAACATCATTTCATTTGTTTTGTCATTCCCAAATCTCGATTCGCAAAGTCAAGTCGAGAAACAGCAGTATCTTGAAGCAGAAAACAAAGCCAAAGAACAACGCGCGGAAGAAGAAAACAAAGCCAAAGAAGACAGATATTTGGAACATCAGCACGAGGTATCTGAGCACATGCGCGTTTTGGAGGAGCTGCGTACAGCTTTCAATCCCGCTTACGAATGGGAGCAAATCCGCAAAATGTGCAATGCGTTTCAGGTGACTCCAGCATGAGCCCTGGATCAGAATGGTTCGTTGTGACGCTCTCGGCATTATAATGTGGTACCTAGCCCAGCTGTCTTGCTTGTGCCTTAAGTCGAGACCATAGCCTACCGTTTCATGTAATCTCCTTCACTCAGCTCTGATCTTACGCGGCCTTTTTAGAGTAGATACGGGGAGATAAAGAGATCAATGAATAGAAAGATTCCTTGCTGTACATTGCACTAGAACAAATCGAAAATGAGAAATTTTCTGCGTTGAAGATTCGCCATTTTGATACAAATAATGTGAGGTGTGACCCTGTGGGTTCTTCATATTGTACTTGGTGTCCGCTGACTAACTCTATTAGTAAGTACTCCGTCGCCATTCACTTTGCCTAGAATCACAACAATATGACCCCTCTTGTAATAGTGTACGTAATGCAGTCACTGGGCGGACATAAACGGGTTGCATCCTTTACATCTTCCTTACTTCTAGTATATATTACATACGAGTCGAACAGAATCTCCAACATACACTTGACAATCCACTATAATACTCAAAACCAAAAGCTCGGTAGATCGCAGCAACGTCGCGTCCACAACAAGACGATCCTTTCCAAATCTCCGGACTATGAAACAGGAATGACCCTCAACACGCAACTTTTCGGGAGCAGTCGATAAACGTGTACAGGAAAGAAGTGTTGTTTCATGCTTTTTGGTCCGGTCCGTTACTTGAACATCATCTACTCAGTATACAATCATGTACAATTCACAATATACATCCCGGTCTTTCACATCATCGCGAAGAATAATCTCATGGGTTCAAACAGACGAAACAATAACAACCACATCTACAGTTCTACTACAAAAGTTTCGAGATCTACCGCATTTTGAGATTCGAATCATCCACCTTCGACACGAAATGGGAGGACCTCCACTTATCAACCTCTCGGAAACCAGATTCAGACTGTCAGATTCGTCATTCTATAGTGATGTTGTACGATACGCCTTGCTTTATAAATACGGTGACATATGATTTGATTTGGACACATTATGGTTGCGGTCGGTCGATCCTCTGTTGACGGAATTCCATGATCGTGTCATGGTGTATATTTGGGAAAATCAAAATTACCCAAACGGAGCAGTTTTTAGTTCGATGGACCCACGATCATATGCATTGCAGAATATCATCGAATCTCTCATCTCACGAAACAAAGGATTCGGCTTTCAAGAGGCGAACATCACCTTTGATCTATCGCTTGACTTTCTTATCCTCCCGTGTGCGTGGTTCAACGCGGATTGGCAGACAAATCCTCTTCAACTCTCAGTGAACCTATTTTTCGAATCCCGACCACCCAGCTTAGATAAAATGCACATTCGATAATTTTCATGCAGGAGCGTTCACCTATCACTGGCACAATCAGTGGAAGCGGAATTGGACAGAAAATAGCTGTATAAGTGACCTGAAGATCGATATCCAGCAAACGTTGTCCCGATACGGGATGTAAATGTAATTGAGTATCTTTTATCACCTATTTATACATTAAATCAATATTCATTATTTAAACATCAATATATTCGATATAAAGTGAACCAAACGGTCCTGATCACCAAAAGTAATCCTTCCAGTCTTCGGACTCTCCGACTTCGACAAATGGACCTCGACACTTTGCAATCCACACGCAGCGCAATTCGTCTATCAATGAATTCCAATTGCTAGCACGTGTTCCTATCCAAGCATCGCACTCCAAAGCCATCATGATTTGTTGTAACCAATGTAGTAGCATCTTTGTTTTGCCAAATGCATTCACCTGATTGGTTACCTCGTGGCGGTTTATTTCAGCGAATCTGGGAACGTTGGGTGAGACGATAATGCTCCAATGATTGCCGACCAAAGTTCCAGCAGAATCTAGATGTTGTTCAGGTAGAATTGTAGAGGCCCGTATCGCTGCCGAGTCATCCGAGGAAATGAACAGCCTATTGCTGAGACTCATTGGGTTCTGCAGAACACATTGTTGTGCGTGTTCGACGTATGTATTCAGTGGGATGAGTTTCATCTCTGTGTTCAGAGGGTTAGTAACGGATTTTTCACTGTTGTCAAATGTTTACCTGAACCTTTATCTCCGTGCCGCATGTGAATGTTCGCAGTTCCATCTGGGAGCGGAAATTCTACTGATGTATTCGCGATCACTCTACGCTCCTCATCCCAAAAGTAAGCAGTATGGTCGGACATCTTTAGCCTTGAGTCTTTGATTTTCCGTAAGGTCGCGGCATTCAGTCGGCCTAGATATGCCGCGGACTGAGTTCGCCACCATTTCTTGTAATACGTCTCGGTCAGAATGATTCCTTGATGAAGCTCAGCTAGTTTTTCTTTCCAGACCGTTGGACAATCCTTTGGCCCGAACCAATTGTTTGGTATATTAGTGTGCAAATAGGGATTGATCATCTTGACGTCGGGTGAGATACTTGCGGTGTTGTCCAAGTAGTTGCAATTCGAAATAGGTTCGAATACACAATCCATATCCTCCCTGACACCTTGGTCCAATCTGCAGTCAGTGTCAACTAAATGCTCTCCATTACGGGTATATTGCCCTCCATAGATGAGGATATAGTCGTTTTCCAGCGCTGCACCCAATTGCCACCCCATAACTAGATTGCATTAGAAACCCATCTCAATCTTATCTGATGACCTACGATGTAGAAAAGCACCGAGCCCATCATGCTCATTTCTTGACACGACGAATCTCTGGTTTTTGCAAGACGCAGGATGTTGTTTTGTCCATATCCATCTTTGTACTTCTCTGGTGAGCGGGGCGAGTCCGTTTTGGTCGAGCGAGTCAATGTAATCTGGCCATGAAGTCTGTGTCATGCTGTTGTTCGTCAGCACACATCCAGCAACGAATCATTTAGGTACTTATATAGCCGTTCTATTCTCTGCTTCCGACTCGGGAACCCACATGTGCTGTTGGACATCGTGATGACGATTGGCGTGTAGGAACGTTTTCGTTGAGATGGTATCAGCCAATAACAGAGCGAGCAGATGAGAAGAGTGAGTGTCAAACGAGTTCTGGATGATGGCTGTCGTAGTCGCTTACACAATGACATTACTGTCATGTTGTGATCACACGAATCGAACCAATGTGTGAAATAAGAGAAGATCTTTCGTTGTTCAGCCCTTACCCTACCTTTTTTTTTTTATAAGAAGTGAAAGGATTGCCTATCGCGTTGCCCTCAAGGAGATTTTTTCCTATGTCATAAGGGCATGCCAAAGCAATATTTTGTGTCATCATGTGTCATGCCGTCACGAAGAAATCTTCCTATATCACCATCAAATCAGTCTGCATAGTAGAAGGATGGCTATTACATCATCTTACAGCCTGTTCTACTGCTTAGTGTATGCACTGAATCCCATTGGGGCCTTTGAAACAATACAAAGCTGATCAATACTACAGTGCGTGCATCCTAGAGGGCGCAATGGGCAATAATTGCAAAAATCAAGTCCCAGACTGGTCTCAATTTGAGACTACGCTGACATCCCTTTTCGCATTGAGGAGACATGGGTAGACATCGTTCCGAAACACGTTCTCCAGTGCAAATCCAGTATAAATACACAATGGGACCTTCATTCATACCAAAATGATCAGACCACGTGAACATAAACAACGTCTTTAAGCCATTTCAATAGCATATCTGCGCTTTCGAAACGTACACAACGCTGATCATGTTATATAACCTTTTCTAACCCGCAAAGCATTTATGGCCTCCTTTGGACTTGATCATCGTTTGGGATCAGGAAAGTAGCCCAGATGATCGCAATGTGCGAGTGCTCGAGGCGCTTTCACCACGCCTAAAGATGAAGTTCGAGAACAAACCTTGAGACGGCACCTTATGCGGTAAGTGGAGATCTGCGGGATATTGTAGGCAGCAATATTCGAACATAATGTAGTAATGATCATCACACTTGAGCTAACGGAACAATCGTAGATCAGATAAATATACCGATAAAGTGTGGATCGGATGCGGTGATTCGGACGTGTTCTTTTCCGCTCCGATTGTCCCTTCTGCATCCTTCGGCAAGAGCAGTGGGAAACCGCGCATGATCGTTTACAACGGCTGCTGCACTACATGGGAAGCGGGTGCTTATGTTACTCTTAGCTATGAACCTATTGCCGAGTTCATGGTCGTCACTGGATTCCCCTTTAATGTTCAAAGCTCTCATCCGAAGCTCATGAGAAATCACATCACTCGACATACAAAATATAGAGACTTTGGAGAAGCTTGGTATAAGATTTGCTCGTCAAGTGAAGGACAGGACCAGTATTCACGATGTAATATCATAGGGACTTATTCATGGTTCAGTTACCGTGATTCGTATAAATGGCATATCAAAATTGGACTCGAATATAATCATCCCGCTTTGAAGCAGCGACTCGTGACAGAGGAGGCAACAGTGATCGCTAAGAATATTCCTCATATTGGGGTGATGCAAGACGAGTCAACACTTGGAGTCGCTATGGTCATTTTCCATGATTACATCTGTGTCTACCTGGAAGGAGATCAAAGCTGTGAAAGTACTGATGCGCAGATTCGAGACGGGTTCCTAGGAACTACCTAACTGATTGGACAATGGTCACGACCTCGTCAAGAGCTCAGCGAGATAGGCCACCTCTACCGAGAAATGATACTTGGCCGTGGTGACAAACATCGAACCATCGATAACTCATGAAAAAGGTCTAGGCCCAAATATCGGTCTTTTCAGGCAGAACGCAATCTATGTTGTTACGCTCATCGATACTGTCTAGCGGATTCTTCACCCATTATTCATGGAAGCATATACCACGAGCGATGGCGATTAAATTTACGTGATTGAGCGTCGAAACAAGTGGAACAGCCAACAGAACTTGGAGAATCGTCCTCTCGAGATCACTGAAATGAGGCTGAGTCCAACTTCCTAGCTATGCAGTCATTGATTCATTGATAGACGAATTGCGCTGCCTGTGGATTGCAAAGTGTCAAGGTCCATTTGTCAAAGTCGGAGAGTCCGAAGACTGGAAGGATTACTTTTGGGAATCAGGACTGTTTGGTTCACTTCTCTCTTATCAAGGAGTACTCTTGAACGCTCAGGAATGCCATCATAGAATATCATGTTTTCGTGTTCGTTGTTACTGCTGATCCAAGTTCGTATCCTCTTTGTACGGACACTTGCAGCACTTTGCAATGGCGTTATCATCATATTTCATTAGATCTATCTCGGTACTTCATTCGGCATCAATTCTCTTCAGAAGGATTCATTAGTGATGAAATCGTCCCAGGATACATCAGTGATACGAATTGTGTGCCACTCGTAACGAAATAGAGGCAAAATTTCCCTCTCTCTCTTTATTCTATTGTAGTTGCAAGCTCTCTCTCTCTTCATCTGCACCATTATACAAAAACATAGAACAAACCCTCACCCAATCGATCACAATAATCAATTTGCAGCTCTCATATAGGCGTACACGTATGCACCCACATTAGCACCATGCTTCTTTTACTTACTAAGGTTGAAAGTAGGAATTGTACAGAGTCTAGCCTAGTTCAGTCATTGCCCCATTATGTACATACACCGTCGTATAAGAAAGTAACCAAATTCTGTTTAGGGCAAGCTACCGTAGTACTGATTAAGAGTCAGTGAGTCGGTAATGACCATTCTAGGCCTTGTCACGATTGCATTGACGTGGACAATATGGATGATGAAGACCGCCCAATTCGGCCAACTCCCTCTACATACAGTCCCAGATTGGAGTCTCATAGCTCCCAGTGCGCAAGAAGATCTGCTTAGTCTACCGTACCTTGGACTGGTGAACACAACAGTAAATGGACTCGAAATCAATTACGAACCAATACCAGCTTCGCAGGTACGAGTGGTAATCATGGTTATGACTGGAGGACCTAAGCAAGAAGAACGAGTACCGTGGTCACTTGGAACTTGGGCCAATAGAACAGCAAGCCGGATGCCATCGGAGTGGAAAGTACATTTTATGTCGGAATCAACTTCCGAGGGTCTGCCGCTCATGGTTCTATCTGATGTGACAGACGGAAGTTATGGCAACAACTTCGAGCGATTCTTCCTTGGATTGCAATGGATCAGTCAGACATATCCTAATGTAGACTGGGTGGTCAAATTAGATGACGACACGGCGTTACACCCATTGAATCTCAAAACTGTTTTGGAACAATGCGATCCGACAGATTCGGCAGTGTACGGGCGCTGTGAAGACATCCTCGAGCGTGGGCGACTTTCGCATGTTGACGGAGGCGCAGGAAACATTTTCACTGGGCAGCTGCTGCGTATCATGGCTAGAAAGAATATGCTATATCCAGAGAACGTCAGGAGACTGATGTACGGCGGCAAAAGAGTTTCAAACGACATTGCTTTAGCTCACCTGATCAAGATTCTAGAAACTCACTACTCGCTCGAAGCTGGGAGCATGACGAGATGTAATAGTTATATCTTTCAGCATAACAGAGTATATATTAAGGAATGTGTAACGCAATGGGGCTGCATTACAGTGCATCATGCGAACGAAAGCGTAATGAGCGCTCTGATGAGGTATGGAAGGCCGCTATTATCTTTCGTCAGTTTCTCTCCCGCTCATCAATGGGGACAACTCCGCAATCTATATGATATATTCGAAAGAGATTCCTGAAGAATATTTGCACCGCCCAACTCAACTGCTCCTCGCACAAGGGCCTTGGTCGTCTGACTCTGATGCGATCAATGCACAATCTGTACTAGAAGTTGTATATCAGCCCTTCAATAGGATACTTTAGTCTCGGAGATACATGACGCGCAACCTTGTACAAAATCATCCCAACCTGGGCTCACTTCTTCAAGTGAGCTCTTGGTGAGTGCTGGGCCTCTCATACATTATTAGTAGGCTTCTTACTCCGCCGTTTCTCGTTGATTTTCCGTTCTGCAACTTGGTATTTGTATCGATTCTTCTTCGCATGCAACTTCGTATGTCGCCGTATTTCGTTCTGATCTCAAACTGGGGTTTGTTCGACGATATACCAGAATGATTTCACATGTTTGAAAGTTTAGCTTAGCATCTCTGCGTACGGATTACAGGTATGATCTTAACCATCCTAGAGTGCAGTATGAGTACTTGCAGCGCCAACTCTTGGCAGCTGAGCCGTTCTCGCCCACTATCCAAGAAACGATTTTTCCTTTTGATCTCGATTGCGCGAAATTCACCAACTTCATATTCAGTACACAAAATTCTCTATCTTTCCATGCTGAAGGGACGACCGAACTATAAAAGTTACAATTCAAGAAAATACTGTTAGGTTTCAACCTACTGCTATACCACGGCAAATCCATATTTTTCGGGCCAGTTGAGTGAACAGATTTATGTAATGATGAGAGACGCTAACACCCATGCAGCAAGAGCATAACATTCGTGCTAAGCTGCCTAGCTTTAGTCTCTATATTAGCATGAACTCAATACAATTCTAGTCTTTCACAAAGCCTCCGAGCTTACCGGATCAGTAGGAAAACAATCTGTAACTCCATCACGACGTTTATTAAGGAACCATTTCAATGGCTTGAAGAACCTGACTATCACTAATCAAAGATGGACGCTCAACGTACATGTTGGAGAGTGATCAATCTTCTGTGACACTGTCTAAACTTTGAAACTCGGACTGTAATTGCACTCCCGAATTTAGATATTAAGTTAGTTAGAGCACTTAGTAGACTAACTAATCCTAAGTGTAGGCAATCACTTACTCTTAGTCACGATAAATGACTACTACGACAGGGTCTTATGATGCTCAATTATTCGCTGGATTCACTACTGTCCACCTATATGACCTTGGTCGACCTCTTCTTTGTACTTCTTCCCTCCAAAACAAAGCAATTTACATTTCTTTCGTATATATTCCCTCTCTGGCGGATGCCCGAAGTTGATTTTTCCTATCGCTAAGCATATAAAAGGAGCAAGATCTCCGCCATGACTACAAACATTTCATCACCCATCAGCAGTCGTACCTTGTATAAACAGAGATACATGGTGTTAACATTGCTTCTTTATCTGCATTTATTACGTAAATATACCACACGCTACGGCATTCTTTGGCATAGCTACCTTTCCTACCAAACAGAAACTGACATATGATTCCATATGATTAGTTTGAATACATGTTAGCAACATCGACAATCGAACCGCAACGAGGTTTCACATTCCCTTTGATCCAGCATGAGGGACTATCTCAAGCCGTGATTACGCGCGGCCCGCTCAGTAGCATACTGCTCACCGTATACCATCAGCAAAATATCATCGGAATGATCCTGGAAAACATTCTAAGACTGGCAGCAGGACCATACGAGTTGCTGAGTATGTCAACCGTCCCCATCTGCAATTGTTAAATTGCCCTTTGCGGTCGTAGAGTGCTAAAGCTTCCAAATTAGCGATTCTTGATGGCTGTACCGACGGATCAGAAGACATCGTGGATGTGGTTATGGCGCAATACATGAACAATACTCTCGAAGGCTCTAGACCCTTGCGAAGTTATACCAAAGTCATTAATCCGACCGCATTGTATGAGATAAAGAGCAACAATATGGGACTGCGGCTGGCGAAAGGGGACTATGTCATAATTATCCAGAACGATATGCAAATGCTGGACTTCGGTTTCGACAGAATATTACTAAGCCCCATGCTCGAAGCCGAGGATATACTGGCCGTCTCGGGACGTTGCGCCGATAATGACCACATTCAGGATGGTATCTTGTATTTAATGGGAATATTGGTTGTTGCAGCCATCATGATTATACTGTTGGGATGTCAAGTATATTCTCGATACGAGATGTATCTATTAGAGGTCCTTGGCTGGTTCACCGTGAAACGATGAAAGCATTATACTATTTGCCTGAAGAGTTTCATCCTTTTGCCGTCGATCATGCGGTATGTCATTTGATACGGGATGATCCATTCATTTGCATTGATCACCACTAGATTTGTTTGAGGGCATATCAACTCTATAAGTGGAGGTGCGGAGTAATGCCTATTGCGATTCGGTCGGATAGTTATTGGTCCCCTCGCGGCAACGGTGAGCAACAATCCGATGAGCTCAGGAAAGCAGATGACATCAATAAGAAGCGTTTGATCCTGCTAGATGGCACATATCTCGCAACAAGTCATTTTCACGACGAGGAACGCCAAGTAAGACCTTGGAATTATGCTTCAATCCCCCGGTAAGTCCAACGATAAGATGACGAGCCAGCTCACAAAGATTAGCACAACTGTCACCCCAGCCTCCTCCAAGCTAAGACACTCGAACAGCTTTACTCGGGTGTGAATGAATACATAGGGAAAATCGCACTAGGCTTGTTATTTATGCTTTAGATTTCTCAGCAACTCTGCTGTCTAAGTAAGCATCATCGAACAATGTGGTTATCAAAGAATTTGATTTTTCCAACCACCCAAATTGGTATAACATAACACAGGAACGAGGCCAGTATGCATGGAAGATTGCAATTCTGCTGGACACGATAGCAGCGTATGGAGGTCTGGTGATGTGGATGGATAGTGGAAACAACATCCACAACGATATGTATACGAAAGTATGGCGGGAGATAGGCAAAACAGGTATCTATTCTAACCCGACTGGCGGGTCATTGAAAAAGTAATGCACGCCTCAAACTTGCATGAGGACCCAGCTACTACGAAAAGATGGTCTCATCAGGACACACTTCATGCGCTTGGTATACCTGCAGGATTGTACGATCAGCAGATGTGTAACGGAGCGATAATTGGAGTCAATTCGTATGATTGGCGGGCGATGAAGAATGTCATAGAACCTGTAACATCCCCAGATCGAAATTCGAAAGTTGGACTGACAGTTGGTATGTACCAGATGTATGCCTGTGCGATGTCTAGGCAATGTATCGCTCCTCTAGATTCCTCCCGTCTGAATCACCGTCAAGACCGAACTGTTCTCACTGGTCTGATGAGGAAACACGGGTTCGGCTGTCACTGGCATAATGCTTTCCCGACTCAAAACCCTTTGAAAGACGGAGTTACGATCAGTATTCAAAACGATGTCAAAGGTGAAGGTAGCAGAATGTGCAAGGATACGAGAGGGGATCTGATGGACTGCAATTTTTCGATCATCGAAATAATTAAACCCTCTGAGGTTTTTCGAGGTAAAATCAAAATCTCCATGCGGTCTTCATTGCATGGCTTGCATGCATTGGGCGGTCCTGTTACTTGAGAGGCGGGCTAATCGCACTGGGAGGTGCGTACCTAGATTCAAAGAGCGATATTTGTAATTACTAGTATTACTATGGGGATGGTACTTGGGTAATGGGGATGGTACCTCTACTACTTGGGGCTTTTCTTGCACGCATGAGGGATATTTCGGACTATTCATTGGGCATTGATCAGAAATCATTGATGAATCGTATGCGTAATTGTAACAATGATTACCATATGCTAATTGATACCAATGGGATCTTGGGAGGAGGCTGCCGAGCGCCGATCATCTTTGAGTTTGACAGAGCTTGTTTAAACGTATTCAGTAATCCAGTCAAGATTGTTGCTGCTATGAAATAAATGAGTAGAGTGCGCTTGAGGTATGGCAGTTAGTAGGCAACGCCCACACTGTAGTCGAGCATGCGAAAATTCCGGTGTGGGATGCTTCA
>Ga0160429_1001126_pt1 | contig 15811 bp, 16 predicted proteins | sample SolpanmetagenomR_FD_108199 | JGI IMG/M metagenome (GOLD analysis project Ga0160429, IMG submission 108199) | Solar panel surface microbial communities from Lawrence Berkeley National Laboratory, California, USA - R | ecosystem: Engineered > Built environment > Solar panel > Unclassified ...
GCGCGTGGAGAACCTAGGCCTCGTTTCCACGGACTACCGCACTGGCCGCACTACGAGCCTGCAGGACACGGTCGCGACCCCGCGCTTCGGCCTTACCTACGATCTCACCGATGAGGTCTCGGTCTACGGCAGCTACGGCCGTTCCTTCCTGCCGAATACCGGCACGGATCGCTCGGGACGCCCCTTCGCTTTCCAGCAAGGCGAGGGCTACGAGGTCGGCGCCAAGCTCAGCCTGCTTGACGGACAACTGAGCGCAACGGCGGCTCTGTTCGACATTCGGCGCACCAACGTCCTCACGGCCGATGCAGTCGATTTAAACTTCAGCGTGGCGGCCGGCGAGGTACGCAGCCAGGGCTTCGACCTAACCGTCGCCGGGTATCTGGCACCCGGCTGGCGGGTGATCGGCACCTACACCCATGCCGATGCCGCTGTAAGTCGTGACAACACGCTGCCCGTGGGCACGCGGATCGCTAACATCCCTGCCGACACCCTCGCCTTGCAGAGCGTCTACGAGTTCCAAGGGGCAGAGTTACGGGGGCTTGGCCTTGGTGGTGGCGTGACTTATGTCGGTCAGCGCGTGGCCGGCACCGCCCTCTCGACTTTTCGACTGCCGGACTACACGGTCGTCAACCTGATTTCGTACTATTGGATTACTCCGCAGGTGCGGGTCTATCTTAACGTCGACAACCTGCTCGACACGAACTACTACGACCGCGCCTTCCAGAACCGTTACGCGACACCGGGTACGCCACGCACAATCATGGGTGGTGTCGCAGCACGCTTTTGACCTCTATCGTTGCCAAGAAGGGGCTTCTGCGACGGATCGCCCATCTGTCTGGCGTCCACGACTGCTGTAACGTTTGAATTGCCGGTAAGCAGACCAGCTGAAATCCACCCTAAGGAAACACGAGCAACTCTGGTCGGGGCAGACACCCACTCACCACCATATCTGGTAGGTGGCGAAATCGGTCGATTTACGAACACAGATCACTATAGGCGGCAAAGTCCGAGAAGGATGGATTTTTGCCAGTCTGCTTTCAGGCGAATGGGCGACGAAGCGGACATTTCCGTAACGCAACGACGAGCATCGCAGGTCTTCGCGACGTGACGTCGGATTTCAACCGCAATCCGCTTACCAAAAATCGGTATCGTCCTCGCGTGCTTCAGGCAGGTTCGGGTCGGACGCCGGCGAGGAACAGGGCAATGGCGGCACGACGGCGCCTTTCCTGGGCTTCGGCATCCACCTCGATGCCGAACAGGGCCTGCCTCGAACTCCGCCCGAGGACGAGATTGAGGAACAGGTCGGCGGCGATCTCGGGGTCATCGACCGCGATCTGTCCTTGCTCGACCATGACACCAAGAAGGCAGCCGACCGCCCTGACGCCCCGGAGCCAACCTTCCTCGTAGGCGAGCTTGGCAAGGTTGGGGAATTGCATGGCCTGGGCGGCGATGCAGCGGGTGAGCGCTGCGGCTCCCGGTTCATGGGAGCGGGCAAGCAGGTTGCGGCTCAGCTCGTCCAGCACCGTGGCCGCATCCTTCGGGGTGGCCCTGAGAGCCTGCATCTCCGCCGCCGCCGAAAGGGGGGCGAGCCATTCCCGAATGCGGCCCTGCAGGACCGCCTCGAACAGGGCTCGCTTGTCCTGATAGCGGGAATAGAGCGTCGGCTTGCTGACGCCCGCGGCTTCCGCCACCGCGTCGATGGAGGTGCCGTCGAAGCCTCGCTCGATAAACAGTTGGGTGGCGACCTCCACGATGCGCGCCTCGCGCCGCGCAGCTTCCTCGCGTGTCGGCCGTCCGCCGGTCCCTCGCTTGGGCGACGCCTCTGGCTCGGCCACCGTAGTTGCTGCCATCATCATTCTCCTTGTCACCTTCCACGCCGCCCTGTATCAAAACGTTACCGTATCGTATTGATGTTGGCCATCACCATGGACGCTCGACCCAGCGATCTTCCCCAAACGGAAGCTCCAACCGCTATCACGGGGACCGGGGGCAATCCCACGCCGGCCGCCTCGGGCCACCCAGCCGTTGCACCGGCTGCCAAGCGTCGGAAGGCGCGCTTGATCCTTCCCGCTCTCCTCCTCGCCGCCCTGGGCGGTGGTGGCAGCTACGGTTGGCACTGGTGGACGGTCGGGCGGTTCCTGGAGACGACCGAGGATGCCTACCTGCAGGCCGACAAGGTGACCGTCGCCCCGCGCATCGCCGGCCACGTCGCCGAGGTGCTGGTCGGCGACAACCAGCCGGTGAAGGTCGGCGACGTCGTCGCCCGCCTCGACGACCGCGAGTATCGGGTCATGCTCAAGCAGGCCGAGGCAGAGGTTGGCAAGGGTCGGGCCCAGCTCCTCAGCACCGCCGCCGCCATCCTGCAGCAGCAGGCCCAGGTCCAGTCCGCGAAGGCCGAGGTCGAGAACACCGACGCGGCTCTCGACTTCGCCGGCAAGGAATACACCCGCTACCAGAACCTGTTGCAGACCGGCTCGGGCACGGCGCAGCGCCAGCAGCAGGCGGATGCCGACCTGCGCCAGAAGCGGGCGGCACACGACAAGGCCATCGCCTCCCTTGATGCAGCCCGGAAGCAGGTGGAGAGTTTCCGCGCCCTTGAGGGAAGCGCGAAGGCGAGCCTTGAGGCGGCGCAGGCGAAGGTCGAGCAGGCACAGCTCAACCTGACCTACACCACCATCACGGCGCCCGTTGACGGCGTGGTTGGCGACCGCTCGCTGCGGGTCGGACAGTTCGTCTCCGCCGGCACGGGCATGCTGACCGTGGTGCCGATGGGCCGCGACATCTACCTCGTGGCGAACTTCAAGGAGACCCAGACCGGGCGGATCGTCGAAGGTCAGCACGTCACCTTCACGGTCGATGCCCTGGGCGAACACGCGTTCGAAGGGCGTATCGAAAGCTTCTCGCCCGGCACCGGGGCGCAGTTCGCCCTGCTGCCGCCGGAGAACGCCACCGGCAACTTCACCAAGGTCGTCCAGCGCGTGCCGGTGCGCATCGCCCTGGATGATGGGGACCCGCTGCTCGCGCGGCTGCGTCCGGGCCTCTCGGTCGAGGCGACCGTGCACACACGGGACCAGGTCGAGCGGGTCGAGCCTCGGCACGGCAAGCCGCGCCCGGCCCTCGTCAGTGAGGCTTTGCCCCAATGAGCCAGGTCGACCCGTTGACCGCGGCGCCCGAGGTCAAGGCCAGCGCACGCGACTGGCTGGCGGTGTTCGGCGCGATCCTCGGCGCGTTCACTGCCATCCTCGACATTCAGATCACCAACGCCTCGCTCGCCGACATCCAGGGGGCGCTCGGCGCCTCCACCGAGGAGGGAAGCTGGATCTCGACCGCCTACCTCATGGCCGAGATCATCGTAATCCCACTCACCGGCTGGCTCTCCTCGGTGATCGGCCTGCGACGGTACCTGTCGGTGAACACGATGCTGTTCACCGCCTTCTCGCTCGCCTGCGCGCTCTCGACATCGCTCCCGCAGATGATCCTGTTCCGCGCCGGCCAAGGCTTCACCGGTGGCGTGCTGATCCCGACCGCCATCGTCATCGTGCGCACGCGCCTGCCGAAGAGCCAGCAGACCATCGGCATCGCGATGTTCGGGCTGACCGCCACCTTCGCCCCGGCCATCGGCCCGACGGTGGGCGGCTGGCTCACCGACAACTTCTCCTGGCACTACATCTTCTACCTGAACCTGATTTTCGGCCCGCTCGCGATGGGCATCCAGCTCGGCGCCTTCGACGACGTGCCGGCGCGGTGGGCAGAGCTCCTGAAGGGCGACTGGATCGGTATCGGCCTGATGGCCACCGGCCTGCCGGCGCTGACCTACGTGCTGGAGGAGGGCCAGCGGAAGGACTGGTTCGGCTCGCAGATCATCGTGAACATGTCGCTGCTGGCGGCCGCCGGCATCACCGGCTTCATCGTGCGCGAGTTGATGGCCGAGCGACCCTTCATCAACCTGCGGGTGCTCGGCAACCGCTCGGTCGGCGGCTCGTGCGTGCTGATGACGGTCCTCGGCGCGGTCTCGTTCGGCTCGATCTACATCATCCCGGTCTACTGCGCGCAGATCCAGGGCTACAACGCCCAGCAGATCGGCTACGTGGTGATGTGGTCCGGGCTGCCGCAGTTGCTGCTGTTCCCGATGATGCCCCTGATCATGCGGGTTTTCGACGCCCGGCTGCTGGTGGTGACCGGGACGCTGTTCTTCATCGCCAGCTGCTGGATCAACGTCGGCCTCACCCACGACGTCGGCATGGACCAGTTGATCCTGCCGCAGTTGATGCGGGCCATCGGCCAGCCGCTGTTCACCATCCCGCTCTCGCAGCTCTCGACGGCGGGCCTCGCACCGCGCGACACGGCCGACGCCTCGGCGCTGTCGAACATGATGCGCAACCTCGGCGGCTCGATCGGCATCGCCATGCTCTCGACGATGATCGACCGGCGCGAGCACATGCACTTCTCGGTGCTGGCCGAGGCGATCACCGTCAACGCCACGCGCACCCAGGAGCGCCTCGCCGCGCTGGCCGCCGGCCTGCACGGGCATATCGCCGACCAGGCGGCCGCGAAGGGCGCCGCCATCGGCATGCTGGCCCAGCAGGTTCGCCGCGAGGCTTACGTCATGGCCTACGCGGACGGGTTCTACATCGTCGGCGTCAGCCTCGTTCTCAGCCTGGGCGTCGTCGCCATCCTGAAAAAGCCGCAGCGGACAGCGGGCCCCATCGAGGCCCACTGAACCTGCCGCTCGACGGATCGCATGGTCCGCCTCGTGACCATGCGATCAGTGGCCGGCCTGCGCTCCGCCCCCTCCGCGGGTCGGCCACGACACCTTTCGGATACGTCGCGTGCCGCGGCGATTCCCACCTTCGCGGGCAAGGCGTCAGTCCTCTCGCGCACCTAGGCGAGTCCGTCACCAACCTCGGATGGGACACATCGAGGCCGCTGCCCTCGTTACCGTCGGTCGGACACCCTCATAGAAAATCCAAGTCGGTCGTTCCGTCGGGGGCGAGCAATGCGGTCGGTGGCGGGCCGAACGGACCGGCGGCCAGGACCGCCCCCCTCAGGCGCTTCTCCATGGCGTCCATAAGAAGCGGGTTCCCGAACGCGACGTCCTGCACGGTGCCGTCGGCGGCGACACGGAGGTGGACGTCGATGGTCCGGACCTTTCGCCCACGGGTCGTCGCGGCCACCAGCGCAGCCGTGCCTTCCACGCGTTCCACCACGCTCGCCACCCATGCGCGAGCACGGGCGCCGACCGCATCCTTGGCCGAGACGGGTTCGAACAGAACAATGACGCCCATGGCGCCCGCCGCGATCCGTGCCAGCATGTCAGTCCATACCCCGTGTTCCGATCCGCATCATTGGCGGACTCGCGGTCACCATGCCCGGATGCAGCGTCAAGTATGCCGCCTGATCCTCGGATGCCGAGGCTTCGGAACACTCGACGTTTAAACGGAACGAAGTCGTATCCTTAACGTTCCATGTCGGACCCTGCCCGAACTGGATGCCCGGGCGTACCGAGACGGGACCGATACGATGATGAAGCCTTTCCTCCACGGCGCCCTGGTCCTGAGCATCCTCGTCATCGGACAGTCCAGTGCCAGGGCCGGAGAGGAAGAGCAGGCGGCTCTGTGCCGCGACGACGTCATGCGCCTTTGCCTGACGACGATACCGGACCGCGGTCGGATCGTGGCCTGCATGCGGGCGCAGAAAGCCAGCCTGAGCCCCGGCTGCAGGGCCGTGTTCGACGCGGGTCCGCGGGACGATGACGCTCGGCGAACCGCCATCCGGCACTGAGGCGCAAGCCTTTCCCCAACCGAAGGCGGCTCGACCGCCCCGGCTTACACATGAACCTAAGGACAAGAACCCATGACCAAATCTTTTCTTGCCCTCGGGCTCCTTGCAGCCCTCGCGGTGCCGGCCAACGCCCAAGAGGGCTCGCCGGCGGGCAAGCCGAAGCTGCTCCTGTACGGCAACTATTGCGGCCCAGGGAACAACGCTCCCGCCGCACCGGTCGACGCGCTGGATGCCGCGTGCGCCCGCCACGATGCCTGCACGCCCGACGACGGCCTGCCGTCGAAGGCGTGCAACATGCGCCTGCAGGCGGATGCCGAGCGCGTCGCTTCCGACCCGCGCCAGCCCGAGGATTTGCGCATGATGGCGGGACTGGTCGCCTCCGGCGCGGCGATGATGCCGTCCACGTCGGTCGCGCGCGTCGGCTCCCCTGTCTCACACGCCCTGCTCGCCTCGCATCGCCCGGCTCCCGCCTCCGTCGCAACCGACGGGGAGTGATGTTGAGGAGGGCCCCACGACGTCGTTTGAACGCGTACGGGCGCGCCAGCCCATGGCCACAGGCGCGTCCGTATGCGCGCCGCGCCATCCAGGAGGCGCTCGAAGGCGGTTTCACCGCGGAGGAACTCGACGGCGTCCTCGGCGAACTCGACCCGACCGAACTGGTCCCGCCCTACCGTGATGAGGACGTCCCCGGATATGCTCGTCGGGCCGCCGGCGAGATCATGGTCCGCTATCTTCGCTCCTGAGCGCCTTTCCGGTATCCGCGCCCCATGCTGTGCGGTCCGGGCCCTAGAACGTATCTTTTCACTCAGCGCTTCCCGGCGGAGGAAGGAGCCGCCCGGGGAGCAAGGCGGCCTCTCCGCACTGTGCCGGCGGGCCTTTCCCATGGACCGGCTAATCTCGCTTCCGGCACGCCGCCATGAAGAACTCGATGGAGCGTCTCAGCGTTTCCCGCTTCACGTGGGATAGGCCCGGACGGTCCAGGCCGAGCTCCGCCTTGTCGATGAAACCGCGAATGGCGATGCTGAGGAACATGTCGCCGGCGTGCCTGACGTCGTCGACCGCGATCTCGCCTGAGGCGTTGCCTTCCTCAAGGCATCGCTCGATCAGCGGGGCGACACGGGCGACCCCGAAATCGTGCAGCAGCCGAGCGAACTCCGGGAAGCGCGCGGCCTCGGCGACGATAATACGGCGAACGGCGATGGTGTCGACGGTGAGGGCGACCTCCAGCACCGCGAGTGCGATACGGTGGAGCCGCTCCGCCACGGGGCCAGCCTGCGAAGCCGCAAGCTCGATGGCTGGGACGTTTTCCTCGATGAACCGGACGATGACGGCCTCGAAGAGATCCGCCTTGGAGGTAAAGCGCCCGTAGATGGTCTTCTTGGAGATGCCCGCCGACCCGGCGATGGCATCGATGCTCGTCGCCTCAAAACCCTCCTTCAGGAAGACGGGCTTCGCCGCCGCGAGGATGCGCAGCGTGGCCTCGCCCTCGGAGCCGCGTGGAGGGCGACCGAGGCGGCTTGGCGCCCGCGGCGTCACGTCCTTGGCATTCACGACGACCTCACCGGCTCACGGAAACGTGCGCAGAACATTTAGCACGGGACGATAGGTCAAGCATAGCTCCCATGTCCTCACACTGTGCACGGCAGGCCACTGCCGTCCCACGCCGAGTTGCGGTCGGGAAACAAACTCTATAGGGAACGATTCAGTTTCTTTAACTAGGTCGATTTCTGATGGCGCGCGCGGATGCGGACGAAGGCCGGGCGCCCCCGGATGGGACCGAACGCTCCGATGCTGGTGGCCCCAAGGAGGGACGTCCGGAGGAGTCCAGCCAATCCGAAGAGAAGAAGCCTTCCGCGCTGAAGAAGCCCTGGGTGAAGGTTCTCCTCGCCGTCCTCTTCGTTGCAGTCCTTGTCGGGGGCGGCATCTGGGGGTTCCGATATTGGACCGTCGGACGCTTCATCCAGGAGACCAACGACGCCTACGTGCAGGCGGATCAGGTCGCGATCTCGCCTCAGGTCTCCGGATACGTCGCGACGGTGCCTGTCGCCGCCAACCAGATCGTGACCGCCGGGCAAATCCTCGCGACGGTGGACGACGGGCAGTACCGCGCCAAGCTCGCCCAGCAGCAGGCGCAGGTCGACGCCCGGCAGGCCGACGTCGCGCGTGCCGAGGCCGACCTCGTCCGCCAGCAGGCGCAGATCGACCAGGCCAAGGCCCAGGTCGCGGCCTCGCAGGTCACCGCCAAGTTCTCGGCCGAGCAGGTCCGGCGCTACAAGCCGCTGGCTGCGTCCGGTGCCGACACGGTGGAGAAGCTCGACCAGTACAAGAGCCAGGCCGAGCAGAACCAGGCCCAGGTCGACGTCAACGAGGCTCAGGTCCAATCCGCGCAGAAGCAGGTTGCCTCCCTCAAGCCCGCCGTCGCGCAGGCCAAGGCCGCTGTCGAGCAGGCCCGGGCGGGTGTGACCGCGGCACAGCTCGATCTCGACCACGCGGTGGTGAAAAGCCCCATCGCCGGCCGTATCGGCGACCTTACCGCCCGCATCGGGCAGTACGTCCAGGGCAGCACCCGGTTGATGGCGGTGGTCCCGGTGGAGGACCTCTACATCGAGGCGAACTTCAAGGAGACCCAGATCGGGCTGATGCGGGTGGGCCAGCCCGTCACCATCGCGGTCGACGCCCTGTCCAGCCACGACCTCAAGGGGCGCGTCGCCAGCTTCTCCCCGGGAACGGGCGCGCAGTTCGCCCTGATCCCGCCGGAGAACGCCACCGGCAACTTCACCAAGATCGTCCAGCGCGTTCCGGTCCGCATCCGCTTCAAGGCCGGCGGCGAGGCACGCAAGGTTCTGATCCCCGGCCTGTCCGTCGTCGTCTCCGTGGACACCCGGGGGGCGCGCGACGACCAAGGGGAGGAGGACGAGGAGACCGACGAGCCGAAGGTCTCCGAGGCCGGGCCCGGGACCCAGCCCGCCCAGCGGACCCGCAGCGCGAAGGCCCGGCCGTGAACGCCGAGAACCCATCCGCGCGCAAGCCGCAAGGCGGCGAGAAGGCGGACGCAGCCGCATGGCTCGCCGTCGCTGCCGGCACCATCGGCGCGATGATGGCGACGCTCGACACCTCCATCGTCAACGCGGCGCTGCCGACCATCCAGGGCGAGATCGGTGCCTCCGGCTCGGAGGGCACCTGGATCTCGACCGCCTACCTCGTGGCCGAGATCATCATGATCCCGCTGTCCGGGTGGCTGGAGAAGGTCTTCGGGCTGCGCAGCTTCCTCCTGGTCATGACGGTCCTGTTCGTCAGCTTCTCGATGCTGTGCGGCGTCTCGGGCAGCCTCGGCACGATGATCGTCGGGCGCGTCGGGCAGGGCTTCACCGGCGGCGCCATGATCCCGACGGCGCTGAGCATCGTCTCGACGCGGCTGCCGCCGGCGCAGCGTCCGGTCGGCGTCGCCCTGTTCGGGCTGACGGCCGTCCTCGGCCCCGTGCTCGGTCCCCTGGTCGGCGGCTGGCTCACCGAGAACGTGAGCTGGCACTACTCGTTCTTCCTCAACCTGCCCATCGGCATCGGCCTCGTCGTGCTCCTGCTCGTCGGCCTGCCGCACAAGCCGGCGCAGATCGAGCGCATCCTGCAGGGGGATTGGCTCGGCATCGTCGGGCTCGCGGTCGGGCTCGGCTGCCTGACCATCGTGTTGGAGGAGGGTCAGCGCGAGCAGTGGTTCGAGTCCTCCTTCGTCGTCTGGTTCAGCGTCCTCGCCGCCTTCGGCTTCGTGTTGATCGTCCTCGGGCAGGTCACGGCGCGCGAGCCCGTCATCGACATGAGCATCCTGTTCACGCGCAGCTTCGGTAGCGTCTTCCTGATGAGCTTCGCCATCGGCGGGGCGCTCTACGGCATCCTTTACATCATCCCCCAGTTTCTCAGTCAGGTGCCGCGCTACAACTCGGAGCAGTCGGGCTACGTCGTCCTGATCTCGGGCATCCCGACCCTGGCGCTGATGCCGTTCTTCCCGATGCTGGTGCGGCTCCTCGACATCCGGGTGGCCATCGGGTTCGGCATCCTGTGCTACGCCACCAGTTGCTTCATGGAGTCGGGCCTCACCACCGAGGACGCAGGCCCGCAGTTCGTCACCTCGCAATTGCTGCGCGGCGTGGGCCAGGCCTTCTCCCTGCTGTTCCTGAACCAGGCCGCGGCCACCGCGGTGTCACGGGACAAGGCCGAGGACGCCTCCGGCCTGTTCAACGGCGCGCGCAACCTCGGCGGCTCCTTCGGCCTCGCCCTGATCTCGACCCTGCAGCAGCGCCGCGACGACTTCCACAACGCCCGCCTGGAGGAGTCCGTGCGCGCGAACTCGGTGATCGTCCAGGACCGCATCGACGCCATGGTCGGCTCCGGTGGCCCCGAGGCCATGCGGCTGGCGCTCAGCGGGGTGAAGCGGATGATCTCGGCGCAGGCGACCGTGATGAGCTTCTCGGACCTGTACTTCGTCTTCGGCTGGATCCTGCTCGCGGTCCTGCCGCTCGTCCTGTTCCTACGCCCGCCGCCGAAGGGCGGCCCGGTAGCGACGCACTGAGGCCGCGCGATGTTTCCCCTGAACGCCCGTCCCGGCCTTGCCCTGGCGGTTGCCGGACTCCTCGGCGGCTGCGTGGTCGGCCCCGACTACGCCGGACCGCCGGTCGCCGCGCCGCGTGCCGAGACCGGTGCCCCCTTCGTCCGCGCCACCTCCACGCGGATGGTTGCCGTCGATCCGCCGGCCCGGTGGTGGACGTCGTTGCGCGACCCCATCCTCTTCGACCTCGTCGAGGAGGCGCTGGCGACCAACACGAACGTGCAGGTCGCCTCCGCCCGGCTGCGCCAGTCACGCGCCGTGCTGGGCCAGCGTACGGCCGACTTGGCGCCGACGGTCTCGTCGAACGCCGTGGCGCTCAACAATCAGTTTCCGGTCAGGGATTTCGCAGGCAGCGGGCTCGGATCGGCCGCCGGTGCCGTGACGGTCCCAAGGTCGATCAACACCGACCTCTACAACGCGAGCTTCGACGCCACCTGGGAAATCGACATTTTCGGTGGCAAGCAGCGGGCCATCGAGCAGGCGGCCGCGCAGGGCGAGGCCGCTGAGGCCGCGGTAGCGGACGCCCAGGTCCAGGTCGCCGCTGAGGTCGCGCAGGCCTACGTCACGCTCCGTGGCGCCCAGCGTCGCCTCGCCCTGACCCTGCGCGCGGCCTCCCTCCAGCGCGAGGCCGTGGGGCTCAGCCAGCAGCGGCTTGCCGGCGGCGCGGCCTCGTCCCTCGACGTGGAACGCCTGCGCACGCAGTTCGAGACCACGGCCTCCCAGGCGCCGGCCTTCCAGGCCCAGATCGACCAATCCCTGAACCAGATCGCCGTCCTCGTGTCCCGCGAGCCGGGAGCCGTCGACGCCCTCCTGAAGCCGGCCCGGTCGGTGCCGATGCCGCCGTCCACCCTGGCCGTCGGCGACCCGGCGGGCATGCTCCGCCGGCGTCCCGACATCCGCCGGGCCGAGCGGCAGGTCGCGGCCGCCAACGCCCAGATCGGCCAGGCGGTCGCCAAGCTCTTTCCGAAGGTGAACCTCATCGGGAACGCCGGCTGGGTCTCGCCGAACATCGGGTCCATCGGCTCGCTCGCCGCCTCGACCTACAACCTCGGGCCGACCCTGTCCTGGAGCATCCTCGACTTCGGCCGGACGCTCGCACAGATCCGGCAGTCCGAGGCAGGCACGGACGAGGCGCTGGCGCAGTACGAGCAGACCGTGCTCCAGGCGATGCAGGACGCCGAAACTGCATTGTCGCGCTACGGCAACCAGCGCGCCACCGTCGCGCGCCTCGCCCGGGCAAGCGCCTCGGCCGGCAAGGCCTCGATGCTGACGGACCAGCGCAACACGGCCGGCACGATCAGCACCATCGACGTGCTCGACGTCGAGCGCCAGCGCCTGCAGGCCGAGCAGAGCCTCGCCCAGGCGCAGGCCGAGTACACCAACGACTACGTCGCACTGCAGAAGAGCTTCGGCCTCGGCTGGGGCTTGCCCACCGAGCGCGTCGCCCTCGTCCAACGCTGATCCTTCCTGCCGACCCGGAGATGCACATGACTGGGAACAAGACGGACGACCCGGTGCTCGCCTGCTCGGCGGCGGTCGTTCGCTCCTACGTCGCGAACAATAGCCTGCCGGCCTGCGAGCTCGCGGACCTGCTCAGGCTCGTCCATGGCAGCCTGCGCTCGCTCTGCCACAGCCTCCCGCCCGGCCCGGTCGAGGTCGATCCGCACTGGTGCTCGCCCAAGGCGATCCGAGCGTCGGTTCGACCGGATGGCATCGTCAGCTTCATCGACGGCAAGACCTACCAGGTGCTGAAGCGCCATCTCAGGGTCCACGGGCTCGATCCGGACGCATACCGCGAACGGTTCGGACTGCCCGACAACTACCCCATGGTCGCCCCTGGCTTCAGTCAGCGGCGGTCCGGGTTCGCGAAGGACATCGGGCTCGGAACACGGCGACCTGGCTCGACTGAGCGCGCTCCAGCCGGTGGAGCCCCGTCCCCATCCTCCCTGGGCCTTCGCCCTGCCTGACCCATCCTTTTTCGGATCGCGCGCATGCCCCCAGCGCGCGGTGCGACGGCCGGTTCGACCTTCCCGATCGTCATCGGACCGGCCGTTTGCCTATCCCCCGGGTTCCCGCCCCCCCAAGCGCACCATAGAGTGAACCCCGATGAAGTCGTCGAAGCGGTCGCCCACGCCGACTCAAGTGCTCATGCTGACGGCGACGCTGACTTTGGGCGCCTGTGCCTCGGTGCCGCGCCAGGCCTATACTGCCGCTGAGGCGCAAATCGCGGAAGTCACGGGCATCCCGAATGCCCGAGCCTTCGCGGATGCGCCGATGGCGACCCTGAGTACCATGATGGCGGCGCCCGGCGCGCAAGGCCGACCGTTCGCCTACCTTGCGCTGTCGGGCGGCGGTGGCGACGGGGCTTACGGCGCGGGCGTGCTAAAAGGCTGGTCGGAGAGCGGGACCCGGCCCGAGTTCAGCCTCGTCTCGGGCGTCTCCACCGGCGCTCTGACCGCGCCCTTCGCCTTCTTGGGATCGGCCTACGACCCGGTACTGGACGAAATCTACACCAGCGGCGTCGCCGGCACCTTGGTCAAGGACCCGAGCCTCGTGAATGTCGTGTTCGGGTCCGGGTTGTTCGGCGACGGGCGCCTGCGCGATCTCGTCGGGCGCTACGTCACGCCGGACCTGCTCGCGGCGGTCGCGGCCGAGTACGCCAAGGGCCGACGCCTCCTCGTCGTCACGACGAATTTGGATTCGAAGCGCGCCATGATCTGGAACATGGGCGCCATCGCCGCGAGTGGCGCTCCGAACGCTCCGGCGCTCTTCAGGGACGTCCTCACGGCCTCGGCCAGCATACCCGCCGTCTTCCCGACGCAACTCCTCGACGTCGAGGCAGCGGGGCACGGCTTCCAAGAGCTTCACGTCGACGGTTCGGTTGTCACGCCCGTGTTCACGGTCCCGCAAGCCGTCATCGCGAACGGCCGTGGCCGCTCGGTCGCCCCGTCGAAGGCCGACATCTACGTGCTGATGAATGGGCGGATCGAGCCCGACTTCGAGCTGGTTCGCAACGACACCCTGTCCATCGTCGAGCAGACAGTGGCGACCGGCAGTCAGGCGCGCAGCCGCGCGAGCCTCGCCGCGACCTACGCCTTCGCCCGGGCGAACCGGATCGGTTTCCACCTCACGTACATCGACGAAGCGGCGCCGCGTACGACCACCGCGAAGGGCTTCGACACCGCCTACATGCGCAGCCTCTACCAGATCGGCTACGAGAAGGCCCGCTCGGGCACCGCGTGGCAGGGCACGGTCCCGGTCGCACCCGTCGTTGCGAAGACGCTCGCGTCTCGATGACGAGGGCCGGAGGCACAACGGGGGCTAGGACCCTGCTCGGGGTGATGTCGGCATTGCTTTTCGTGGGCTCCCTGGTCGGTTGCGCCGCCATCGACGAACGTGTGGCGCAGGCGGCCAAGGTCGATCTGGTCGGCATGTCGGCGCTCGACGTCCAGACCTGCCTCGGCCTGCCCGACCAGCGACTGGTCACGGGCAGGACGACGCTGCTGACTTACTTTGCGAACGCGACGCGAACGTTCGGGATGTCCGCCGGATTGGTCAGCCTGTCGTTCGGTGGATACTGCCACGCCACCGTCCGGATCGCGGGGGACCGGGTCACCGGCATCACGTTCAGCGGCGACACCTCGTCGTTGATGAGCCACGACGCCGCGTGCGCGCCCATCGTCAAGAGCTGCCTGCGACGGCCGCCCGAGTAGCGGCTTTGCGGCGACTGCATCGACGCGGCTTCCTGATGGATGGCGGCGTCACCGCCGCGTACTGGTTCGGAGAGTTCGCGCCCGAACGCCGCGTCGAGGATGCTCCGGCGTCCTGAGGATCAGTCTGAACTTGGCGATAGGAACCGACATGCCCACAACCAAGGCCAGCGACTACTCCGAGCGCGATGCCGCCATCGCGATCAACACCTACACGACGGTGCTGCGCCGCCCCCGGGTTCCGCATGAGCTCTTCGCGACCTATTGGCGAGACGTTCACGGCCCTCTGTGCTCGCGCATCCCCGGTCTTGGCTGGTACGTACAGCGGCACCTCGACCGCGAACGGGATGCGCATCTGTGGCCGGTGGTCGAGGGCATCGGGCCATTCCCGGACTACGAGTTGGACGGAGGCGTCGAGATCGGGTTCATCTCCGCCGCTGACCAGGCAGCCTTCGAGGAGGCCTGCCCGATCCTGTTCGCGGACGAGCAGAACATGTTCGCCGCCACGGTCGCCTATACGCTTCCGCATGGGTCGACGACGTTGGTGGACCGCGTGGCCGAGGCGTCCCCCAACGGGGACGACGGCCTCGACCGGATCGAGCTCCACCTCGGCGCCTCGCACGGGGAAGCGGCGAAGTTCGGCGAGCGCATCGCGGGACTGGCTCGCGCCCTCGCGGCGGAGGCCCCGGTTCTCAAGGTGCGGCTCCACCTGCCAGAACCCTACGACAACGCCAAGCCCGCTCCGCCCGCGCCAGACGTGGACCATGCGGTCCCGAACGAGCGTCGGCTGATCGCGGTCCTGGAACTGGCGTTCCGTTCGCCGCTCGTGCGTCGGACGTTCTACGCGTCCGACGCCTTTAAGGCCGCGACGGCGGGACTGGCCGAGCATGTCGCCTACGCCTCGGCGTTCGCGGTTAGCGGCGTCTACACCTACGTCCGCGACGGGGAGCTGACGCTGGCGGGCCTGCGCGGCAGCCGACCGGCCCAGCTCATCGAGCGGATCGGCGCAGTCAACCAGGCCGGTGCGGACGTGCGGCACTTGATGCGCACCGGAAAGCCGTCCGCCTGCTGAGGTCTCGCCCGCCTGGGCGGGAAATGAGGTGTTCGTACCTGACGGTCCGTGCGCCTTTGAGGAAGCGTCGACTTTTGGCGCCTAGGCGGAAAGCCTCAGGATCACCGCAGCCGAACCGGCGATGTGGGCCAGGGTGATCAGGATCGACCCGGTATGAAGCCCGCCGAAGCGTCGGCGATTGCCCATGTCGGTCGCCTCGTTGATGGCCGGCATGAGGATCTGGCGCGCGAGAAGTGCCGTGGCGGCGATAAGCCCGAGGATGAGGGCGGAGGTCCCATCGACATTGGCTGTCAGCGCCGCGCCGGCGAGGGCGCATCCTATGACGAAGACGTAGAAGTGCGGGAAAGCGCGGCGCAGGAGCGGGCCTGCCGCGTCGGCGGGGAGGGCGCTGAACAGGAACGAGGCGAACCCGAAGGAGTACAGGACCATCCCGCCGAACAGGAGGGCGGTCAGGAGGATAGCGGCTTGCGAGAGCATCGTCATGGGTCCCGATGGTTTCGGCACACCCATGCGGGCGGCATTCACTTGCATCTCGACTTTAATCCGTCGCGGCCAGGCTGCTTTTGGCCGCATCGTCCTACCCCCGGTCGCCGACCGGATACTTCCTAGGTTGGTTGGAGCGGCTCAGGTTCTGCGGCGTGGCCAAGC
>Ga0160429_1001127_pt1 | contig 15794 bp, 15 predicted proteins | sample SolpanmetagenomR_FD_108199 | JGI IMG/M metagenome (GOLD analysis project Ga0160429, IMG submission 108199) | Solar panel surface microbial communities from Lawrence Berkeley National Laboratory, California, USA - R | ecosystem: Engineered > Built environment > Solar panel > Unclassified ...
CCTAAAAGTAGCGCAAAGGCTGAACTTTACCACGTGTCGATGAAGTTCCAGTTGGGTAGGTGCTTCTTCATGTCACTGGGGTCGGTCGATGAAGGCCAGTGCATAAGATAGAGGTCGAGGTACTCGACTTGTAGAGACTTGAGCGAAGACTCGAGACCTTCCGTCACGCGCTTATGCCATGTGTTGTCTGGAAGATGTAAGTAGAGTTTTCTCCTCATCACAGGAAGAGACGTTTCGTACCGAGCTTGGTTGTGAGCCAAAGGTCTTCACGCTTGATACCAGAGTCTTTGATTCCTTGGCCAACCTCCGCCTCATTTTGGTACGCGAGGGCACTATTTCTTGTATTAGCGCCATAATAATGCATACTTTGTGTAACTATGGTTTTAGGATGAACTCACGTGTCAATGTGGCGGTAACCGACCTTGATGGCAGCAGCAACGGCACTTCTTACCTCACCTGGAGATGATTGCCAAGTTCCCAGGCCAATGGCGGGGATCTAAAGTACAAGTGTCAGATTGTGCAGTTTGGTTTCCGAGAGTAGCTGATGTCTACCTTGTCGCCAGTGTTGAGAGTATAAGTCTTCTTAGTGTTCTGGGTGTCTGCCATTTGGAGTGTTTTATGTATGACTGAGTCTATGCGAATAATCAGACCTGCGAGGGGCAATTGGCGCGCAATATATAGAGTGACATTTTTTGCAGGTCCTCGACATTCAGCCGAGTAAAGACACAATTAGCCGATTTCAGTGACGTTTCAGGCGAGAACAGGACCATACAAGATAGCCTGCCCGCTATCCAGGAGCAATTGACCTACCTCTTTCAGACGACCGGGATAGTGTGAAGCGCGAGACCGTCAGACCAAGAAAGTGCGGTTGTGGTGGGGTTCGTCTTTGCCCCTCATCTGTTGTTGCTCAGGGTCTCTTGAACCGTCATGTTTTCTATGTGTTTGAATACTATTGTAACCTCAACAACATCTATCTTTGAGGAAACACAACGCCGCTGAGGGGCATCTCAGCCGGGTCGCAGTATGGCATCGTAAGTCAGCATTGTCCAACACGTCAAATATTCCCTTAACGTATTCCAACCGACAGAAGCATTCTTAACCTGCCCTTTCGCCGAACTCATTTCGTCAACGTCTCCAATGCACTCAAGCAGTACATCTCCTCCAAATATGGGCAAGGCTCGGAGATATTCGCCCAGGATCTAGAGCGGATTGAGCAGCTCAGACGAAGTGCTGTCTCATCAATAGACCCTCACCCCAGCGGAATTCGTAAGTTACAGGCCTATGCTGCACAGCTTGTTTGGATGGGCGGGAAATTCCCTGCAGATATTGGGGCCGACTTTACATGGTATCCTGCACTCGGGTATCATAAGGAGACTCCAAGTAGGCTATTCTAGCTTGTATATCTTTATCAACGCACTAAGGTTCTGCTTAGTGTCCCAAAACAGCATTCCATTTGAACTCGCCAACATTCTTTTCAATCTCGCTGTACTCTATTGCCAACTTGCAGTTTCATCAAATCGCGAAAGTTCGGATGGCCTTAAAGCGGCTTGTAATTACTTTTGTCAATCAGCTGGAGTCATCGCTCACATCAGAAATGAAATACTGCCAGTCATGCGTGTAACACCGCCGGAAGACATGGATCTCATGACCCTCGAATGCCTGGAGCGCCTGATGTTGGCTCAAGCTCAAGAGTGCTTCTGGTTAAAAGCGGTTACAGACAACCTCAAAGATGCCACTATTGCAAAGCTCGCAGCAAAACTATCCGATTTATACCTCGAGGCCTCTGATTATGGCATGAAATCACAGACTATTAGCAGTGAATGGATACATCATATGTGTGCGAAGCACCACCATTTTGCTGCAGCAGCACAGTACCGAGCGGCGAGTGATTGTTTGGAGAAACGAAAATATGGGGAAGAGGTGGCACGGCTACAGGATAGTTTGGCTTGCATTAATGAAGCTCTGAAGGAGACACGCTATATCAGCAAAATAGTTGCTACAGACTTGAATTCTCTGAAAGCCAGAGTCCAAGACGACTTAAGGCGTGCTGAGAAAGACAACGATACTATCTATCTACTACCCGTACCTCACAAATCCGAGTTGAAAACCTTAGATCGTGCAAGTATGGTTACTGCCAGGATTCCAAAAGAGGTTTCAGACCCTATCTCTTCTCTTGGGGACAGTAAGGAGCTCGGGCGACCATTGTTTTCCCGTCTGGTACCATACTCCGTTCACGTAGCTGCTAGTATCTACGCAGGCAGGCGAGATCAGACGGTAAGGACCATCGTGGATGAGCTTGAGTACATGACCACCCGTATTCATGAGGTAGTAAAGTCATTGAATCTTCCTGGTGCACTTCAAGCGCTGGAGAAACCCCTAGGCATTCCTTCCACCTTGGCCTCTCACGCCGAGGATATACGACAGCAGAACGGATTAGAACGTTTGCGGAACACCAGGGATGATATTGCCAAACTGAAGAGCAACGACAGGCGTTCCTTCCAGGAGGGTGTCAACTTTCTCAATTCTGAAGCAGCGGATGACGATCAAGCCCGGAGAAAATATGGGACTGATCGGTGGAATCGTGCAGATTCTCAACTAGCCAGTCAACGGCTTTCTGCTCAGATAGGAGAAATAGATGGCTATCTCCAGAAGGCGGAGGAAAGTGATAAATCGGTGCAGGATAAATACATTGAAAATCAGCCTGTTATTAGACTGCTATCTGGAACTGACGAAGACCTGGAGGAATACATACCAAACAGTAAACGACCGTCACTACCGCCGAAAATGGAGAGAGAAGTTGAAAACCTGAGATCGGGGTTAAACAATTTACACAAGCTGGAAAGCAGAAGGAAACGCATGATCGACTCGCTTCGGATCAAGTGTCAAGCAGATGATGTCAATACAGACCTTCTGCGGGAGGCAGGTCGTCTAGAGCGGGAGCTGCCAATGCAGAAACTGGAGGCTTCTCAGTTCGAGGTTTTCTTTGATGAAAGGTTGAAGAAGTACGAAAGCGACCAAGAGGCAGTAAAAGCGGAGCAAGAAGAACAGGATGCGTTGTTGTCGAAGCTGAAAGAACACAACACTAGCTTTATTGCAGCTAGACGAGGCGATACTTCGACGAAAGCGCGGGAGGAAGCACTACAGAAGTTGGAGAATGGTTACTTTGCATACAAGGAGATCATTCAGAACCTCGAGGTCGGCCGTAAGTTCTATAACGACTTGGGAGGAGTGGTAAACAGATTTCGAGACGAGTGCCGCAACTTTGCTTTTCAACGGCAGAGCGAGGCTGCCCAACTGGAGGCCGATATTACCACGTCTTTACCTATGGCAAACCTCCATCTGAACTCGGAGAAGCACACAGCTCTGCCACCAGATAGTCAACAACTAATGGATGAGAATCGAAGGCATGAGACTCGGCCTTCAGCAACGTCTCAAGCTTTGCCAGCACCCAGACCTATGAAAGTACAACCACCAGCCGTGAATGCAGCAAATGCTACCACAAGCGGTGGTGCGCTACCACTGGGCTCCAGCATGTGGACTCCAGATATGGGGATTAAATTCGCTGGAGTGACGACACCAAATGTACAGACGGCGGGTAATGGCGCAGCAGCACCAAGTTCAGGCGCAGGTAGGGACAGAAGAGATGCTCGATGGGACCCAAGCAGAGGCATGCAATTTAGTTAGCCGATGGGCTGCATGTTCTGCCTGACCATTGTCACATGGCATCCAGGAACCAGCGGCGGCTGCTCCCTTTTGCTTTGAGGAAAGGTACTTCAGATGGCAGGTCTGGTCGAGTTTCACATACTGTAACGAATAATACAAGCATCCATACAGGTGGTCGCGTGGCAGTGTTCCGGATTGGCTGCACTTTTGTGGGTTAAACGAGGCGGGCTGTGCACAGGATAGCGTTTGGCAAATCAGCGTCCAGAAAAGAGCTTTTTATGTTCAAGGACAAGCGTGTATCAGAACTTTCGGTCGGCGGGCAGTGCCAGTCAGGCAAAGATCAGAGATAGATAGCGAAACAATCACGACGAAGGCGACTTTAAAGATGAAACTAAGGCGAAGCATTCGGCAGCCTCATGCAATTAATAATAACACATTCTCCAATAATAGAGTGTAGTAAGTTACTGTAGCAGAAACCAAGTCAGGCTGGCTAGAAAATAGAAGCATATTTACAGAAGCGGAAGTAATCACCCCCGATTCTCCCTTCTCTGCTCTTCTCGGCCTGTTCCCCGCCAAGAAGCTTGCCCTGACCTGCGCTTACTTACCACGCGATGGGACGATGAAGCTTCACTCACTTTCATACTCAATTGCGCGAGGAACTACTTATACTGTCTATTGTTTCATGTAATCCAGTCGGAAACATCCCTTACCTCCACACTTCCACCTTCTTCTCTACCGCTGTTTGCGCTTCAACCTTCTTGCTTGTGCTCAGCTTACACTCACTCCGCCGTTAACATACCCCGGCGCATCTCTCACACCAGCCGCATATAACCACCCACGTTCCTGCTTCCAAGCTTTGCGCATACATTAAGATAAGATCTAGAGTAATCAACCAGGGTGTGCATCCTTTCGTTGTATATTTACACGGTACAGCGAGTACACATCAAGCTGACCTCTTCCAACAGTTGCTGCCGATCAAAATTCCATTATCAGCAATCTACAGCGCATTGTCAAATTGACCGACATCGATATAGGTGACATTCTGCGACTTATCATCGAACTCCCTCGTACTTCCTTACAGCGTACGTTAGCGACCGCCCGGAGGCGGAAGACGAATATGCAAAAGCGGACGGACTGCTCTCAATAATATATCCAAACCAACGTCATCACCATGTCTCAACAGCGTGGCAGATCGCCGTCGGCTGGTCATGTTAACCAGCTGCGCCATTCTCCATCCCCTTCCCCGCACATTGGGTATCGTAAACAAGACAATGCGCAAGGCGTAGATCCCTCTCTCCTCAGTCAACCGTCAATGTTCCAGGATAATGGTGGGATCATGTTTAACGACCAGAGCATGTTCTACAGCAACGGCGTTGACTTACGAAACTCAAATCAATCCTATGCGTTTCAGGAGTTGATGAATCAGAATTTGATGAATCAGAACTTCAATCAGTCGCAAGGATTCACGCAACAGACTACATACCCACAAGCTCCTGCTCTACAGAACTATGACTTCGCACAGGGTTCAGTGATAAACGGGGGCGGATTTGAGAGTTTTAACAACTTCGATAACTTCAACCATCATAGTGGTCACTACATGAACCTCCCTACCACAGAGATGGACCAAAGCTTAGATCCCGCGCTCTTTTCTGAACCCTCAAACCCAATCGCTCAACAGAACGGACTGGGTGGGATGAACACAACAGATTTCTTCCTTGATATCAGCTCTGTACCTCAACAACATATTACACAAAATAACTACCATCCGGCACTGACGCAGAGCTCAAGTAACAGTTCTCTCGGCTTCACAGCGCAGAGCAACCAAGCGCCAATAATCCATGCTCATAAGGACTCTTTAAATCCTTCGAGTGCCGCATATCCTCAGTTTGGTATCAGCCAATCTAACGAATGGAAAGGGCCGACATTTCAGAGCCACAGGCGCTCACCGTCCGATGCCCGATCGGATATATCGTCAGCGCATCCTTCGCCTTACTTGGTACATGCGGAGAGTTTCGAATCTTTTGGCCAACATTCCCCAATGCTTAATGGGCAAAATGATGCTACACTTTTCAACGATCCAATTTCAACCTTTAACCAATTCAGTTTGACAGAAACACACAATGATGCTCGAACTCCGGCAGACAGTCCTCTTATTTCACCGGTCGCACCATCATTCTTCGCTGAGGGACTTCGCTTTTCTGGATTAGGGACAAACTTCGGTGGAGACTTGGGATTTCAACAACAAGAAAACGAAGCGTTTCCCACCATGCAAATCAATGCAAATCCCGATGCAGGTTATACGGAGGGAACACTATCACCGCCAGAGATTGTCATTAACGTGGCACCGCCTACAAGAACACCGACCATGAATCAACCGAGCTTCGACCTTCTCGAAGACACACTTAGTCCTCCCCTGAGAAGTGAGTTGTTTACAAAAATTGATAAAAGATTTGCCACTAACTATCGCCCAGCTACTCGAAAAAGTCGAGCCAACTCTGCACCATACCCTCCGCCCAATCCTGAGGTCTTACCCCGCGGTCGATCTCCGTCCGTAGGGACTAGCTTGACTCCGCATCCACTGTCGCGATCGCCATCTCCTGCTCTAAGCGCCGGTGAGCCACAATTCAAGCGTCGGTCTTCCAATCCAGACCGTGAAGGTCTCCTTCGTCTTGCAGGCGTGCAGGACCCGCTTACACAAGCGCCTGCAGCTACTGAACCGTCAATTTCCCCCACACCCAGCGCGGATGGCGGCAAGCGAGCACAGAAGCATCCAGCGAACTTCGCGTGCACACTATGCGACAAGCGCTTCACTCGTGCGTACAACTTGCGATCCCATCTGCGTACACATACCGATGAAAGACCTTTTGTTTGCACTGTATGTGGCAAAGCCTTTGCCCGACAACACGACCGCAAGCGACACGAGGGTCTCCATACGGGCGAGCGCAAGTTTGTCTGTCATGGTCTATTGAAGGAAAAAGCGGGCACCTGGGGTTGCAAGCGCCGCTTTGCCAGGGCGGATGCGCTCGGTCGCCATTTCCGTAGCGAAGCCGGACGTGCTTGCATCAGACCATTGCTTGACGAAGAGGCCCTCGAGCGGCATACCGCACTAATTGAACAAGCCAATCAGAATATGCTTCACGGCGCATCAAATGGCAGCAAGTCAACGGGCGCGCCAATGGGCGAGGTCTTGGACGTGTCGAAGATGCCTCTCCCCGCTGCGCTACTGGCGTTGTATCCCGCACTCGCGGATATCCAGTGGAACGCACAGCCAATGCATCAAACCGGTATGGATGGTGAGGCGGACTACGACGGTTTCGATGCTTCAAGCGGTGCTGAGGATTGGGATGATGACGGTGAATATCTCAGTGGGAATGGTATGGGGAACGGTGGTGGCTGGGCGAGTGATTATGGCGCGCAAGGGTAGGATTAAAGAAATAAAATCAAGGCGTTTTTTTCTTGGCCAATTTCGATAAAGTTTGCCCGGTTTTGGGACTTTGTTGTCAGGATACGATACCCCTCAAGCCATTCTTGAGGCTTCTGTTCGATAGTAGTGTAAAGATATTGATAGCCGATCTTTCGTGTTTTATCTTCCTCTCCCGTCAAGTCGCAATCACAGTAGTGTTTCGTGGCTTCTTATATACTCTTTCCCATCACAACTGAAGAAACTCCGGATAAAAGTCTTCGAAACTTGCCGAGTGGAAACCAGGAACGGGCGGTTGCATTCCGACTCGCCGATTCCCCGGTGCCGATGAACGAACCATGCATGATTCCGGAGTTGCATGTTTTCGGACTTCATCAAGAACCCAATCTTTTATTATTTATTTGAGTTTGTTTGTTTATTGTTATTGGTTATTGGAAAACATTTGAGTCGGCTGCTGGACGGTGCAAAAGTCGACTGCGATGGTAGCATATTCACTTCTCTTTGAGACGTTCGTGCTAGATTCGCTGCATTGGTCTACCTTGTTATTCGCACACCGTCGGGCTTGCTATCATTGATAGAGAACCTACAATTCCTCAGGCTATTTCCTCGTCCAGCAAGAGCACGAAAGCCAACCAGATCCACCTACTTCTACCCGTCCCATGCAGGATAACCCTTAAGTAAGGTAGGTACCCGTTCGGACGTCTCGGCCTTCAACTAATGAAACACTTCCCTATCAACGCCACAAGCCATGCCAGATCTACGAATGGGATCAACTCCGAGCAGACCATATGCCTCTACCTATTAGGTCATACCAAGACAGATGTTACTCTGTTTCGAACTTCTGTGCCCTGCTTGGGTTGGTCCAGTCTAGCTTACATGGCATCTCGAGACGGTTAGTAGCTGCCGTCTATACTCAATTTTCCTGTAACCAATTGTCCAAGATATTGCGCAACGGAGGTTGGGTGCCTCGTATAGCATACCGGTAAACACGTTTGTTGTTGCTTTATTGCGATATATTATTGTGTTACCGGCCGACACACCTCTTTTGCTCTTTCGTTCTAATCTTTCTTCACACATACAGTACTTCGGTTTTTATACAAACTTACACTCTTTAAAAATAATACCGTCTCCATTCGTTCAACCCAACGTCTTTCGCTTTCACGTATCCTTTAATCAGGATAATAGTTCTGCTTTCTTTTTGAGATCTCCTACAACACTCCATATACATCATATCAAACTGTAATCAAAACCTCACGGCCCAGAAGAAACCATGAAGTTCACCACCACCCTTCTCGCCCTCGCAGCCAGCGCAGCTGCCGCTACCACTGGCGGCCCCATGGCTCCCCCCGCTTCGAACATGACACAATACGCCGGCCTAACAGCCATACTGTTCTACAACATGATCCCAAGCTGTGCTGTAAGCATGCCCGAGCCTTCACCACCGGCCCGTCCTCACGAGCGCAAACAATGTCAAGGAAAACAAAGACTGACATATCACACTTCAGCGCGCATGCGACGTCCACGCCCTCAACAACGACGGCTGCGCCATTGACGACTTCGGCTGCCACTGCTGGCAAACGGACGTCGTAAGCTCGATGGTCGGCCCGTGTCTGGCGAAATCAAATTGCTCCATGGCGGATCTCAGAGGTGAGTTTTTCAGCAGCTAGCCATACCCTGCATTTTTTCTTACCAATGTTTCCAATACTAACAAACACCACCACAGCATTCATAACGATAGTCAACGGCGTCTGCACGTACGAGAACGCAACGAACGCAGCGCGCTGGGCGGCTGAGTACGGCAGTGACCGCGGTAGCAGCACTCATGCTGGTGCGTCACCATCGCCGATACAATACCGCCCGTCGACGACGAGTAGGCCTGTTTTTTACACGGGTGGTGCGAAGACACTGGCTGCGGGTACTGTTGGTGCGCTGGGTGCTGTTGCTCTTGTTGTTGGGTTGGTGCTGTAGGTGGTATTTGGGTCATTACAGATTTAAAAGGGGGTTTCTTTCCCATTGGCGGTGTTATAGAGCTTTTTGCGTATTTTAGCATTATGTTTTTCATATATTATAATTAATTTTTTACATTTCATGAAGAGCACTGGTTTGGGAAGCGTGATGTATTGGTTTGCTGCCTACAGATGCGTAAGGCGTTCGTGAAGAGTGCAACAATTGATATTTATTACCATCGACTTGGTGCAATATAATCATGTCTTCTTCTTTTGTCTTTCTCCTCCTCCGCTTGCACGGTTTGTGTTGGTTGGGGTTGTCAGCCCCACGACTACGGAACCGGGTGAGAACCGCCGATCAGAGACTTTCTTTCTGTTGGAACAAAACCCTTTCCCCACATACCATCAATGTCCTGAAACTTTTCTTTTGTTTTCTCCAGTTTCTTTTACCTAACACTTTTGGTTACGCCTACAATACAGAGACTTATAATTCATCTACGCTCATTAATACTTCATCCTATATCTCTGAGCTGATGAGACTCGCTTGATCATATTCTTGGCTCCTCCATTCCTCCCGAGCCTTATCTTTACAATCATGTTCGCTCCTGCCGTGAGCGTGCATGAAGCACTCTCCGGTGCTTTTGGGTCTATATCTCTTGCTGCTTGGATCTTCCTTCTGGTAAGTATTCATTCGAACCCACCCTTATCCATTGCCGTTCACTACTAACGATCACCAGGTCCCCCAACTCTTCGAAAATTACCGCCAAAAGTCCGCCCAGGGCATCTCCCTCACCTTCCTCTGCGTCTGGTTCGTTGGCGACGTCGCCAATCTAATCGGTGCTCTATGGGCTCGCCTAGTACCTACAGTCATCGCTCTCGCCATCTACTTCTGTATCGCCGACACCATTCTTATCGCACAATGCGTCTACTACAACACCATTAACGCTCGAGAAGATGCTCGCCTACGACAAGCCAGTACTGCAACTGTGGACGAAGAGGAGCCGTTACTAGGCAGACGAACTAGTTTGAACAGTGAATCGAATATTGGACTACCGGGAAGTCGCAGGAGAAAAAGCTCGGCGGCAAGCAAGCGCGTGAGTGGTACGGAAGGACAGCATCTGCCCAAGATCTCGGAAGACCCGCTTGACATCAGCGGCAGCGCGGGCAAAGAGTGGGCGAAGAACTTGGCGGCTGTCTTCATGATCTGTGCTGTCGGTGCTTCGGGCTGGGCTATCGCGTGGCAGACTCGTGTGTGGCTGCCTGTAGCGGAAGGAAATGCAACGGGAGATGGAAAGCCGACGCCACTAGGCGCTGAGATTGTGGGATACTTCAGTGCGATATGTTACCTGGGTGCTCGTATCCCGCAGATTGTGAAGAATGCACGCGAGCGGAGTTGCGATGGATTGAGCTTGTTGTTCTTTCTGCTCAGCGTGCTGGGTAATTTGACCTACGGGGCAGGGGTGAGTTTTGGAGTGCTCAAGGTTTTATGTAGGATATATGCTAATGGTACCCTTCATAGATTCTCTTCCACTCGCTCGAGAGGAACTATATCCTTACCAACCTACCTTGGCTTATCGGATCGCTTGGTACCATGGTCGAGGATGCCATCATTTTCATTCAATTTCATGTTTATGGAGACAAGTCGGCCACAGAAGCGGTTGAATAGTTTTTTATATAGATTAGAGGCGTATCTGGTGCATTGGTAGACAGATTAGGTGTTTGGGGTCATGGTGTATTAATGACGGAATGTATTTTGAGCATCCGACTCATTTAGCCAGTCATTGTTACTGTACTTTCAATGTCAAATATATGTCAATACAATTTATCAAATAGGATAAGGTGGTTATAGACACGTGACTCATCAGTAACGGTGTTAAACTTACGTTAAAAATATCAAGATGCATCTATAACACTCTCAAAGTCTCAGTATTTCGTTTATCCCCCTCAACTCAGATATGAGTAACTTACAGTAAAGTTACGTGCATGTATCATTGACGTCATTTTTCACATGCCGCCGGAGCTATCACTTTTTATATCCGGTGTCCCGTGTTTATTGCAGGCTGCCCTTCAGGTTCATCTACAAGTACGACTTCACCGTTGCAACATGTCCAACTAGACTAAAGGAGTGTCTCACTCTTCTTGATAACCGAACTATGGCCTCTCAGCTTGATCCTTTTGCGCCTTGGATTTTGAGCAGTGGTCTGGTCCTCATTTCACTATATTGTCTCTTCAAGGGCCTTTTGACAAGAGCAATTGGGCGTGCAATTGGAAACCACCTCAAATCGAGAACCCAAGATCGACGTGAGACCTTACTTGAACAGGCCAGGCAAGAAAATAAGAAGCAGCCGTCATTCTTGCCACATCAGCAACGAAAGAGCGAGGATCTCGATTGGGAGAAAGTCGAGGGAAGAGTAGTAGAACAGGCAGATGAGCAGGAGCAGAAGCAGAAGCATGAGATAACACCGGACGTGACGTGGAACGGGTTAATAGGCTTCTTCCATCCTTTCTGGTATACACACTTTTCGTCGTAACCGTTACCTGGCACAAACCTTAATATCTTTCTAGTAATGCTGGTGGAGGCGGTGAGAGAGTGTTATGGGCAGCTATACGTGCGACGCAGCACAGATGGCCAAATGCTCTCTGCGTGGTATACACTGGCGACCATGATGTGGACAAGAAGCAAATGTTGGAGCGCGTCGAGGTACGCTTATGGTCCTTACCCAATAAACCAGTCATGCTAATACAGCACACAGAATCGCTTCAACATTCACCTCAACCCTCCTACAGTAACCTTCCTTTACCCCTCGACACGCCATTACGTCCTCAGTAGCACCTGGCCTCGCTTTACCCTGCTGGGACAGTCCATCGGCTCGTTAATCCTCGCCTACGATGCCTTCAGCCTTATGGTTCCGGACATCTTTGTCGATACGATGGGATACGCTTTTGCGCTGTCACTAAGTAAAATACTGTTCCCGGAGGTACCCACTGGTGCCTATGTACATTACCCCACCATATCAACCGACATGCTCGGCTCTCTTGACTCGGCGCAAGAAGCCGACACCACGACTCGAGGACTAAACGCTGGTGCAGGTCGTGGCTGGAAAGGCGTAGCGAAGAAACAGTACTGGCGTCTCTTCGCCCGCCTCTACGGCTGGATTGGTGGCAGTATCGACGTTGTCATGACAAACTCTTCATGGACGCAATCGCACATCCGTGAGTTATGGGGTCCTGTGCGAGCCAAGAAGCCCTTAGCCTTCCCTATAGAAGTCGTCTTCCCACCCGTAGCCGTCGAAGAAATTGAGCGTGAAGTTCTCGTCGACGCCGCTTCCGAACAACAACGCGAACCCACACTCCTTTACATCGCACAGTTTCGACCCGAGAAGAACCACCAATTGATCCTCTCCTCTTTTGCGCGCTTCCTCCGTGAGCATCCACACTCTAACGACTCTAACACAACCGCACCACATCTCCTCCTCATCGGCTCCGTACGCGACTCCGCTGATGAAACGTACATCTACTCGCTCCGCCTCCTCGCGCACGAACTGCACATCACGTCCTCCGTAACCTTCCTCCTTAACGCCTCCTGGCCGGATATTCTCAAGCGTTTGCGGACTTGTTCGGTCGGCGTCAATGCCATGTGGAACGAGCACTTTGGTATTGGCGTTGTCGAGTATCAGGCTGCTGGGTTGGTATGTGTCGTGAATGACAGTGGAGGTCCCAAGCGGGATATCGTTGTTGAGTGTGGGGGTGGTCCGACGGGGTTCCATGCGAGTAGTGAGGTGGAGTATGCGGAGGCGTTCGCCAAGGCGTTGGGATTGAGGGGCGAGGAAGCGTTGAATATGAGGAAGAGGGCTAGGTTGAGCGCAAGGAGGTTTGGAGAGGCGGCATTCGACGAAAGGTGGCTTGTGCAGATGGAGAGGTTGGTCGAGTTGCAGCGAAGAAAGAAAAAGTGATGGTTTTAGGATGCAGAAGATTGATCCGATACATATTTCGCTCCTTTGGGGACTTTCGTGGAGAGAAACTTCGACGATTGTACGTAGCTGAGGATCACGATCAAATCCTGATATGAATAGCTTTTCCGGTACCCGTACACGAAGTACACTGTTTAAGATAGGCGCTTTCCGGCAGTGTTATTGTGCTTCGTAGCTTGTTTTTCCGTTGTTCGTCGTCTTCCACTAGAGCTCGCTCGTGGTATTTTCCGTGACTTGCGCATTCTTGATTTTGGCCGACACACCTCTCCTCTCCCTCCCAACAAGTAGTCCCTCCCGGTCAATGCACTCAAAACACCATAACCACCACTCAGCGGCCAAACACTCCACATCATCGCCCTCACGCACCCAGCCCACGTTTCCCTCCCTCTCCTCTCGTCGCCCAATAAATCCACACTGACCTCGTCAAATATCGACGGTAGGCGTCCAGCGTGGTACTTAGTCCTCCACGCATCATACTCCCTACGATCGTAAATATCCCGAAATTTGGATTCCGCGTAGTAGGCGTAAGCGTAAAGCCACTTCCGCCCACCGACTTCACGCACACACGCTTCCAATGCACGGTGTGTGGCTACAAAGTCCGACGTCTTGCGCGGACCGGGAACCCATACGCCAAAGTTGATCCACATTTCACCTGTGTCTGAGCTAATTACCGTTCCAGCAGCCTGTAGTACCAAGCCCATCCGGCCGAGAGGGCATAACCAGAGGGGTAAGTGAGTAAACGATGTGTCGAGATAATCTAGGGAGGCAGGCGCGCTCGACCAAGGAATGCCGACGTCCTGAACAATATACGATTGAACCAGGCCAGGTTTGTGCAGGGCGTGATACATAATGCAGGTACGTATGAAACAGCCAAGGAACCGGCGTGTCAAGCTGGTAACTAGGGTGACGAAGTAGGTAAAACAACGAAGGCACCGCGGTCGTAGCGGAAGAGATAGTCGCGGATAGGTATGATTTCCATCGCGAGTTTGGATGGAGAGGATTTGATCACTTCTTCGGCGTGCATGTAGAACCAGGGGTTTTGATGGTTGTGTGAATTGCTGTATAGTGAAGTTCTGCTGGTGGAGTCTGTAGGTCTGCCAACGCGCACAACACCACGTTCTTTCGCAAACATAATTCCGTCAAGATATTTTGTTTCAGGCAGATCTTGAAACTCCTCGAACCGGTGCAGGGCTTCCGGTATGCTTGTTAGGCCTGGCGCACCACATTTGATTGCTGCTGGAGACGGCTAGGATGAAGAGGTATGTTGAATATCAAGGAGTATTAGTGTAGTTGCGGCGTGATGATTGATAAATCATGCTGATATGTCAGTGTTAGCGGTTAGGTGTAGAGGAGTTGGACAGTGAGGAGCGGTTGGTCAGATGGCTATGGAGTATTGTCTGTATGATGGTGAAGTGAAGAGGGCGATGAGCCATGAAACTGTAGAACACTCGGCGGTGAATTGGGTCCTCTTGTTGTTGGAGTCAAAAGATCGCGGTATAATACCCCACTCGGAAGATTAAGCAGAACTGCATTGCATCACAATCCGTTCTGTGATAATTACAGAAAAGTATAGAGTCTAGAGGTACTTTGTCAGCAGCCAAATGTACAAATGTAGTTGCAAAATAAATGCTTCTTAAATATTCTATTGCAGCCTTGGTACTCATCTATCAGGAGCCTTCCGTTTCGGAACATCTTTATTCTCGTAAAAGAAGAACATAGGTATGCTCAAACCAAGCACTATAACAGCTCCCACAACCGAAAAACTAGCCACCGTCCCTGCAAAACCACTCTCTGTTTCACCACGTAGTTCCTCTTCCCATTCTTTCCGGCGTTTCCTCCTGCCTTGCTTCAGTTGTTCTTCCACACTCGTCTGTGTGCGGAAATGTGATCCTCGGTCAAAATGGGGAACGTCATTTGGATCCGATCCGAAAGGCCAATCCTCAGTGGTTCCTTGATAGCTCCCAGCATTCGCCTGTCCTTGCTGACGCTGCGCGTCCGGCCCAGGGGCGTATTCGTCGGGATTATGTGCATTGGCTTGTCTCTTTGCTGACTGCGCACCCCATCCACCACTACGATAAAAGGAAGGAGGTGGACCTTTGAAGTGTCCACGTCTTCTACTCAGACCACTCGCTGTCCGACCTCCTGCCCCTCCTGCACCAGAGGAATATGAACCGCTTGCCTTGGGGGCAGCTCTTATCCGTTCTCTATCATACTTTTCTCGCTTGGTTGCATTGCCCAGTGTGGCATATGCTTCCGCAATCGCAATAAATTTCTTCCCTGCCGCCTCCTGGTTGTCCGGGTTGTGGTCGGGATGATGGAGTTTGGATAACGCATAAAAGGATTTCTTCACCTCAGCAGACGTAGCTGTCAGTTCAAGACCTAGCGTTGCATAGTAGTCATCTTCTGCGTAGGAGTTGCGGCTAGAATGAAATGTTTGATGTGGTAAAGAGGAGTCGTTTAACAGGAAAGGCGCATACTTCGGACGGTAGGTTGATCGAACTTGACGGCTAAAGAGGCTCATAGACTTAGGGAAGGACATGCCGCATCATGCCCAGGCAATGGTCGTAAATAATTGTATGAATTGTCCCTCACCGTTTCGCACGCATCACGAATATCAAAACCGATGATCTCATAATTAGAAGTAAGACAAGACAGCGGAATGCGCTCCTATCTCCGAGGTGGAAGCTTAAGGCCAGGAAAGGTTCGAGTCCTTTTCATATTGAAACCCACCATTTATATCCAACTCTGCTGAAAGCGCTGTGACAAAGACTTTTTTTTTCACCCGAGTGCAGA
>Ga0160429_1001128_pt1 | contig 15785 bp, 11 predicted proteins | sample SolpanmetagenomR_FD_108199 | JGI IMG/M metagenome (GOLD analysis project Ga0160429, IMG submission 108199) | Solar panel surface microbial communities from Lawrence Berkeley National Laboratory, California, USA - R | ecosystem: Engineered > Built environment > Solar panel > Unclassified ...
GATACATTCGATATCGATCAAGTGACAAAGCTTTGTAGAACACATCTTCTCTACGATGCGCTAATCTATGTCTGGAACCAAGCGCTGGCCGACTGGATTAGTCCATTAGTAGATCTTGTTCTGCTTATTCGAGACCGAGAGGAGGCAGTCTCTCCTGACTATAATCAAGAAGACATTGACGAGGCTGCGTCAACCATATTTCCGTACCTTGTGTTTTCCCTGACCGGTCGAGCATACCCTCATGGCGATATCATGGAGGATGCTCAAGCTCATAACGTTCAAACACAACTGTATAAGTTTCTATTTTCCCCGATGCCTGTCAAATGGCCCGAAGAAAGCGACACAATCGTCAAGACTTCCAACACACCACGACACGAGCCAGACTTTCCATATTTGACTTTACTTTTGCAATTTGATACATCAGCTTTTCTAAGCGTGCTCAACGAAGCATTCGAGGATCCTTATCTTAATCCACAGGAAGCCAGCAGTTCCAGCGGAAGACAAGCTCCGGAAATTAATGGAGCTATATCTACCATGACTCGTCAGCAGATACTTAGCATTCTACTCGAGACAATGTCATCTGATGTCTTTCATGCGGACCAACGTATATATCTTGACATATTCATGGCTCGAAGTCTTTCTAAATACTCCCAATTTCTAGTATTCTCCACGAGCACACTTGAGTCGATATTTCAGAGACTATGTACACATTATGACAGAGGATTGGCCGATGAATGTCAACTTAGTGTGGAATATTTGTCTTCAGTCTATCGTCCCCAATTGACTGAAGATCTTGTCAAGACGCTTCGACAAGTCGAGTTTTGGCGAGTGTTGAAATTGCTCTTCCGAGGCGAGAAAAGATATGTCGAATTCTTCCTTGTTCTCTTTGCTGATACAAATCAAATTAATGAGACACTCGATCAAGATTTAAGAGATTGCTTCAAAAATGATGTAGCAAAGGAGCAACAAGAAAAGATCAAAGACTTGTTGTGTGAAGAATACGCAACTTCTATCCTCAACTCGAATATATCTGAAACTGTACAATTGGTGCAAGCAATCATGCCAGAGCGGGAAGGGATGTATATCTCAGCTTTGACAGATGCAGCACTTCAATACAAATACTTGAAGGAACTGTTTGATTCAAATGAAGAAGCAGGTGATATTCAGCAGATACGGAATAAATATCTGGATCAATACATACAATTAATGTGTCGTTATGATGCGAATCATGTGGCAACCTTTATATCGACCCTCGACTCTAATGATCTACATCTGGACAACATTCTTCCGGCAATGGAAAGTAGCAATGTCATCGATGCCGCTATATTACTGTTAGCGAAAGAAGGAGCAGCTCAAAAGTCGATGGATCGACTCGAGAAACATGTTGATCTTTTAAGTACTTCATTCTGTAACATGATGACTAATGCTCCAGAAGAGGCTATTCCCGTGCAAGCAGTTCGGTCAATGTTGAGCGAGATTGAAAAGTATTTTGATCTAGGAATATGGCTGTGTCAAGGCCAGTCTCGAATTAGTGAAAGGCCTGATGATAGATTGGGTAAAAGCAAACAATTAAAGAGGTATAATTCATCGAGATCCGAATTGATGGTGGACGAGTCTCTTTGGTTATCTTTTCTTGAAACAGTCGTCCATGTCTCACAATCGATCTCCCGAACCATGGAGGAAGTTGAGCATATTCCTCCGGCGGTTGAATCTCTCCATCCATCCACAGCTATACGTATCTTGGTTCAAATGGTGTTTACCAGTCTACTAACTTCTACCACTTGCGTTTCTTCATCGAATCGCTACCCAAGCAAAGCCTCGTCAGGTCTCGCCGTCTCCTCGTCATTCCCTGCCGATATTAAATCAACCTCATTCCTCAAAATCTTTCGACTTTTCCTCCTTCGTCTTGCTTCATCATCCTCTTCCTCTTCCGCACCAATCGCCCTTCATCTTCGTCCCATCCTTCACGACATCTTTACAGCATATCACTATGAATCCTCGCTTTTAAGTCTCGCTAGTAATCTTCTCGGACGTGAAACGTTTTCCGATAATGATTCTATAAGACAGTATAGAAATCTAGGTTGGAGGCCAAATGGACAAGTATGTTCATTATGTAAACTTCGAGCTTGGGGGAGAGGAATAGGATTGTCAGTATGGGAATCATGGGTCACAAAAGAGCGCAGAAGCGATGACAGGGCTCACGCAAAGATCAAAAAGGAAATTCTAAAATTAGAAGAAGAGGAGAAAGTAGGTGATATGCGTTACGGTCTTGTCTCGAATACAAATCAAGATAGGAGAAGGAGTGAGCACAAGGGAAAAGGAAAAGAGATTATACCCAGTGATCAAGGTCGAATTATGGGAGAGTATACTGCAGATAGTAATATGATTGAAAAGGATGGAAAGAGAGCAGATCTTATTGTGTTTGCTTGTAGACATATTTACCATAGAAGATGTCTTGACGATTTGGAAGATTCCGAGAATATGTTTAGGAATAAAGATGTCGAGGTCAAATATATCTGTTTGATATGTAAAGGTCAGAAAAAGGTTGATGAAAGTAAATAGATAATACTAGAGTGTGTATATATGTATATTTAATACTATATATCTATTTCACATGGTGATGATGTTATATGACTGTAGACTGATCATATACTACTCTTCCATACTTTCCCAACCACCGTCTTTTCCATTCTCTTCTGCATTTTCTTCATCGTCAGTATCACCCTCTACATCATCATTCATCTTGACTATCCTCTCCTTTTTATTCTTCCCTTCATCGTCTTTTAGTCCTCCTCTCATTCGACTTCCAAAAGCCTCCCTTACGCCTCTATTCGTACTCGTGTCCCACACCTGCACAGACCCTTTACTTCCCGCAACAGCCAATCTGAATCCAACCTCGTCGTCCGGCGCAAACGAACACCCAAACACCTTTCCGACTCCCACGTCTCTGCTCACCACCAGACTAGGACCTTTTGTTTCCCCGTCGTTGTTTTCCGCATGAGCGTCCCATAGTTTCACGCTCCGGTCCGTCGACGCAGTGGCGATGTAGCCCGGCACGACCGGGTTGATGCTGAAACAACTGAGTGGTTTGTCATGGGCTTGGAGCGTCCAAATAGCCCCGTACGCCTCTTCGCCGCCCGACGTTGTCGAGGGAATGGGTCGTCGTGCGTCAAAGGAATATAATCGTCCGCTTTCGGTACTGACGTAGAACGTATGTTCCGAGTGCACGTCCCACGTCAAGCCTTCGACGTCGCTGTCGACTTTCCATCGTGGAGGCGACGAGTCTGGCGCGCGCATGTCTCCGGCGACGAGATATCGGTCGTAGGAGCCAGACAACAAGACTGTAGAAGAGGTGGGATGCCATGATAATGCGCAGACTTTGTCGGTGTGGTGGGTATATGACGCAGCGCAGGTCAAGGTGTGGAGATCCCATAGTTTGACCGTCTTGTCGGCTGATGCAGACGCTAATAAATGTGGATGAGGACGGGAGGAAGATAAAGCGAGGACGGAATCGGTATGGTGCGTGGTGGAGATTGTGTTTGTTGGAGTTTTCTTTTTCTTTTTCAACAGTGATGTTGGATTTTGTGATGATGATGTAGACGTGGATGAAGGATCGCCGAGTATAGCGTTTGGATACATGCTGTCTACGAGATCTAGGTCCCATATTTCAATTTCAGGATCCATAGTCCCGACAGCGACAAAGTTTGCATTTGTGTTCTTCACGTTTGATTCGTCTTCTTTTCGATTGACTGGCATATTGATCCATTCTAGTGCCAAGGGTATAGCTGGAAGCATTATATCATGATGGACGTATAGATTATCTGCCGAGTCTTCATAGACATATACCTCGAGATGTGCTACTTCATCTTCCAGTTTTGCTGCTAGTAAAAGATTGTCCGTTGCCAGTATCTGCAATTCTTCTCTCTCTTCATTATCTGAATCATCTTCATCTTTAATCGTTATGTATGGATCTTCGGCATTGGATGTGTGAAATGCGAGTGAATGCGCTTTGCTAAACATTGGAAGTGTATTTCGTCCATTCTTACTTTTTTCCATGCCATTATCTTCATCGTCGCTCTCTTCAGGTGAATCATCATAATGCTCAAGATCATATTCTCTCAGATCATCATCGTCAATCTCACTACATATATAATTAGTCAATCTTTCGATCCAACTTGGTGTGACTGTCATGTTACACACATATCAGAATCCTCGTCGTCCCTGTCTTTATTTACTTTACTCTTTTTCCCGACTGCATCCCCATTCGTATGTCCATTTGTCTTGTCATCTCCATTTACTCTTGCACCATCTTCTGCTTTGCCTTGTGCTTCCTCTAATTCTTCTTTTGCATCTTCAAGTTCTAATTTTGCAATTTTGGAAATGCGATTATATTCTTCCTCATCAAACTCATAACGTGTAGGGAATTGTGCTGCTTTGCCTCTAGGAACCCAAGATAGGGCTGTAATGATAGACATCGTAAAGGAATAATGTTGTAAGATCTCCAGGATCGTGAAGTAAATCAAACGGAGTAAAGAATCTCATTCTCGTCCAAATTAAAAAAAAAATTGAGTTTGCGGAGAAAAGTTCGATGTGACGTGGTGAGTCTACATGCCTGCGGTGTATTCATGGATTCTGTTTACAGCTCATCATGGGTCGCGAAAATAGTCCCAAACGAAGAAAACTGGACACCGAGGAAAACAATCAATTCTCAGTACAGCCACATCATCGGCGTGAGAAGGATCGACAACAAAATGGTGGCAATGGGAAGAAATATCCCTTTTTACACAATCCTACGGATCAACAACTGGACAAGACGGAGGATAGTCGGCTTGATATAGAAGATAATACTGCACAAGATCGAGACTGGTATACGGGGGATGAAAATGGACATACGTTGGGAGACGAGTATCATAATCCATTTGGAGCAGAAGAATCAACATGGGATACTCAAAGGCAAGAGACGGCCATGTTGGAGAGAAAACTGGCGTCTAGAATGTCTTCAAATCCCAAAGCCATGCAAAGGAAAAGAGACAATGATGCGTGGGAGACAAATCGCATGTTGACTTCTGGTGTTGCTCAAAGACGAGATCAAAGTGGTGATTTTGATGATCAAGACGATGTACGAGTGCATCTTTTGACACATGATCTCAAACCACCGTTTCTGGATGGCAAGACAATTTTTACCAAACAATTAGATCCCGTGCCGGCAGTTAGAGATCCACAAAGTGACATGGCGGTTTTTAGTCGAAAAGGTAGTAAAGTTGTGAAAGAGCGAAGACAACAAAAAGAAAGACAGAAACAAGCTCAAGAAGCTACAAATGCTGCAGGCACAGCTTTGGGTAATATTATGGGTCTTCGAGAAGACGACACAGATAGTGCAGCTCCTACAGGAATGGACGGAGATGAAAAGCAGCATGGTAACAAGTTCTCCGACCATGTCAAGCAAGAGCAGGGTCAAAGTGATTTCAGTCGTACAAAGACACTAAAAGAACAAAGAGAATACCTTCCCGCTTTTGCAGTCCGTGAAGAGCTTCTCCGAGTCATCAGAGATAATCAAGTCATCATCGTTGTCGGTCAAACTGGATCGGGAAAAACAACACAACTAACCCAATTCTTGTATGAAGATGGCTATGCTCAACATGGTCTCATCGGCTGTACGCAACCGCGTCGTGTAGCTGCCATGAGTGTTGCAAAGCGTGTTGCAGAAGAGATGAATGTGAAGCTAGGCGATCTTGTAGGTTATACCATTCGTTTCGAGGATTGTACGAGTAATTCAACCGTGATAAAATACATGACCGATGGTGTTCTATTGCGAGAGTCTTTGACAGAGCCAGATCTTGACAAATATTCATGTATTATAATGGACGAAGCTCATGAAAGAGCATTGAATACTGACGTGTTGATGGGCCTTATCAAAAAAGTATTGGCTCGCAGAAGAGATCTCAAATTGATCGTCACATCTGCAACAATGAATGCCGAAAGGTTCTCGCGCTTTTACGGAGGTGCTCCGGAATTCTTCATACCTGGTCGTACCTTTCCAGTGGATATACAATACTCGAAAACCCCTTGCGAGGATTATGTAGACAGTGCTGTGAAACAAGTGCTTGCCATACATGTCTCTCAAGGCGCTGGTGATATCCTAGTCTTTATGACTGGTCAAGAAGATATCGAGGCTACATGTGAGCTCATCGAGGAAAGGCTGAGATTCTTGAATGATCCGCCAAAATTATCGGTATTACCTATTTATAGTCAAATGCCTGCGGATTTGCAAGCAAAGATCTTTGATAGAGCACCGCCAGGAGTACGAAAAGTAATTGTAGCTACAAATATAGCTGAAACTTCATTGACTGTAGATGGGATCATGTACGTTGTTGATTCGGGGTTCAGCAAATTAAAAGTCTATAATCCTAAAATGGGTATGGATACACTTCAAATAACTCCAGTAAGTCAAGCAAATGCCTCGCAACGAGCAGGACGAGCAGGTAGAACAGGTCCAGGCAAAGCCTTTCATCTATATACTGAGCGAGCATTCCGGGACGAGTTTTATATCCAAACTATACCCGAAATACAGCGAACGAATCTTGCCAATACAGTGCTTTTGTTGAAATCACTCGGCGTCAAAGATTTACTAGACTTTGACTTTATGGATCCTCCACCACAAGATACGATAACAACCTCTTTGTTTGATTTGTGGGCTCTTGGCGCCCTGAATAACCTCGGAGAGATGACTGAGTTGGGCAGTAAAATGACATCTTTTCCAATGGATCCGCCGCTAGCAAAGTTAATACTTACATCTGTTGATTATGATTGTAGCGAAGAGATGTTGACCATAGTATCGATGTTAAGCGTTCCGTCCGTCTTTTATCGGCCAAAAGAACGCATGGAAGAGGCAGATGCAGCTCGGGAAAAGTTCTTCGATCCGGCAAGCGACCATTTGACATTGCTAAATGTATATCTACAATGGCGAGCAAACGGCAAGCGTGACGGATGGTGTATAAAGCACTTTCTACACCCAAAAGCATTACATCGAGCCGATGAAATAAGAGGTCAGTTAGAAGATATTATGACCTCGCACAAACTTCCCATCACTTCGGCCGGTTATGATACCGAGATCATTCGTCAATGTGTATGTTCTGGCTACTATCATCAAGCAGCCAAACGCAAAGGTCTTGGCGAGTATATAAACCTTCGTACGTCTGTTGCCGTACAACTTCATCCGACCAGTGCTCTGTTCAATTCTGGTGATCCGCCAGATTATGTTGTCTACCACGAACTTATTCTCACTTCTAAAGAATACATGTCTTGCGTCACTAGTGTTGATCCACACTGGCTAGCAGATCTTGGTGGTGTATTTTACAGCGTCAAAGAAAAAGGATATTCAAACAAGGGCAAAAAGGCTACAGAAGCAGAATTTAGCCGTAAAATGGAGATTGAACGTGGCATGGCAGAAGATCGAGAGAAGCAAATTCAATTGACCAAGCTAGAGTTGACAAAGCGGACGGTCCCTACTAAGAAAGGTTTCGAGGTAAAGAAGCCATTGTTACCACGAAGACGAGGGTTCTGAATGTTGTTGTATATGCCTCCACGCCGCCGTAATCTTGTACTATAATTTCACTAAACAAACTCTAAAACCATAGTTATCACGTGTAGACCTTTCAATGATTGATCTCACCAAAAACACAACTATAAGGTTAGGTTATCTGCATCAATAATTATTATTGTAACTTGTAACACACATTTCACCCTTTACAACACAGATTAAGGGTCTGAATAATAATGTAGATAGCGCAAACTGATGGAGATTCAAAATTTTCAAGCTAAGTGACTCAACTTGACCACCGCTGAGTGGAACAAATATGCAAATGTCAGCATATCATCAATTTAGTGAGGCAGCTTCAGAACATGAGTTGGTTCATTTATGGTGCAATATTATTTATTAAAAAATGCTTCGGTTCGATTTTTATGCTCAGACACATTACTCAATTATGTACAATTCTTATTTGAAAATGCGACGTAAGATTGATTTGATCACTGTTGAAGTAGGTATAAGTTTAGCATATCTACATCATGTTGCGCTATCTCTAGGCTATTTCGCATATCAGCGTGAATTTTTGCAGGTAAGCTACCCGATGTCGTTGATGAAAGGATCCGGCACACAATAAAGTAGGTGGCTAAAATTAGGAGACTTGTGAAATATAATGAAAGCAAAAAATTCTGTTTTTCAGTTGAATTTCACGAAGTGGATGGTTGTTAGTCTACAAGCGTTCACTTTTTATCTCTCACATTATTGAAAGAATAAGAACAATACGCTTCATTGTCATATTCCATTAGATATCACATTTGGTTGTACAGTCCTTTATTACAGGCAGACAGCATTACAGGGATCCAAGCTCCTCAAAGGCACGTGACAAGCGCCAAATCAATTTATTTCAAAGCTTCCCGGTCATCATTTCTGTTTTTCGATTCTTCCCGCGTTCTCCACCCTTTTTCTTTGTATCTTTAACCTCAATCATCTCAATCTGCCATTTTATCGCGTTTCACCCTTTCAATTGTCAATCTAAACAAGAATTCGCTTTCATTATACTCCCACATCAAATCTTTGTCACTCAGAGACGCGCTTTGCTCGATTTCTATCTTTTCCTCAACAATATGAGTACCGAGCACGAGCCAACCAAGGCTGACGCAGAAGTCACAGTAAGTTCGGACTGCGCTTTAAAAATGTGTGCAAGGCCAAATCATACTGATCATGATCAAGTCAGCACAAACTCCCGACGCGCCCCTTGAAAAAAACAGTAATGGTCAGATTATCCTTTATACTCACAATACAGCGACATAATACTGAGTTGAACAGGTCATACCAACGGTTCAGATGTGGAAGAAAACGAAACTGCGGATGGCCAAGACGGAAATGAAGATGACACATCTTCTGGTGAAAACAAAGCTCAGGAGGATGCGAACGGCGCAGAATCCACCGGCAAATCTGCACAAACTCCTGCAAAATCAGCAAAACGGAAGTCAACCTCTGGTGTACCAGAGCACAAAAGCCGAAAAAGCAACAAGCGTAAATCGATTGTGGCCACAAATCCAGATTTGGAACCTGGTGACTATGTCTGGGCCCGATTGAAAGGTTATCCCCCTTGGCCCGCTGTGATATGTAGCGAGAGTATGATTCCTGCAACTCTGCTTGGCAAAAGACCAGTCAGTGCGAGGTTCCCGAACGGCACATGGCGTGAGGATTTTGAGAATGAAGGCAAAAGTGCAAAGGACAGAACGTTTCCCGTCATGTTTCTGCACACTAACGAATTGTAAGTTTTCCAGTATTACTTGTCAAGATTTGCTGATCTAACGGTTTTGTTGCGAATAACAGCTCGTGGATGGTGAATACCACCTTGACAAGACTTAAACCAGAAGAGTGTGAAGTTAAAGAAGGCGGTAAAAAGATGTCTGCAGACCTGAAGGTGGCCTATGAGGTTGCTACTCAGGGTCATGATCTTGAACACTTCCAGAACCTATTGGACACTCATGCCAAAGAGACACAAGAATACGAAGACGAATTACGCGAGCGAGCTGAAAAGAAGGCTGCCAAAGAGCAAGAGAAGGCCGCCAAAGCAGATAAAAAGAATGAGAACAAGGCTACGAATAAAGAACAGCGGAAGAGCAATGCAGCAGAAACTAATAATGATGCTATGGATGTTGACGAAGAAGTGGAGGGTGCGGAAGAAGCTGAAGGAAGCGACACCAAGCAGAAGTCATCAAAGAAGCGCAAGAAAGACGTTGATAGTGAGGGAGAGGGTCCTAAAGTAAAAATATCATGAAACTCTACTTGTGAAGACGTCCGATAATACTGACTGTTCGAATTAGCCCAAAAAGACTCCAAAAGTCAAATTAACGACCAAAGAACCCAAGTCGGCGACAAAAAACGAAACATCCACAGCAACTGGTTCAGCCAAGAAGACAAAAGCCAAAAAACCTAGCAAAGATGCACCAGCAGCACCAGCCATGACTGAGGAAGAACGATTGGCTGCACGGGAGAAACATAGTAAGTCGGAAGCCAATACAATAACAGCGATGTAGTTCTAATCATGGTACAATAGTATTTTATCTTCGTCACAGATTACAAAAATCTTTCTTGACAGCTGATGTTGCACCGAATCCTGAAGATATGTCCACAATGTCCGAGCATTTTGATCAACTCGAAAAACACAAAGATATCGAGCCCGAGATTATTAAAAATACAAAGATACACAAAGTATTGAAGCAAATCTTGAAGCTTGCCAGCATTCCCAAGGATTTGGAATTCAAATTCCGGGAGAGAGCCACTAATTTGCTCGGCACCTGGAATGAAGCTCTTTCTACTCTTACCGATAATGGAATTACACCTGTCGCAGAGTCGAAGGACGGAGATAAGACCGAGAAATCGACGGAGAAACCAGAAGGCCCGACAAAATCAACAAAAGCCAAGGGAAATGACCATCCAGAAAATGAAAAAGAAGATCATGCGGATGGGCAGGAAGATGGCCAGTCCAGCAAGTCCGACGATGACAGATCTGCTGAACAAGCTGAACAGTCAAAAATAGCAGAAATCAATGCCGGCGAGACGACCCAGCATGCAGACCAGATTATGGCTGATACCGCTGATGCTGATACCAAAGAGGACTCAAAGGATGAGACAACGGACGAGGCTTCAAAGGACAAGAAAGAGGACTGAAAGTATAAGTGAAAGAAAGGGACGTTATTGTATTATTTATTGGGTGATAGCTGTTGTCAATTAAATGTGGTTGATAATTGGTCAAAGTTTCTTGCCATTGCACCATCTTCAATTTGCTTTTGTCGTTATTACTAATTAGTTAGATAAAAGTCTATTATATGTATATAACATGCATATATATTGATGAATCTTTCATCATGAAATAATAAATTTTGTAGAACCTATGGTGTAGACACGACCAAGGTTCAATAGCATCGGTTGACGATTGGAAAATAGGCCTTCATATGACGAGTCATGGATCCTCACGGCTTGTGCATGCTGCTTAACACTTGTTTCTGTTGTTCGCGTTCTTTGTTAGTTTCTGATATTCGCTGTATGCCTAGTTCATTCGTCAATCATCTAGCAAGTGTAAACAATGAAAGTGAAGAACTTACTCCTCAATTCACCAACGATATCTTTTGCCTTGCCAAAATAGACTTCTTGTAATAGACTCCTCATACTACTCTCCATATCTTCTACTAATTTCCCAATATTGATTACATGTCCATCATCACCTCCTTCTACATTCAATTCCTGTTCCGTTTGCCTCGTCATATTTCCACTAAGCTCTACATCCCCAACTTTTTGACCTTTTACGCCTAATTCCAGAATGACTGTAGAAGTAAGTTTATACCTCGCTACTCTACTACCTGGCCCTCGTTCTACGACTTCCAACACATGGATACTATCCCAACCACCTCTCGTCTCTTCCGTTTCATCGACCTTGCTCGTGCCATTACTCTTCTTGTCTTTCTTCAACAATACCACTCCAGCAAATCCATCCTCTAATTCCCACAAATACGCACTTCCAACTCCACCATCAAAGTATAATTCTCGATAAACATCCACACCGTCATTTAATTTAATTTCCATCTTCCGTATCCGTTCTGAAGGTATTTCTGCATCTTCAATCGGTGGGTAGAAGGTATTCGACCATGGGGAACGGTAGCTGTCGCCGTCTCGATTGTAGTCGCATAGTAAATATTCTCTGTTATTCTTTGGATCTCGAGCGATAGTTAAGGGTGTGTCGACCGAGGCTAGGAGGGCTTCTTCGTGTGCGGGAATCAGTGTGGTTATGGATTTGAGATGTGTGACTGTTCTTGTGGGTGGAAGTCGGCGGAGGAGATCCCTGTAGTTCACCAAAGAGGAAGAGTTAGAACGTAAACGTCGGAAAAATTCAATGTTGGAAATGAGGAGCCTAGGACATGGTAGAATATAACTTACAGCGCCGAGTCGAATTGATCTACTTTCGCCATTATTTTAAATTACGCATGTCAAAGCAGTTGATGCTGTTGTAAATTGCGAGGTATGGTAGTGAAAATGACGTAGATCAGCTTACCCCGCACTATCATGATCATTTATAATGTACAATGGTATTCTATACACGGCGGAAAACCACTGGAAAGAAAAGAAATACACTCATCCTAATAATTGCTTATAGGTCTCTTCCGGAGGCAATTTACATCCTCGATCTGGTCGAATGAGGAAAAATTCGGGTTCTGAGCTGACTACCATCAATATGACTGTCTTCCACGTGATCAATTTAGGTCGCGTCATCGGCGCGTCTCCGAGACTAAAATAATTTCTAGTAGAGGACTAGTGAAGTTTGTCATAAGCAGATCAACAACGAATGTTATAATGCAATTTACCTCGATGATATTTTCTATCGATACGTGCCATGAGCGATTCTGATGACTCTATATCTACCAAACCACGCCAAATTAAATTGAAAAATGAGGCTATATCTCGGAAAACAAAATCTTCCCGAGGCAAAAAGAGAATCATAGAAAGCAGCGATGACGAAGATACTACTACAAGAAATACAAAGCAGTCGAAACAGCTGAAAAGTAAAAAGAAGAGGGAATCTATAAATAAGTCGGCAAAGAGCCCAAGTGATAGTGAAGATGCATTCGAGCCAGTCGCAAACATAAAACCAGTCGCACGAGCTGTTCGGGCCGTAGATACAGATACAGCTAGCTCTTCTTTAGCTAAGAACGCAAAGGCCAAAGCATATACACCATTGAATAATGCACTAATCTTCAAGGACATTTTCGTGTCTCAGGCTCCACCACAATCTTCGAATCCGTGTGCCTTGAGGGGCGCTATTTGGCTTAGACCTCCTTCACTTCCACCAAGACCACCTGTGCCAGCTTTTCCCAAGACGAATAGCTTGTCGACTAGTACGCACACATCGCGCCTCAATACCAATAAAGTGCCGGTTACCGCAAATACATCACTTTCTGTCATACATTCAAACAAAGATTTATTAGAGAATAGACCAATTAGTGGCAAAGCAATAGAAAATCCACCTCCACAGTATAGCAGAATTTCGAACATTAGTACAACAGATATTCGTAAACCACTCGCACCACTTCCTATCGCTAGACCCGTGGCTAAACCAATCAAACCTATACCTGCGGGTTCTGAAAAGGTCATACAAGCGTCGGGTCCCGTGGTAGACCAGATTGAGACTGCAACACTCATCACGACTACTGGTAGCCTTTGCGCTCCTCCTGTCGCTAGGCCTATCGCAAGAGCTCTGAAAACAAGCTCTGGACAAGCTCAAGCTCATATAGAACCCTTAGCTCCAAACTCTGAGGCCAAATTGCAAGAGCATAGTTCAATCATTCCTCCACCAGCGAAGCAACCTTCGATCCATGACAAGGCTTCACATATAAATAATGTTCGTCATGAAAATAGTTGCCCTAAATCGACTACTGCTTCTGTAGTCCAGTCGGGTAGTGCGCCAGGACAGCTGAGGTCATCCCCGAAGACCACAATAACAAAGCCCGTCAGTATTAGTGCGAATAGCAATCAGCGAGGTATGCCATCGGGTGTCACTGTCGTTAAGCCTAAGGCACTTCCTCTTGTCAGAACTGCAACAGCGAGTAGTGCAACTGTCAGTATAGCTGATGATGATGATGATGATGATGATGAGGAGGATGAATTTGGTGATATGTCGTTGGACATTCTGGACGATGCATTGGTTCAAGCTGGAGGTCAAACTGACACGGCTATACCACGAGGAAAGCTTCCATTCGCAGTAAATCAAGCGCAAGGGAGTGCACCTCAAACAGTAAACAAAGCAACTAATCATGGAAAGAATGCTGGAATGCGTCAAATGACTCTTGATGGCAGAGGAGTGGGCAATATACAACGAACGATGCCCAAGAAGAATGCTCAGCTAATCTCAGAAAAGCCCGTCGAGCCTCCAACCCATCACATATTAAATGAGGATGAAGTTTCGACATGGGTCTATCCTACGAATTTAGGATCAATACGTGAATATCAATATAATATTGTCCATGCAGGTCTGTTTCATAATACCTTGGTAGCATTACCTACTGGACTCGGAAAGACTTTTATTGCTGCAACAATCATGTTGAATTGGTATAGATGGACTAAAGACGCACAGATCTTCTTTTTGGCTCCAACAAAACCATTAGTGGCTCAGCAAGTTGATGCTTGCTTCAAGACTGTCGGAATACCTCGATCGGATACGGCGATGCTGACTGGTAATGTCAATCCAGCTCTCCGTGGCGAGGTGTTTGAACAGAAACGAGTGTTTTTCATGACACCGCAGACACTCGAAGGAGATATCGAACGCGGAAGATGTGATGCAAAACGGATAGCGCTAGTCGTTATCGATGAAGCACATCGAGCTACAGGAAAGTATTCATATGTAAAAGTAATCAGTGCGATAACTAGATATAACAAGAGTTTCCGAGTGCTCGCATTGACAGCCACACCCGGATCATCAGTCGACTCGGTACAAGAAGTTATTGATGGCCTAAACATTTCCAAAGTTGAAATACGAACAGAACATTCAATTGACATACAACGCTTTGTATTCCCTCGAGATATAGACACGTGTACTTTTGATTATTCTGATGACCAACAGACCGTTATGGATCTCTTTGGAAAAGCCCTTCAATCCACTCTTGACAAATTATGTAGTGCTAATGCCAGTTGGCAAAAAGACCCCATGAAAATAACTCTTTATGGATTGAGGATGATGCAGCAGAAATGGGCTTTGTCCTCCAGATCTACGGAAGGAGGACGAGGGGCTAACCCAGCGTTCAAAGGTATGGTACAGTCGTGCTTTCAAGTATTGACAACCTTGGCTCAATCTATAGCCCTTTTGAAATTTTATGGCATCCGTTGTTTTTATTCTCGTATCGAGAGTTGGAAGAAGGATATCGACGAGGGAAATTCCAAAGCAAAGAATGCTCTTAGTATAAGACAGAATGATAATTTTAAAAAGATGTGTAATTTTGTACAAGACAAGTTTAGAAATCCAGATTATATCGGTCATCCAAAGTTGGAACACCTTCGACAGGTTGTTCTGACCCATTTTCTTGATCTTCAAGAGAGTAAATCAACAACGCCAACTAGAGTCATGGTGTTTACTCAATTCAGAGACAGTGCCGAAGAGATTGTTCGTGTATTGAAAAGGAATGAACCTATGATTAAACCACATATCTTTGTAGGTCAGTCATCATCGCGAGATTCTGAAGGAATGAATCAAAAAACACAATTGGATGTCATTGAGAAGTTTAAAAGTGGTGACTACAACACTCTGGTCGCAACTTCGATTGGAGAAGAAGGTCTGGATATCGGCGAAGTTGACCTGATTGTTTGTTATGATGCAAGTACGAGTCCTATACGTATGTTGCAAAGAATGGGAAGAACAGGTCGTAAACGTCAAGGAAGGATTGTGCTTTTACTTATGAAGGAGAAAGAAGAAAAGGATTTTGCACAAGCCAAAGATAATTATAAATCAATACAGGAGTTAATAGCAAAAGGTGATCAGTTTACTTATCATGATGATAAATCACCGAGAATATTGCCAAAGGACGTTAAGCCCGTCGTTGACAAGAGAGTGGTGGAAATATCAATCGAAAACAGTCAAGCCGACTTGCCAATTCCCGAAAGAAAGACTAGAGTTAAGAAAACAAAGGCTGCAGCAAAGAAATTTAACATGCCCGATGGTGTTGTTACAGGTTTTGTTCGAGCCTCACGCGTGACTAATACTGGC
>Ga0160429_1001129_pt1 | contig 15783 bp, 21 predicted proteins | sample SolpanmetagenomR_FD_108199 | JGI IMG/M metagenome (GOLD analysis project Ga0160429, IMG submission 108199) | Solar panel surface microbial communities from Lawrence Berkeley National Laboratory, California, USA - R | ecosystem: Engineered > Built environment > Solar panel > Unclassified ...
GGCACCGCCGCCGAGCCCAGCAGCGGCAGCAGCAGTGGCCCCTGGCTGAAGTACACCGACTCGGCAGCTTCCAGGTCGGTGGCTACTAAGGTCAGCGGCAGCCGCAGGTCTTCGAAGCGCAGGCCCACGCCGAGGTAGCGCTCCAGCAGCTGGCCCACGGCTTCTAGCCCCAGCAAGCCCTGCCGCCCAAACACGGGCCGCGTGAGGCGCGGAATGCTGGTGCTTTGCAGCAGCCGCAGCACCTCGCGCGGGGCAATGCCCGCCGCGTAAAACGTGCTGGCAATGGCCCCCGAGCTAGCCCCCGCCAGCGCGCCCACCGGCAGCCCCAGCTCATCGAGCGCGGCCAGCACGCCCAGGTGGGCAATGCCCCGCGCCCCACCGCCCGACAAAGCCAGGCTGAGGGTAGTATTGGCTGGCTTTTCGCTCAAAATCAACGTTAACAGAGGGTTACAAGGTACGGCCGGGCGCCGCCATCAGCGTGCCGCAACGCGCGGCAACGCGCAAAATTAGGGCCTGCTGGCCCGTGCTTGCAGGCCCGCTAGCTCCCCGTCCAGAATATCGGCCATGAGGTAGTGCGCCCATAGCTCGGCGTACCAATTGAAGGGCGTGTTGATGGCAAACTGGCTGGCCAAACGCAGGCGGGTGCGGCCGCCGGCCAGGGGCGTCAGCTGGTAGGTGTCTTGCAGGATATCAAGGTGCTTGCCGCCAATCAGAATGTGCTCGTCCATTACGGCGGGCGGCACGGCCCCGGGGTTGGCGTTTACGTGCAGCACGAGTTGGCGGGCGGGCTGGTAGCGCAACACGGTTTCCTCAAAATAGAGGCCTTTCTCGTAGTACGCCACGCGCTTGCCGCCCACCTTGACCGAATCGAGCGTAGTTGTGAGGTGGTGCGGAAACCCAAACAGGCCCGCCAGCGAGCGGCGGGCGCCGGGCCGCGCCACAGTGCGAGGGCTGGTGAGCTGCTGCCACACGGCCGCAGGGGCGGCGTCGACCACTACCTCCCGGCTGATGGTCAGCTGCTTAGGAATGAGGGCTTTCTCACCTTCAATATACCCTAACAGCAGCGGCCCGGCCACCAGCAGCGACATATTCAGGTTGGTAGGCCGCTGGCTATCGGCACTGCCATTACCTGCGCGCGTGCGCTGGGCAAAGGCCAGCAGGCCCCCGATGCCGGCAAATACCGCGAAAATCGGGAACACCATTATCCAACAAATGGCGCCCTCTATGTTGAGCAATAGCGTAATAACCAGCAAAGCCAGGCTAGTGAGCCAGGGCTTGAAAAAGGCGGCCGTGCGCGTATTGACTACGGGCGTGAGCAGCACCGTGAAGTAGCCAACCAGAAGGGGTACCAGAAAAATGAACGTTACGCTCATGATTTCCAGCAGCCCATTGGCAAAGCCGAACAAGAGTCGGATTATCAGCCCGTAAACGGCCGCCAGCACAATCGCAAACAGTGATTTCATACGAGAATTTTACGTCGCTGGCTAGCCTGGATTGACCTGCACCAACACCACGTCTTTCGGACAATTGTAACGCACGGGCAGTGTGTCGCCCAGGCCCTTGCTGAGTAAACACAAGCACGTGCCGAGCTGGGCCTGCAAGATATTCCAGCGGTAGAACAACCGCCCCGGATACAGCCCGCGGGCCGAGCGCCAGAGCACCAGTTGGCCGCCGTGCAGGTGCCCGGCAAACGCCAGGTCGTGGCCCACGCTCAGCCGGGGCAGGCCGGCGGGCTGGTGCAGGCACAGCATGCTGAAAGCTACCCCGGCGGCGGGGCCGGGCGCGCCCCGGCCGCTCACCGCAATGCGGCGGCCGGCCAGCTGTATTTCAACGGTTTCAGCCCCTAGCCAGGTTAGGCCGTGGGCCGCCACCAGTTGCTTTATTCGGGCTAGCCCACACCATTCGTCGTGGTTGCCCGCCACCACAAAAACGTGCGGGCGGGTAGCCAGAAACCGGAGCAGACACCTGAAATGGACCGCGCCCCGCGGGCCATCCAGGTAATCGCCCCCGAGCAAAATTACCTGCGGGTCGAGCTCGGTTATCGTGGCGATGAGCCGGGCCACGAGGGGGCCGCCGAACCGCGTGAGGTGCAGGTCGGACAAATACAGTATGCGGAAGCTACCGGCGCCGGCGCAACTATACGCCACCCGCCGCACCTCAAAATCAGTGTTATACCCCAGCTCTAACTTCATGGTGATACCAGCGAATAAGGGCCAGGCAGCCCACGTGCCAGTTGCGCCACGGCCGGCGGTGCAGCAGCCCGGCCAGCATAAAGGCGGCAATCGTGAGCGTCCAGGCCAGGGCCTTGAGCAAACCGACGCGGTACGTGGCCCGCAGGCTGGCGCGCAGCGGGTGCGCCACGCGGTCGAGCAGCAGGGGAAATAAAAACAGAAAGTGTACCTCCACCACGTAGAACGCCAGCCCGGCCAGCGGCAGCCACGGCAGCAGGTGCAGCCGGGCCAGCCCGCTCGCCACGGCCAGCAGCGCCAGCAGGCTGCTACCGTATTTCAGGCTGCCGTAGCGCCCAAATGGAATGGCAGCGTCGAATTCGCTAGGCCGCCCGGCCTGCGGGGGCAGGTGGGCAAACATCCAGCGGGCGCCTGTCGAAAAAACATGAACCGACAACGGCCGCCCCACCTGCGCTGGCCGCGCGGCCAACTGCCGGGCACTCTGCCTGAGCAGGCCGCAAACGGTGAGGGCCGACTTCACTCAGCAATAGATGAAGTGAAACCAGGCCAGCCAGGCCGCGCCGTTGCCAAACACGAGCATGCGGTGGTAGGTATTCTCAACGGGCCCGCAGCGCTTGCGATGAAACACAAACTCATCGTAGCTGATAGCCACTACGGTGTAAATCAAAACCACCACAATCGGAATCAGCCAAACGGTCGGGTTGCCACGTAGCGTGGCCAGGCTCATGAGCCCAAACATGGGCACGCCGCCTAGCCCCAGCGCGGCCGCTTCGGCATCGCGCTCTTTCTTCGGAATTTTCAGGTGCAGCGGGTTGCGGTGGTAGCGCCAGTCGAGGATGCCGCCGAGCGTGGCCACTACCCCGGCCCCGGCTACTACCAGAAACTGCCACGGCAGGTACGGAAACTCCCCGCGCAGCTGCAGCCGGGCATTGTGCTGAAATAGTAGCAGCAGCAACCCAAACAGCGCGGGCGGCACCAGCAGCAACACGAGCGAGACGTAGGGCCGGCATCGTTTAAGAACTGACATCGGTTGACAGCGGCTTTATAAAAACAGTCCTTTCGTTATCCCTGGCCGCATACAGGTGCATCTTCTTCCGTACCGCGCCCCTGGCGCCGCCCACCGAGCTACGCTACAAGTCGCTGATGCGCAGCGTATCGGCTAGCCGCACGCCCTTGTCGGTGAGCTGCACGGTGCAGGCCTCATGGGCGGCGTCGTGTTCAAGCAGCAGCACCCAGTTTTCCTCGGCGGCGCGACGCAGCACGGCTTCTTTTTCGCCAAGCGTCACGAGCGGACGCACGTCGTAGCTCATCACGTAGGGCAGCGGCAGGTGGGCCACACTGGGCAGCAAATCGGCCATGTAGGCTAGCGTGCGGCCTTTGTACCGCATTACCGGCACCATCATTTTCTCGGTGTGGCCGTCGGCAAAAATCAGCTCGCTGAACTGCGGCAGCGCAGCCGGCACGCTCTGGCTAGGGTCGATAAACTTTAGCTGCCCGCTTTCCTGAATGGGCCGGATGTTCTCGGCCAGGAAGCTGGCTTTTTCGCGGGCGTTGGGGTGGGTAGCCCAGTCCCAGTGCGCCGCGTTGCTCCAGTAGGTGGCGTTGGCAAAGGCCGTTTGCAGGGCGCCATCGGGCCGGCGCACTACCGAGCCGCCGCAGTGGTCGAAGTGCAGGTGCGTCAGAAAAACATCGGTGATGTCGGCGCTCGTGAAACCCAGCTTGCGCAATGATTTTTCGAGCGTGTCGTCGCCGTGGAGGTAGAAGTGGGCGCGAAATTTCTCGTCCTGCTTCTCGCCAATGCCATTGTCGATGAGCACCAGCCGGCCGCCGTCTTCAATGAGCAGGCAGCGCATGGCCCAGGTGCACATGTTGTTGGCATCGGGCGGCACCAGCTTTTGCCACATGCTGCGGGGCACCACGCCAAACATGGCGCCGCCGTCAAGCTTAAATAAACCGGTATCGAGCGCGTGTATTTTCATAATAGCTTGTCATGCTGACGAAGGAAGCCTCTTACCACGCTCGCCTCGCCCAGAAAGTAAGCCGACGAAAGCAGCCGTGATAAGAGGCTTCCTTCGTCAGCATGACCCTATCCTAAAACTATTCCACCACCACGCCCATCGCCGAAAACTTGTCGATGCGCTGCGCAATGCGCTCCTCAGGCGCAAGGGCGGACAGCTCTTTCAGCGTGGCCAGCAGCGTTTCTTTCAAGGTAGCAATCATCTGCTCGGGGTTGGTGTGGGCGCCGCCCAGCGGCTCGGCCACGATGCCGTCGATGAGGCCGGCGCCCTGCATGTCGGTGGCCGTGAGCTTGAGCGCCTCGGCGGCCTGCTCCTTATAATCCCACGAGCGCCACAGAATGCTGCTGCACGATTCGGGCGCAATCACCGAGTACCAGGTATTTTCGAGCATCAGCACGCGGTCGCCGATGGCGATGCCGAGCGCCCCGCCGCTAGCCCCTTCGCCAATGATGACGCACACCACCGGCACCTTCAGCATGAACATCTCCTTGAGGTTGTGGGCGATGGCCTCGCCCTGCCCCCGCTCCTCGGCCTCCAGGCCCGGAAACGCGCCGGGCGTGTCGATGAGCGCCACTACGGGCACGTTGAATTTTTCGGCCATCTTCATCAGGCGCAGGGCCTTGCGGTAGCCCTCGGGGTTGGGCATGCCAAAGTTGCGAAACTGCCGCTGCTTGGTATTGCGCCCCTTTTGCTGGCCGATAAATAGTACTGGCTGGCCGTCGATTTCGCCCAGGCCGCCTACCATCGCCTTATCGTCGCCCACGGTGCGGTCGCCGTGCAGCTCCACAAATTTCTCGGCCATGCCCTCGATATAGTCGAGGGTGTAGGGCCGCTCGGGGTGGCGCGACAGCTGCACCCGCTGCCAGCGCGTGAGGTTGGCGTAGGTTTCCTTTTTGAGGGTATTGATTTTGGCCTCGAGGGCCGCCACGGCCTCGGTTACCTCAACGTCGCTGTCCTGGGCGAGCTGTTGCATCTGGCGCAGCTTGTCTTCGAGGGCCGCGATGGGTTGTTCAAAATCGAGCAGCATAAGGCAGGGGGAGGGATTCCCGTTTTTTTAAGAATGACTGGGCCGGTGCCGGCGCAAACCCGTTAGTTTGCCCCTGCTAGCCCCTGGCCGGGCCAGAAGCCGGACGGCAAAGGTAAACCACAACCAGCCCGTGGGCTTGCCAAAAATTAATCAGCCTGAGAAACAACTCACAACGGCTGCCAGGCCCCGCAAAAGCGGTTTTTTTGGCCCCAATGCTTGTAATGCGTCTTTTTCGGGTTCTACCTTTGCAACACCAAAACGGAAAACGGCAACGCTTTCCGGCTGCGGCAAACGGTTTGGTAGTTCAGTTGGTTAGAATGCCGCCCTGTCACGGCGGAGGTCGCGGGTTCGAGTCCCGTCCAGACCGCAACCGTTTATAAAAAGGCCTTTTCTGCGCGCAGAAAAGGCCTTTTTTGTTTTTCAGGCTAAAGCACCGGGTTTACCCCTAGCCCACCGGGAAAACCAGCAGCTCATACGTAGCCCCCCCAATCTGCACCTCGCCCACGCGCTCCAGGCCCAGCCCCCGCGTGTGCAGCCTTAGCGAAACAACATTTTCGCGGGCGATAAAGGCAATACCCAGCTCGAAGCGGCCGGCCAGCGCCTGCCGGCTGGCCTCGAACAGCCGCCGCAGCAGCCCCCGCCCCCGGTGCGCCGGCTGCACCAGCACGGGGCCGTAGAAAAACCAGCGGTAGTCGGCCAGCGCCCGCTGCCGGTACGTGAGCGTGGGCAGCAGCGCCACAATGGCCTGCACGAGCGGCGGGTAGCGCTCCGGCGGCAGCCGGGAGTTGACGACGAAGCCCACCAGCTCGCCCGCGTGCCAGGCCGCTTGCCCCGGCACCGAGGTCAGCATGGCCGCCAGCGCCGGCACGGTAAACGAGCCCGTGAGAAAGCCCCCAGCCCGGTCGGCTTCGGCCAGTTGCTGATACGTGTAGCGGTTCGCCAGCACCGCCACGGCTGGCGCATCAGTGGGCCGCGCCGCACGCACTTCAATTGCAAAAGGTTCCATGGTTACTGGTTAACGGGATTTTATTTTCAAATCGACTTGCAAAAGCCATTATTATTTTCTTACCTTTGCAGCACCAAAGCGGAAAACGGCAACGCTTTCCAGCTGCGGCAAACGGTTTGGTAGTTCAGTTGGTTAGAATGCCGCCCTGTCACGGCGGAGGTCGCGGGTTCGAGTCCCGTCCAGACCGCAACCGTTTAAAAGCCTCCTTCTGCAAGCAGAAGGAGGCTTTTTGTTTTTGACATCCCGGCATAAGCCTATTACCCTAGCCGCGTAGCGACTTGGTTGCCCCGTATAAATACTTGGCTGACAAGCTAAAAGCGGCAGGCAAGTATTTTTTCTGTTAATTGGACGAAAAAAAGGCTTTGAAATTAGCTGCCTTGTTCTAACTTTAGAACATGAACTATCCCGCCCCCGCTCTTCAACCGCTGCCCGTTACCTCACTTGTTACGGAGCAAAGCCGCCAGCGCCTCGTAACGGCCATTATCTCGGTTACCAAAGGCATCGCTTATTCGGTCGAGCCCTATCAGCAGCAATTGCTTGACCGCTACACCCGTGGCCGCATGACTCTCGATGAAGTTGTATATTCCTTAGAGGCCGCAGCATCTTTCCGGGCCGCCACCAACTAGCTGCTCAACAATAGCCCGCTGTTCAGGCAGCCTTCATTTAACCATACTCGGCTTTTACTGGTACGGCCTCCGGGCCGGGCGGCTACCCTTCTCAACAGGAGGCTGGCGGCCCGGCCCGGAGGCCGCGGTGTTTACATGCCGCAGTGGGCCAGCAGGCTCTTCCCCACTCTGCGGCCCGCAGCTGGCTGTTGCGGCAACTACCTGAGTTAATAGGCGCTTAACAGGGGATTACTAAAAATAATATGCGCGCAAGCTCTTCGTAAACAGGCTTCAGCGCTTGCTTATGCGGAGGAGCCAACGCAAACTTTTGGGCCTGCCCAATGGGAAGCCGGTAAAATTACTCTTGCCAGTATACATTCGCGGTTCAATGGCACCTGACTTTACCCTCCCGACCGGTTTTTTGTCTCGCCTCGCCGACCCCACCTGGCAAGGCCAGCTCCGCGCCTGCGTGCGCCTGTACCTGAGCCTGACGGACGACGCGACCCTGGAGCAAGAGCTCGCTGACCTGTTGCAGCGCAGCGAACAGGACCTGCTCGACTATCTATTGGCCGGGGTGCCCCCTACCCCAGCGGCGCGGCAGCAGGCCCGGCACTTTCTGGATATGGCTCAGTGCCAGCTATTGAGCTCCCCCCTCGAAGTGCGGCAGCTACTGGCCGAGGTGGCCAGCCCATCCTACCCAGAGCCACTGGGGGTGCGGTAGGAAGTATCGAGGTGGCGGCCCGACTAGTCCCCCACTCATCTGATTGCCGAACACGGGTTGGTAGCCGGCCCTGCCTCCTTAGGCGCTGCGCGCAGCTTAGGCTATTGCAAGCCAAGTAGCCAGGGCAAGCTACCGCCGCTGGCCCGGCCACGCCGCTCGCTGGGGCTAGCCGGGCACCTGCTGGCACACGCGCAGCCAGTGTTCGGCCTCCTCCAGCTTATCGAAAACCTGCAATTCTATCCGGCCTTTGGCATGCGGCGGCAAGGTGAGCGTCAGCACATCGGCGTGAGTATCGACCTGCACCAGGTGGGCAATGTAGCGCAGCCCGAGCCGCGCGGCCTGGGGCACCCAGGTGCGCTGCAACCAGTCGACCGAGTCAAACCAGGAGCCCTGCACGGCTTGGTTATTATTGAGCAGATAAGCGCACAGGTGGGGTGGCACTTTCTCCAGGTAGGCCTGGGCGCCCGCCACGGCCTCCTGATTATCTATCGCCCCGCGCCACACGGCCTGCACCCAGCCATTGTCTTCGTCAAATACCAGCTTGCACTCGCCACCAGTCCGAAAGCGTAAAGAATTTAATACCATGCAACTTAATTAAAGTTGGGAAAATAATCGGGTAATTGGTAATTTTTGAATTTTTCACTGCGGCTAAGCTACGGCACAGCCCGCGCATCTACCTAGGAGCGCAGAGTGGTTTAACTACGAAAAAGTGCTGTTTACGCAGGCCATAGCAACCTTGGGCGAAATCAGAATTTTCCGAACCTTACCCAGTGGCAATTTTGCCGACGCCTTTGCCGACTGGCCCACCGCCGCAGAGGCCTTGCCTTTCTTTATCTGTAGGTAGCTCATTATTATTCCTATGACTTCGCAAGCCCCGCGCAGTCGCCCTGCTACGCGAACCCTAGCCGAGCGACGGACACTCATTCCCACCGAGCAGGAGCTTCAATTACTCACTAGCTACCTGCGCGGACACCTGACCCTGGAAGAAGCAAACGAGCTGCTTCACCAAATGGGGCGCTTCATCATTGCCCTGTGCGATTATCCGGTAATGACTGCCTAAGCTAAACCCGTGGCAAGCTGTCCTTAGCGCCGCCGCCCCGACCGGCATTTTCAGGGTTTGCCGGTGGCGTAGTTTGGCCTGCCCCCACCCTTGAGCCGGCGAATCTGCCCGATTTGGGCCTGGCTCCTGCCGGGCGTACCGAGCGCGACCACGCGCCCTGAGGCTGGGCAGTTGGCCCTCCTGGACGCGAACGCGAACGCGGACCTGGCGCCTTGCGTTGGGCGCAGCCCTGCTGGCATTTACGTGCTACCAGGTACGGGCCGTGCTGGTCAACAACCGGGGCTACTGGGTGAGTATACGACACCAAGCGCTCACAAGACTTTCGGTGGCTGGCAGAGCACCACGATTTATTGTATCCTGGTGCGCCCCTGCCGCCCGCTACACCACCCGCGGCTAAATAGCCGGCCTCTTCCCAGCCGGTGAACGGCCCTCCCGGCAGGGTGCGCCTCACACGTCAGGTAGTAAGACTATTCAAAGAAAGGAAGCTTAAAAACCGGGCGCAAAAGCTTCATTTTCGAGCCCGCTGGCCAGGGTCCGCCGTACTCCGGAAAACGATGTTATCTGGATGGTTTTGGCACCTGGCTCTACGGCCCCGAAAAGCGGGCTTTTCGGGGTATTTTTGACACCCTTTACTGGATGCCCAAAGGCACGAAAAAGCCCGGTCAATTGGCCGGGCTTTCTCATTGACTCAACCAGCGAATTTCACGCTTAGAAGTTAGTGCTGCCTATAAGCCTGAACTATCTCCTTCATTTTGTCCAGCAGGCGGGTATCGCTTTCGGTGTCGGACGGCAGCTGACGCAGGAGTTGCTCCGGTGTCTGATAAGCAGTGATACTGCTCAATGTCTGAAACATGCTCGCAGGCACTTCACCAAACGCCATTGACCACTGGGCAAAGCTTCGCGCAGCGATGGGTTTATCAACCAGTTTGCGTACGTCGTGGTGCCTTGGGTCGCGGACTACGCGCTCGTACAGGGCTTTAACAGTAGCTTCCTCCCCTTCCATAATCTGCATGAATTGACCGTCCCCGTACACGAGCGCCCCGGTGATGTGCTTGCGTTCATTAAGGGCCCGTGCCTGCATGAGCAGCACGGTGAGCGTTGTAAGCGTCATAGTGTCTTTCGCCCGACTGCTGTAAATGATTTGGTGCACTACTTGCTAGAGGAGAGTGTAAATGCAGAACGGATACCGTTGAGCTAAGTTCACACGAGAGTCGTTTTTAGGACCTTTTACCGGGGAGGTTTCGCACGCCCGGCGCTTCAGCAAAACTGTAGAGATGCGCCGACCTTAATTCGTTACGACCAGGCGCGTCGCGTGTGAGCCAGCGCGCACTACGTAGATGCCCGGCGCTATGCCAGCGGGCAGCACCAACCGGGCTGTACCGGTCGCATCAGCCTTGCCGTACAAAACAGACTGTCCCTGCGCATTTACAAGCTGCACCTCGGCCCCGGGAAGCGTACCAACGAGGGTGGCCTGGGCATGGGCAAGCGTAGGGTAGACCGCCAACTGGCCTGCTGACGAGGCCAGGGCCACCGCACGGATGGGCGAGTAGCTCGCCGGCCCATCGCGGTCAACCTGACGCAGGCGATAGTAGTGAAGCTGGCCAGGCTGGGGGCTTGCGTCTACGTAGGCATAGGTGTGGGTCACGAAGCTGGTCCCGGCGGCGAGCACTTGCCGCAGGCTGCTAAAGTTCGTACCGTCCATACTACGCTCGACTTCAAAGTAGGCGCTGTTGAGTTCTGAGGCAGTCGCCCATTCCAGGCGCACGGCCGAGCTACCCTGGGTAGTGGCAGTAAAAGTCACTAGGTTGACGGGCAGGGGCGCGGGTGCCGGACCAAAGGCCGCAAAGAAGTTGAGCAAATACGCATTGACGGCTCCGTCAGCGACTAACTCCAACTGGTTGAAATCCATTGTTGGCGCAGGATTAAGCTTCACATCCGTTTGCTGCCCCCCCCGCAGCAGACTGAGCGTAAGGAGTTGATTGGAATTCCACTTATCGCCCGTGGCTACCCCGTTCAGATAGGTCGTAATGGAAACGTCGGGCAACACGCCCGCCTGAAGTAGGCTTAGGGCGACGTTGTCGAAGCGTAGCGAAATCCCGGCCGCCGTGGTACCCGCCGCAATGGGCGTCGTAAACTGAACGCGCTCGCGGGCGGCTTGGCCGTTAACCCCTGGTGAGAGCAAGGCCGCCGTGTTCTTCAGCGCATCAGCAGCCAAGTCGGCATTGCTCGTGTTGACGGGAGTCGATACGATACTGTTCGCAAGCTGGGTGTTCTGCTGTGCTGCGGCTGGGCCCAGCCGCACCAGGCAGTAGCACAAAACAAAGAGAAAAATGCGTAGTAGATGTGTTTTAGTAGGCATAAGATTAGTAGTTGAATTCCTTGCGTATAAGACAAAGCCTATACCAAGGAGTAAACAATAATTCTAACATCTTATTTATTAATGATATAGGCTATTTCGCGCTTCTAGCGAGCCGATTCATTTGTAGAAACTTCTCCTATTTGGAGAAATTTCCCATTTTAAATCCCATAAATAGACTGCTTAGCTAATAGCATCTTATCATTATGCAAAAAGACGAGCTTACTTGTCTTCCAAGCTAGCCATATTTTCTGCACTATGGAGCTATTCACACACTTTTTTTTCCCGCTTCCTATAAATCTCCGATAATCTAGGTTTTTCAAGTTCTCCGATAAGCCATTATTGCGACTTAATCGAAGCGCGGGCTTGTACTTTTTTTAGTTTTTGCTGCTCCCGGTCCAAATTGAGAAGGTCAAGTACCACTTCCAGCTGCGTAGGCCATTGCTCGACCTAGCTCAGGCGCTGGTCGAGCAGTGGCCAGCACCTACAGGAGCTGCGCCTGGCTGTTCCCACCCGCGGGCTCCCCTACCCCAACCGCCGGGGCCGTGCGCCCCGCGCCGGCTGAGGTAGGGCCACCCTCGTAGAAGCTGCCGCGCTGCCGGCGGGCCTCTAGCCAGTGCTCGACCTGCACCACCTGCGGGTCGGCCCGCATCCACTCGGGGATGACGTACTCGTTGGTGTGGTGTGAACGAGGCCAGCCACCTCCTGGCCCTGAGCGTCGAGTAGCTGCCCGCCGGCCCCTCGCCCAGGCCCGTGGCCTGGCCCAGCGCATTCCATACGCCATCGGTGGCCAGCATGCCGCTGCTGGTAGGGCCACCCTCGTAGAAGCCCACGATTTTAGCGCCAGCCGAGGCGGCCCGGGCCAGGCCAGGCCCGGCGTGCCCTGCACCGTGCCAGCGGCCCCGGCGGTGACGCCGTTGCGAAAGCGCGAGCGCTGGGCAGCCACCTCACGCAGCCGGCGGGCCAGCTCCTCCAGGGGCGAGAGCATCAGCAGCTGCGGGGTGAGCACCACGTGCAGCAGCTCGTGCATGTCGCGCATGCAGGGCTTGGCGGGCGGCGGATTGGGGGTAATATTGAGGTGCATGGCAGCAAAAAGGAAACGGGCCGCATTTTTCGCAGCCCCGGAAACGATAACCTAATGAGTAGCTACCCGTAAGCTCCTGGGCAGAAAATATTTATTTGGGGATGAGAGAGGACGTCGATTACTTCGTTGAGCCACTTCTGCCGCAGACCCGGTGCCTGCACCTGCTGTATTTTTATGTGCCGCTGGTGCTGGCGACTGCCCACCCCGATGCCGCCCGCTGGTGCTACGCCCGCTCGCTGCACCAACTGGCCCTGTATGTGCTAGAGCGGCGGGCCCACTGGCAGTGGCGCCTGCTGGGGGCGCGGCCGCCCGCCGAGCAGGTGCTGGCGGCGCAGGTGCTGCACCGCCTGACTCAGCGCCTGCGGGCCCGTAGCCAAGCGCCCGCGGGCAGCACCCAGCGGGAGGCGGCCCACTGGCACTACACCAAGTATTACTTGCAGCGGGTGCTCCCGCTGACCGAGCGCCTGCTGGAAGAAGAAGAAAGCCAGGCGGGAGCGCGCGTAGTGTGGCCATAAGCCAGGGCCAGCAGTCAGGAGCGGGGGCCGGCTGCCCTACTGGGGGCAGGCGCTGGGTGGGGCGGCCGTAGCCGGCGCGCACTTCCACGTAGCAGCCGGCCGGCTCGGCGGCCCAGCAGACCCACATCGTGGTTTTCCAAGAAAAGCCCGTCACGCCCGCCTCCTGGGCTACTTCGCCCAGCACGTCTTCGGGGCCGTAGTCCACGCGGAGCGCCAGCGAGTAGGGCTTGGCCGGCACTGGCTCGCGCCAGAGCCGCGTGAAGACGAGTTCCTAAAGCAGTTGCTCGAAGTGCTCAAATCGGCTGGGCTCAGCCCGGGGCGTACGCAGCGCGGCCATGCTGGCCATGACCTGGGCTAGCTCGCCGGCTTGGCTGCGGTCGCCGTTATCAAAGTCGCTTAGGTAGCCGTGGCCTTCGAGGCGTTTGCGCCACCAGCCGGCGGCTTGCTGGGCTAGCCCTCGCAACAGTGCCTCGCGCTCGGGGGCAAGGGGGCAGCAATGGGGTTTTCGGGCATGAGGATGCTGAAAAAGGGGTTAGAGGGCAGGGTGAGGCAGGGTGGCCAGGGTGCGGGCATTGGCGTAGCGCACGTTGCCCAGCAGCAGCAGGCGCACGTCGCGCAGGCGGCGCACCTGCTGGGCGCCGAAGGGGTTTTCGAGCTCGCGGCCGGGCCAGCGGGCCTGCAATTGCAGCGTAGCGTTGGCATAGAGGCCAGCGCTCCAGTTATAGGCTAGCTCGAATTGGTCACCTCGGTGGCCAACCTAGGTGGCGCCCACCGTGGCCACCGTGGCGTAGTGGCGCTCGCGGATAGTGAAGCCCCGCTCGCGCAGCCAGGTGGCAATGGGGGTGGCCAGGTTGCGCGGCACCTTGGGGGCCGGCGTGTGGTAAGGGACGCGCTCTTCCATCACGCTAGCAGGGGGACAGGTGATGGGGCCGGCAGCAGCTCGGTGGGGATACTGAACTTGGGCAGGCCCACCCGTACCAAAGCCACGAGGTGCGCCAGGTTATGCGAGCGACCGATACGCACGTTGTTGAGCATAGAGGCCGAGGCCTCATAATCCTTTCGAATGAGCGCGTCGATGGCGCTAGTGGCAGGTCCTCGATGACGATGGACAGCAACCGCAGGTACTTCTGGCGCTCAGTCATAGCTCGTGTTTGGCACAGTTCGCCCGGCGGGTGCTTTCTTGGCACTCGCTCAGTACTGTACACGCCACAAACACACGAGACTTTGTCAAATCAGACCAAGTTTACTGGCCTTAAGAGACCAAACAAGTTTAATCTAATCTGACAAGTGACTATCAATAGAAGGCTTAAAATCTTGGTATCTACGCTGAATCTCAGCGTAAGAGCTTTTAGCCAAGCTATTGAGATATCGGAAAATACTACTCGCAATTACTTGAACAAGGGTACAAAGCCAAGTACAGACTACGCAGAGCGCATAGCGTCACATTTCACCAATGTGAACTTAGTCTGGCTCATTACCGGAAAGGGTAAAATGTTTATAGACGAAATGCCTCCAGTGAACAATACCACGACTACCCGCATAAAAAAAGTCTCTAGTGGCGCAGTGAACAGTGGCACCGGCAACCAAGTCATTATCCTCGAAGCCTGCCAACAGGAACTAGAGCAGACGAAGCGCACGGCAGCCGACCTCCAGAAAGAGAACGAGTTTCTACGTGCCCAGTTCGATACGAAGGATGCGCTTATTGCCTCGAAGGAGGAGACAATTGAGTTGCTCAAGGCGGCTTTCAATAGACCAAATTGAGGCATTTACTGCAATAGATGTAGGTTAGCAGCCAAGGCTAACCTCCCCTTTACACGAAGAATACAGCTGGTCAAAAACAAGTATTTATACGTGCTAGTATAACGTAAAATATCCCTCAATTTTGTTAACTGCCGTTAGTTGCGCAAAAGCTATCCCCCTCAAAACGACCTCTATCGCCTACTTCTACGCCTCTTCTTATGGCAACTCAAGCGAGCACTTCCAACTCCGGCTTTTTCTACCGCCAGCCAAGTAGCGGCAATGCGGACGTGCCTCCCACCCCTCCGGAAGGCAACGGGCGGCGCTTCACCGGCAAGCAGCTGCTACTGGCTTTTTTAGGTGGCTCCCTTGCCATTGGCTACCTTACAAGGGGCGATAGCGACCCGGCGCCCATCACGCACTTTGCGCACCCGGTGCACATTACGGGTACGGGTGTCAGCGTCCGCAGCGAGCCCCTGCCCGATGCCAGCGCTATTGCCTCCGTTTCCAGCTCCGACTCGGTCGAAAACATGGGCCGCATCAACGACCAGTGGTCGCGAGTGAAAATGCACGACGGGCGCACCGGCTTTGTATCCAACGAATTTTTAGAGGGGGTAAACTACGTGCCGCTAGCCGCGGCCGCCCTGGCTGCTACCACGCTGGCTAGGCCCTACACCAGTGGTTCTACTACTCCTTACACCCCACGCCGTTCGGGCCGGCTCCTGCGCAGCCGCCGGGGTCGCTCTACGCTCTCCTACACCACTCCGGCCCCGGCTCCTACCCGCCCCAGCAAGGCGCCGACCTACACGACGACGTATAGCACGGCACCCCACAGCAGCGCGCCCACCCCGGCCCATAGCCGCCCCAGCAAGGCGCCCACCTACACAACAACGTATAGCACGGCACCCCGTAGCAGCGCGCCCAGCTACCGCAGCAGTAGCAGCTCCCCACGTACCTACTCGGCTCCCCGCGTGAATTCTACTTTTAGCAGCCGCTCCACTCGGCGCCGGCGCTAAGGCTGCTCTCACCAATCCCTAAGCTAGCACCACCCACCCACGCTGGCATGCCCCACCCCTTTCGCACCCTCGTTCACTAAGTACTCGACTACCAGGTGATGCTGGCCACCGGCCACCAGACGGAGGCCCAGTTCAACGAGTACCTGGGCATTAACGAGGAGGAGCTGCTGGCCTCGCACGAGCAGCCGGCCCGCCGGCTGCCACCTACTTCAAAAAGGGTGGCAAACCCGCGCGCAAGGTGGCAAACTCTGACGCAGCCTGACTTGGGCCAAGTGCCCTGGCGCTAGCAAGCGGGCAGTTTAAGTGGGGCAGAAAAGTATAGGCACAAAAAAGGCCGCGCCACCCGGCACGACCCTTTCCAAACCCGGACGCAGCGAGAATTCCCACCCAGCGCTGGTCCGTGGCTCCAACCCAGGGCTAGTGCCGGAACAAAAGTTCGCGGTACTTCA
>Ga0160429_1001131_pt1 | contig 15764 bp, 16 predicted proteins | sample SolpanmetagenomR_FD_108199 | JGI IMG/M metagenome (GOLD analysis project Ga0160429, IMG submission 108199) | Solar panel surface microbial communities from Lawrence Berkeley National Laboratory, California, USA - R | ecosystem: Engineered > Built environment > Solar panel > Unclassified ...
GTTGTTGATTGCCTTGGAAAGCTGAGTCCAGTTCTGCATCGAGTTTTCTGTGCTGAAATGTACGATATTGTTCTGCAGTCATAGGGACTGACAGACTGGGGTGGGTTTGGCCCGGAAAAGCCTGGCGTTGCTGATGCGCTACTTGCAGATAATGCTGTTGGTTTGGTCCTGTGTTAGTATATCCTGCCATACAACCGTCCTGAGGACCCATGTTCAGTTGTGCAAATGAAGCATTCTGTCTCATGGGTACCGTCGATGGACGTTGTGGCATTCCTGTGTCCTCAAACATGGCGAGTCGTGGTCCAGTTGGTCGTGATTGTCGTCGTTGTTGGTCCATTGTTGAGGGCTGGTGGGACAGCATTGTTGTGGAGATGCAAGTCGAGTTCGGAAATGGTTGTCGAAGATAGTCCAGTTAGTGTATCTTGTTGGTCCGCAACTGTAAAGCAAGTGTCGTGTTAGTATCATGGCTTTACGTGGTCAGGACAGCATTAGCGCATACCTCACGCAGCGCTAGCCGCTGCCGCCGGGCTAAAAGTGTTTCTTATAGAGCGATCCTCAGTAGAGGATGGCGCAACTCCAAAAGGGTTTGGTTTTGGGTTTCAAGAGGTCTCGCAGGGCCTCTTGGGTGTGTAGAAAGGGTGTCTAGGACGAGAAGGAGTAGGTTCAGGAAACAGTAAGTGACGAGGTGTAAGGAAGGTGACAAGAGAAAGACAAGAGTAAGACTATACGAAGTGCTCGGCCGTCCAAAAAAACGGTAAACAGTGGTCGTCATGGAGGGGGGTTGCCGGACAACCAAAACTCATCTGACCGGACTTTCGAGCCGTCAATTTTGACATGGTGACGATATTCACTCGTAACCACAACGATCATGGCTTCGATCTCACGGGATGACTGTATCCAGATCTCTCACCAAAGTTACTGTTTCTCTTCTGTATCGTGACTTGTTCGTTGTTGGCGAAGTTGTGCTGATTAGTAAGCGTGTAAGACAGGTAATTGTATTTAGCCGAGATATCTCGTGCTTCCTTACACCAGCCTGGTCGAGAGCTTATGAGAGTTCTCGCAAGATGAAGTCGTGCATGGTTTGGGCTCTGATATTAGCCAGTGCGAAAGAGCACAATACTGTCTTTGACCACTCTTTTATAGCGAAAGATTTCAACCAATGTCCTTTGGGAAACCAACCAGATTCAAGAGTCTTGACCACAGTCATGACATGTTTCTTGAGTCGAACGCATCTTTTATTTGAACTTTCCACCTGAAAAAGCACTATGCAGAAGTGACGTGAAAAGTGGTCGACACGAACTAATATCTATACTCCGGTAATTATCCTACACCACAATATCGGGGGGAAGAGGCAGTGTGCACCTTGGCATTTTCATATTTTGTGATTTCAGCTACGCTGTGTGCTGCGCTTACTCTCTTAGCATGTGAAGCGTATTGGTCCCTGCTTAGTCCTAACAGGAAAGCAAGGCCGAAGAGATGACCACTAAGCTGACCTTATTGCGACCTTCACCACGAGCGATTTGTGTGGCTACATGGCAACAGCAACGACATGCTAGACTGGATTCTTTGATACGTTAGCAAATGTGGCCGACAGCATGAAGGGTGATCTGTAACCACGCGCAGAAAATTTGTTCCATGTGGACGTGTAGGCTTTGATTAATTCTCGTGAAGGATGCGAAGATACACAACCTGCACCGATTTTCGCAAAGCTCATTTTCGAGGCTAACACTACCGACGTTTACTAGGATACCTAGCTGATCAGCTGACAGTGGAAGGAGCACCGAAGAAGGGGTTGTTTTCTACAGGATTGCTACTGACATCGCTATTCCTCCTCCTAGTGTAACGACTTCGCCATGCTTGGCAGCTTGGCGACGCAGCCAGGATAACCAAATCGAGCACAGTACATGCTACCGCCAAGGAACTACAACCTAGCTGATGTTGCACAGTATGTGCTTCACAAGGCATCATTACCGACAGGTTTCGCGCTATCAGTGTGCTCTGAAGTTGTAGCATCATAGCCGAAGCAACAGTGCCTCACTTATCCAACCAGACAAGCTATAAATTTCCACACTCGCGAGACCTTTGTTCAGTCAGAACAATCACTCACTATCAATCTCAAAAATCAATCTCCATCTTCCAAGTTACATCATGGCCAAACTTCTCATCCTTTCTCTCTTCTTCACAATGATCTCGGCATCTATCACTCCCACGGTCCCCTTCGAAATCACGCTAGCACCACGCAACCCACTTCCTACCCTCGCTCCTATGCCCGAGAAGCCCACCTGGGGTCGTCAACTCTTCATCCGTCAAACCTGTCCTGCAGGCGCTACCTGCTGTTCCTTCACCTCCGATTGCCCTACCGGGAACACCTGTCTGACAGTCGACAATGGCACGCCTCAATGCTGTGCAAGTGATGTTTCCAACTGCGACGCCATCCTCGGCCAGAACGGCATCCACACAGAGAGTCACACCTGGATCTACACCATCCGTCAGTCCTCGCCACCACTTTGGATTAAGACTCCCGTCTTCTCAACCACATCTACAGGCACCTGGACTTGGACGGATAGAGTGCAAGAGGCTGCTGGCTCGAGTATCCTGAAGGCACATCTGACGTCGATACTTTCATCACTGTATCCTGACCTCGGAACAACTGTGACGACTACTTCTACGGGCATTCTTGGCGGGGTTGGTGGTGGTACGAGGACAACATCGACTTCAACGACTTCAACGACTTCAACGACTCTAACGATTTCAACGACTTCAACGACTTCCTCAAGTTCTTCTACCTCAACGACTTCCTCTACCTCATCAACATCTTCTACCTCGTCAACTTCTTCTACCTCATCAATATCTTCTACCTCATCAACCTCCTCAGCTTCGAGCCCCTCACCCTCCACCACCACCTCGACCTCACCCACTTCACGAACTCTAGCGCCACCATCAACTCCATCACCATATGCAGTCGCCCCATACTCGTCTGGTCCTAGTAGCGGCGCCGGTCCCCTTTATCACAGTGAACTGCTTGTATGCATCTCTGCTTTGGTCGCCCTGATGATGCTGATGCTCTAAGAAGAAGGTGGTCGAGTGGTCCCTACTGCCAATCGAGCGACGATGATTCCAGCGGTAGTGGTACGAGAAAGCGGGGCTGAAGGCGCGATATTCACATTTCGGCATGATGAGTCACCTAGCTTTACATTTCTTTTAGCTGCAAGGATCAGTATAACAAGAGCTTCATGTCCCAAAATGCAATTGGTGATAGTAACAAGTTACGTTGCGTGAGCGTTACAAGATAGCTTATCAGATCATTTTTCTCAATGAGCTCTGATGACTCACTGTTTCACCAGAGTGTACATATCGCGGAGTGAAAAGGATAGAACAAAGCACACTCGGAATTGCACAAAGCCAGGCTGCGTTATACCATGTCGACGTGTGAGGATCGTTGGGGGGGAAACCCAACTGGCTTACTCGCTTTTGTTGCACGGCGGTGCTTGAAGACCAGAACTCCAAGATGACATCAGATTATTCCTGGCAATTTCGTGCAAAAGAGGTCAGGGGAGCGTGCTGTCGTGTTCTTGAATTGCTGCCCGCCTTACTATCACCGTACGACACATCCACGCCCGGAAAGTGCCCATCTCTCATTTCACCTCAGAAACAATCGATACCTTCACAGCACATCCACTCACACCCCCTCTCCCCTCCCACCCTATCCACCAGCAACACTAACCCCTCTTCCCCTCAAAGAACCCCTCAATCCTACCTCTAACCTTTTCCCACTTTCCCCCTCTCCCACCACCATCTTTTCCCTCATCCACAACAAATAAACTCTCCCGAATCCACCCCGGCAACAATCCCCTCAGCTCCTCGCCCCTTCCACCTTCCTTCTTCTCCCACCTCGAGTCAAACAGAAGAATAGTGCCATAATCGCTAGCATGCCGTATAGCGCGTCCGATTGACTGGTTGACGGCACGCATGCAGGCGTTGGTGTAGTGGGCGCGTGAGGCGGCGGAGGCTAGGGATTGTGTTGATTTTGATGCTGTTGGGGTTGTAAGGCTTGCAGGCGGGAGCTGTTTTGAGGATGCGGTGGGCTTGTTTGTTGCCGTTATGTGAGTTTCTGTGGTTTTGCTGGCTGTGCTGGCCATGCTCACTTCGTTCGCAGCAACAGCTCTACTACCGACATACTCCAACTTTGCCTTCCAAGCCGCCGACGACGCGTTAGGAAACGGTAAGCCGACAACCACGACGCAGCGACCAAGGCGGTCTGAGAAGTTGATGCCTTCAGATAGAGAACCGTTGATTACGGCGAGGAGGAGTGCGCCGTTGTAGCCGTCATGCTGATGAGCTTGTGGTACAGTTGGTTGATTCTGATGATGTGGTGCGGGACGGCTATGAATGTGCGATGAGTAAGCTTGGAGGAGCGTGTCGAGTTTGTTGTTCGTGTTGGTGTTGTTGACTGTGTTAGTGGCCTGTGTGTCACGAGGAGTGCTATCTGTGGTACTCGTAGATGCCGTTGTCGCACTAGAAGCAGAAGACTTCGGTTCTAAAAACACCTTTTTCCTCCTTTCGAGCCGCTGCCATATCGACGTATCCTCAGTCTCCATCCCTCTGCCGTGTATTTGCTGTTTCTTCTTCCATACATTAAGCACGCTGTCCAGGTAGCCGTAACTAGGGAAGAAGACGACCAAGCCATCTGGTACTATCTCGCAAAGCTCGACAAGCGCAATTCCTAGTTCTCTAATCATGCCTTCGTTGCTTCTTTGTGCAAAGGTGAAGTCGAACGGGACACCATCGGGTCCGTTAGAGACAGGTAACGCGAGGAGATTCGTTGGCGGGATGACGTGGGAGCATGAGAGCGTTAGTAGACGCGACGGTGGGAGATAGGGCAGGAGATTGTTTGTGTAATCCGTCATCTGCTCGAAATCAGTCATGTTCAGATAGACAATTGGAAGCAAAGGATAAGATCGGTGGAAGGAATTGGAAACAGACGTACAGGAGACATTGTGCCCCCAGCTAGGATAACCGCGCGTGCTTCATCCACGATCTCGCGAAAATGGTGGGTTGGATCGAGGAGGAGATATTTGAGCAGAACATCCACGTTCTCAAGTCTTTCGTGGAAGAAGCGACCTTCTGCAGCTGGATAAGTGAGGGCGAGTAAGAAAGACTGGAGATGTGTGAGGACAGGCATGCCAGTACCAGATGTGGTAGTGATGCCCTCTTTCTGCAGGCTGCTGCGAGTCTGTTGTCCGGAGGGACCCTTGCTCGTGCTTGGTTGTGTGCTTGTAGTCTGCTGCTGCTCAGACTCGAAAACAGCGTACCGCTCAACCTTTCTCGCAATCTTGCTCTCCTGTATATACCCCATCAACTTGTATAAATTAATCTGATCTACTCCCTTGCCTGACATTAGCTCATTGACCACCACTTCTCCCTCTGGTGCTCCAGACTTAATGTCGACACCTGCCTTGCTTTGTAGAAAGACCTTTAATGAATCGATCAACCTAACCAATTGGGTCACGTAAACACGATTCTTTCCTTTTAGTCGATTCCGAAACTTGAGTAGATAGCCACTAAGTTGTGTTCGACCTAGCTCGAGCTGGGAAAGTGAGATGGAACTGGAGTGGATGTTGGAGATTGCATCGAGCAGGTTGTGCGCTTCATCAATGATCACGACATGGCCTTTGAGAGACAGGTTGAGAGCTTCGCGAGCTGACTTTTGCAGAAGTAAGGGATATGGAAGAGTGATGATCTATTGCCAATTGGACAAGTTAGGAGGAAACCTCAAGGCAAGAGATAGCGTCGAATGACGGCACTTACCTCAGCAGGCTTGACAGCAGCTCTGGTAGCATAATAAGGACAGATACCAATTTTCTTACCCAGCTTGCCAAAGTCTTCAATGTCTCGAATCTTGGCGATTGCATGATCACGAAAATCATTCACAAGGACTTCATTGTCCTTGTTGGGTAGATATGGACATCGCTTGTCTTTCGGTGTATTGGGCTGCTGAAGCTCCAGACATCGCTCATTGATAGCCGTGGTGCTAGCGCCTGGCTTGGCGACTTTGTCGTTAATACAAAGGTTCTTACGTGAGCCTAAAGTCAGATGCTTGAGTTCTTCTGTTACATTAGGTGTGGAGTCGGTATTAGTGGCAGAAATGGTCCTGGTTGAAGTGGGAGACTCGAGATCATGGGCATCAAGAGGTACCGAGGGAGGCAGCTTAACCCTTTGCAGCTCATTCACGAACTGCGAGATTTGCGAGTGCGTGCGAGAGCAATAGAAGATCTTTGGCTCGTCTTCTATCACGTCTTCGTTTCCAGTTTGAGTCTTGCTGGGCAAGTCTCCAAGCTTAGCGAGGAGAGCCTGAGTCTCTGCGGAAAGTCCTTCGTAAGCTGAAGACGTTGGTCGTCTTTGCGCTCCACTGTCTTCGTCACTGTAGTAATCATCAAGGAGAAACTCTGCTTCGTCGTCTTTCTCGTGAATAGTTGTCTCGTTCGTCCTCTGGAAAGATTGTCCTCATTAGGTCACGAACTCGTGCGGATATTATATTTCACATTACCTGCCGCTTCTTTGGAGGTTCTCCGTTCTCAAATCGAAGCCTAGCTTTCTCCTCTTTCTCACGGATCCTGGTCAATCTCGCTTCTCGTTCAGCTCGTTCCTGGAGTAGCAGCTTCCGTTTCTGCTCTCTGGCACTTGCCAACATCCAGTCCGGTTCGTTGTCGGCATCTGTATACAGTTCGTTGGCATGCATAGAAGAAGTGGTCCAGGCATATCAGCAGACATAGCGAGTGCCATCGTACACACCTTCTTCACCTGCAGCCAGAGTCTCCTCGAAACCTTTCCTCTTCCAGTCTCGAAGCCATGTCAAGCTACCGCATATCAAGCTCAGTGACTTGCCCTACAGTAACTTCGTATCAGCGAGGGTCACAGCTGAAGCGTCTCGACTAGCCATTCTTGGCAGACACTGCAGCAGTCGACGGCACGGCTGAAAAGGACAGGCAAAAAATGACTGACTGTACCAGTAGGACTTTCAAGCACGCCCACCTTGCCTTCTTCTAGACATTTGTAGACAGTGCTCATAAACTGTTTCTGCACATGATATGGTACGAAAGGATGATGATAGTCTTTCTCCATGAGCTTCGTCCATTCTTCCTCTTCCAGCTTCGTTTCATCATCTATAAACGACATCGATATTTTCGCAGGCATCTTGGCGCTGTTATGGTGATTATCGTCATTAGTTCAACACAATCATCACGTTCGGAAAAGATATTGCAGAAGGTCACGTAAATGGAGTGAGAAGCATTTTGTAAACGCGAAACAGACGCGTCGTCGAAGAGCAGTGGCAAATAGAGGACGGTGAGGTAAGTAGTAAATTATACATTTTCAGCAGTACTATCGAGCTTATACAACAGCATCACTACTTATTGCGCTACACTTCCACCGAGTTGTCCAAATGACTGGTTTGTTCATAATCATATACACATAAGTCGTAAACATGCTTTTCGTCCCAATGCCTTTTCCAAGTATAGACCCCATCGCTGGATCCTGCCAGCTATGCTAGATCTCTGCTTCTCAGACTTCATATGCTGTCTGATGTGGTTTCCTGAAACCACTCAGCATGTCCATACTGCCTCGGCCACCAGTGGTAAAAGCAGACGGTAGGGTCGGAACTGCTGGTGCATTTCTCAAGTGTGCATTGCGAGTCACCTTAACGTCACCGAGACTCTTGATCTTGCGTAGACCCTTTGCTATGCGTGTCTCATTCGAAGGTACGTGTTGTGCGTTGTTGAAATGTGTTGTCAATGGTACTGGTGCGCTGGCTGTGCTTTGGAAGCTCTGAGTTACGCTCGGCTGTACTGGTTCGTTCTCCTTGTCCATGCTGTCTAGAGTGCCCGATCGCTTACGGTTGTCCTTGAACCTTCGAAGCTCGCGAGCAATCTTCTCGAGCGTGCTGTAGTTTCTTCTCTCGCGAAGAGGCATTGGCTGAGTCTCCATAGGTGAAGGAGATGCCTTGCGCTTTTCTGGACTCATCGATGTTCGTCCTTCTGCGCCGAGTGACGCGAAAGATACACCAGAGTCGCCCTTCTCTTTCCTCTTACGTCTCTCTTCTTGCTCACGGTGTGTGACGATCATGTTGGAAGCAGTGGTGACTTGACCATATTGCTCGATCAACATCATAGCCACGCGAAGGTACTTGTCTAGGATATCGCGAACCTTCGGCCAGCCGTTGACATCGCCTTCGTTCTTGTTTTGTTCCATCAGTGGTCGTAGAACTGTTGGTCCCTTGCGCTCGACAGCCTGGATATATGAGAAGAATCCTTCGCGTTGACGTTTGAGGATATCTGGGGTGAGCTTGGTCGTTGGTTGAGACGCAGTTGCAGGTGGATATAAGGTATTTAGCATGGCGAGGCAGTTGTGTCGACTGAAGGGTGCGATCATGAGCTCATTGATGAGGACCCATCGACGTAGAGCAACATAGAGATTCGAGTACAAAGCTTCAATCTTGCGTTCGTGCATCTCCATCTGACTTGCCCAGTCTTTGATACACTGCTCGAAACCAATGAGCTCGTCAGCAACTTCAGACGCGCCTATTCCAAGTCTTGACAATGCTGCTTCGTGATCCCGTCTCCTTCTGAACTCTAGATCCTTCAGGTAGTCGAGGGCTGTAAGTGCTTGAGGAAAGTCGACAAGGTTTAGTTCGCGTGGAAAGCAGCGACGAAGGAAAGAGTTGATGAATGCAGGGGGTAAGGAGCAGGGTTGGGAAGGTAGTCGCGTAATTTGATGAAAGAGGGAGGCGGTGAATTGCGAGGTGGCTGCTTGAGTAGAGACAATGTCCTCTGGTGATGAACTCCTTGGGTTGCCAGTAGGTGTGCCTGGTCTTGAAATGGCAGAAGCGGGGAGGCAGTTCAAGTGGTACATGTTCCGTAGTGGTATTTCGTACGTGCCGGGATGGGAGAGGACGTGTTCGAGGATCAGTTGGTATGAAGAGCCAGTTGCTGTGTAGGTAGAGCTTGTGCCATCTGAGGAGGCACGTGTATGGTATGACATTGTTGTAGAGTATATGGTGTGAAGAGGTGGGAGTATAGTCTTTGTGAAGATGGTGATTGAGCGTGTTGGCGTCTTTTTGGAGTGAATGGGATACTAGCTTGGTTGGCGTTGCATGTGCCGGTCGTCTGGGGAGAAGCTAAGTAGACTAGGCTAGCGTCGGTTGGTTTGGTTTGAAACTCGAATCAAAGAACAAGGTTGGATGATAGGTTGTAGAGTGAGTGTTGCCACAGCAGAAGGAGCACGGCACAGACGGAAGAGAAGTATGAAAGGTAATAGTAGCAGCAAACGAAAAAGAGCTGAGAAGGAAATGATTGGAAAGTCAATGGAGATTGCAACAACAAATGCTGGGGTGGTGTTGATATTTACTGGAAAGGTCACTGGCAAGGGTCCTGACTTGGCACGAGCCGAACACCCCTTCAAAAGAAGCGTCCTTTCACAAGTATTATTCGCCTGATCACTGCAGTCGCATCTGGAAGTGTGAAGCGAAGTGATTGTGCTGTGTTCGAGCGCCTGCTTGGGGCCATACGATGGCCAGAGCGATCGCAAGTATGCAATGGAGGGTTTTGACGGAGATCGAGCCAGTCGCATATTTCCCGAACAGCAAGCGATAGGAGAATTCATCTGTGCGCTGCTACCAAGTATGTCTCGCAATCTACAGCACAGGCGACGAAGCCGAGGACGCTATCGACAGTGTCCTCTACAATATATCCCAATCAATCACACACTTGCTGGCAATTTACGCTGGACTATGCTGTGTTTCAGCATCAGCACAGCCACTAACCACAATAGTGACAAGGGCTCGTTTCTAGCGCAACGAACGATACCTTTGTGAGCTTAGCTGCAATTGATAGGCCAGGAAGGCATACCGAGAGAAGGCCACAACGGAGTAGCTTGCCGAGGAGCAAAAAGTCGTTGGGTTGTGTCAGGACGTCCCACCTCCACTATATTATTCATCCTTATGCATAACTTCTACTCCCCACGATAAGTCGACGAAGAGACGTGAGGCTCTCCTTCCACTCAGTCTGTTCAATCAGATCCAGCCATGCTTTCATGGGTCTTGGGCTTGTGGGCTTATGGCGTGCGTCAGGACTAGCCACAATCGGAAGCTGAAGAGGCTGTTCTCTTTGGCTATGATCAGACAGCTCGAAAGGCTGATGTCGTCGTCGTCCGCCTTGAGCTTTCTGCGAAAGTCGAGACCTGTGTGCTCGGCGTCTGAACGCAGGTGATGTCCAGGGTGACGGCACACAGGATCTACAGGAGCTTGCACAATCGTTTGTATCAGAAACCTGGACGAGCATCACGCTACAAGCACAGCATGGAAGCTTCACAAGTCGACAAAAGGCAGAGCTCCATAGTAAGTGCACCGAAAGTCTCAAGGACCCTCGGCACCCTGCGTTCAGGATAGGGTTCTGCCGTCTGCAGGTTTCATGCAGGTTTCATGCAGGAAGCCCGAGCGTCGACTTTCATGTCAACGGTATGGAGATATAAAGAGTCAGGCTCTACCCTCCCACATCCTCAAGAAAATCGTCGAATGCCCCTCACTGGACTCACAATTCTCCTTGCTCAGGCTTACCCCTCCTTCACTCGCCAAGTCGCCTCTATCGCCGATTTCAACACTACGCGGTTGTTCTTGCCATTCGGCCTTTCCGATATCTCCTATTACTCACTGAAACTACTTGTTATCGTGAGGCCTGCAGAACGCCAAACCATGAACCTATTACCCTCGCGCATATGGCTTCGAATCTTTTCCATGAGGCGCTTCAACGAACTTAGGTGCAACACGTCGTGTTTCATCTTCCTCGGCCTGCAGTTTCCTCGGTCTAGAACGTCTACCAAATTGTGCGGCTGTCGCTTTAAGACTACGCCTTGAGGTCCCGACACAATATCCACTACATGTCCCTTGCGGCTTTCTCCGCGAGCTTTCAGTTTCATATTCCGATTCCGCTCTCGCAGTGATCCCTGTTCACTAACAGTGCCTATGCACACCAAGTAGTACTACTCTCCGAGGATCTCCAGGATCATCCCCTGCTGAAGATCGCTACTGCATGTCACAACCACTGTATTCGAACAAGGATGAAAGAGAATTTGTCATTGTCTAACCACGTCCCTGAATGTCCCTTGTCACCATACAGCTGGAATGTTCAACTTGCGATTTGGTTAGGAATCTGGCGTGCTGGATCGAGAAGTTAAGATTGCAGCTTGGTAAAGCCATTTCAGCTCAGCTCAGCCCATGAGATTTCGATCTCTACACCAGTCTTGTAGGTCTTACGATGGTGATGATGATCAGGGTGATGGTGTATCCATCTCGACCCAAGCGTACGTCACAAAAGTTGTTGCATCGTGATCGGCTTTGAATCCTTCAGAAGTGCGTCAATGGCACACTGCCGAGTGTAGTCCTGCATATAGGTGATAAATACCGACCTTTTAGACCTGATTGCGGACGGCGATATTACAATCAGCAACTCATGGCCCTGTTATGAGCTGACACCGGGGACTTGCATCCATCATCGAGTTTTCGCTTATGGTCTGTTCGTCTTCCTCTTGAGATGGGCTAAATCAAATTTGTGACGAACATAACTTTGTGACCATCTCCTTCTCGTCACAGTCACAAATACCCCAAAACCGGGGCACGATCCGGCGTGGAGTAATCTCAATCGGCATTGTTTGTGCTACTTGTGTACATTACTACTCGGAAATAATGCTTCTTCGCTTATATGGCTATATCTTCTGCCACTGTCATCCGAGTTGCGTTTCAGCCAGTCTTATCACAGATCGGAGATGATATACAACATTGGAGATGACATACGGATCGAGGATGAGATTGAATAGGTACTATTGCTCTGTGACAACTACGTCCTGGGATCATTGTTGTGTAGGCTCAATGTCCCTGCTCGAGCCTTGCTGAAACTCTTCTTCAGAAGCCACGTCGCAACGATGACTAAGAGATGAAAAGCGGAAGCCAGCAAAGATTACGAGAGAGAAGGCCCCGAAGGACATTCATGTAGGCCTCGTCACGCTGTGCAATGTGAAAAGTGCCTACACATCACAGGACTCAATGATCTCCCGTGATGCCCTCAAGGTAAGTATGAAGAAAAAAAGAAGAGGTTTTGGCAAGTGAGAAGGATTAGTATAGTAGATTGTGTATTAGGTTTAGGAAGAGTGCTTGACTCGTACCTTCCCACACTCTTTTTCGACCTGATCTTTAGAGGGAGCGATATCTGAAAGAAGCATATAATCCCGTGTGTGCAGAGCTGCGGTATCAGGCTGTAAGGTGATATCTGGACGCTTGATGCACTTGAAGACTACCCTGTATCATGATCGAGCAAGGAGGGCCAGTAGTCTCGAAGCCATATGCAATTCTGGTAGTGCCGCCGTACGTGCTTCTTATCCTGCAACTACATACATGTGACTACAGCGAAGCTTTTACAGTAGTATTCACAACCTAGGATAGCTACATGCGTACTTTGATAGGCACACATCCTAGGCTATAACTTGTTGAGCATGCGGCTTAATGAAACTACTGCAGCACTCCTCTGACCAGGTTCTACCCATGAAAAGGAGTCTACTAGCTCCCAAAAGGGAAAAACCCATATGGCTTCGATACTGCTCACCAGCAAGAAGTCACGGAGATGTAGAGCTTTCAAGACCCCCACTTCATTGCGGCTTCAACTTGCTAAACGTTTATAATCGAATAGAAGCAAATAATGTTCACAAATTCAGTATTAGGATGCGTGGCGTATGTGTAAACCCGATTTCGAGTTCTTATTTCTGTGCCTAACATCTTTTCAGCCAATGGCAAGGCGCTTGACTACGAATCAAGAGATTCCAGGTTCGACCCCTGGCGCGTTCATTATCATGATTTCTCTGAATATCATATCTTTTGCTTTTTTCTACCTCCGGCGCTCGTTCTTTTCAATCTTTTTGCTTACTGTTGGTCTTTATTTTGCGCTGATGATGTTTCCATGGACAGTCGAAGCTTTTTTCCCCTCCCATTTTTCCAACAGATCATCTCTCGAGTATTTGTGCTGGTCCGGATTGGGCCGCCCACGAGCGTTCGATCGACGTCTGCTACATGTAGAGCACTTCCTTTTTCGTCTTTTAAGCATAGATACTGCTTTATCCTTGCCGATTTGTCTGCTGATAGACTGGGGCCTGCTGCGTTGTGTCTATGATTTCGTCCCGACGTCCAGAGCATGCTGGAGATTCATGATCTTCTAGCTAGCTCGCGGATGACTGTTGATCATAAGGGAAGTGAACTCCTAGCCTGCCGTACCTGCGCACACATGGTCCAAACTTAACATTAGACTACGGACGAACAACAGCTGTAGTCGTCCCATATCACCGGAAATGAATCCATGGACTTTTTGGTCCGCGAGGCTCATCATCTCATTGCAAGGCTTGTCTATCAATATCTATAAATAGGACTCTACCTTACCCCTCATGCAGTCATCGTCAATCATTTACACCACCTTCCCAAAACGTATGAAGATCATACTAGTTACAGCTACGTTATTCATATCTCAAGCCGAACTCTAATGTGATTACATTGCAGGTATGAGGTGGTCTCAAGGCTGCAGCCTGCTAGGCCAGCGGAGCGAACCAAGAAAAGAATGGTCTGTGACTATAGTTGGAATGAATGGAAGTGCGAATGTGTTTAAGAAGACGTGGATTGCCCCTCCAGAGAAGAGCAATCCAGCAACAGCAGCAACGAAAATATAAGAAAGACACCTTCAGACCAAAACAGCACTCAATCACAACAATCACACCTCTCTATACACTCCAAACCACCTCAATCAATCACACCACCCAGCATGCTCAACATTCTCACCTTCAGCACCGCCATCATCACCCTTTTCGCCACCACCAACGCCCTCTCCATCCCATCTTTCTCTTCTCTCACCTCTCGTGGCGTCGCCTGCACTTCACCCACAAACCACACACCACCCTCAGGCAAACCCCGCTTCGAACTCCTCACCGTAGCAACTAGCAACGTCGGCAACCTCTCCCTAGCAGGCACCTGGGTGACCGCCGCCCACAATGGCGCCGGCTCTGCTGCACCCCTCCTCGTTAACAACCAGTCCCTCGCCGCCATCTGGAAATACAATAAGGCCCGTGGCGACATCTTCTTCCCTGGAGCAACAGAAAAGGTCGGCAACAAAACCGAAGAGATCCCCTACTCTATGATTCTCTATTCCTCAAACGTGTCCACTGGGATCATGCATGTCGGTGTTGAGATTGGAACGGGGAACAGCAACTTTACTTTTGATCCGGTCAGGAATGTGGTTAGCCCACCGTGTGGTACGTTTTCGGCTTGTTATTTGGCGAATGATGGAGTTTACGGCGAGAGTGGAAATGTGTTGGTCTGGCACCAGGGAGGACCGAATCAGGATGCGAGTTGTGTGGATGTGGAGTTGAAGGCTGTTGACAGGTTTTGAGTCGATGAGTAAGGCATGCAGCGTAGGAGACTGTTCAGGTCAGACTGAGGAGATGTGAATGTGATAGGAGCATGTTTCCTTTGGGATATGCTATCGATGTGATCGAATGGGGACTAAAGGGAGGGTGTGGGTAGTATCAGACCAGATTTTAGAGGCTTCAGGCCATTTAGTAATTCTCATTGCAATCGATAATCGAAGAAGACTAATGCCAAATCCAACATCTCCGCCTACCCAGTATCAGAAGTCAGTGCCCCGGCGAGCAGTTTCAAATCAAAGGTGCGGGCAGCAGTCTCCACGTTAGGAATTAAGCTATAGAACCGTCCTGGTGAGGAAGATCCCTGTAAGAAGAACTGTGAGATATAGCATCGGGATAATCGAACCTATAGTGTTGACTACTATCGAGGGGATTCGCATGGCCTTTTGGCCTTTTTCAAGACTCAGCGCTACAGTCACGTGACATATGACGATCTTCGAGGACTTTATTTTTCGTTAGTAGAAGATCCTGACTTGAGGCAGTCCAAGCACATAAGTTCCAATCGAATACTACCTTCCAAATTCGCTCTTACTCATAGGACGTTACCTCAGAAACTTGTGTGTAGATACAGCACGAGTGAGAGCGACTCAAACGTACCACATCATGCCTAATAGAGGCAAGGTACATGCTCTCTCTATCAACACCTTTCAAGCTCACATCTAACACCTCGACAGCGCGGTGGAGGCCGAGGCGGTCGCGGTGGTTTCAATAAAGGCGGCAGAGGAGGAGGCCGTGGCGGCGGTGGGGGCAATGGCAACAGACAAGTCCGCTGGGGAACTGCGCGCACCGAAATCCCAAAAACCAACGAGAAATTCGAATCCTACTACAACGACCTCGGCATCATCCCTGAAGACGAACGAGAAGCCTTCTGGAACAGTCTTAAACAAGATCTCCCCAACAGTTTCCGTTTCACAGGCTCCAAAGGTCATGCTCTCACGGTACAAAAAAGACTCGTCGACCATTACATCCCTGAGATTGTAAATGTGGAATATCAAGGCGAAGCGGTTGAGCCGCCGAAGCCAATTGAGTGGTTTCCGGATCAGCTAGCATGGGCGATGACCACGCCGAAGAATGTGATCAGGAAGTTTCCACCTTTCGCGAATTTCCAGAAGTTTTTGGTGTCAGAGAACAGTGTGGGCAATATCACGAGGCAAGAGGTTGTCAGTATGATTCCGCCGTTGGTGATGGATGTCAGACCTGGAATGACTGTACTGGATCTTTGCGCTGCGCCAGGGAGTAAGAGTGCGCAATTGATTGAA
>Ga0160429_1001132_pt1 | contig 15757 bp, 23 predicted proteins | sample SolpanmetagenomR_FD_108199 | JGI IMG/M metagenome (GOLD analysis project Ga0160429, IMG submission 108199) | Solar panel surface microbial communities from Lawrence Berkeley National Laboratory, California, USA - R | ecosystem: Engineered > Built environment > Solar panel > Unclassified ...
GTCCAGCTCTTTCAGTTCGAGGGCATTCAGACTGCCCTTCGCCTTCAGGGCCGTGATCTGCGCCCCGATGATGTCCATGTTGATCTGGGCCTGCCGGCCGTACTTCTGCATGCCGATCAGGACGTCGCCTTCCGTAACACGCTCGGCCTGCCAGGAGTTGCGAAGTGTGTTGACCTCGCGCCCGAGCATCCGGGCATACGTCGCCTCGGTATTCATGGCTGCCGAACGGGCAGGGCTACCGCTTGGTGCCTTGCCCTGAGCACTCAGCGCGGCAGTGAGCTGGTTGGTGGCCGTGATCTGTTCACGCATGGCGAGGGTGCTGGCCTCAATGGCCGCCCGCTGCGACTGGCCGAAGCCCACGTCGGCGCGGAAGCCACCCTGAAGCGTCTTAATCTCTGCCAGCTCGGCCCGAAAGAGCATCAGGTCCGACAGGCCTTCAGTCTTTGCCCTCAGCAGATACGAAACGGAGTTATCAGTAGTCATGTCAAACCCCCTTCCAGGTGCCGATGTGATATGAGAAATCGTGAGGCACCTGAGGTGCTCAACAGGAGATGACTATGGAAACGACGTTTTACGAAGATGAGGGCGCGAAGGTCACCAACGCGCGATTCATGACCAATGGCGAAACTCACGCACTCAGCGGTATCACTTCTGTTTCGGAGTACGTCCAAAACCCAAACAGAATTTGGTCGATCCTTTGTGGATTGATTGGAGTCTTGCTGCTTTTAACTCGCTTCTATTGGTATGGTGCTGCGCTGATCGTATTGACCGTGATCATCCATATGACTCAGGAAGCCAAGTACGTCGTGCTGATCAGAACCTCAGCAGGAGAACTAAAAGCTCTGACAGACACCAATGGGAAGCGAGTAGCAGCCATCGTACAAGCGCTGAACGACGCCATCGTCTATCGGGGCTAGTCTTTCCTCCTCTGCCCCATGTCGTATGCCTCGCGGAAGCTCTCACGCCCCTGGGCGAACGTCCACAGCGCCACCTGAAAGCACACGTCCTCAATCGGTTGCCTGAGCAGTTCGCCCATGCTCGGGTACCGACCTTTGCTCATGCCGTGCCAGATCAGGGCGGCGCGTAGGGTGCGCTCGATGAGTCCGACGAGCCACCGACCACCTCGCGGCCGAAGGTTCGGATCGCCAGCAGCAGCGGTTCCTCGTATAGGCCCAGCGCGCCGGCCATCTCGGCATAGCTCGGATCGAGCATTCCCTCGCGCAGCACGGCGCGGTGCATCACCTTGCTCAAGGCCAGCATGTGCGCGGTGTAATCCTCGCTGGGGGGCAGGCTGTCATCGAAGGGCATATCTTCGCCAGCCTTGGCGTTTTCAGCCTGTGCCGCTGCCAGGGCATCGGCCCCCTTCTTCGCGTACCAGTTGGCGTACCGCACGAACTCGTCTTCAGAAAGCAGCGCCTGCATGGCCTGATCGCCGATCTGACTGCCGCGCACGCGCACGATCACGAACGGCAGGCCCTCACCTTCGGCGCATGGCACAGCCTGAACCTCGCCCTTCTCGTCCACCTCCTCTTTGAGCCAGATGGTCTTGCGGTTGCGCTGCCGAAGCAGCTCTGCGGTGCTCGCCATGTTCTGAACCTCTGTGTTGGTGGCTGCGGCCCGCGCGGCGCAGCCGAAAACCTGGGGGAGCGCCGGGATTCGGCGGGCCACTCTCCCCAGGGCGCGGGCGAAGGGTCAGATCAAGCTGCAGTCGTTATGGTGAAGGGGGCCTCACCAGGAGTACGGCTGCGGGCGCGGAGCGTCGCGCGAGTCACCACACGCCCCGGGCCAACAGGCAGCTCGTAGGCCGTGGACTGCACGTGCATCGGCACCTTCTTGGTGCCGAGCGTCCAGCTCAGATCCAGGAACACCTTGCTCTTCTTGGCAGCCAACAGCGTCTGCTGCGTGCCGTTGAAGCTGGCCGTGATCTCAACGCCGATCGGATTGGTGCTGGGTGCGAAGCCGGGAATGAACTCACCCGAAGCGGGCAGCGGGTCCATCGGGTTCATGAAGTGCACCGTGACATCAGAATCCGAGACCAGATCCACGGCCGTCCCACCCGTACCCAACGTGAGCTTCTGATTCAGGATGCTCAGCGTCTGCATGTAGGCCGGGAACACGGGCGTGACTGGCACAAAGGCTGTTTCGGTAATCGGGTGGAAGGTGCCGCTAGCCGCCTGCACCGTGGCGCTGAAGGTGGCGTTCTTGGTGCGGTCGACCGGCACCGTGATGGTCAGATCCATGATCTGCAGGTCGATGAACTCGAGCGTGCCGGCCGTCGCCACGAACGCCTGTCCGCACACGCAAGGGCTCGGGAAGTACGGCGCCCACTGGGTCGCACCACCGGGGGTGATGACTCCAGCCACCGCGGCGTTGTACATCGCGGCCAGCAGAAAGTCGAGGTCGGCCGCGCTCAGCTCGCCAGTCCAAGTCATCTTGATGTCGGTCCCCGCGTACTGAGCTGGGCCTTCGAAGCGCGATCCGGCCAGGTAGGTATCCACACGCTCGAGCTGGTCCGGGTTCACGCCGGTGATCCCCGTCAGGCGCAGGAAACGGGTCAGCGCGACGGCCGCACCTGGTTGAGTCTGCAATCCAAGGGCGAGGTAGTCGAGACGCCCGTCGTTCAGGGGCGCGGCGCCAGCGGTAAAAACAGGTGCGGTCATTCAGTGCCTCCAGGTGCGGGCTGAGAGGGCTCGGGGGTGGCGGGCTGTTGCAGTTCGGGCTGTGGCACGTTCAGCGCCTCAGGCTCGACGACAGGCTGAGGGGTCGGCAGCTTGACCTCGGGGCCGTCGACCTGCTCGAAGTGGCCACTGCGGGCCAGCTTCTCGGCCTGCACCTCGTCTTCGGCGGCGAGGGTTTCGCCTTCGGTGACGTTGGCAATCGGCACGCCGTGCAGCATCACGGTGCCATCGGTCTGCCCGGTGTAGCGCCAGTGGCTGTGCGCCTCGGGCTGCTGCTCGGGCGCGGGTTCCTGTACTTGGGTCATGGTTTCACTCCTGTTTCGAGGTCGAGGGTCAGATCCCAGCTGGTGAACATGCTCAGCACCTCGGGTTGCTGCACGTCCCTGGGCAGTTCGTTCAGGCGGAAGTCGGTGTCGAAGCCACCGAACGCGATCAAGCCGGGCACCTGAACCGCCGGATTGAGCCGGAACGATTCGAGCGCCGCGTTCAGAGCTGCTTCGTCGGGCGTCAGGTCGCCGGGGTTGGTGTCGTGGGTGTAGTGCACCGCGACGTAGCCGCTGTAGATGCGCCGCACGATCAGCCCACCGGCCCCCATGCCGCCGCCCTGGTCGGTACGTACACCAGTCACGGTGAACTCACTGCTGCCCGCCTTGACTTCCCGCGCCAGCAGCGGGCGAGGTTCCAGGTCTGGGATGTTGGCTTCTTTCTGCACGTGCTGGTAGAGCATCGCCAGGATGACGCGGGCGTCTTTCAAGTTCTGAGCACCTCCTGCAGGTGGATTCGTAATGCTCTGGTGGCCTCGTCGCCGCTGTCACGCACCGCGTGCTTGGGCTTCAAGGTCACCTGCCGGACGCGCACCCAGTTGCCGGTGCACTCCGATGTATCGCCGGGGTTGTACAGGCGAAAGGTCAGCCAGCGCCCCGGTGCGGCCTTGATGACCGCGCCGTACTCGTTGGCCCGCACGCCCGGCCCGGACACGCTCAGCTCACCACCAGTCGCGGTGGCCACCGCCCGTACCTTGTTGCGCGTGCCGCCGGTGCGGCTGGTGTAGTACCGGCCTCCCGGGCCGTCCTGGTAGGCGGCTTTCAGGTTCTTCTCGGCATCCTTCGCCCAGACCGTGTTCAGCCGTTGACTGAGCACCTGCGGGTTCAGGCGATCGAGGCTGGCCAGCATCGCGTCGATGCTGCCGGTGCTGCTCAGCTCGATCACAGCGTGTGGGTCTCGTGCCACCAAGCATCGCTAGGCCCGGCAGGCGTCACCACCGGATCGCCGGGCACGGGTACCGGGTCCGGTGTGGGATCGACCCCAACTTGTGGCGGCCCCTGCCAGCTCAGGCCCAACACGTCGCCGAGCACCCCACGCTGCACCGGCGGCACCACGGTATAGCGGTCGCCGTTCGAGGTCTTCACCTCGTCACCAGGGTTGAGCAGCGCGCCGGGCGGCAAGCTGAGACGGTGACTGTTACCAGGAATGCTGACCAGGTCGTTCCCACTCTCGATCTGCCCAGGCCGGGCACTCAGGGCCTCGATCCGGCCGAGCCACTGTGTTCCGTCGGCCAGCACGATCGGTTGTGGGAAGTACCGGGCGTCGACCTGGCAGCAGGCGTACAGCGCCTGCCCGCTCAAGTCATCCACGTCCGTCGGGAAGCCGAGGTGCAGTGTCCCGCTCTCCCACGCCACGGTGCTGCCGATGGCCGGCGCCTCGCTGTCCGGGTGGAACTCGATGGTGCGCAGCGCGGCCCTGTCCGGGGTGAGCACGATGTTCCCGGCCTTCTTACCAGCTGAGGGATCGATCACCACGAACTGCCGCGCCACGCCGTCGCTCCAGGTCAACGTGTGCGGGTAGAAGAACCCGCCACCACTGACCAGACCCGCCCGGAACTGGAGCTGATCCGCCGTCATCTCCTGCGAGAGTTCAGGCATCAGAACCCCATTTCGACGCTGACCGCCACGCTCTGAGCGCGCGCCGACGTGACCGGCGTGAGGCTGGACGCCCTCAGCAGCCCAGCCTGCTCGATCCGCAGGTGCTCGAGCTTCGTGGCGAGGTCCTGGCGCTGACTCGCACCCGACGCCGACTTCTGCTCCTCAGCCTGCCGGAGCGTCTGCCGGATCTGAGCGCCGATCAGGATGTACCGCGCCCCCGCTTCACGCTCGGCATCACTGACCCCCACCGGCCGGGCCACAGCGGCCGTCACGATGGAGGCCAGCCGCAGCGTGAACTGGCTGGGCGTATCGCCCAGGTCGGCGGGCCGGTAGTCGAGGCTCAGCGTCTCGGTGAGCTGCTCCAGGGTCTGCATGGTTCACCTCTCTCAGGCGCCGTGTTCGGCAGCCAGCGCCAGCAGCCCATCGCGGTTCAGGTTCGGGGCGTAGGTCACGCCCTTGCCATCCAGGGCGGCCTTCAGCTCGGCCTTGGTGCGCTGATCGGTATCGCCCGGCTTGGCAGTTTCCCCGTCGGCCTGGGTCGCCAGCTGGGCCTGCAGGTCGCTGATCTGAGCACGGAAGGCGTTCACATCGTCTACGGCAGTGTCGCGGTACCCGGTCATGGTCTCCAGCTGCTGCTTCAGATCGTCACGCTCGGTGGTCAGCTGCTGATTGGCCTCGCTCTTGCTCTGCTCACGTGCCAGCGCCTCATTGCGCTCAGTCGTGACCTCGGCCAGTTTCAGCCCCTGGCTCTGGCTGTCGCTCACGACACGGTCGTACTCGGCACGGCTGACAGAATCGGCCTTGAGCTGCTTCACAGCCTCGACGAGCGGGTGAGCACCGTCCTCAGTCGTCAGGATGTCGCCAGGGCCGAACTGCGGGAACAGCTCAGCGATCTGCTCCTGAGCCTTCACGACGGTGCGGAGAGCAGCTTGAGTTTCACCCAGTAGCGTGATGCCACCCACCTCGGTGCTCTCGGCCTCTTCCGGCGCGTCGACCTCGCGGAGCTCCAGAGCGCCGGCCAGTCCCTCCGGCACCTGGATCGGCTTCTCGCTCGGGCCATAGCTCTTGTCACCGATGGTGTAAGTCCGTGACAGCCCAGCCACCCAGACGAGATTCACGAGGTCACGTCCGTGGTCGCCACGACCAGGCGCTCAGGAGCGTCGAAGATGGCAAGGCTGTTGGCCGCGCCCTCGGCAATTGCCTGATACGGACGACCGGTGGGCGTCCGAGCGTTGAGCCACACTCCAGGGCGGCCGTTGCCTTCCACGGTCGGTCCGACGTGCACGCGCCCCAGGGCAGGGCGAGTCACGATGGTGCCGTCAAGCGCCGTCAGCAGCACCGTGTTCGAACCGATGATGGAGATCTTGCCGTCCGCCATGACCTGCTGATCAGCGTACGTACCGTCTGCCAGTGGGAGCTTCACAGTACGGCCGTACCCAACGAGCGTGTACCCGTCGCGCGCATCGAGGCTGAGGCCCTGACCGTTGTTGACGGCCTTGCGCACCTGCACGATCTTGACATTGCCCTCAGGGCTGAGCGTCTGCCCCGTCACGACAATGTTGTTCGCAGGGTTGTCCGTGATCATGTCGAGTGTCGCCATGCTCATGATGCGGGCACGCACCACCCGCAGCTTACGGTCGGCAACTCGCATGTCGGCCCAGAACTTGCTGGTGCTGCCGCCATAGCCGTCGGTGCCAGTGCGAGCAGTCAGGAAGTTGCCGGCAGGCACGCTGTAAGTGATGGTGCCACCACGCAACACCAGCTGACCGGTCGTCAGCACTTCACCGCGCATCACCTCGTGACGATCGGCAAACGACTGCGCAATGACTTTCGTCAGCCAGTTGACGACGAAGGTACGCACGTAGTCGAGGGCGTTCGAGGTGATGACGCCTGCCCGGATGTTCGTCACCATCTGCTGCAGGTCGCGCTGCTGCTGCTCCGTCATCAGGCTGGTCGCCGTCCACTTGGCGATGGGCTTACTGTCGCCCTGAATCTCCAGGCCACCCACAGGCACGTAGGGGCTATCCATGGCAGTTTCACCAGCGGGCGTGGTCAGGACCTTCAAGCTGCCACTTTTGGCCTCGTAGGTCGCCCGAAGCTCTTCGGGGAGCACGCTTGCCAGCACGTATTCGCTCTCGCTGACCGGCTGGTTGGCCAGGTCGAAGTAGTCCTGAGGCGTGAGGGTGTTGAGGATCGTCTGGACGGTCAGCGCGTCGCCGCGCGGGCCCAGAGCGGCAGCCAGCAGCGAGGCTGCCAGCACATACACTGCGTTTCGTTTCATGTTGCCACCTGTGAGCAAGGCGAAGGGTTGGGGATCGTTCCGGCCGTTACTGCAGCCGGATGCGTCCATTGACAGCGGCCCGCACTGCGCTCGGGAGTTGGCGCGGGGTACCGGTGGCCGTAGGCAACCGGCCTTCGTAGACGTTGCCGCCCGTAACCAGGCCGTACCCGCTCGGGCTGTCACTGGGGTTTGCTTCGTTGGCGGCGCTCATGAGCAGCAGGGTCTCGCTCGCGCCAGTCGCGGGAACGATCTTGCCACTGGCGAGCATCACCGGGTAGCCACTCGGGACGACCCGGCGGCCAGCGGTGCCGAAGCTGACATCGGTGAAGGCCGCCCAGTTGATCGGTGCGCCCGCGCCATGCAAGGCCAAGCTCTCGTAGTCGGCCACCCACAGGGGGAATGCTTTGACAGCCTTCTCGCCGCGCGGTTCGATGGTCGCACCGACCAAGGCCGCGGTGATCATCAGCAGATTCTTCTTCATGGTGTTGCTCCTTTGGACTGCGCCTGCAGGGGATCGACGTAGCCCGACGCGGTCTTCTGCGCCTCGATGGTGCTCTGCACCCAACCTTTCGCCCCGCCGCCAGTGGTGCTGCCGGCGTCCTGTTTGACGAACGTCGCGCCCGTCTTGGCCTGCTCTCCGCCCGCCTGGGGCAAGAGGGCCGGGGCCATGTCCGACCACTCGTCTTTCAGGTAGTCGCCGAAGGGCTTGCTCTTGTCGCCGTCCTTGACCGTGACGGAGCGGGACTTCTTGCCGTCCGTCTCGACTTCATCACCGATCTCGAAGGTTAGATCTCCGGCCAGCCGGGTCAGTGCCTTCAGGTTCGTGCCGGTCGCTTCGGCCACCTCGCGCAGGTGGTCGCCGCGCTGCCGGGCCGAGAGGTCGGTGCTGGCCTTGTCGCCGGTCTCCAGGCGGGTCTTCACGTCTTTCGACGGGCCAATCGCCACGTAGGCGTCGTACTCTGCGGCCTCTTCAGGCGACAGGATGCGCGCGCCCTCTTTCGGGACTTTGCGGCGAGCCTCGCGCAGGTCGTATTCCAGATCGGACGCCTTCTTGATCAGGACGTCCATCTGGGTGTCGGCCAGCTCGGCTTTCCGCTTGGCGGCCCACTCCTCGCGGGTAAACTTCGGCGGGTCGTTCTGGTTGCCTTCGCCTTCCGCCCTGGGGTTGGCGGTGCGGGCGAGCATTAGGGCGGTCAGGTGCAGAGTCTTGTGCTTCATGTGTCCCTCCAGGGGGCATGAGTGAAGGCCGCTGCCAGCAGCGGGCGGCGATGGGCCGAACGGACTTACCCCTGCCAGCAGGGCGCCACGGTCAGGGCGTGCGGTGGTCAGGCGGGTAGGCGATCAGATCGAGCGGGCCGAGCATCTCGACGCGGTGTGCCTGGGCGTAATCGCTGAGCAGGAACTGTGCCCACGGCAGGGAGAGCAGCTCTGGCAGGCTGCTGTCGCTGATGGTCACATTGCCGCCGTCGATCAGCGGCAGGCCCACCGCGACGGTGTGCAGCCAGCCGGGGGAGTTGCCCGCGATGCTGACCATCAGCGGCGCTTCTTCTGCCGGGGGCGCGTCGCCGTAGTTCTTCACGAGCCCGTACCAGAACGCCTCGGGGGTGGTCGGCCCGCTGCGCGGCGTGACCCAGAACGGGAAGAGGCCGACATCAGCCAGCGCGAGACGCACCACGAAGCGGGCCTCGCTCACGTCTTCGACGTACCAGGGTTCCAGCCAGTGTTCCTCGCCGGTCAGGGCAAACGCGGCGTGGTACATGCAGCCAGCGGGCGTCTGCTGCATCCGATGGCTTAGGACGCTCACGCGCCCGCCCCTGCCACTGGGGGCGTGGCCACGACGGGCAGCAGACTGGGACTGGTGCCATCTTCGACCTCGGACAGGATCTTGGCCGACTCTGTCTGGGAATCGTCGATGCCCTGACGCTGCCGCGCAGTCGACGCGGCGATCAGCCGGCCCTGTACTTCGGCCAGATCCTGCTGGCGCTCCTGTGCAGTGGGCGGCACCACACGCGCCCTTACCTCGCCCGTGACCTGTAGCCCATCGAAGTGGCCCGGTTGGTTGGCGAGCGCGGAGACCAGGGCCAGGAACGTTTCGAGCACCTCACCTACCGCATAGCCCGCGAGGTCAATCACGGGCTGACGGATGTTGTCGAAGTCGCTGATCGCCACTTCGCGGCTTCTCCCGCTCGCGCTCGCGTCGGCACCCATCAGCACGTAAGTCTGCCCAGCCTCGCCATACATGTTCAGCCGGTTGTGATCGGCTGCTTCGGTCAGGGCTGCCGGACTGACCGGCTCGAAGCGGCCGTAGTCGCTGTTTCCGAGTGGCTGTTCGCCCACGTAAGCGCCCTTCTCGTCGGTTCGGTCGTAGGTGGCCGAGCGCCACAGGTTGAGCGTTCCTGGCCCAGTCTTGAACGGCATGTAGCGTCGAACCATCACCCCGGGCGTCTCCGGGTCCGGCACCAGTTCGTAGGGCGGTTCGAGGTTCACGCCGAAGCGCTCGATGAAGCCCGCCAGCTCAGTGTTGCGCAGGATCATGGTGCTGGCGGTGTTGTACGCCATCTGGTTCTGTAGCACCTGCTGGGTGATCAGCGTTGGCAGGCTGAGTTCCAGGTAGGTAATGCGCCCGCCCATCTGCAGCTTCACTTCGGAGACGGCCGTGCCCTTCAGCACTCGCAGCGTGGTGATCGTTCCGTCCGAGGTGCAGACCTCAGCCGATTCGGTGTCGTTCAGGTCCTTGTAGGCGAAGATTGCGTGCCGGGTGAAGGTGTCCGGATCTTCCCAGACGCGGCAGTTCTCTGGGGCGGTCAGGTGCTCGAGGCGGATATACCGTGCGATCTGGGCCATGTCGAGTCCGGATCTGACGCGAGTGACCTGCTCATCCTGGCCTTCTGCCTTCACCGTTTCCAACAGGCCACCACCGATACGGAAGCGAAGTACGCCGCGTTCCTCGCGCCGGGCGAAGGTGGTCGCTGAGCGGATCGCCCGCTCGGGGTGGCTCCGGTCAATGCGCCACCAGCCGAGCATGAGGGCGTCGGCCTCCTGCTGCAGGACGGTTTTGTCTTCTCCCTCCTTGAGGGTGGCCTGCTTGTTGGTATCGAGGGTGTTCCAGTTGAGCTTGTCGAAGACCGAGCCGATCTCGCGGTCGAGCAGCTCACGGATGAAGTTGGTGCTGGTGAAGCTGCGTTCGAGTGCGGTCTGGAACTCGGTCTGGAACTCCTGCGCAGTCCGGCGGGCCTGCTCGCTGTCCTGGAGCACCGGGCCAGGCTTCGGGCCCTTCCAAAAGCTGAAGTCCTGCACGGTCAGCGAGCCGTCTGTGACGGGCTTGCCGAGGTGGTAGCCGTTGTACATCAGGCGGGCGGTCTGGGCCGTGTCGGTGAGGCCCACGGTGGCGGCGTCGCGGAGATCGCCGATGCTGGCCGTCGCCAGATTCAGGGTCAGGTACTTCATCGCTCACCTCCTAGAAACTGCTGCCGCTGTACCCGCGCTGGCGGGCCATGGTGGGGGGCTTCTTCTGCTCTTCGCCGAGCATCAGTTCCGTCAGGGCCCAGACAAGCGCGTCCATTCGGTCAGGCGACTTCTCGCCCGGCACCCACGTCGCCATCTGGCCTTCCAGGTCTTTAAAGACGCCGACGTGTTGCACTTTCATCTGCACGTAAAGAGCGCTGATCGGTTCAGCCCGCGTCTGTTTGCCTCGACTGGCCCAGACCGTGATGACGTTCGCCGTCTTGTCGATCGTGCGAATGGTGTTCTCCACCATGTCGCCGCCGTTGTTCCGCTCTGGCACGATCGCGTCGGCCCGGTAGTACTTGTAGGCGTCGAGCGCCACGGTGGCCCACTCGGTGGGGCTGTAGTTGCCGCTCAGGTCCGCCAGGATGTACGCCCGGCCAAGTACGTCCCTGCCGGCCACCACGATGCCGGTCTCGGCGCTGTCGTCACTCTGGCTGGCCTGCGGGTCAATGGCCACCGCGATCCGTACCAGGTCAGGCAGTTGTTCGAAGGTGGTACGGAAGCCCTCGCGGTTAAACATCGAGAACTGCCACAGCGCGCCAGGCGTGTCTTCGAGCAGCTCGCCGTCCAGCTCCTGCCGGCCGAGGCGCGTCCCTTCGTACTTGCTGATGACGTTCTTCCGGAAGGTGGCCGAGAGGTTGGAGATGTTGTCGGCCGTCTTGCCGCCGGTCAGCACCGTGCTCTCTTCCTTGCGCAACTCTCGGATCAGCCGCACTGGCCTGGGTGTGCCGGTCAGGATCACCCTGGGGTCTTTGCCAAGGCGCAGGCCGAACAGCAGGTTGGTCCAAGTGGTGTCTTCTGCCGTGCCCTTGTCAGCGTCGTTCCAGGTGGCGGGTTCGTCTCCCCACGCCCCGTGGTGTTGAGGACCTCGGAGCTTGCGGGGCTTCTCGGAGCTATAGATCTTGAACCGTGCGCCGTTCTTCAGGAACAGTTCGCCGAGGCTTCGGTTCCAGGCCAGTTCGACCGACCCGCCGCGCAGCTCGCTCTCGTCGAGCACGCCAAGTAATCCGGACTCGCCTTCGACCATCACGTCCCGCCCGTCAGCGGCGGTCTGTGCGACCAAGGCGAAGCGGCCTCTCGGGGTGGTGCGGGCCCAGTCGGCGATGGTCTCGGCCCCGGTTCTCGTCTTGCCGAAGCCTCGCCCGGCCAGGATCAGCCACGTCAGCCACTCGCCTTCCGGTGGAAGCTGGTTCGGTCTAGCGGTTTCCAGCCAGCGCATCCGGGCGCTGAGACCATGACGCTTGGGAGGTGGACGGCGGGGGGTGATCCTAGCGGCTCGCCGCTGCGTCGCTTTGATCCGGCTCACCATCTCCAGCATCTGTCACCTCCCCGTTGGCACTGCCGAGCACCTCGCGGGTCAGGGCGATCTCGCTCAGGACCTTGATGGCTCCGGTCACGGCGCTGATGTTCTCGGCGGTCGAGCCGGGCAGCTCAGTGACCATGCTTCCGAGTTTGCGGATCAGGCCGGTGAGGCTGGTGTTGAGCTCGTCTGCCCAGTTCTGGGTGGTGACGAGCCTGGACAACTGGGCGTAGAGGGCGGACAAGTCGGTGTCGGTGTCGAGGGCGGCGCGGTATCTGCGCAGCGTCCTGTCGGTCACTTTGTTACGTTCGCAGCTTGTCCGGTCGCCGTAGAGGGCCGCGTCCACCAAGACACGGGCGGCCTTCTGGTTGTCTCGTGTTGGTAGGGGCACGGTGCACCTCCTCGGCGCATGAAAAAACCCGCCGAAGCGGGGTAGGTTGACTATCTTGTAACTCGACTCAGTCTTCGTATTTATCAGTGAAGATCAGGGTTGAAATGTGTCGTCCAGGAACATGTACCAGGTCATCACCGTTCTGGAACTCGAAATAGCTATCAGTCTCCGAAAGGACCTCAGCAAGGTCCTTTGCTGTTTGCCCACCGCGATTGTCAACGCAATAGCGACCGCCGTCGGATGTAATTACGACAACATATTCGGCTGATTCCTTGGTGACTGCACGTGGATTTTTAGTCATTCCCCAGCCTACCCCGCCCGTGTCAACCACTGGTTGACATTTGGCAGCCCTCCCAGGTGTCGACCTTGGGTCAGGACGCTGGGACGAACTCGGGCCAGTGCCAGGTGCCGCCAGTCTCACCGGTCGGATCTTCGCTCAGCCACTCGGTAAAGAACAAGCCGGTGGGGTTCATCACGCAAAGCCTGACCTTCATCTCTCCATCACCAGGAACAGGAACGAAGACGTCGGTGATGGTTGCGGCACGGTGGGCGGGTTTGAACTCACCCTTGGGCGTGCCGAAAGAGACGTAGTGAACTGCGCGGCCGATAGATGGTGTCTGCATGGCTGCCTCCTGGCATGAAAAAAGCGCCTCCGTTGCCGGGGCGCTGCGCTTTTTCTGCTGTGGGTACACTTCTGAACTGTTTTATAGTAGCGGCTCTGAACGCAGAAACGCAACGATCTCAGTGAGGTTGACCAGTTCGAGCGCACATTCCCGGAGGTCGCCACTCCGGCGCGGTGCGAGTTGCACCCCTCGGCTCTGGTTGTGGAACTCGAAGATGACCGGCATCCGCTGACTGCTCAGGTAGTTCGACCATGCCAGGGCGAGTGCGGGCCTGCTGACGTAAGCGTTCAAGACAAGGCGGGTCAGCTCGTCGACTGCCGAGGCGGCCGGAGCGTTCGTCGCCACGATCCGTTCTCTCAAGGTCTCGACCTTCCGCATGGAGGTGTAGCCCCAGGCGGCCATCAAGGCGTCGTACTCGGCACGGTAGAGGCGCAGGGTGTGCTCTTCGATCCGCAGCACGCTCAGTTCGGGTACGCGGATGGTGAGGCGTTGCGGGCCGCTGCTGCTGCCGGTCATCTCGACGTCGCTGCTGTGGCTGGGTAGAAGTGTCGAGCGGGTAGAGATGGCTTCCCAGGTGCGGTCGCCGTTGTTGAGTGCCCAGAGCGCTTCGCAGACAGCTTCAGCTCGCCAGCGAATCAAATTCCGGTCGTACTCCTGCTGCTGCTGTTCCGACTTGGGCAGGCGCTGGCCTTCTGAGCGGACACGCTGCTGTGCGAAGCGGGCGATCTGTGCTGGGGCGGTGTTCTTGGCTTCGAGGCGCTGGGCCCTGCCTGCTGTATCGAGCTTCCGGCCTTCCCGTTGCTGCTGTTCACGCAGGCTCTTGAGGTGCCGCATGACTTCGCGCCAGGTGGCCCAGTCGCCAGAGGTCCGGGCCTCCCAGGCGATCTGGGCGACCTGGCGCCGGGCGGCCGTGATGCTCTTGAGACTCGGGTTGGTGTTGGTGCGGACCATCAGGGCGCGGACACGGTGGGCGACGCTGTCGGGGGCTGTTCGGGAGCGTGGTGGCATGGGTCGGGCCTCCGGTTCGAGGGTGAGGGTCATTGGGACTGCCTCCGGTGTTGGCGAAGCCTGGGCAACCGGGCGAGATAGGCACGCAAGGCGGATGTCATCGGATCACCCGCTCATTGAAACTGTTGAGCAGAAACCCAGTCTCATATAAGGAGCACATAGCATTCTCGGCACCGCGCTTCTTGTACGCTGCCGGGCCGCTGTCGAGGTGGAGAAGCTCCCAGGAAAAAGAGTTGTGATATGCGCTCTCGATACACTGGATTTCGGGAGCTGAACATGCCGCATACAACCGATGAACGCAATATGGGCCGCGTCGTTCTTCACGACACCGACGGAATCCTGGTCAGCGCTGATGTTGACCTGGTTCGTATGGCAATGCCGAACACGACGACCGACACAGCGGCCTTGATTCTCGACACCCTGCATCCGAAAGCTGTCCTGACGGGAATCGGGATCAGGTGGGCCCAGTCGGGCAGCTTCATCGCCGAACTTCACGGCGTGCATTTCAAGCCGGTCTACCTGGAGTTCATGCTCGATCATCCACTCCGGTTGACCCTGGCCGACTACATCTCGGCTGAAGCGGACTTCGACAAGCGAGATCCACAGCGGGACGACAAAATTCCCCTCGGCTTGATCTTGCGGGTGGTCACACCCCATGGCCCGATCCTGGTGAACCCACACATTGAAATGCAACTTCTGGGATCGCTTCAGGTCTTCCGCCTGCAAGACGCCTTGCCTACGCTTCTGGAGGCCTGAGTGTTTTGGCCGGTGCACTGAATTCAGCGTTGTAACGCGCTCCATGCCCTGCCCCTGCTGGAGCTCAGACTGGGTGGGTGAGGTGGGATAGCTTGAAGCCATGCTCGAAGGCAAGGACCTGGCCCTGATCGTGGATGGTGTGGCCGTGACGGGCCTCAGCGTTTCTGCAGCGGACTTCGACGCGGAGACCCTGGCCACCTGGAAAATTCTGGGGCGAGGCGAGGACGTGAGCAGCCAGGCCCAACCTAGGAAATAGGAAGACGACTGACTGGCCAGAGTGTTCTGCCGCTCACTCACGCCAGCGCCTCAGCGGTCTGGCGCTGCTGATCTCGGGCGGTGCGCCGCTGATCCATCGCCCGCTGAGCCTGCTGGCGCTTCCGGCGACTCATGAGCTGGCCTGTAATACCTGAGCCGCTTCCTGCCCCGCGCGGGTGAGTCGAAAGCCTTTCGAGGGTATGAAGTGGCAGCTGACATATTCCAGCTCAATCAGCCGGTTCAGACCCGCATTCTTCCAGCAGGCCGTCCAGCGCTGGCCTTCACCCTGCCTGACCCAGAGTTCGAGAAGCAGGCGCGCCGGCGCACTACCGGGTCGCAGACTCATGCCTGCCCCTCGAACAGCGTGGCATCGAGCGCAGTGATGGTCACGGCCACCTGCCCGCCCTTGAACACTGGCCCGCGCTGCACGGTGAGCCGGTCGATCAGGCTGTCGTCTGCCCAGACTCGGGCGTGCGTCAGGGCATCTTCGAGCGCCTTAGGAATGTTGCTGAGGTCGCGGGTGCGGCGGTCTGGCGGGCAGACGTGCAGGTGCAAGGCAAGGCGGGCGCCCGTCGGCGTTGTGGGATTGCCGGCCTGCTCGACCTGGCGCACCACGCTCCGGCGATACTCGCGCCCCTTCTCGCTGAGCAGCACCCGCACCTGTGGCTTGCCCTTCACGGTCATGACGATGCTGCGCCAGATGCTGTTGAGGGAAGGCGGGTACGGCAGAGTCAGACAGAGCGAGCCGAGTGGACTACTTTCGGGTACCGGAAGAGTTTTAGTCCACTCGGGCTGTTTTTCCTGCGCTGGCAAGGCTCTCAGGACTGGTCTTGTTTTCAGCTCCACGCCGAGGAAGTCCGCCATGCCTGCCTGCTTGGCTACTGGCAGAGCGCGGATGTACCGCTCGGCGTCGGCCTTCGTCTGCCAGGGGCCAGAGCGCCACCGTTCGGAGACTGAACTGGTCACGTTATACCTAAATGCTGACGGAATAAGCGTACGGTGAGGGCATGACACGTAAGAGCCCAATCCGTGAAAC
>Ga0160429_1001134_pt1 | contig 15726 bp, 19 predicted proteins | sample SolpanmetagenomR_FD_108199 | JGI IMG/M metagenome (GOLD analysis project Ga0160429, IMG submission 108199) | Solar panel surface microbial communities from Lawrence Berkeley National Laboratory, California, USA - R | ecosystem: Engineered > Built environment > Solar panel > Unclassified ...
TCGTAAGCTTATCCAGAAAACACTATGTAACGACCCACAAGACAACACTCACAACTTCGCCTTGGCCATCTTCATCTCCGCCGGCATGACCAACGGATCGTAAACCGCCACACCCAACGTATCCGACGGCACCATAGCGACGTGACTATTCAGCGCGCGGGAGTCAACAAACGACGGGTTCAACTGGCTGACATCGCTGCAGCCAATCAGGCGCATATTCATCTCCATCTCGTCCTTGAGCAACTGCATGGCGCGATCCACGCCCGCGAGCCCATACGCACTCATGGCGTAGAGGAAGGGGCGGCCAATGCCCACGCCCGTGGCGCCCAGACACAGCGCCTTGATGATGTCCGTGGCGCGCCGCACGCCGCCGTCAATGTACACCTCGATCTTCCTGTCCCAGCCGCGCTCACGCAGCGCAGGCATGACTTCGGCGAGGACCTCGACACCACTGCGCGCAAAGTCGAGCTGCCGACCGCCGTGGTTGGAGAGCACGACGCCCTGCACGCCCATCTCCACGGCGCGGAGCACGTCTTCCACACGCTGCACGCCCTTGAGAATGATGGGCATCTTGGTGATGCCCTGGAACCACGGTATGTCTTTCCAGCTGAGACTCGGGTCGATGAAGCTGCTGATCGCCCGCGCGGCGCCCTGGCTGCGGTCCACAGAGTGCCCGCCCGTGTTCTGCACGTTGCTACCCACGTCGCTGAACTTGCTGCGCATATCCTTCTCCCTGCGGCCCAGCTGCGGCGCGTCGACGGTGATGAACAACCCCTTGCACCCGCGGGCCTCGGCGTGCTCGACGATCTTGCGCGTGATGTCGCGGTTCTTGTTGACGTATAGCTGCAGCCATTGGACCTGTCCATCTTTGGCTTCGTCCATGATGTCGTCGAACGAGCAGGATGCCAGCGTCGGGATCATCTGGATCACGTTGTGTTTGTGTGCGCCGCGCGTGAGGACCACTTCGCCTTCGGGGTTGCCGAGTTTGCCGAGCGCGGTGGCGGTTACGTAGAATGGGATTGAGCATTTGCTGCCGAGCATAGTGGTTGAGAGGTCGATGTTTTCGACGTCGTGGAGGATGCGTGGGCGGAACCAGATTTTGTGGAAGGCGCTGTGGTTTTCGCGGAGGGTCTTGGGTGGTGTTGTTAGCAATCTGGTCACCATTGTATCTGAGGAGGATACTCACAATCTCGTCGTCGGCTCCGCTTGAGTAGTATGCCCAGGCGCTCTTCTTCATCACCCGTCTGGCAACACTCTCAAAGTCCATGAGGTTGTAGCACTGCTCGAGAATAGGCATGACCTTGATCCGCTCTTGCCTCTCAATCTCTTCTGGTGACTCCTCCTCCTCTTTATGTGAGACTGTCTTCATGTCGACTTCCCCCAGGTGATGCTTCTTGTCGAGATACTTGTCGAGTGTGTCAGGAGGGTGGATCGGCTCGTATCTTGGACGTGTCAGTACAAGTCTTCAGACCAGAAAGACTCAAGGTCTGCCTACGCTTCCGTCGCATCTTTGCCGGCGTATTTGAGGATGATCTTCATGCCACCGGGATGTTCGGGCATGAATTCGGTAACGTCTGCGAGATGTCAGTGGCACTCAATGATAAAGAACCGTCGACCATACCATATGCACGTCCATGGACGATGACCCAGCATGACTTTTCATTGTCATGCTTCGCGACCTCCTCACCGGACAGCTTCACGGCCTGCGTGTCGTTGCTGGGGATATTCATTGTAGAATACGGGGTATATGATTTGTATGGATCTGTGTAACGAATGTTCTAAGTGACTATCTGGCAGAAAATGAGAGACAGAAAGGCGATACTCTGATGCAGGGTTATATAACAAGATGCCCAGCGAATCTAGAGCAGAAGACAACAACCAATGTTTCCATTCAAAGACCTTCCCATCCCCGCAGGCGACCGACTTTGCGCCGAGCAAACAAAGCTTGTTCCTTACCCCGTGGGCCTCGGCTATCTCACGGAGGAAGAGCGGAGATAGTGTGTATGGGTGGGGGTTGTCGCCTGGACGAGAGAAAAAACATATCAGCTGTATATTCATGTATCGTTGCACTTGGGTATCTGTAGAATCACGCGGAGTCAATCGCTTTTCTGCTCTTGAAGAGCGGCCTCGCTCTCTCGGGACTCTTTGGAGGCGGCAATCTCATCCTCACCAAGCCTCTCCAACCCCGTCAGTTCATCCACCTCACCAAAGATTGCCAGCTTGCTTTTCGCAGCAACTCGAAGCAAGTTCCACGTTTTGACCGCTCGTTGCTGCACCAGAACAGCCGCCTCATCCTTCTCCGCCATTTCGAGGTCTAAATCTATTGACGAAATCTCCTTCAAGCACGCCTGCGTACTCGGGATTTTTAAAGGTTTGCGGAGCTTGTCGAGACTGTTGAAATTTTGCGTGTCGGACAGGAAACTGAGATCCAATGCGCCCATGGGTGTTGGCCGTATCCGTTTATTGGCGAATGTTCGTTTTGCGTCGCTTCGTGCTTTTAAATACTCGTCGGTGGGGATGGGATCTTTGGTGATAGGTGGACAGCTCTCGACCTTCCAACGAACCCAATTTTTATCCCGGGACAGCACGTTGTCAACCATACGGTAGTAGAACTTGCCGTCCGATCCTTCTTGCAGATAGCTTGCTATTGTGCTTCGCATTGTTGTCGCCCATGCTGCCTAATCACATGTCAGCCAAAGAATTCAAACATCAACAGAAGCACACTCGCATCTTCATCACTCAAGGTGTAGTTGAAAAGCATAGCTTTCTGTGCTTTGAGAGTGCCCAACTGCTTCTTGCCTTTCGGTGTGAGAGTGAGTAAGAAGTCGAGCAAGATCAAGACCTGAACCAGGATGTGTCTTTGAAAAGTAAGGTCGCTCATCTGTAATACGTCAGCGCCAGTCAGTCTTTGGTCATGCGTGAGCAAGCAAACTCTTACCTCTAACTCAAACAAGTCCCTGTTGGTGAGATATTTCGGATTGAATGAATTCGCGAGCTCATCTACGTCCTGACTTCGCGTACGCTTCAATGTCTTTATGCTTGAGCTTCCTTTCCTAGTTGTCCCTTTTGTCTGTACCACCTTTGATACTGCTTTGAAGCTTTTTACTGTAAGCTCAAGATTCTGCTTGAATTCAATAAAGTCGTCTTGGTTGAAGGCCTTTGTCGGATTCGAAAAGATTTGTTGTAGTGACCAGAACTTGGGATAGAGAGCGGCATAGTCTACTCGTTCTGATGTCTCGGATTCTTGTCCTTTCTTCATAGCAGTGTCCACGACAGCTTCCGAAGGTCTCTGAGACTGTGAATTTTCCAAATCTCCCTCCTTCTTCTGCATTATGACTTCCTCTTCAGCTTTCGTGGCTATGGTCTCTTGTTTCGCATCTTGCTTGTCCACCTCCATATTGTCTTCCTCCTCCTTGGTTTCAGTTACTGGATCATCAAAAGTCGTCAGATTCTCCACATGGAATTCGCCGCGTAAATTGACAGAACTCTTATCGCCTAGCGGGAAACTCTGAAACAGGAACATAAACACACGACCGCAGAAAACTGCATCTTCAGCACGTGAGAGACGTCGTAATAATTCGTTGCAAGTTCGTAGAAGGACGAGTTGTTTGCCAGGACTGAAAGCATTCTGGCCGCCTTAGTTCATTGTCGTCCTCGAATACGGATGGACAAACCGTAATTAAGTGTTCTCTTCTTGATTCCAAATAGTCAAAAACTTTGCGGCATCCTTCTATAGTCTGACTGTCCAGCAGTTCTTCGACCAGCCATAGCGCCAGACTTGATTCACATAGTTCTGCCCATCAGTAAATCGATTAGTCCATCTGCTCCGGAGTTGGAGGATTGTACAACCGCTAACCAAGGTCGGCGCATATCTGCAGAATATCCAGAAGATTCCAGATGTCCACAAACTCAGGCTGATCTATATCATAGGCGCGCTGTCCAATCAGCTATTGTATTAGTTTTGGAGTAACTCATGCGTACCAGAGTGTCATAGAAGATGTTGCGCGCCGCTGTTTCAATGATGCTAAACTGGTTCCCCGTTGATAGCTTTGTGACATCGCTTGTAGTAGGCTTTGTGGACCGAGCATGCTCAAGTAGGTCTTTCAATCCATTCGATATGAGACCAACAGCTGCTGGAAGCTGCTCGCCGGACATTTGGTATGTTACAGTTTACTTGTAGTTATTGTCTTGGTTGTTGCTTCTAAACGGAGTTAAGATCGATCTAATCTGATACGCGTGATGACACTGCATCTCCAATGCGGCTTCATCAGCCATCCCGGGACCAACTTCATAAACACCCCGCTTTCTTTTTCGTGTAACGACATATTTCTGGCGCTTTTGTAAGAGACGAGAAAGAGAGGATTCCGGGATTGGAATTAAAAACATGGCGGCATTAATGCCCTCAACGGAGGAGCAAGCTCGCTTGCTGGACGAGGCTCTAGGCGTGGTTAAGCAACAGGCAGCGACTATGCGCCGATGCTTGGAGACTCCGGGAAAACTTATGGATGCATTGAAATGCTGGTAGGTATTTCAAATCTTGCGTTCACCTAAGCTTGACTTACGCGACCGCTTTTCAGCTCCACTCTAGTTTCAGAACTTCGAACCAGCAGCATAAGTCCTAAACAGTACTATGAGCTATATATGGCTGTCTTCGACGCGCTTCGACATCTCTCAGTCTATTTACGTGATAGTCATCCCGTCAACCATCTGGCTGATCTATATGAACTCGTCCAATACGCTGGCAACATTGTACCCCGCCTTTACCTTATGATCACAGTGGGCACAGTGTACATGGCCATTGAGGATGCGCCTGTAAAGGAGATCATGAAGGATATGATGGAGATGAGTCGTGGTGTACAACATCCCATGCGCGGTCTTTTCCTACGGTATTATCTCTCCGGACAAGCGCGTGACTGTATGCCTACAGGCGGGGGACAAGGACCAGAAGGCAATTTGCAGGACTCCATCAGCTTCATATTGACCAACTTTGTGGAAATGAACAAGCTATGGGTCAGACTGCAGCACCAAGGTCATTCGAGGGAAAGAGAACAAAGAACGAAGGAGAGGCAGGAACTGCAACTGCTGGTCGGAAGCAACCTCGTTCGCCTCAGTCAGCTGGTAGATCTGGAAGCATACAAGACGGTGATTTTACAACCGCTATTAGAACAGGTTGTTCAATGTCGGGATGTGCTTGCGCAGGAATATCTCTTGGAAGGTAAGTTTCGGTCGAAATGGTCCTAACGAACTGAACTAATGATTTAATTAGTTATCACGCAAGTATTCCCGGATGAGTTCCACTTACATACACTCGATCAGTTTCTTTCAGCAACAGCGCGTCTAAATCCTAATGTGAACGTCAAGGCTATCGTCATTGGACTAATGGACCGATTATCACAATATGCATCCCGAGAATCTGAGCCGCGTACGCAGGAAGAAAGAGAAAAGTCGGAAGAAGAGGCTACCACCAAACTCATGGAACAATTGAAAGTGACTGAAGCGGCGAAAGACAAGGAAGCCACTGAGGGTGAGGCTCAGGAGGGCAGTACAAAAGTGGAAGCTGAGGAAACGAAGGACTTCGCCAAGACAAGCGACAAAGTACCGTCTGGCGACACAGAGAGCCCCAAAACGAATGGGGTGAAGAAGAACGGTATACCCGACGATGTCAAGCTGTTTGAGATTTTCCATGAGCAAGTCATAAATTTGGCAAATACCCAGCGACTGCCGATACAGGATGTGATGGCGTTGCTCGTCTCACTCGCAAATCTTGCTCTGTAAGTTGCTCACAGTCAGCATAGAAACTCTCTACTGACATTCCACAAGCTCTATATACCCTGATCGACTTGACTATCTAGATCAAGTGCTCGGTTACGCAAGCGAAAAAACACAGCAGCACGCAAATAGTGCAGACCTTCACTCACAAGCATGCCAGGCGAACATCCTCAATCTCCTCATGGTACCCACCAAATCATATGTCTCGGTGTTCACAGCTTTAGCACTACCGAACTTCAATCCACTCCTGCGTTCTCAGACTTACCCTACACGGAAAGCTTTGGCCGGTGAACTCGCGCAGTCATTAATACGTAGCCAGATCAAGATTGAAACAGAAGAACGCCTAGGGGCTGTTTTGGATATCCTTCAAGTACTCATCAAGGAAGGATCCTCGCAATCAAGTGGTTATGCAGGGGCGCCGGTAAGACGCGGACAAGAGACGGAAGAAACAGTCGAAGAGCAAGGATGGTTAGCACGGATAGTGCACTTAATACAAAGCCCAAGCAACGATGTGCAATTAAAGGTAATCCCACTTCTCACCACCCCTGTTTACCACAACCATACTAATCCACTACTCAGCTCCTTCAAAAAACCAGCCGCGCCTTCGCTGAAGGCTCCGAACGCATCCGCTACACTACCCCCGCCCTCTCGACCGCCTGCCTGACCCTCGCCCGCCGCCTCAAGTCCCGCGAACACCTCGACGACTCCTGGAAAACGCAATCCCAAGCCCTATACAAATTCCTCCACTCCCTCCTCTCCGCCCTCTACACACGCGCCACATCCGGCAGTACCGCCCCCGGCGCATCCGCCACCGCGATTGCAGAACACTGCCTCCGCCTGTTCCTCGCGGCCGGTCAAGTCGCTGACCAGACTGGCTTCGAGGAGATCGCGTATGAGTTCTTCGCGCAAGCGTTCACCGTGTACGAGGAGAGTGTAAGTGATTCCCGTGCGCAATTTCAGGCTGTATGCTGTATTGCAGGCGCGCTGCATAGTACGCGCGGCTTCGGGCAAGATAATTACGATACATTGATTACAAAGGCCGCGTTGCATGGGAGCAAGCTGTTGAAGAAGCCGGATCAGTGTCGCGCGGTCTGTGCGGCTAGTCATCTTTGGTGGAGTACGGAGGTGCGCGGTCGGGCGGATGAGGATGTGAAGAATGTAAGTTTTGTGGCCTTTGCTGTTGCTTTTTTGGGGTTCGAGTGTCTGTTGCTGAATACGGTATATTTAGCTTTATCGTGACGGCAAACGTGTTCTGGAGTGTTTACAGCGCGCTCTTCGTGTCGCGGACGCTTGCATGGATGCCGCGGTGTCGCTTGAGCTGTTCGTGGAGATTTTGAACCGCTACGTTTACTACTTTGACCAGGAGAATGAGGCTGTAAGCTGTGTTCCTTTCCTCCTCGTCATTCCAAGGGTGGAAGCTTGGGCGGCAGTTCTAACTGAAAATTTTGTTAGGTTACCACAAAATACATAAACGGCCTCATCGAGTTGATCCACTCGAATCTAAACACGAACGACCCAGCATCGGCGGCGCTCGAGAATCCCAAGAAACACTTTCAGCGCACACTAGATTATATTGCGAGCAGGGAGTATGAGGGCGTTGTGACCAAGGCGAAGGCATGAGAGTATTGAGTTTCAAATAGACAAAAAAGGGAGAATGAGGATCAATAGTAATATGTCTCCACTGGGTGTTAGCGTGAATATGCTTATACGAATCTGCCCAGTAATTTGTGATAGCTTTACTTTATGTATAGAGACTTGAATAATTAAAACTGCGAAGAAACTGCACCAATATTTAGCCAGCAAAATCTATTTTTGGACTATTCAGACCTTGTCTTCCACTCAGTTCCCTGTTTGCAAATTCGTTAATACCTTTCTCCTCCATCTTCAGGACATCTCGTTGAACAGGAAGCGAAGTATAAGGAATATTCAGCAGCCAATTTCTGACAGACAAGCTCCATCATTTTGCATATTCGCTTGGTCCACAAACCTTACAACCAAGGATCCTGAAGATTCCATACTTCCTCAAGGTATTCTGTCCACTACCCAGTCTTTTCAAGGTAGACGGCAAACTCAAGCTCGGTGTTATTAGCCCATGGCTCGAGAACCAGCACGACTTTTAAAGTAACCGCTGCCTGTTGTCGTATAATAACCGCGACGCCTCCCAAAGCCCGTCTTTAATTATGAAGTCGCTGAAGCTACAATACCTTAGCGTACAATGATCTCGTGCAGCATGCAATGAGCGAGCGGCAAATTGCACGATCCATTGCAACGTCTTGAAGAACAAGGTGCTCTATGATATCTTGTCTTTGCAAGAAATCAACAAAATGCCGGCCCACAAAATTGAATTTTGCTATCCACTGTGTTTTAAGGATGTGCATACTGATATGCTTACAAATGTTCTCGTAGTGGCTTTTCAAATGGGCACTCAGGAAAACCCGGTCCATGAAAAGGAATTTGAGATATAGCATGCACAGTTTTATCATCTTCTCCAGGAAGGGAAGAAGAGCATAGTGCGGCGTTTGGCCATTGCTGAAGGCCTCCGGGTTGGTATGTTCGAGATAGAATTTGGCCCATATTTGCTAAGCCCATTGTTGAAGAACGGGTCGAGTTTGAGAGATTCAGATATTTGGAGAAACTCCAGAGACGTATGGCTTCTTGCGAGAGCGCGAGAAACAGTTCCGAGAAAGAGCTTTCGATCCTGCTTTCTTTTTCCACATGCTTGATTATCACACTCCTGATCTTAAGCATCTTCTCGATGGCAGATGCCCAAAGTCCTTCATAAACGCCACTTTTGAACGCGCTTCTCGAAGGTCATTGTATTTAATTGCAGCTGCGTAGCGAATCGTAAGGGTCCCGTAGCCCCTTGGATACCTGTGCCAGTCATTGTGATGATATTCGACGAACCCTTTTAGACCATCCGTGTTATTATCAGATGTGGTGATAGGGCCTAAAAAGAAGAGCAGCACCCAGAAAGTCACTTGAGTTAAGTATGCCAGATGAATGGGACTGTCCAGTAAATCGTGGAGTCGCTCAAGCCCATTCTTAGTTGTGTCAAAGATAGTCCTCCTGAACAAGGCGGCAACAGGTGCTGATAGCTTCGAGAACGTTGTAGAGACCATATGCATCGACTGGCAGTTGTATTTCAAACTTACGTTATGACCATAGAACCCAAAGAACGAGTCCTCGGTCTGTGAAAAGTCCCAACCCTCACCGTCCTCGTCCTCATCTTCAGCTTCACACACCGCGATCACCGCTTTAACAATCATCTCCAAGAGCTCAATCGGTGAGTCAAGCAAACCCAGTCCAGACTTTGTAACAACTTCCCGCCGCACAGAAGTCCTCTTTCTGAGGGGGTTTGCGGCATTTTTGAGACACCCCGGGCGAAGGAGCATGCTTCAAATAATGGGAGTCAGCGTTTCTCTTACACTGTTGGTGATGGTATCGAGTTGACGGGGTCGTGATCCTCCCAATCATCTTCGTCAAAGGGAACCCTCAAGCGAGTCATGATAAGTGGTGCACGAAAGGTTACACGACGGACATGTTCTCGCAGGCGACCACTATTTGGTAGGTGTCGCAGTTTTTCTAGCCTTGTCCCCGTGGTGTCTATGAAAATGGATCTGAACAATGCAGCCACAGGCGTGCACAGTTTAGAAAAAGGAGGAGGAAAACCAACCGCAAAGACTTGAATTCAGCTCGCCAAGAAGAGCTGGAAAGTTGTTCAATACCCAAACGAAGGGATAAGGTGTGGGAAGAACTCACAACGCCATCTATTTGGTTCTGGTTGGCAGTTATTACTTCCTTCGCGGTCATCTCTAGCAGCCCATTCGACAGATCCAGCAAGCCGTTGGCGGACCGCATCGTGCTACGTAACTACCAGCTTGATTGCGTTTGCTGTTGATGGTTTAACCACGCTTATAGTGGACTGTAAGATTGTGGTTACGACGGTAGATTAAATGGTTGTAACAGGAGTTGAGGTGAGGCGACCAAGAGATCTTGTTTGAAGGAAACGGCTCACGCAGGTGTGTTTGATAATGACGTAACGTGGAGAAAGAAGGAAGAAGGGAGGAATAGCAAATATCGCAGCGCGTGACAGGTGTGAAAGGTCTAACGATGCGGCGAGGAGATCGTTGAGATACTCCATTGAGTGCGTTTCACTAGACCATGCTTGCTCCATCTCCTTATTAGGATTCTGAGCCTGGTTTCTGATAATTCCGTCTCTTTGGTAGGCCAAGTGATATCCTTCCTTCATCACATATCACATCAAAGAACAAAACGACCGCAAGAAGCGGATTGCTAGCTTCGTACAGTCTTGTCGTTGCTTCTTTCATTTATGAAACCGAGCGCTACCGCCATTCGTGCTTCGGCTCTGATAGATCGCTGATCTCCTTAGTCTGAGAATTCACACCACATTGACTGTTGCTATGAAGCCCTCATTAGTCCAGTCCACGCCTGAGATCTTCTGATGTATCTCCTCACAGGTTTCTCTTAAAGTTGCCCGCACCCTTTCGTACTTTGGACGAACTCCCATGATAATGCACTCATGATTCTGAATGCCGGATGATTTCAATCTCCTTGGATCTTAGCATGCTTAAAATATTTCATACCCACCCACGCAACGACCACCCAGACCCAGCTCATAACTGCAGTCATGACGATCAAAGCCGGATAGTACCCAACTATAGGCAAAGTAGGATCGTCCGACAGCTCCGGCGGTGCATACGGTTTTTGTTCTACGTCCCAAGCCCAACTCCAAACACCCAAGCAACTACCCATCCCGACAACAAACACCACCCATGTGACTATCAGTACGACCCAGCCCCACCATTCTGTTTGTGAATAGTCCCAATCTTCCGAAGAGGCAATTGATATTGATGCATTGGACGCGGATGGAACCAGCGAGGATAAGGTCTCGTGGGAAGGTGGTGTGAAGGCTAGTGGTGATTTGTTTGCGGACTTGATCGATCTCTGTCGGATGGGTGAACTGCTAAAAGGGACAGCAAGGTGTGAGGAAGAAGTGGACGACGGCGGAGAGGGAGAAAGCGATCGTGGTGCCTTAGGAGCCAGTTTTGCCGGAAGTTCTATAGGGTTTCGCAGACCTGGCAGGTCCTCGTCGTTGTCGTGAGAGGCATGGATACTGGTTGGGTTGATGAATGTTGACTCTTGCGCATCTACTGGGCTCGTGACAGGACTGTATGCGACAGGTATCGGAGCCTCAGAAGTGGTGGAGGCTGTGTCAATCGTCAACTCTTGGTTGATGTCTGGAAATGCTTCGGTCGGTGATGTCTCGGTAGGGAGCTCAAATGTAAAGCGACGTGGGGAGAGTCGTGATGCGAGAACACTGGAGAATAGCGGAGTGGAAGTAGAGGCTTGATCGAGCTTTGGATTTGCCTTGCTCCCCTCTACATCTGAATTGCTACGACCCCGCCGCAAAAGTCCTGTTCCCAGCATCGCAGCCTTTCTTAGCGAGGAGCTTCTCCGCTTGCGACCTTGTTGTTCCATCACAGAAGCCATTGTCGGATTCCGCTGTATGGGAAGCTCGGGCTCTCTCGATTTGCCTGGGGATGGCACCTCATCTGATGCGGAAATGGCTGTGTCCGAGGTGTGCGACCGAAGGAAGGGAAGTCGCGAGAAGATGGAGGCAGAAGTACTCTTGCTCTGAGTTCGAGAAGTGAAGGATTCCATTCGAGTTGGACTTATGGAGGAGGTCGAATGCTTGCGCCTGGCGGCATTCGACGCGGATGCATCCTGAGAGGAGTCTTCCATAGCCTGGTTTGAGAGTGCGAGCGGAACGAGGTAAGGCGGTGTTGGGCATGAAGCCCCACCTGATCGAGTCTCAGAGGCCCATTTTCATTAGGAGTGTACTGTTATTGTTGTTCTTGTTTCAGAAGGCGTCGAAACATGGAGCGAGCGGAGAAAAAGACACATGTCCAGCATTGGGCAAAGTCAAGTGGAAGCGACCGCTCTCCACACACTCAACCAGCCACACGGCACTGCAAGACGAACGAATGAGAAGCACGAGCCAGCTGTGCCCAATACCAATACAGGAAAAAGCTACCAAATGCAGAACGATAAACACACCCAAACAAAGATGCAAGCCGTCCCTTCTCAGCCGTGGCCAAGCAACAATCAGAACCTGGCTTCCTCCCCTCCAGTCTCACCAACCAATACACGTTTCACCAAAAACGCGATCCCGAGGCCAAACGCAATACACACCAATGTCAGCGGTACGCGTAGGAAGAGCAGTCACGGCAGTTCCTCGTGGAGTCCGTCCCTCGTAGATGATCTAGATGAAAACATCGTCTCGCCGCACACTCTCCTGGCCTCCCACGCCCGAAAACCTTTTTCTTCGATTGGGCCAAACTATCGCCTGGCCGCGACAATGGAGGAAAATACTCTACAACCTCAGCAGCAAACCAAATGGCTGTCTGCGACTTCCTCGAGCCCAAACGGCTTGCTCAGTCCCTTATCTGCCGAGAGCTCGATCGAGCCATCCCTCAACGGAAGCGAGCAGATAAAGAATCCATTCGGGTTCCAGACTGTTTCCTATTCTTTAGGAAGTGCGAAGGTCCAGAGCAAACTGGTGTGTACAGCTTGAAATGCGTCCCTAGCGGCGATTAACAGAATAACAGGGCGTCGGACAAAGACGTGGTCACAAATACAAGCACAGTAGTGTATCGCATCAGATCTTTCTCGAACCCACACCCCGCGCGCCTTTACAATTACCTGCATCTCTACCTATGCCGACGACCAAAGAAGGATGGAAAAGCATGTCTAAAGAACAATCATACCGACTACTGTGGTGCTGCTGTCACCTCATAATCGCGGCATTTGTACAATGGAGTGCGCAAGGTTCACTAGCAGTGACTGCGCTGTCGCATTTGATTTTCTACGACGCTGCAGGTGCCTTTCTTTGCGCCGGGATTGAAGTCCTCAGCAACTTCGAAGTGTGGAAGCGCACTAGCATCCGCCATCCCTTTGGGTACGCATACACACTTTTCTGTGGACCACTCGAATGCCTCACTAACACTTCTCCTCTAGCCTCGAACGTTCCGAAGTCCTCGTCGGCTTCGCAATGTCCATCCTCCTCCTCTTCATGGGCTTCGATCTGATCTCCCACAACGCAGGCCACCTCCTCGAAGCCGCCGGCGACCACGAACCGCACCACGAACACACTCATCCCGCACGCGTACCCGCCGGTACCGTAGACCTAGTCTCCCTCCTCGCCATAGCTAGCACCCTAATCTCCGCCGTTTCCTTAAAGAACCACGCCCGCATCGCCCGCGCAATGCGCACTGTCCCACTGACGTTTCTCCCCGCTTTCCTGGCTAATCCAAGCCATCTTTTGACACTGTCTTGCTCATCCGTACTCCTCCTCATCCCGCTACTCAGCTACGAAGCATATGCCTGGTTCGACCTCGCGCTTTCCATGGCCATTGCCCTCGCGATGTGCGCCTTGGGATATCAACTGGTCAAGACCCTAGGTGCCATGCTCCTCATGTCGCATTCGGGGACAGGTCTCGCCGACGTATTGCGGGATATCGAAACGGACCCGGCAGTCGCACACGTCGACGAGGCGAAGTTCTGGCAGGTGCATTATGGATTGTGTATGGCGAACCTGAAACTTCGTGTCACCGGAAGCGAGGAAGCGCTGGCAAAACTGAGGGAGCGCATCACGAATCTCGTGAGAAGTAGGCTGGGCGGTGGATATGGGACTGGTATGGGTGGACAGAGTTGGGAGGTCAGCATGCAGTTTATTTTGGAGAAGGATTGAAACTGCATTTTGGTCATGGTTTTTTCGTGGATTTTTCTTTTAACGATCTGTTATTTATGACTTTGTCTGATAGAATGAACCATTTTCTCATGTTCCTGAAGTAGTTGTCGTTGAAATATACTGCAAGGGGAATAGTATGCCATCGCTGTTGTTCGTCATAATCCTCCGAGCGCTCGCTCGCTCGCTTGACACGAAATTTTATGAAGGCTATAATCGCCACGCGCAGCACGCGTATCGTCGGGGAGAAAATTGAAATGATATCTTCAACAGGCGCTCACGGCAAGCTCTTTTGGCCTTTTCTCTCAAAGCTCGGAGGATATCTCACACCTGTCAAGGGCATCACTGCTCACAGCGTAAAGCTTCACGGCAAGTAGTGAGTTCGTTTTCCTGCGAACATGTATCTTACCACCAGCGGGGATTTCACACACCTCAAGAGCCGTTTGCTAACGGCGACACTAATGCATAGCAGTTTCGAATTTATTTTATTTTCAATTCAGGGGTGCCAGCGGGGAGGGCGTTTTCATGGCGCCTCGTGAAGTTGCGAAGGGGCCGCGGCTCAACATAGAAAAGCACTAGGAAAACCCCCTTTCGTCGAGTTGCGTTTGGTGTCTGGGGACAGCGTGCTAGTACTCAAAGCTGTGCAAGGGACTCAAATCATGATTGCGACTCGAGTTTGGGAGGTTTTTTGATAGCCCTTTGAAAGTGATCGTTGCAGTACTGTACCGTAACATCTAGTACTGAGTAACTTAAGTGCCTTTGTGTATCTGGCGTTTGTTACAGGCCAGACATCTAACGGGCTACGCCTATGAAAAGACGATATTGTGTCGACTGAGGACAGGCAACTCCCGTCGCTCAGACGTCTTTTGCCTTGAAGCGTTATGTGAAGAGGGGATTGATGCAGCTATGACGGGCGAATAAGCGCAATATCCAGTTGGGACACCCTTAAGCGGAATTTTATAGTATTTTCGTGCCTCGCAACTTTCTTTCCCTCTCTCCGTACCAACATACTCCAGTCTCATTATCTGAAGAACAGCACCTCCACTGTTCTTCAACCCATATCCACTCTAGAAGGATTCCATCGAGGTCTTCCTTCGTCCTTCTCTTCTGCTCCGAAGGTATCCACCTGAGGAAAGAAAGGCAGCTGCCGTGTGCGACCGGAGATTCGTGTCGCCTTCACTGTGCAGCCAGCCTCTGCTTTTGCGCAAAATCCACTTCTGTAAAACTGTAAGCTATGCTCGTTCCATACCTCTGATACTCACCAAACTAATCGATGGACAGAGAGATACCCCGTTGAAAGCATTTTAGTTTTGTCGTCTTTGCTGTGCGACTTGCTTTCGTTTTCACGAAAACCAATCCCCACTCATTCTTCACTTGTGAGTAGGCGAAGAACACTCACGCTGAGGGTCGCCGCTAATTCCAATTTCAGCGACAAAGATACCCGGCATTCTGCTATTCTGTACAACGTTACCATTTTAATGTCAAACGTTCAGCCAAACGCCACTACCGCGTCCGCAGGCTCGGCTTCCGCATCGAACTCCTCTTCCACAATGCGCTCATATGCAAACGCAACCAAAAAGTCATTTCCTTCAACCCCTGCTGCGCAAGGATCAGACACTACCTCTAGCCCACAAAACGGTCAGCAGGACTCGAACCACAAGCCATCGGCAGCTATGGGACCTACTATCGTCAACAGCGGCAACGCGACCAATGGTGACTTCAGCAAGAAGCCGTCGGTCACTATTAGTGCGGCCGGTGCGAGCGGCCATCTTCCAAACGGTGGACCCGTGACGCCTTCAGCACGTCCCAATATCAACTTCGGCTCTTTGAACGAGGGTGGGTCACCTGCGCCTACAACTGCTGCACCACAGGCACAAAACACAAATCTCTCAGCCTCGGCTGGCAATCCTCGCATCACATCTCCTACTTCATCGCCCTCGCCTATACCTCAACCAGCTGCGACAAGTGGTGGGAAACCACCTGCGGGCCTGCAAACTCAGGGCAACGTCCTGAACTTCGGCAGTATCGGTGGTTCTGATAATGCACAATCTCGCGGACCTTCTGGCCCCATTGGCGGACAACAGCTACGGAGAGACGGTTCGCAGCAAAGTCACGGCGAGATGGGTAACCCGGGCATGAACCGTGGTGGATTCGTACCTGGTGCCGGACGTGGTGGGAGAGGTTATCAA
>Ga0160429_1001135_pt1 | contig 15691 bp, 24 predicted proteins | sample SolpanmetagenomR_FD_108199 | JGI IMG/M metagenome (GOLD analysis project Ga0160429, IMG submission 108199) | Solar panel surface microbial communities from Lawrence Berkeley National Laboratory, California, USA - R | ecosystem: Engineered > Built environment > Solar panel > Unclassified ...
GCCGATGTCGTTGACGATCATCTGGTTGACTCGCCCGGTGGTGTCGTGCAGCAGCTCGTTCGACGCAGGCACGATCACGGCCAGCTTCTTGGCGGTCAGCGTCACCACGTCGGTGGTGGGCTGCTGCACCGCGAGGTTCGCCAGCTCGCCGTCGTAGCGGCCGGTCACGCCGCCGCTCTGGCGGTGGATGGTGAGATTTCCGTTGGCCATCGGGATGACCTGGGCGCCGCTGTTGCGCACGGCCGCCATCGGGTAGAGCAACTCGATCATGTCGCCCGCGTACTGGGTCTCGACGAGGTTGCCGCCGTCGGCACCCACGCCCTCGCTGAGCGACCGGGTCACGGCGTCGGCGGTGGCCTTGTCGCCGTAGGTCTTCTCGATGAACTCGGAGGCGCGGATGTTGCCGCCGCTGCGGGCCGCCACCGCCAGTCCACGCGCGGCATTGCCGATGCGCTGGATGATGTGCTGCTGGCGCTCTTCCTTGCTCTGGGGAATGCTGCGGATGACGGCTTGACCGTCGGCGCCGTACAGCGCAGGGCGGTTGTTGGCGGCGGTGGCCTGCGAGCGCAGGGTGTCGGCGTCTTCCTTCAGGCGCTTGATCTCGGCCTCATCGGCGGCGCGGGCCGTCGCGGTCGCGGTCTGCACCTCGGCCTGCACGGTGCCCATGATCTGGGCGAGCTCTTCTTTAGTCAGTGGCATGAATGGCCCTCCTGGGGCAAACAAAAAGCCAGCGTCTCGGCTGGCGGCGGGTGGCCGGAGTGCGGGCATTGGGTTACTGCGGAGCGCCGAGGATCAGCCCGGCGGAGCACAGGTCACTTCAGGGTTACGGACTCGACGGCCATGCGGACAGCTGACCGCACATCGTCGAGGGTGATCTCAGGTTCAGGGATGACCGGGACTTCGGTGTCCGTCGGTGTGACCGATCCGACCACGGTCTCCGCCTCCTGCTCCGGCTCGGCCGTGGGTTCGGCCATCCGGGCGAAGCGTTCGACCTCGGCCAGCGATCGCAGCTGCACCGTGGTGGTCTGCTCGCTGTCGCCTACTTTCACGGTGCGGGTCACGCTGTATCCGGCCGCCCGCTCGGCGGGCTCAGCCTCGGCCTCGGCCCCGACCACCGTCCAGGTGGGCAGGACCTCCTGCTCAGCGCCGACCAGCGTGACAGCGCCGGCCTCGTCGACCGCGTAGCCCTGCCGGTGGTAGGTGGAGGTGGAGTATTGCGTCCAGATCACCACATCGTCGTAGACCGACACCAGGTAGCAGCTGCCACTGTCCCAGTAGGAGCTGCTGTTTTCGTTCTTCTCGGTGTAGATCAGCTTCCGCAGCCGCTGGGTCAGCAGGTCGAGGCTGAGCGGCCCGGCGGCGCGCGTACCGTCCTGGGTGCGCAGGTCGGCGGCCCGCATGGCCTCGCCTTCCTGCTCCAGGATCTCCTCGGCGCCGTGAATCTGGACGCCCTTGCCGCGCATCTGGAACAGGCTGGGGCGGTTACTCGGCAGGGTGACCACGCTCAGTTCGTCCATCACGTCGGCGTCGAGCTGGGTGTAGTCCTTGCCGCGCGTCTCGGTGCACTCGTCGATCCGCACGCTGAACGCCCGCAGGACACCCGAGCGGATCAGATCGACGATGCTGGCGCCGGTGTTGGTCTTGGCGTCCGGGTGGATCTCCGCCTCGGCGCGCAGCTTCCCGTTCTGGTAGCTGATGCTCCGCACCGTGCCGATCGGGTTGTGGACGTCGTGGTTGAGCAGCAGGATCGGGTTCTCCATGAAGCCGTCGAGTGCCCGCTGGCTGATCTTGATGCGCGTGCCGTAGCTGTCGGTGGTGTTCGAGTCGTTGGCGACGCCCGTGATGACGAGCGGGCCGTCAGCGGTCTCTTTCGCCCTCAGTCGCAGGGCGAGGTACTGGCCGGGGGGTGGGGTTGGGGTCTGGGTCTTGCTGGTCATCGTCATACAGCACCTTCCTGTTCGGGGTGAGCGGCTTCTTCATGCCGGTTCGGCCCTGTTCGGGCTTCACGGCCCCTTGCGGCTCAGTCATGGACGCCTGCGAGGGTGCGGCTTTCCGCCTTGAGGGCTTCGTAGGCGAGGTGAAGGTCGTTTCCACTGGCAGCCAGAGCCTTCTGACGCAGTTGAGAGGCCAGCTCGGCCACGTCGGTACCTTCGCGGGCCCAGCGGGCATTCGCTCTGGCGACAGCCGTCCGGGCGTCGTGGCCCCCCTTCAGTTCGCGGTACTCGTCGGACCACATCTGGCGGAAGCGGGCGGCCTTGGCCTTCGGGTCTTCCGCCTGCTGGTCGCCCGGTGGCGCGTTCGGGTCTACCTCGGCGACCGGCGCGGCGAAGTCTTCAGGCTTGAGCCCATGGTGTACCTGCGCGCCGGACGGGAAGATCCAGACTTCCGGCTGTCCGTCGTCCTCGTAGGCGTTCAGCATGCGGTATTCCTTGCGGCTGAGCACGCCGCGGTCGAGTTCGTCGAGGCGGCGCTTCTCGATGGCCGCGATGTCGTCCTCGACCGGGCTCTCGATGGTCACCTGCACGCCAGGCCAGCGCCGGGCCAGTTGGTTGAAGAAGCGTTCGAGGCGCTTGCGGTGTGGGTCGAGCGTCTGGCTCTGATAGACCCGGAGGGCGGCGCTGAAGGTGTCGGCGCCAAGCGCCCCGGTGTCGGTGTACCCCAGCACCGGCCCGGGCACGCCGAAGTGCATCAGGATGTCCTGCCGGGTCGCTTTGGTGATCTCCGGGAAGGCGAGGTCCTTGAAGGCGGGCGCGGTGCTCTTGAGCTTCAGGCCACCCCAGAGCGGCGCGACCTTGCCGGCGTTGTACATGCCCTGGTACTGCTGGTTCCACTCCTCGCGCAGCGCGCGGCTGGCGTCCACCCCTGGGTACGGCTGGTCGGATTCCAGCACCGCGCCGGGCATGGCGTTGTTGGCGAAGTAGAAGCGCCCGTAGGCCCGGACCTCGGCGTCGAGGGTGATGCTGTTGCTGCCCGCCTGCACCGCGCTGTTCCCGGCGTAGGGGTTGGTGGGGTCCGGCACGCGCACCTCGAGCACGCCGATGCCCCTGGGATTGGGGCGCGTCTCGAACACCGGCAGGTACTGCTGCTCGCCGCTCAGGCCGAGGTAGCGGTACTCGCTGATGAAGTTCTGCGGGTCGGGCACCGCGTCGAGTCGGTGCGGGTAGAGGATGTGCAGTTCGGTCGGGGCGCCGCCGGTGCCGTCGACCACCAGCAGAGCGGCCCGGCCCAGTAGGCAGAGATGCTGCTGCATCACGTGCCGCAGGCTGGCCCCGTCGAAGGCCCGGTAGGGCTGCTCGAGCAAGAGCGCCAGCGGGTGCGTGGGGTCGTCCACCCACTTGCTGCCGCCCTTCTGCCGCTGCCAGGTCTGCACGGTGATCTTCAGGCTGCTGACGTCCTCGGCAATGCGGTTCACAGCCGTGTGGACCACACCCACGTTCTGGCCAAGTCGCTCGCCTTCGCTCATCCGGACCTGACCGCCGCTCCGGCCGAAGCCCTGGAAGAGGTTGGTCCAGCCGCCCAGGCCGCCGGGCGCGTAGAGGTTCCCGCCGGTGCCCTTGCGCCGCAGCGTGGAGGTGAGGGAGGTAACGGCGCGGGTTAGTGGGTTCATGGGTCACCTCCTGGGGGTCTGCCTACCATCCGAACTGCTCGGGGTTCTTCTTGATGAACAGGAGAGACGGGGCCAGAGCGAGCACGGCGCCGTCTCCGTCATCTGGGGATCGTCCGGCGTGGCGCTTCTTGAACTCGTCCTTCTCTTCGACCTTCTGCACGTACCGCTTCTCCTGTCCCTGGCGGTACACCAGGCGGCGATCGGTCAGGTCTTCGCGCAGCTCGTCGCCGGGCGTGCTGATGTGGGTGCGAGTAAGCACCGCGTCCGCCTCGGCGTACATCTGGGTGATCAAGTGGAAGTACGCGGTCGGGTCCTGCGCTGTTGCTCCGAACACCACTTCGATCACCACGAACTCGACGCCGGGGTATGTGTTGTGCTTCATGGCATCGACAACACCGATGCCCCAGCCGCCGGTGTTGTCGACCCGCACCTCGATGCGCTTCGCCCCGGCCGCGATGGCTTTGAGCACAACGCGCTCCAGACGTCCGACATACCCGGCGGTGTCCTGACCCTGAACCACGGCCTCGCGGCTGAGCACTAGCCCCTGGTTCAGATAGATGGTGCCGGCGTCGCTCCCGAAGCGGGCCATGTCCACACCGATCAGGGCCAGTTCGATGTCCTGCAAGAGGGGGGCGACCACCCGCGCACAGGCGGCCTCGTATCGCCCCTCACTGATGAACGATTCGTTGGTCTCGTTCTTCGGCGTCTTGCCCCGCACCCGGAACAGGAACGCCCCGTTGGGTTTCAGCTCGGTTCCGGCCGGGGCCAGGGAGCCGTGCTTATCCACGGTGTCCCAGGTCAGATGAAAGGTCTGCTGGTCCTCGTCCGGTGTGGGCACCACCTCGCAGTGCTTGGCGACCATCTTGCTCACCCAGTCGCGGGTGGTGCCGCCCGGCACGATCTGCGGGTCGTCGTGGTAGACGTTCGGGAAGCGCAGGGCGTCGAAGTTGATGCTGTGCACGCCCGGCGCGGTGTGGCGCTTGTGGAACTCGCTGGTGCGGGTCGCCGGGTTGCCGATCCGGATGAAGATCAGCACCATGCCCGGCCCGAGGTTGGTCATCATGCCGTCCACGGCGCCGTACGCGAATTCGGGCACGCCGTCCGCCTCGTCGAACACGAAGAGCATGAACTTGGCGTGCTGACCGTGGAAGCGGGCGGTACCGGTACCGCCGGCGTCGTTCGTGACCCGGCCCATGGCGAACCAGCCGTCGCCCCGGCTCATGAACGGGTCGGCGGGCTTCAGGTGGCGGCGGCCCCAGAGCGGGCGGCTGCTGCGGATGTCCTTCCAGAGCAGGGTGCGCACCTGGTCGTCGGACGGCGCGCTGGTGATCGTGATGCTCTGGGGGAAGCTGTCGAAGAACCAGTTGACCAGGATGCTGCAACCCTTCGTCTTGCCGACGCCGTGGCAGCTCTTGATGCTGAATTCGTGCACCGCCGGGCGGCCGTCGAGCTGATCGTCGACCGACTGCTGAATGGCCTGGAAGAACTCGAGTTGGCCCTCGTCGTCTCCAACTCCGGACCACGGGGTGAAACCGCACTCGCGCTCGGAGTAGCCGAGCAGGTCGCGCTGATAACGGGTCATGTTGCGGGAGCGGGCCGTCTTGGCGACCTCGACCGGGTTGATGCCCAGCGGTTCACTTCCACCCATCACCAGGTGAGCGCGCGCGGTGGCTCTGGCGCTGGCCGTCACGGATTGAACCTGCGCAGGCGCCCGGCGATCTCGTCGACCTTCTCAGCCGGTAAATAGTCGTCAAGGATCGTGAACAGGTCCTCGAGCCAGTTCTTCGCGTACTCGGTGACCTTCAGGTTGATGTTCAGGGTGTACTCGCCGTTCATCTTCGCCAGCATGTCGGCCGCACGGATGCGTTCAGCCACTGGTACCGGGGTGTGGATCCACTCCAGCTCCTTGCCGCCCGTCGCCACGTCCTGAACCTCGTCGCGCAGGACCTGCGTGAGCAGCTGCTGGCGCTCCTCGGCCGTCGCAATGGACTTCTGACGGTGCAGGAGGGCCAGTTCGGCGAGCCTCGAAATGACCTTGCCGTTTTTCAACAGGCGACTTCCAGCCGAGCCAGCGGTTTTCTCGCTATACCCGGCCTTAATCGCAGCCTTCTGAGCATTCGGGTCGGCGTGATAGGCGAGCACGAACTTTTCCATCCGCTCTTGCGCCTGGCGGGAGGTGCCCACGGCCTCTCCAGTGTTTGCCTTCTTTTTCTTCGGATTCTGGGGCATCGGGTCACCTCCTCAGGGGTACGATTGGGCATGGACGACTTCGAGCAGAAACTGGCACAAGCCTTCGACCTAGAGAAGAAAGTCGAAGAGGAGAAAGCGAAAGTAGAGGCGCAGAAACGGCAGGATGATATTGAGATCCTCAAGCGGTTCGAAGTTGCTATCGAAAGCCAGTTGCTGCCTGTTTTGAACGCCTCAAAGAGGCAGGCGGAGAAGGGCGACTGGAAATGCACGGTCTCCCATTACGCCGGCCCGAACCCCAGAGTGGTGTTTCAACTCACCCCTGCAAAAACCGGGGCCACTTCAACGCTCCACTTCGAAGTCACACAGGCGCGTCAGCAAATGGCGATCCACGAAGAAATTGAAGGGGCAAGAGGACTGGTGCAGAAGGGCACGGTCGAGCGCTTGACAATTCAGGAGCTCAATCCTTCTAAAGCGCAAGAGGTGGTTTTGGCCTTCTTCGACCGGGTCTTCGCCGCGAACAGGTAGGGATTCACAACTTCCGGTTGAGCCCCAACTCGTACAGGTAGAAGGGCTCGGTAACTTTGGGGTATTGCCCGGTCATCTCGCGTTGGTACTGGGCGGCGAGGTAGATGCGGTCGATGGGGCACGCAGCCCCGCTGATCGCCAGGTCCTTCGCTCGCTCCAGCGCCTGCCTGAGCTGGGCATCCTTCTGCTCCCGGCGGCGCATGTGCTTGCTACGAGGCATGTCAGACGATCCGCAGGAGCGCATAGCACCGCAGACGGTCGTGCAGGTCGGGCAGCAGGGCGATGGAGGCGTGAAGTTGCCGGATGATCCGCTCGTCCGGATGCGCATACCGCCGGAGCTGCAAGCGAACGCGCTGGCAGGCGGCGTAGGTCAGGTTGAACGGCATGTGCACCTCCTGACGGCATGAAAAAAGCCCGCACGGCGGCGGGCTGTCAATGTGGATTCGAGACAAAACTTGAAGACTAGCAAAATCCTATCTGAATCCATGATTTTGTGCAATGCCGGGCGCACCTCATTCGTCCCGGCCGGCCACACCCCGGAGGTAGGGAAGGTAGAACTCCGCCCGCGTGTCCCTGAGCACCACGGCGAGGCTCAAGCAGGCCAGGGCATAGGCGGCCATCCTGGGCGCGTCCGGTTGCCACTGCCCGGCCCCGTTGAGCAGGCTGTCGGGCTTCCGGCTGCCGGGCGTGCGGATCAGGTGCAGCAGGTCACCGCACTGACGGGTCGCGGTGACACTGCTGGCCTGCATGGTGCTGATGATCTGACCGACCTCGCCTTCGAGGTGCTGGCCGATCGGCAGTTCGAGCATGGTGCACTGATCGGGCAGGAACTCGCCGAGCGTGCTGACGTAGCCCCAGCGGTCGGCGAACCCGGCGTAGCTGACGGCTGGAATCCGGACGAGGGCGCGCTCGACCTGCCAGTCGCTGAGGGCGACGTACCACCGCTGGGCGTACTGGCGGGCCTCTCTGGCCTGCTCGCGGGGAAGGGTGAGGGCTTGGGTACTCTGGCGGCCTCGGCTGACGTAGCGGCGGCGTTCTGGTGGCATGGGCAGCGTGGCCTCCGGGGTGAGGACGAGGGTCAAGAGAGTTGCCCGAGCTTCTCGCGGATACGGTCTGAGATTTCCGGACCGAGGGGCAAGGGTGGGACCGTGTAGCGCGGCTCGAGCGGGCCAGGACACCAGGGCTTGTGACGCTTCGCCCACGCGGTACCGGAGAGGATGATGCCCAGCGTGCCGCGCTCTCCGGTGTAGGGCCGGTCCTGCTGGGCGCCGCAGTGGAGGCAGATGCCCCGGCCGTCCTTCCAGCCGGTCACGTGGGACTTGAAGGCGAGGTTGTACGGCAGGGGCCGGGATTCGAGCGTCGCGCCTTCAGGGGTGATGCGTGCACGCCACTCGGCGAGCGCCACACCTTCCCGGCCGCCCGTTCTGGCCTGCACGTTGAGGACTTCTGCCCGGCCTTCCATCTCGCCGATGCTCCCGGCGGGCAGTGTGTAGATGCGAGTCCACTTCGGTTCAGTGCTCATCGTTTTTGTCTCCTGTGCCGCCTGAGCCGGGGCAACCGCGCGAGGTGCAGGCGGAGGGCGGGGGTCATGGGGACACTCCGGCTGGAACTTCCAAGCTGGCGCGGAGGATCGCGCGTGCTGGCCGGAACCCCAGGGCGCGGTAGTGGTCATATCGCTGCTTCTGTTTGTGCAGAACGGCAGTGACCTGCCCGCGTGGGCTCCAGTCGTCTGTCTCGACGGGCACACCTGCAACCATGCTCGGTGGTAACGACCCCTGAACCGGGCGCGGCGCGGCGTAACCGGGTTTCATCTCCCATGGGCCTGCGTCGAGAGGGTGAAAGATCAACAAGACGATGTCGTCTGGTTTTGGTTCCAGCAGTTTCCTGACTTGCTTCACTTCCTCCCAGAAGGTGTCGAAGTCAATGCTCACCAGCTGACCTCGAGCTGCACCGGGTCGCGCTGGTCGCCGGAGTTGGACTTCTGGACCGTGTACCCCTGGCCTTCCAGGTAGGTCTTCAACCAGTCCGGCCGCTTGGGGTACAGGGTGGTGCTCGTCTTGCCCCGCTCGGCCGCCTGCGTGATCTGGCCCATGGCGGCCTCGGAGGCGGTCTTCTGTTCGACGGTCACGACCTGCGTGGCGAGCTGACGGGCTTCCTGTGCGTTCATCCTGACCTCCGTTCCAGTCCGCGGCGGGCCATCTCGCGGTCGAGGGCTTCCCAGCGCCGAAACGCGGTGCGCTGTGCGGGCGTGTCATGGTCCTGGTATTCGTGGGCCTTACCGAGCGCCACGCTGGCCCGCGCGTAAGCGGCGGCGACCTGCTGGTCGGTCATGGCCGAGGCGTCCGGGAGGGTGGGGCGGGTCACGGGTGCGAGCGGAGGTTCACTGAGCGGCCTCGGGGTCCGGCTTGGGTAGGTAAATGGCCCGGCCACCCTCGTAGTGCTCGAGCTGCCGCACGACTTCCTTGTCCGGCAAGCTGGACAGCCGCGCATAGAGTTGCCGCCTGGCGAGGTCAGCGGCGATCATCAGGCTGTCCTGCTCGTTCAACCGCTTCACCAGCTCTTCGGCATACCCGGAGACGACGGTGTCGCCCTGTGTGGCCCGGTCCTTGAAGCTGCCGATGGTCTCGCGCTTCATGTTGTCGAAGATCTCCCACTCCCTGAACGTGTTCGCGGCGGCCGTGCGGATGACGTAGCGTGGCTCTCCTGTGTTCATGCCATCTCCTTGAGTGCTTTCCGGATCTGCCGCCCGAGCGCGAGGATGGGCGTCGCGTCTTCGGGCGTGCGGATCAGGTGGGGGTGGATGCCGTAGGTCTCGCGGAGGTGGTGGTGCATGTCCACCTGTTCCGGGCTGAGCCGCCCCGTGTCGGTCTTCAGCTCGATCACCGCCGCCAGGCACACGCCGAGGCCGCAGCCGAGCAGGAACACCCGGTCGGGGAAACCGGTCTCGATGTGGCCCCGGCGGCGACCGGACCCGCGAGCGATCATCGCCGCGTCGGTCTTCAGTTCGCTGTACCAGCCGGCTCGGATGAACAGGTCACGCACCTGAGACTCGACCTGGGCCTCGGAGTAGTTAGGGCTCACCCGCCCTCCCGGTAGCCTTCGCGGTGCAGCAGTTCTTCCAGCGTCAGGTCCGGGAAGTCGGCGGCCACCTCGTTGGCGATCTCGCACAGCAGCGGGGCGTACACCGCGCCGAGCCACTCGCTGTACTGGGCGGCGTCGAGCAGTTCCTGCAGGAGGTGGACGGCCTTCGCGCGGTCCGGCTTGTGGTTGTCGTCGAGCGTCTGCCCGTACTTCCGGAGGCCCTCCTGGGTGCGGGTGTCGAGCGCCTCGGCCAGCAGGGGCGAGAGCATCGGTCGGATGCGGTCGGCGATCACGAGGCCACCTGCTCCGCCACCTGCACGAACCAGCGCCCCTGCTCGTCATAGATGCGCGATTCGTGCAGCAGGCCAGCGAGGGCATGGTTTACGCGGCCCTGCTTCCAGTTCAGGCGGGCGGCCAGCACGCGGGCGGTGAGACCGGACGGGGCGTGGCGCAGGTAGTCGTAGACGTTGCGCTCGTCGTGGGCCAGATCGTCCGGCAGGGTGGGCATGCGGGTCACCGAGGGGTCCACAGGCACGTCTCCTGGCAGGTAGTAGAGCCTGGCGGCCACGCCGCCCTGATCTCTCGGCTCCGGACTGGGCACGTCGGCCAGCTCATGCCTCGCGCGGAGTCTCTTCAGCGCTCCCCGCGTCGTCGAATCGGGCATCTGAAGCATGGCGATCATCTCATGGGCACTCAGTCCCGGGTGTGCTGCCACCAACGACAGCACCCGCTGTTCCGGTGACAGTCTGGGGGTGTCCCTGACGCGCAGGGCAGCCTCGGAGGTTACTCCGGGCGAGGTGCTATCTGCGGGCGGCGTCAACTCCTCGCCGATGTGGCCACTCAGCACCTCCAGTTTCCGGGCGGCGCTTGTCGCCTGAGCGATCTGCTGCTCCAGTTCGTCCCGCCTGGCCGTCAGGATCGGCAGCATCTCCGCGATGGCCTCCAAGGCGCGGACGCGGGCGGAGAGGGGCGTGGCGGTCATTTGCGTCTCCCGCTTTGCAGCTCCTCGCGCTTGCTCTGGCCGTGGCTCAGGGCGTCCCTGAGCGCCTCATAGGCCGTCGAACCGTACTGTTTGCGCACGCCATAGCCACGCGGCCATTCGGGGCGGTAGACGACCCCGCAGTAGGACCGGTGCCCGCCGTCGTCGAAGTAACTCTTGACCTTCCAGTTCCAGCCGTGGGCGTCGAGGTGGTCGGTCAGGGCTTCCAGGGAGTTGAGGGAGCCGGCGCGCGGCGGGTTGGTGGGGGAGTTCCGCACGGCCTCAGTCATGGGCGCCACCGTCGTCGAACGCCTGGTCAAACGGCTCGATCCGGCTCAGGTCGAACGGTTCCGGCGCGCGGATCGGGCTGATGCCCAGGGCGTGCAGGGCGTTGGCGAGCAGCTGCACGGCGTCGCTCTCCAGGCGCGGGTGATCCTGCACCGTGGCCGTGCGGTCGCCGAGGGTGGCGAGGTACTGGCCCTCCTGAACGGTGCCGCCCACATTCCGGATCTCCAGGCGGTGCAGCTCGCGGGCATGGGCAGCACTGCCGTTCGGATGCACTTCGACCTTGACGACGATCATCAGCCGACCACGATCCGGAGCGCCTTCGTGGGCCGGAAGAGTCGCCACCAGGGGCGCAGGGTGACCTGTTCGGAGCGAGGGTTGCACCAGGGCCTTGCCCAGCGCCAGATTTCCTGCTTCTCGGCCAGGAAGATGTGCTGGCCTTTCTGGGGGCCGTTGAGCACGAAGCCTGTTTCGTCGTAGTAGAAGGTGGCGGTGACCTCGCCGGTGATGGCGTGGATCTGCTCGGTGTCTTCGGTCAGCGGGTCGGTCGGGTGCATGGCGTCTCCAGGGCAGCAGGCACCCCGCCTGGGCGCGTGCCGGGGCGGGGGAAGGGAGGGAGAGGTGGGTTGTGGGGGGAGGTTAGGTCCGGCGGCCACCGTGTCGCCAGCCGCGCGCCCGGTTCTTCTCGAGCTTCCCGAACAGCAGGCTCTCCAGAACGACGTACCGCGCGTTCCCTTTGATCGGTTCAGGCAGTTCGGTGGCGGCCAGGACGTACGTCACGGCGGTCAGTGATCCGAGCTGCATGAGCATGCTCTCCTCTGCGTGTTCCCACGGCTTCGACTTGCGGTACGTCTCCAGGATCTCCGATACCCGGCTGTGCAACGAGAGGAACTGGGCCTGCCCCAGCTGCCCGCCCCAACTCTCGAGCGGCGACTGCACCATCCAGGTCATGGGGCCGAAGCCACCGGGGCGGATCAGCTCGGCCAGATCGACGGCCCGGATGATCACGTCGCACAGCTCCTCGGCCCGTTCGGTGGCGCTCTCGGCCATCACCGCCTCGCTGATCTCGCTGTGGATCAGCGCCAGGTACCCGGGGATTTCCTTCTCGGTGTACTCCAGGCCCCAGCCGTTGGCGGCGTTGACCGCTCTGATGTCGAGGGCGAACTGGTTCCATGATTCGGCGGTGACGAGTTTGGGTTCGGGTGTTGGAATGAACATGGCGTCTCCTTGGCTTGAGCTGAACGCGCCCCCCGGCACCCAGCGAGGGCTGAGGCGGGAGTGGGGAATAAGGGATTCGAGGGGCGCTGGGGGAGGGGGGAAGCCTCGGTATAAAATAGGTGGTACGGCTTCCCTCAGTCAGCGGCGACGAACAGCTGGTGGAACTTGATCATCGGATACTCGCCGAGTCCCTCAACGAACACGCTCTTCCCGTTCGACTCCTCGATCACGAACGGCTTGCCACTCTTCCGGCCGAACCAGGTGCTACCCACCTCGACCTGCATCGCCTCTTCCCGCTGGCGCTGCACTTCTGGGCTCTCGTAGGCGGTGCCCAGTGGCACGGCGGCCTTCTCGGTCTTGCGGGGCGCACCGACCATCCGGTCGAGGCCCAGGATGCAGAGGGTGAGGAAGCTCGTCTGCGTCGCCTTCGCTTCCACTTGGGCAAGCGTTCGGATCTGGCCCAGCTCGTCGGTGGTCAGGCGCAGCCAGTAGCGCCGGGGCACGCCGCCGGTCGGGGTGTTGCCGTCCAGAATGCCGTCCTCGATGACTTTCTTCCCGCCCACCATACCCACGATCGTCTTGTAATTCGCATCTGCCGGGGTAGCCGCCACCCGGCCCAGCAGCTCGGCTTCCGGAATGCCCCTCAGGAGGTCCACCGCGCTCGCCTGTGGGGAATCTGCCCCGCTCGCTTCCGGAAGGGCCGCCATGAGGCTCTCAACGGCCGCACGCCCGGCCGCCGGGCCGCACGGAACCTGTTCAAGGGCTTGTGCGTCTTCGTCACTGCCCTCGAAGAGAGCCTGAATGTCTTCATCCGTGAATGACGGGGCGTCTTCGAACACGCCGTCAGGCGTGCTTACCTCGCCTGCGGTCTGAACCTCTTCCGCCGCTTGGGTGTTCTGGGTTTGAAGCGAAGCGCTATCTGTGGTGGTGGGCACAGGTGGGTTCATCACAGCGACCGGAGGAGCGGAGGGTTCAGGCTGAGTCTCCGCGCGCGCGTTTTCAGTAGAGCTGAATCCACCACCTTCTTTTGAAAGAACTTCAAGAGATTGAAGAACTTCTATTGAACTAACTTCGGGCACTCCCACAGTGCCACGTGGCATTCCCCCAGTGCCACCCTGTGGCATCCCCACAGTGCTAGGTGGCACTCCCACAATGCCACCCCCCCTCTCGGCCCTCTCTGATTTCCGGAGGGTCGAGGCCTTCTCCGTTTCCGCTGCCAGCGCTTCCCGCTTCACCTTCAAAGCGTCCAGCCACTTCCGCCGGGGCGTCAGCTGGTAAGTGTTGGTGTCGCTCTCCTTACTGCCTTTTCGGGTTCGTTCGGCCTTCAGGACCAGCCCAGCCTCGACCAACTCCTTCATGGCGATCATGGCCTTATTCCGGAGGCTTTTCGGGTTCGCGGAAGGGCCGTAACTGGGGCGAAAGCAGGCCTCCCCGATGCTCTGGTAACTCGGGAAAATCTTGCCGTCCTTACCTGCTCGGCGGACGAGGTGAGCGTAGACCCGGAAGGCCCAGACGCTCAGCGGAGCGTCGTCAAGCTCATGGTGAATCTGGAACGGAAGATCATCGCGGTCATCTTCCAGACCGAAGCCTTCAGAGGGAGTGCGGCTCATGCAGTCACCTCAATGGGTAAGACGGGCATGCCCGCTTCTTCTGGCGTGCGTGCCCCCTTGCTGCTGTTGCAGCTGCGGCAGGCGGTCACGAGGTTCTCGATCTTGTGGCTGCCCCCACGGCTCTGGGGCATCATGTGATCGATGCTGAGATGAGCATCGAAGCGGCCACAGTAGCGGCAGCGGTACTCGTCTCTGATCAGCACCTGCTGTCGCACCAGCACCGTCACACTCGTCGGATTCTCCAGCAGATAGAGCTGCTGCGTCTTCAAGGCATCTATCCGGGCCTTGCTGCGGGCGCGCCGCTTGTCCGAGACGCTGCCCATCAGGTCCTGCAGGCAGTCATGGCAGACAGGCTTGCCGCTGGCCGATTCAGCCATGGTGCTCAGCTGGTCGGGAATGTCGCACAGGACGCACACGGCGAACAGGCCCAGCTCGTTATTTTCGTCGCCTTCGACTCTGAAAAGGTTCAATCCCTCTTCTGTCTCGACGAGGTGGAGGATGTCAGGAAAATTGTGGTGGTCAAGTTCGAACGTTCTAGGGGCCACGGTAGACCTTCAAGCCCGTCTGAATCCCCGGTACGTTGACCGGAGCCACAGGGACGGGTATCCTGTGGGTAGGTGAAAGCCTCCCGTTCGTTCGGGACAACTTTTAAGAGTTCGGAACTCCCTGCGAAAAAAGGCCTGCCAGCCTCGCGGGGGGTTTCCCTTTTGGTCATGGTGCTCGGTGACCGCCGGGGTGCTGGCAGTGTATCAGCCAAATGAGGGATTCATCACGACTGCCAGTGCGTCGAACTCGGCCGTGCGTGCGTGGCGCCAGCGGCTCCAGTGGCAGTCGAGTTCTTCGAGCAGCTCGGGGACGCTCAGGCCGTTCAGGTAGGCGGTGCGGGCGGCCCGCGCTCCGGCGGCCAGGGACGGGGTGTAGCTGGGGTCGCTGTGGCGGGTGAGCAGATCGATCACCGCCGGGCGTGGGATGGTGTGGCCGCGTGCGGCGTCCCACTGGGCTTGCGTGAGGTCGGTCTGCTTCTTGACCTTGGGGTCGCGGAGGCTGCGGAACAGCTGGCGGAACACCAGGGCGGTGTCCGGCTCGGGCGAGAGCGTCATGGATCACGCCGGCTGGCCGAGCTTCAGGTTCTGCTGGGCCATGCCCTTCTGTAACCAGGCCAGACCTTTCGGCGTGACGCGGGTGACGTGGCTGACCTTCTGCGGCTGGCCTTCACCGGCCGGGCGGGGGCGGGTCACGACCTCGAAGTATCCCCGGTCGAGGTGCGACTGATAGGGCAGGTTGTGGTGCTCGCCCCCGGTGATCAGGGCCTTACGGTCCCGGAGGAGTTGGAAGAGGCGGATCTCGCCGGTCCCGAGGATCTTCGCGGCGTCTCCCACCGCGTAGGTGCCGTCGCTGCTGATCAGGGCGTCGTACACCTCGGCTTTCGGCGCCATGACCTCGACCTGAGTGACCAGGGCTCGGCGCTGCGTCTCGGCCTCGATGAACTTCTGCGCCAGCACCAGCGGGTCGCTGATGTCGAAGGCGGGAGCGGCCGGCGCCATGGTGTAGCTGCCGGTCTGGCGGATGGTCGGGAGCACCTCGCTGGTGACCCACTTGCGGAACGGCTTTGCCTCGTCCCGCCGGGAGCGCATGACGAGGTTGTAGAGGCCCGACTCGCTGATGATGCCGACTTCCTGGGCACCACCAGGGGTACGCACGATCTGCGTACCCTTCTCGTCCTCGTCCAGCAGCCGAGTGGCGTCCGGGGAGTTCCGGTATCCGAGGATCAGGGCGACGTCCACCGCCACAAACCATGGCTGGCCGTCGATCATCACCACCCGGACGGGCAGGACGTTGAAGTTGAATGTCTGAATGAGGTTGTCCATGTGCACCTCTGGGGTGAAGGGCGGATTGCTTGATGGTTGGTTGATATAAGGTGCTTCGGCCCTCTCTGGGAGGGCGTATCTTGTCTTTCCCGTGTTGTCATGCATCTCGCTCTTTGTCGCTGCTGGACCGTCAGACGACGGCGAGCCCCAGCAGCCGCGTGGGTGGAGTAAGGGCTTAGGACGCGCCCAGGAAGGCGGGCTGAGCCCGTGCGAGGCGGCGCGTGGCCGTCGCGTGGTAGGTGGGGCTCAGTTCGGCGCCCACGAACTCCCGGCCCAAGGTCACGCAGGCCACGCCCGTGCTCCCACTCCCGGTGAAGGGGTCGAGCAC
>Ga0160429_1001137_pt1 | contig 15677 bp, 10 predicted proteins | sample SolpanmetagenomR_FD_108199 | JGI IMG/M metagenome (GOLD analysis project Ga0160429, IMG submission 108199) | Solar panel surface microbial communities from Lawrence Berkeley National Laboratory, California, USA - R | ecosystem: Engineered > Built environment > Solar panel > Unclassified ...
TGAGCACCTTCAACGTTTCATGGTAGCTCCACACTCGTGGACCGGATAACAGAATGGTTTGATTTTTGTAGCTGAAATCCTTTGGAGACTTGAAATACATAGCCATGAGTTGAGCAGTAGCCTCCCCCAGTTCATCACGTTTCGCCCAAGCTATGCCGGGTCCAGAGCCATCGTGGGGGATCTGAATCTGACGGTGTTCAGATTTCAAGGTGAAGAAGGCAGTATATATGGGAAATGACTCGGAGTAAATACCTTGTCGAACAGCTGTGTAGGTGAACGAGCTGTTCTCAGCTGCAATTGAGGCAAGGTACTTTTCGGTATCTAGATGGGCTTGCATCACATGTGCCTTTGAGTCAAGCTTACAATCACCACCGAAGGCGAGAGAAGAGTAGAAGATATGAGACACTCCGGCTTGACGAGCGGCATCAATGGCTAGTTTGTGTACCTTTGACCTTCGCTCGTGCGCAAAGGTAGGATATGAGATGAGATGGAGACAAGATATGCCCTCGAAGACGTGATCCAACGATTGTGGTTCATCGTAGTCCGCTCGGCGAACCTCGACGCCGGATTCTTTGTGTTTTGCAGCAATCTTCTCTGGATGCCGAGCAATCAAAACCACAGTGGTAGGTTCCACCAGTTTTAGGTCTATTAGATGTGTGTAAATGCTGGTACCCAACACGCCGGCAGCAGGAAATACAGCAAGCTTGGTGCCGGACATTGTTGTGTACAGCAAATTTACACAGTGTTCGTAATAATGACAACGAATTGAGAGAAGGTTGGAGAGGTGTGCCGGATATTCCAGTGAAGCAATGATAGATGCAAAATATGAGGGAGTTTATATTTATTGAGTTTGTCTAATACGCACAGTTTCCCCCAAATGCATTAACCTAATTAATCCGTACTGTAACCCCTGAGAGTTCTCTCTCTTTCTCTTGTCCTTGGTGGTGCGGGCCGCTTACTTACCGCCGACCGTAATTGCATAACCACCTTTGATTATTGCCCCAATTACCGACACAGTCATGAGAGTCGTTCCCTGTCTCGGTCTGGAGGACTGATGCCAGTTCCAAGGAGAAATGAACGGTGATCTCAATCTTTCTCAGACGCTCGGAGGCTTGCGAATTGCAAATCCAGACGACGACAACGACGAGGACGACCACAACAATCCTACCTTCTCTTCTCCCGCGCCGGCGCACTTGGAAGACAACTACCACACTCCCCGGACCAAGGCACCGCAGGCGGCTGCGCCAACACAACACTTTTTAGACTCATATAGCACTGAAATTACAACTTCGCATGATGCAGGCCTCTTGGACATTGGCTATGATCCCAGCGCTTACTTGTTAGCCCTCCCGACAGATCCATCCAATTCACGGACACTCAGTCGTAAACAGCCGACGACGCCTCAGAGTGACACCCGTCCAGAGAGAATCAATTCCCGCCCTGACTTTGAGCGACAACACAGCTCGCGACTGGCGCGACCTGACTCTGGACTTTATAATCATTCAAGCATGTCATCCAGTTCTGGCCCTTTGCCGGAAAGCACCTATCAAAGGGCGAGAGCAGAGTCAACACAATCAACAGACTCTGGGATTGGGAGGTCCCACTCACGGCCGATCCCTTCAAACGGAAATTCAAGAGTAGCACCAAGCAATGTATTTCGACCAAATGCAACATCATCACTTCCACCATGGCAAACGTCAAGAACATCTTCCACGGGTCCAGACGCTACACGACCTTACCCTTCATCGCTATCTCGCATGAGTGATTCGCCATATTCTAGTGAAGGAATTCCATTGGCAAGCGCAGAGGAGTGGAAAGAGAGAGGCGCTGCTGTGAGCGTGCAAAAGACAGTTGATCACAATGGGAAAACTACTTCCAAAGTTATTAAAAAGGGAGTCAAGGACTTTGCCTTTGGCAGAACTCTAGGGGAGGGCTCGTATAGCACAGTTCTGGCGGCAACCGACAGGCAAAACAGTAGGGAATATGCAATCAAGGTGTTGGACAAGCGACACATCATAAAAGAGAAGAAGGTCAAGTATGTAAATATCGAGAAAGACACATTGAACAGATTGACGGAGCACCCCGGCATCGTGAGATTGTATTACACCTTTCAAGACGAGCGCTCGTTGTATTTCGTGCTTGATCTGGCTACAGGAGGAGAACTCCTTGGAGTTCTGAAGAAGATGACCACTTTTGATGAGGAATGCACGCGATTCTACGGCGCCCAGATCCTGGACTCCATTGAATACATGCACTCAAAAGGCGTGATACATCGAGATTTGAAGCCTGAAAACGTGCTTCTAGATGAGGCCATGCATGTTAAGATTACAGATTTTGGTACGGCCAAGATACTTGACATGAGCGGCAAGTCTACGTTTGGAAAGGTCTCAGTCACAAATGACCCGCTTGAAGGCTCTGCAACGGACCGCGCTGTTTCTTTTGTCGGCACTGCTGAGTATGTCAGCCCGGAACTTTTGACGGATAAAAACGCCTGCAAAGCTAGTGACCTGTGGGCATTTGGCTGCATAATATATCAGCTATTGGCAGGTCGACCTCCGTTCAAGGCTGGCAATGAGTATTTGACATTCCAGAAAATTGTAGCCTTGGAATACACATTCCCAGAAGGGTTTCCAGCTCTGGCTAAAGACCTAGTACAAAAGCTTCTTGTTTTAGACCCGACACAACGGTTGACCATCAATGCCATCAAGAGACATGCATTTTTCGACGGCATTGAATGGGGCAAAGGATTATGGAAACAGCAGCCTCCCCGGTTACGAAGTTACGTGCCAAGGGCACAGGTATCAAGCTCTTCAAAGTCGTACGAGCCGGGTGCTCGTCCAGTACCGAAGCCTCCACCAATAAAATCGGTACAATCCGGGGCCGGAGGCTCGTCGACCAATGTTCAACGACCTCAACCAAGGGTGATCACAGAGCTGGCTCCCCCTTCACAATTAGACATTGATTGGGCTTCGATTCTCACAAAGACGAATGAGCGGATATTGAAACTGGGCAATCTTGTCATTTGTTCAATGCCCGCACCACATAGTCCTACAACGAAGAATGGAGCCGGAGCTGATCTTCCATCAGAAACGCCGAACAAGTTTCAACGTTTCTTTGGAGCAAGCTCAACGAAAAAGCGACAACGGTTAGTGATGATCACATCAAGCGCTCGCATCGTAATCGCCCCTGCTGGAGGGGAGAAGAAGGAAGCGAAGTACATCATAGATCTGACCGACCCGGAGGTATCTTATAAGAGTCAGCCAGACGCCAAGGGTTATATGATCTGGTGTGTGTTCACTGTGAGTCTTCCAAATATCGGTCATTGAGAATCGCTCTTTAACTTTACCAGCGTGAGAAGCATTTCACCTTTGAAGATCCAAAAGCCAATACCGGCGATCCCGGAAGCAGTCGGCGATCAACTCAAGAATGGCTGGATTACATTGACAGCGCCAAGGATTTTGCATCAACGCAGACATCTCTTACACCATTCTCTACTATTCCAACATTGAACGGACTTTCATCAACTGTCGGGAATAACGAATCCAATGACGGCTCCGGATTACAGACTCATCGCCATATTTTGCGGAAGGACCAAGGCAGCGAATCCGATTCAATAAAGGGTCGAAATCGATTTAGCAAGCGGCATTCCAAGAACGGTCTCGCTGCGGTGTTTTGATACGTCAACTTCACGTTATTCCCTCGCTTCTGCTCCCCCTCATTACACTTGTGTATGCAATATTTTTACGATGCCGTTGAGTCTTCGGTGTTGCTTGGCTTTTACGACATGATAGAGAGTAAGCCGATGGCGTAGATTCTGGTTGTTTGGCGGTCCAATCTGGGAGTATAGCGTTGCAACCGGATTTCATTTTTGTCCTTCACAACCTATACTTGTTCATTCCATTTCTCTCGCCGTTTGTTCGCAGCTGTGGTTCCTGTACGCTCCGGCCTCGATGTCAACCTCTTCCGTTTCTTGTACTAATGTGCATCCAAGCTAGTGTGGTACTGATGGAAAGATGATGAGGTTGACAGTATTCCGCTGCTCTCAAGAGCAAGTACGATTATGAACATGCGACACAGCTCATAATATAAGATACCCTTTTGCTTCATATCAGATACATTCAATCTCACACCTATTCATGCTTATGTTGCGTCCTAAACCCCTGCCAAGCTGCCAGGTCTAGTCCAGCAAGGCGTCTTACCAACATTTTAAGTCCTGGCGGTAACACACCCATCCATCCAATTAAGCGTGCGTACAGTGGCATTGAGATTTCCTCGTGTTTACCTCTGTCGATAGCAGCGACAACAGCTGCAGCCACCGTCGCTGTATCTAGCATTGGTCCAAGGAAGGAAGATGGCGTAACGATCGACTCGAACAGTGGGGTTGCAATCTGTCCTGGTGTGAGAAGGACGGTTCTTATTGCGGAGTAGTGTAGATGAGAATTCAAGGGATCTTTCCTGGAAGAGAGCAGTGACAGCTCAGCGCGCAAGGAGTTGTGCAAAGCGGTCAGGGCTGCCTTGGCAGCGGTGTAATCGGCTAGACCATCGTTAGCTTGCAGAAGAGGCCTTTGGAGCTTGACAAGATGATCATACACAGACTGGCACAACCTAAGAATCCGAGAACGCTTGAGATGGTCACTATTGTTCCACCGTCCGGACGCTGGAGCATGCCGGGGAGGAAAGTCTGGATCGTGTGATGGCTTGAAAGAACATTGACCCGGTAGCTTCTGCACTAAGAATCAATCGCTTGGCTCTTATGAATCCCTGCTCTCTGTCATATTACCTTTCAACATCTTCTGTATCTAGCTCTAACAAAGACTTTCCGGAGACGATGGCGGCGTTGTTCACTAGTATAGTTGGAATTCCCAACTAGCACGAGATGCAATTCAGTATACAGGTTTCGTATATTGATATCACATCACGACTTCCAACATACATGTTCTTCAATTCGGCTTCGTACAGCTTCAACATTGCCCCGGTACCCCACATCGCACTTGTAGTACCTGACTTTGGGCCCTAAAGCACACACGCTCATCGCGTCATCTCCTCCCTCCGCTTTGATGTCCAGTACAGCAACTTTTACCCCACGCTCACCATATGCTTTTGCAATCAGACGGCCTAGACCACCAGCCCCGCCGGTGATTACAACGACCTCATCCGGCCAGGACAGCTCTCTTGGCGCTCCTGAAGCGAAGCGTGCATCGAGCTTTAGCAGCGCGTTGGCCGACCTGATTGCAAGATTGAATAGCACAACTAAGCGAACATATGGCGAAGAGGTAAATGCGGGCAGAATATTGATGATTTTCGCGAGAAGGGCAAACCAGAAGAACAAGATCAGAGCTTTGTCCAGCGCACTGACTAGAGAATCAATAGTCATGACTTGCATTATCACAGTAGTGGTGTTACCGTTTTGATCAGCCTGAGAATTATGTTGCGGTAGGGAAGTGAGTCTGGCACGTGACATCGATTGAATTGAGGAGAGGTCTAGACTTTCAAAGATCACCGACTCTCCTGCGCGTTTGAATGACAACTCAATTAGAATTCCTTCATATAAGATACAACATGACAAAGGGTTTTCCGACAACATGCGGTAATGCGAGGCCTAGACTCGTCGACTGGCATACCCCAGACAACTGTGCTTTTACCCCTCAGTAGCAGACGCAGACGAGCGGTGGAAAGAGTTTCTGTGCGTTTGCGAATACTAGACAGGTGCATGAATGCATTGGAGAACAACACAATGACTTTTCTGCATCCGTGCGGAGGAAAGGATAGCGTTGCGTCAATCACCCGATGCTCTAGGAAACGGCAATGTATTCCGCCTACAGTGCTCGTACAGTATTGAGTAGTAATATGCCCCTTCCACAATCTTGTCCCAAGCTTTTCTTCGAAGAACTTTGGAAAGCTACTGCGTGGTTGGATACTAGAGTACGGTTGGTCACCAAGATATTACAATTTCATATACTGTATGCCTCACGAATAGTGTTTCAGTATCCCGCACACCTCAAACGGCTTTATTGTATTTGCTGCTGTGCTTATGTGCTCGGGGTTACTTGATTGAGACCAAGGGCGCTGAATAGTGGTGGACGTATTTATTGAGTTGTCACCACGGCCCGCTGAGTGTCTCAATCAATATTAATCAATGTAGACCAACAATGTACATATCACTCCAATCAGCTTGCAGCGACGTGCACGAGGCAACAGAAGAATCCTTGGCGTGCAGCACCACTCATAATAATGGCACATTTGTTGTTGCTAAGCCTTGTTGCGCCTGTTACGATGCGGAAACGTCAACTTGATTCAAATGCGCCTTGTACGTACCACCTGCTTGGTGTTCAGACGAACATTATAGTTCTTCTGGGCCGTCATCCGACTCTGAACCCTTTGGCATTTATTGCTCTTTCAGCCATCGGGCTGTAAATAGAGTAACCGCTCGGCTGTCTTGCTGGAATACCGCCGAATCGGAAGAATAACCATGGTTTCACCTGTCATTCCAAGTTTAGATCATCATTTGTACGAGGAGAAGAATTCTCCCCTTGGTGTGGAAATAGCACCCGCAAGCCCGACGCCTGGCGGAGAGATTATTGTGATCTCGACGAGTATCTTTGTTGTCCCTCCTTTTGACCGCACAACCCGGTAGGTACTATCGGCGAGGTCAGAAATGTCCTCGAGTTGGAGCAGGTGACACTCGAGTTGTGTGCGAACGTTTACGAGGCTACGGGAGACACTCGCCAGACGTGCATGAACTATTCATCGTCCCTTGAATGGGTTGCCCGAAGATGTGACAGACTCAGGGTTTCAAACCTCTTTGCGATAGAGAGTTCCAGGTGTAAACATGGAACGATACTGCCTGTTTTGTGCTAACTGCCTTACTCCATCCACACATGTCACAGGGACAAACAAAGCCGCTCAGACCGGTGGAAAGAGATACATATATTAAGATTGTGCCTGTGTTTCTTTCTGAACCCATAGCGTGACTCGCGTATCGTACCTTCCTGCATTTCTACTACTGCTGCCGGTTATCATTTACACAAGCAAATTCTATATTTACAAGAAACAACTATTTATCAACACAAGCCCAAAGTCATCTGAGTCATATTCCATCTGCTTCCGATCACAACAAGTCATTTGAGTAGCATACAGTCTTGGATAAGAATACTGCAAACATTAGAGAAAACGCACGCCGCGACCACTGGGGACACTCCTTTCATTCACAATGCGCAATCCTAGCGTTTCCGCCGATCCTCACCACTCACCCTTCCTCCTTTCACCCGCCGCAAACCACACTCTACGCACATACCTCAAGACCTTCTGCCCGACCAAGACTATTGTTTTCTGCTCTAAGCACACAAAACAAGCCTCCACCGCCGCCCTCAAGACCTATCTCCTACAGCACGCCGCCATCCGTGCCCTACTACGGCCAGTATACAACCTACTATCACGGGCAACGCGCCTTGCACACTGCGTTACTCGCTCAGCCGACCTTGATGACCTAGAGCGCGCCTTCAGAGGGGATGCACGGACTGCATATCTCTGGTATACATGCCTCGAGGAGGACGAGGCTGGCTGGTTCTGGTCGGCTGTTAGCTCACGTACTATGAAGCTCACGATCCGCTGCCCTGGCTGCGTAGTTGACTGCACCTTACACACCGAGACTACTATTCGCCTCATGCTCGCTGCATGTTCCCTCGCACAAATCCGTGCAGAAGTTGCCGCTGAAGAAGCCGCGTCCTGCGACGATGACGAGGCTGCTGTCAATGACGATACACAATCCACAGATTCATACTCGGACCAAGACGCCGCGCTGGCCGAAGTTGCTCGGTGTTGGGCTCATGCCGTTGAGGAATCACTATCACATGATGATTTTTGGCGCCCAGCTGGCATCCGCGCTGAGGCAATGCCACGTGCCAATGTGTTGGCTGAGTCGATGTGGTGCCTCGAGGGCGCATGCGAGGAGATCGAGGCGGTGCTCGGCGGGTTCTGGGAAAGTGCAGGTAGCGTGGAGAGTCCCGTCAAGGAGTTGACAATGGAGCGGATATTCGAGCGACAGGCGGCGCATACGCAACGCGTACAGTGCAGGAGTGTTATAGAGGCGTTTGTCAACGAATGGGTTCGACAGAACGGCGAACCCGAGACACTCAACGTTGATGTTGAGATTGTCGACGAGGTCAAAGATGACGAGCGGGCGAGGAAGTCCTCTGTCTTTGCGAGGCCGCCATTCGTTCGGGCGAGGAGCATCACATCATGAAGATAATTTGCCAAGGACGTCACGGTTTGGTTAGTGTTAAGCGTTGCAGCGTTTGTCACAGCGAGTTTTTGGTAATACCCTTTTCGTAACTATCATAGTCTTCTTACAAGAACAGTATAATGAATCATTCAAACGCTATAGCTCATAGATTCTTCTGCTACCTTTATTTTCTCTCCCGGACCACAGCAGGATAACTATCCTACACCACCCAACAATCACATCACACGACACCCTTCATGCCCATACATCCAAACTCCAGCCATGACGCGCTCTACCCAGACCATGACCCGGTCCTGGAGTCACAACGCTCCCGTACGAAACCTGGCGTGGCACACCGACGCCCGCGATCCCTGTAGTCCGTGCCCGCGGTTCCTCGCGCTCCGGCCCGATGAGACCATACTGCAGGAACCTCTCCCGCTCAATCTCTACGAGACCTTTAATGCGCAGGCCGGCTATCAAACTTGCGCCTGCCCAAGCGCCTAGAGTTGCTACGCTACGAAGTCTTGGACTCGGTGTGTCGTTGGATGATGATGCTATAGGGCGCGCGCTGAGAGTAGCCATCTGTGATGCGCGGCGGTGGATTGTGGCGAGAATTGGGTCTGCGAGTGGTGGTTGGAGGTGGGCTGGCGTTGTACTGTCTGGGTTCACGTCCTTGTTCGTGGCCTCTTCGATTCTCTGGCCAACATCCAGTGCGTCAGGATGTTGGACTTGATGTCGTCTGAGAACGTGTGCTGCGCTGCCATAATTATTGACCGGATCCCAGCCGCGCGTCTCGATGAGATGCGTGACTTCAGCGAGGAGGCGAGTTTTAAGGCCGGGAATATGGGATCCACCACCAGTGAATATAACTCGTTGAAGACATGTATGTCTGACGTCCATTGGGAGGGCGAGAAGCGTGTTGTAGATGAGTTGTGGTAAAGGTGTTTCATTGTCGTCATAACGGTCTGTTGTGGTACTCGTAGGAAAGAAACTAGCCTCCGTTGGAATGGCGAAACGTTCGAATGGTATAGTGACATTGGATACTGGTTTCGTATTGAGGGGAATTAATATGTCATGGTCTATACTTGTACTTATCGAGCCCTGGTCTTGGGAGCCCGCTTTCCGACACCATATCATTCGCATGACTATTTCCTCGACTTCTTCGAACGAGGGTGTGTACTTCTGCGACTTTTCATCATTCTGTGTCTGGCTAAGGATTGAAAGCAGCATGCTGCTCACCTCCCAGCTTAATTTCTTCATACCACGTGAGGATCTGCGGCTCAATATTTCTCTGTATTCATATACTCCTGTGATTACGGTCTCTGCCCAGCCAATGTCCACCACTAGCGCGGATCTGAGGCCTGCGGCTACCATACTGGCTATGGGCACTGGGAACAAGGTGACTGTTGATGGAGGAGGCATAGACGAAAACATGTTCATCAAAATCCTTGACAACAGAGCCTGCGGTGTCCCGGTAGGAACAACAAGAATATACGACCGACGCTTCGCATCATCCATAACGAGAATGTGGTTGGTGATAGCAGTTCTCAAGGCTCTTTCGATTTTGTCGTCGACAAGTCCTAGGTCGAGATTGTGCAAGTCCAGACTCCATAGTTCTTGCCGCTTCCCCCAGGACTCTTCAAGCTCGCTCTCGTCTTCGCTCGTTCTGACCTCTTCAGGCTTATCTCCATAATCACCAGCTCTTCTTTGTTGCCCAAGACCAAAATTCAGCTTGCACCGCGGCTGACCTTCTCCACTTATACCGGCGCGCATATAGCGCGATCCAAACTCGAAAACGAAACACCCATCATCAGCTCGGAATATGTTACTAGGTGAATTCCATGCCGAGGATATTGATCTGTTTAGGAACGGACTGCGCGGTGTCGAAGGTGTTGTAGGTGTTGTCGGAGACTGCAAGGAGGACAGTCGTGGGATATATGGCCGTACTATCCTCGAGAAATAATCTTCACCCTGTCCCACCCCAGAAGCTTTGCCCGCCATCACTCTCCATTCCTTTGTTTGTGTAGTTTCGTCGCGTTACAGGATTTAGGTTTAGGTTTCGCGACTTGAAAAGGAGCTTCTTCGAAAAGACGGGCCGAAGTCCTTCCCGTCATCGCTTCGTTCCTTCCCGGGCAACCAGGAGCTTCAAATGTCAACAGTGAAGGCCTTCATTTTGTGAACCAGATCCTTGAGGATTATGGATTGGAGGGAATGGGTATCAAAGGGTACAGTCTTAGGTATTGATTGACTCAGGCAATGACTGACGCGATGCAGGATATACCAGGAAATAGGCCCTGGTCAGAGGATCGCTGTTTCGAAACTTGCAGTTGAGACATACGAGCAGAAAGGTCGACCTTTGCGTCTAGCTATTGATATCTCTATTTGGCTCTTCCAGATACAGTCAGGAAAGGGTAGGGAATTCTAGCGAGCATGGTTGACTGTGCATTGCGCTGATATTTGTCTAAGGCGGCACCAATCCAGCGCTACGAACATTCTACTATCGATTACTACGCCTAATTTCTCTTTCTATTCATCCTCTATTCGTATTCGATGGTCCGAACAAGCCCCCTTTCAAGCGCGGTAAACGTACTGGCCCCAATGTAGCTTCTATCCCGGATTTCCTTGCAAAGCAACTTCTCAAGCAGTTTGGCATTCCTTTTCACTTGGCCCCTGGTGAAGCCGAGGCAGAATGTGCATTATTGCAACAAAGAGGCATAGTGGATGCTGTGCTGAGCGAGGACGTCGACACTATTATGTTTGGAAGTGGGCTTACGCTACGAAACTGGTCACCCGAAGGTTCTCTAAAAACCAAAGTTGCCACTCATGTCAACGTCTACGACGCTCAGGCTACAAAGGCAGGAAAATCTGGCTTAGATCGGGAAGGCATGATACTGGTGGCGCTTATGAGTGGAGGAGATTACATACCAGAAGGAATACCAGGATGCGGACCGAAAACCGCTTGTGAAGCGGCTAGAGCAGGATTTGGAGCAGAGCTGTGCAAGATCTCCAAGAAGGACTGCGTTGCTATAGCAGCCTGGAAAGAGAGGCTCTGTCACGAGTTGAAGACCAATGAGAGCAAGTTCTTTAGGTCCAAACATACGGCTCTGGTCATTCCCGAAGATTTTCCACGTTTGGACGTGCTTACCTACTATACACATCCGGTTCTGTCGCCCAATGAAAAGGTTGAAAAACTCAAGGACACGTTGAAATGGGATCAGAAATTTGACATACCAGCCTTGAGGACGTTCGTTGGTGAGGCATTCGACTGGATATGTTTGAGTGGTGCGAAGAAATTTATTCGTAATTTAGCACCGGCTATACTCGTGAAGGAACTGCGCTTACAAGGCGAGAAAGCTCATAGCGACATGGAAAATGAAGAAGAGGCATCACTTCGGGAAGCAAAACTTATCAAGCATATTCACGTGAAGCGCAATCATGTCACTACTGACGGGGTGACTGAGTTGCGGGTAAGCTTTGTCCCCAATGACCTCGTTCAACTTGACCTTGAGGCTGAAGATCCTGATCCTGAAGTTCCAGAAGATGATCTCGACACTGCAGATGAGGCGGCACCTAGTGAGGACGCTGAGGGTGTGGAGGAACCTACCAGTCCGAAAAAGCCGCGCGCTGCATCTACATACAATCCTATGGTCCTCGAGAAAGTGTGGATCCTCGAAACATTTGTTAAAGTTGGTGCAGCATTGATGGTCGAAGACTGGGAAGAAAAAGTTCGTGGCGCCAAAAGACAAGAAGCTGCCAAACCCCCAAAGAAGCGAGCGCCCAAGAGAGGGAAAGCAGATACAGAAGGCGGCATGGCCAAGGGTGCGATGGATGCATTTACGAGGATCACAAAACCTGGCGTCAGCTTGGCCAAACCCAAGTCGAAATCAAAAACAACGGAGGTGGAAGACGTGACCACTCTTGTGTCATCTCAGTCCGTGCAAGAGCCTCTTCCTAAGGCTACAATGGCTAGCAGACCTGTCTTCAGGATGCCCTTGCTAATGCTGAACGAACCAGTGTCACCCCAAAAGGCAATGGTTGTCGACTTGCTTTCTTCGCCAGAACGCACACCACGACCAACGAAGCGTGTTTTGCGTCGTTCACAATCAGACACGTCCGCACTTACAAAACAAGGCACGATTGCGCATACTATTGGATCGTCAGTACTGCCTGAGACTCCAGCTATCGAGCTCATAGATGAAGGCATCGATACTATCGTTGAACTGCCAACTTCAGTGACAGTTCGACGTCATCGTTCGCCATTTCGACGGATTCAGTCGACTTGCGATACGCCTGGACGTGACTCTACCTTAACACTAAAGTACAACAGTAGCACCCGTTTACAGGCTCATCGAGCTTCGTCGCCCGCGCTTCCAGAATTGACAGATCTACTGCAAAGCCGATGTGCAAGCTTGGAGTCTGCATCAACTTCAACTCAGGCTAAAAGTCTGCCTTCTGCACCTAGTACTCCACGACGAAAGGATAAAGCCAAACATAGTGTGATTATCATCGGTTCGTCCCCGGAAACACCAAAATCGCAACGGACCATTAAGGACTGGTTTGTTGCAACACCAACACCGCTAAGGCTGATGCTGGAATCCAATTCCCAGGCCCAGCTCGAATGCCTTAACGAGGAAAAGTTTCCACTTCCGCCAATATCTAATTTCGCAGCGAATCTCAATCGACGAGAAACAACCGCATCGACCTTAATTAGTGATGTTACATGCGCGAAGAAGCCTTCAGTAACAAGCGGAGCAACTCTGCAGGTATTCAAGAGGCCTAAGGAACTGATTCGTTTACGGGACAGCTTAGAAGGCGCTTGGCGAGCAGAGGAGAATGTCGTTCTCAATCCTAGCGGTAGGAAGAGTCCCGAAAAGAAGAGGAAACGAGCAGGAGTGCGGGAATGGCGAGTGAGCCAAGTGGAGATGCTGGATCTCACAGAGACATGACGATTTAACGAAGATATGACATGGCGTTTGTGGTTAGGATCGGAATACCCTCTCTTAGTTGTGGTTATGCGTCTTATGGTGATAGACACGATTTTAGAATCAGCAGCACTTCCAAAAGTCAAACGATTTATTTGAGTGATTGTATGGGTTCAAGGCGACAAGTCATTGCAACGGTGTTTCCAACCCCTGCCTGGCGTATACCAATGGTGCGTATGATTCGATTGCGGGTAAACAAAGCCATAACCAAAGGGAGGTAATGCACGCCATATTCCAGAAGAAAGCCTTAATAATTTGTAGCGTATAATTAGCACGGCAGGTAAACTTAATCATTGTTTATTTCAAAAGTTCGGGAGGTGTTCGTCTTTGTTAACTCTTATTTCTGGTGTTATAAATTCTTTATTTCAAGCTTCTTGATGTGATTTTAAAGAGTACTATTATATATTATATATTAAATTCGAAGGTATGTGATTTTACTGAGGTTGCTATGCTGTGCTAGAAGTGCCAATTAATTCGAACTCCTTCATACATATACAGCGAATCGCTAGACGGAGAACGAATTTCATCAAGAGTTTCCTTCTGACACGTTGCTTTAAACCATTTTTGGCCCATTATTGGCACAAAACAAAGTGTAAGCAGAGCAGAGTTCATGACGACAGATCTCGAATCGTGAATCCGATCGATTCTGCAAGCCACGATCAAACCGGCTAATTCAACCTGCGCGCGATATTTCTATTTGCGCAATAAAAAACAACATCCTAATGTGATCGAGTCTCAGTGTAGCTAACGGCTAAAGTACCTAAAATCGATCCGATCTCTTATGCTGAAACTAGAATGAAGCAATAAATCTCCTATACCCAACAATTAAGTCTCAAGCTTTTAGTGCTTACGACCCGGAAGTACTTTACACCTAGGACACGTATACAGAGGGTTGTGATGGTGCTTTACATAGTTAAATGGTTCGATTTAAGCTTATTAAGGCTCCCTAAAGCTACATAAAGCTCGTCTAGGTGAGAAGAGGGCTGTTTAAGCATGATGATTACGATACGGGCGACGGTACACTCGTTGATAGGCTTCTATATACCCTTACTATAGTATATTCTCTATTTGAATTAACTAGGGGTAAGCAACACTAGGAGAGGCGATAACGAGGGTAGAATCGTTGTGCTAACAACCCGGACATGCTTATGGTTGGGGATGGCTACAACCAGGTTTGACTGTATCGATAAATACTTTCCACCATGACAAGCCTTCGGTACAACAAGGACCCAGAAACCGAGATCGGCTTTCGGAACAATAAAGTTGGGGCGATCCGCTGCAACTGGGGAAACTGGTAAAAGCTTGGCCCAACTCTACATTGGAAGGCCAGTGGACCGTTTTTGCAGCAGTGACAATTACCATCTTCCCGATCTCCGACACATTACAATTCGAGACTCCCCGCTAGATGCCGCCATCGAAGTTGGGAAACCTAACAACCAATCAGGCCTATTGCGACTCTTGCGCACCTGCTTAAAGAGGCAGATCTTGGGTTAGTAATTCTTATCATAGCACTAAGCCCAACACACACAATATTACTAGACTAACAAAGTGGCCCGCGGGATTAAGCCTATCAGACACCCTGCTCAATCGGCTAATCTCAATCCTCTTGAAGATGTTTGAAACATCATAAAACAGCGCCTCCAATACCGTCACTAGACCGATCGAGAGTCATTAAAAGAGGTCTTAGAGAGGGAGTGGGCGGCTATTACCCAGAATGAAATCCGCGCCCGGATTAGACAGATGCCAGGTAGATATGCGCTTCTTATTACAATTAACGGTGGAGGGATCAAGGGCAGAAATGGTAGACAAATAAGTATTGTTCTTACTAATGTTTTGATATTCACAGGTTCACCGCAGTGACGGCATCTCAGGATTTGTTGCATCTACTGTGACCCGGCTTTAACACTGAGTTTCAGCATTTGCGCCGCTAGTCTGAGAATCTCTAGGGTTTCGTGGCGATGGGATCGGCGAAAATGTCATGGTTCTGGAACTAGGGAAATCCCGGTGCGTCATTTGAAGCTTGTTGTGCCTGATTAAGTGGCTTGTATATTATACTACGTGGATCTCCTCTTTTGAGGGGCTACAACCGACGGCAACCGTTAGAAACTGTTACTAAAAACATGCAGTTTATTACACCTATACGGGCTGCCCTCTTGGCATCTGTGCTCAGCACAACCGTTTCCTCACAACCACTTTCATGTCCAGATTCCACTGGCAATACATACACTAGTGCCAGTGGATCGACGTTCACCATCGAATGTGGTGTCGATCATTCAGGTGGTGACAACAGCATGGCCACTGTGAACTCATTCCAAGGCTGTCTTGACCTCTGCGCGTCACACTCTTGGTTCGTTGATGTATCGTACTCAGGAGTAGCCTGCTATATGAAGAGTTCCGTTGGACATGCTGTCAACAACGGAGTCCTTGGTGCCAAACTACTATCTTACGGATCCTCGAGCACAAGTACAAGTACA
>Ga0160429_1001138_pt1 | contig 15671 bp, 16 predicted proteins | sample SolpanmetagenomR_FD_108199 | JGI IMG/M metagenome (GOLD analysis project Ga0160429, IMG submission 108199) | Solar panel surface microbial communities from Lawrence Berkeley National Laboratory, California, USA - R | ecosystem: Engineered > Built environment > Solar panel > Unclassified ...
CCCAGCCCTGCGAAAGCCGAGGCCGTCAACCCGACGGGAAGCAGCCACCATTTTTCGAGCAGCGTGCGGCGGTTCATGGAAACAGGAAGGGAAGGCCGGGAGCAGGGCGGAGTGACGGCACCCACAGGGCAATGCCCCTTGTGCCGCTCACTTCTGCCAGCCCTCGACCAGGGTCAGCAGGGCCTCCAGCGGCTTGCCCGTGATGTCTGGAAAGGCGGGCATCGCTCCCTTACCGTTCTTTACCACGGCCGCCACCGTGTCGCGGGTCAGCCCGGCCAACCTCAGGCTCGGGCCGATGCCGCCGCCGCCCGCCGCGCCGTGGCAGCTCGCGCAGTTGGCCGCGTACACGGCAGTGCCAGGGTCGGCGCTGTTCTGCCGCGACCGCAGGGCCGCGATCATGTCGTCGGCGTCGCGGCCCTGTGGGTTGAGGCTGCGGTAGCGTTCCAGGGCGCTCAGGGCCAGGGCGTCCTGGCCGTAGCGCGAGAAGGCGAAGCCGAGCAGCAGCTGACTCTCCGGATCGTTGGGAGCGAGCTGCGCCGCCGTGCGGATCAGCAGGAACGCCTGATCGTTCGGCTTGGCCTGGGTGGTCGAGCCGTCGGCGTTGGTGGTGTCTTCTCTCGTCAGCAGGATGATGCCCAGCCGCCGCAACGCTTCCGGCTGGCGCGGCTGCTGCTTGAGGGCGGAGGCGTAGGCGCTCGCGGCCTGCTCGTATTGCCCGGCGTCGAAGGCCGCCTTGCCCCAGCTCAGCTCGTCGGCAATGCTGCCGCTGGCCTGCGCCCGCGCCGCCAGTCCGGGCAGCCGCACCGAGGTCTGCACCGTCTTGGCCTCGGCCGTGTTCAGGCCACGCAACTGCCAGCCCGGAATGAAGCTGAAGGCTCCCACGCCCACCAGCAGGGCGGCCACCGCCAGCCCGCTCCACAGCCAGCCGCTCGCCGGCTTGCCGGACGGTGCGGGCGGCATGCCGTCGAGGCTTCTCAGCACGCGAGAGGCCCGGCCCTCGAGTTCGGGCCTGCGCCGCTCGGTATCGGGCGTCAGGTGCCGCAACTCCTCGAAGAGGCGGTCACGCTCGGCTTCCAGGCGGCTACGCTCGTGCGCGTCTGGGTCGGCGGTGGGGCCGGCCCGCAGGGGGGAAAGCACCAGCACGATCGCCACCAGCAGCAGCAGTCCGAGCAGCGCCAGGGTGAGGGCGGTCACGAGGGCCGTCCGTGCGACACCTCAGCCCGGACGCGGGCCAGGTAGTCGTCCTGTTCCTCTTCAGGCTCGGTGTCCGGCACGCTGGCGGTCGCTGCCGCCCGGGTGCGTTTCAGGTACGAGCTCAGCCACCAGACGCCCAACACGGCCCCCGCGATCGGCCCCAGCCACAGCAGCAGGTTCACGCCGCGCCGGGGCGGGTCGAGCAGCACCGTGTCGCCGTAGCGGGCCGCGAAATAGCCGGTGATCTGGTCGCGGCTGCGCCCGGCCACCACCTGCTCCCGCAACTCGCGCAGCATCGACTGGCTCAGTTCGCTGGGACTCTCGGTGATCGGCAGCCCCTGGCAGACCGGGCAGCGGATCGTGCGCCCGATGGCCTGGGCCTGCGCCTCCTGGGTAGGGGAGAGGGAGGTCTGGGCCAGGGCGAGAGAGCAGACGAGGGCCAGCAGGAGGGCTATCAGCCCGCGCCACGGTCCCTGCATCAATTCACCACACCGATCTTGCCGAGCCCGGCCGTCAGGCGCTCCGGGGTCAGGCCGCCCTGATCGTAGCCGCGCACCATGCCGTCTTTGTCGATGAAGAAGGTCTCGGGCACGCCGCTCACGCCGTAGGCGATCGAGGTGTCGAGGTTCGGGTCGAGCAGGCTCGGGTAGGCCAGCGCGTACTCCTGGGTAAAGGCCCGCACCGCCTTCAGGTTCTTGTCCGAGAACACCACGCCCACCACCGCCAGTCCGTTCGCCGTCTGCTTCTCGGAGAGGTCGCGCAGGATCGGGGCCTCGTCGCGGCAGGGAATGCACCACGACGCCCAGAAGTTGAGCACCACCGGCCGCCCTTTGAGCGACGCGAGGCTGATGGTGCCGCCGTCGAGCGTCTGCAGGGCGAAGGCCGGGGCCGCCTTGCCGACGAGCGGCCCGCTCACCTGTCCGCCGTTGCCCCGCAGCAGCCCCACGCCGAGAGCGGCCACCAGGGCGGCGGCGATGAGAGGCGGCAGGAAGCGCTTGAGCGGCGAGACGGGAGCAGCGTTGGGAGTCGATTCGGTCTGAGTGGTCATGGAAGGTTCCTTTGGGAAGTGCGAACAGAGCCGTTGGAGGAAGGCCGGTCAGCCGCGGGTGCGTGCTGCCTCGGGTCATCCCCTCCCGCTCTGCTCAGTCGGCGGCCACCGCGCCCGCGCCCACCGCCTGACGCACGGCCAGCTTCGGGGTGGCGAGCGTCAGGCTCGCTCCGGCCACGATGATCAGCATGCCCACCCAGATCCACGACACCAGCGGCGACGAGATCAGGCGCACGCTGGCCCAGCCGCCCGCCGGGTCGAGGTTGGTGGTCACGAGGTAGCTGTCTCCGAACAGGCCGTACCGCACCGAGGGGGTAGGGTACAGGGTGTTGCCGCCGTTGACGTACAGGTTGCTGCGCGGCATGTAGGTCTGGCCGCCGAGCGTGACCGTGGCGACGGCCGAGGTGCCGTAGGGGTAGGTGCGGCGCTCCAGGCCCTCCAGCACGGCGGTCTTGCCCGCGATGGTCACCGGCTGGCCCTTGTTGAGGGTGATCTCGGCACTCGACTTGTAGGCCGTGCTGAAGGCCACGCCGAGCGCCAGCACCACCAGCCCCAGGTGGGCGAGGTGCGCGCCCTGCCGCCTCGGCTGCTCGCGGTACAGCGCCAGGAAGCTGCCGCGCTCCTTCGTGGCCCGCAGGGTGAGCACCACCAGTCCGGCCACGTTGTAGGCAGCCAGGGCCAGGGTGAGCAGCACGCCCACCGAGCGCAGCCCCGCCGCGAAGCCGACCACCAGGGCCAGCAGGCCCGCGCCGCCGGGAATCTTCAGGGCGCCCATCAGCCGCTCGCCGGTCGCCCGTCGCCAGGGCAGCAGGGGGCCGACGCCCATCAGAAACAGCAGGCCGAGGCCCAGCGGAATGGCGAAGGCGTCAAAGAACGGCGCGCCCACGCTGGTCTTCTTGCCGGTGGCGGCCTCGACCAGCACCGGGAACAGCGTGCCCAGCAGCACCATCGCGCTGAACACCAGAAACAGCCAGTTGCCCGCAAGGTACGCGCTCTCGCGGCTCAGGGGAGCGGCGGGCGTGCCCTCATCACGCAGGTAGGGGCTGCGCCACGCGGCCAGCGCGATGCCCGCGATGAGCAGGAAGGCCAGGAAGCCCAGGAACACCGCGCCCACCGGCCCGTTGGAGAAGGCGTGCACGCTCTGCACGATGCCGCTGCGGTTCAGGAAAGTGCCGAGCACGGTGCTGCTGTAACTCAGCACGATCAGCCAGATGTTCCAGGCCTTGAGCTGACGGCGGCGCTCCTGGATCTGCAGGCTGTGCAGGAAGGCGGTGGTCAGCAGCCAGGGAATGAAGCTGGCGTTCTCGACCGGGTCCCAGGCCCAGTAGCCGCCCCAGCCGAGCGTCTCGTAGCTCCACCAGCCGCCCGCCACGATGGCGGCGGTCAGGAAGGCCCAGGCGAGCAGCGTCCAGCGCCGGGTGACGAGCAGCCAGTGCTCGCTCAGGCGGCCGGTGATGAGGGCGGCCACCGCGTAGGCGAACGGCACCGAGAGGCCCACGAAGCCGAAGTACAGCAGCACCGGATGCACGGCCATCATCCAGTGGTTCTGCAGGGCGGGGTTGGGACCGGCACCGTCGCTGGGAATCTGCGCGAGCGGTGTGAACGGGCTGGCGATGCTGGCCACCACGCCGATGAAGAACAGCATCGAGACGAACATCGCGCCCAGCGCCCAGGGCCGCAGCGCGTCGCGGCGCAGGGTGAGGCTCAGCACGAAGGCGTACAGCGAGAGCATCCAGGCCCACAGCAGAATGCTGCCCTCGAGCGCGGCCCAGAGCGTTGTGACCTTGACCCAGGTGGGCGAGACGCGCATCGAGTGCTCGGCCACGTAGCGCACCGAGAAGTCGTCGCGCAGCAGGGCGACCTCCAGAATCACCAGCGACAGCGTGACGAAGCCGAAGACGGCCCACACGCTGCGGCGCGCTCCCTCGGTAGCGCGCGGGTCGTTCTTCACTCCGCCGACGACCGCCAGCCACAGTCCGGCCAGCGTGAACAGCAGCGCGGCCAGCAGGGCGAGCTCGCCCACTGTGCCCAGGGCGCTGGCCTGGAAGGAGAGCAGGTTCAGCATCGGGGCCTCCGGTTCCTCCAGTTCATTTCGTGTCCTTGAGCATCGACTTGATGTCGGCCTGCGAGGTCGGCACGCGGTACTCCTCGCTGTGCTTCACCAGCAGCTCGTTGGCCTGAAACACGCCCGCCGGGGTGAAGGCGCCGCGGACCACCACGCCCTGGTTCTCTTTGAAGAGGTCGCTCACCGCGCCCTGATAACTGACCGGGTAGCTCGCGCCGTAGTCGGTGACGGTGAAGCTCAGCTTGAGGCTCTCGCGGTCGTAGTGCGCGCTCTTCACCAGACCTCCCAGGCGGATGGTGCGGCCCACGTACTCGCTGCTCTGGGCCTTGTACTCGGTGGGCGTGACGAAGTACTCGAGGCTCTTGCTGAGGTTGCCGAACACGATGAACCCCAGGATGGCCGCCAGCAGCGCGCCACCGAGCACGGCGGGCCAGGGATTGCGCTTGCGCCGACGCGCCTGGGGCAGCAGGGTCGAGGAGGTGCTGTTCATTCGCCCTTCTGTTCCTGCCGCAGCCGCCACCACAGCCAGCCGAGGTAGCCGAACAGCACCACGAAGGTCACGACGTAGCTGGCGATCACATAGCCGCTGAACTTATCCATTGAGGGTCACTCCCGCGCTCCGGGCGCTCTCGCCGGCCACGCCTTCGAACTCGCGCTCCTCACGGGCTTCCTGCAGCGCCGCGATCTTGCCGCGCACCCGCAGCAGGTAGAAGTACAGCACCGTGAAGGCCAGCGTCATGACGAGCAGGGCAATGCCGTAGACGGGTGAGGCCGCGAAGCCGATGCCGCCCAGCAGCTTGAGGGTCTGCGTCTGGTGGATGCCGCGCCACCACTCGACAGCCATGTAGTTCACCGGCACGTACAGCGTCCCCACGATGCCGATGACGGCCGAGACGCGGGCGCGGCGCTCGGGCTCCTCGATGAGGCTTCTCACCAGCAGGTAGCCGCCGTAGATCACGAGCGAGAGGGCGGTGGTGGTGAGCCGCGGCTCCCAGACCCAGTAGGCTCCCCAGGTCGGCTTGGCCCACAGCATGCCGACGATGATGGTGGCGACCGTGAACATCAGGCCCATCTCGGCGCTGCTCATGCTCAGGCGGTCGTAGCGGCGCTGCCGGGTGACGAGGTACATCAGCCCGAACAGCCCGGTGCCGCCGTAGGCGAGGTAACTCAGCCACGCGGCGGGAACGTGGATGAACAGCAGCCGCACCAGCGTGCCCTGATTGGTGTCGGGCGGAGCGGTCAGGCCGATGAACAGCCCAGCCAGCATCAGCACCAGCGTCGCCAAGCCCAGGATGAGGGTCAGGCGGTCTGCCGCAGGTCGAGGTTTGGTCAGGGTCATGGTGTATTGTCTCCCGGCGGCGAGGAATAGACCGTGAGCAGAAGCGCTCCGGAAAGGGGTTGGAGCACAGGTCGAAAGGTCACGCCGCGATGTGCCAATCATGCTCCACAGGTGCGTGAGGAGCAAGGAGGAGAGTCCCGGAGCAGAGGGCGGAACCCCGGTCTACGGCGTGGTCGTCTGGGGAAAGTCATAGATGGTCACGCTCAGGCCGTGCGCGTCCAGTTCTTCTTCAATGATCCCTTCAATAATTCCCCAGTCGCCGCCCGCCAGCCCGGCCCCGATGCGCGGCATGTGAACGGCTGCACCCTGCCGCTCGGCCTCGGCCCGCACCCGCCCCAGCCCTTCACGAATCGCCTTGTAGCGCACGGGCGGCACGTCCAGCGTCTGCCCCTTGCGGGCGATGTCGTGTTGCCCGATCAGGTTGGCGACCGTCAGGTCGGGCGCAACTTCCACGAACTGCACCTGTCCCAGCGCGAAGGGCCGGCCCTCCTGTCCGGCGGCCCAAGCCTTATAGCGGCGCTCCGGCTCCGGGTACCGCTGGCTCAGCCCCAGGACGAAGCCGCGTCCCCAGGCTCCGACGTCGTTGCAGACGTGAACCACTATCTTTCGGCCCTGGCCGGTGGGCCGGGTCGCGTCGCCTTCGATGTAACGGATGGGCATGGAGGCTCAGTTTAGGCTCAGTTTTCCAGCACGAACGGAAACAGCAGCGTCGAGATCACGATCACCGAGAGATCGAACAGGGCCAGGAAACCGAGCCACGTCGTGACTTCCGGCGACCAGCCGCCCTGCAGCAGGTAGCGCGTGGCCTGCACGCTCGCCAGCACCACCGGTACCAGTACCGGGAAGGCCAAAGCGGGCAGCAGCGCCTCTCGGGCCCGCAGGTTGACCGTGATGGCCGCGTAGAAGGTGCTCGACGCGCACAGGCCCAGCACGCCCAGCAGCACCGTGAGCGCCAGGGCCGGCCAGGGCACCGCCACGCCCGCACCCAGCGCCCCGAAGAACAGCAGCCCCAGTGGCACGATAAACACTGACAGCAGCAGCATCTGCAGCAGGGTGCCGAGCAGCTTGCCCAGGTACAGGCCGCCGTGTGGGCCGGGGTAGAGGGTCAGCGCCTCGAAGGCTCCGGCCTCCTGCTCGGACGCGAAGGCGCGGCCAGCGGCGACGGCGGCGGCCAGGGCCAGAGCGCTCCAGACGGCTCCGGCGGCGGCCGGTCGGAGCTGCGCGGCCTCGCTGCCCAGGCCCGAGCCCAGGCCCAGGCCGAGCACCAGCAGCAGCAGTCCGGCGAAGAAGGCAGTGCTGAGCAGGGTGTCGCGCGTGCGCCCGGCGAGTTGCGCGTCCTTGAGGGCCAGAATCAGGGCGGTCCGCATCTACCGGCCCTCTTCGGTCAGCTGCCCGGCTTCCAGCACCAGCGCCCTGGGTGCTACGCGCAGGCTCAATTCCGGCTCGTGCGCGGCCACGATCAGGGTGCTGCCTGCCTCACGGGCGCCGCGCATCAGATTTAGGGCCAGTTCACGCCCCTCGGCGTCGAGGTTGGCGAACGGTTCGTCGATCAGCACCAGCGGGCGGGCCAGCAGGGCGAGGCGCGTCAGGGTCAGCCGCTTCTTCATGCCCGCCGACAGGAACCGCACCCGGCGATCGGCCGCGCGCGTCAAGTCGGCCTGCTCTAGGGCGGCGGCGATGTCGCCGTTCTGGCCGTGCATCTTCAGCGAGAAGGCGAGGTTCTCCCGCGGCGTCAGGTCGGGGTACAGCCCCAGGTCGTGCCCGAGCAGATGAACATGGTCGCGCACGCTGCGGCGATCGGTCAGGTCGTAGCCGAAGATGCGCCCTTCTCCCCGCGTGGCCGAGAGCGCCGAGGCGATAAGGCGCAGCAGGGTGCTCTTGCCCGCCCCGTTGCGTCCGAGCAGCGTGACGGCCTCACCCGCCGCCACGTCGAGGTCGAGGCCGCGCAGCACGGCGTCGCGGCCCAGCCGCAGCCAGATGCCGCGCAACTGCACGGCGGGCACAGCCCCGCTCAAAACTGCAACCAGCTCGGAAACAGCGCGTAGGCGTAGCCCGCCAGCCGGGTGAACTCGCCGCTCGCCATCAGCAGCCCGACGATGACCAGTACCGCACCGCCCACCTTCTCGAAGACGGGGGTATAACGGTTGAGTCGCCGCAGGCCAAGGCGCTCCCAGAGCAGAGCAGCCAGCAGAAACGGCACGGCGAGACCCAGCGTATAGACCGCCAGCAGACCCACGCCGCTGCCCAGGCTGGCGCTGCTGGCGGCCAGACCCAGAATGCTGCCGAGCACTGGCCCCAGGCAGGGGCTCCAGCCGAAGGCGAAGGCGGCCCCCAGCGCGACGGGGCCATACTTGTCGGCGCTCGCCAGCCCGCGCGTGTCACGCATCATGAACCTCAGTCGGAAGGCTCCGAGCATGCTCAGCCCGAAGAACACGATCAGCACGCCCGCGATCCGTCCCAGCAGAATCTTGTGCGGGGCGAGCAACGAGCCCAGGGCACTCGCCGTGGCTCCCAGCGCAATGAACACCACGCCGAACCCCAGAATGAACCCGCCCGCCCGCAGAATCGGGGCACGCGCTCCGCCGATCACCCCCAAATAGCTGGGTACTAAGGGCAGCACGCAGGGACTGAGAAACGAGATCAGACCCGCCAGAAAAGCCAGGCCGAGGCCGGCCAGCGAGAGATCGGGGGCGATAGACATACTGGAATGCTATCAAGCACGGCCGGGAAAGATGCCCCAGACGGAACGGAGGGGTACGAAACATTTATGAATGGCACGTGTGGATTAGCCCACAACTCAGCTCACAGAAGAAAATGTATGCTTCATGGGAGCTCCATGCTGGCGTGTCTGTCACATCAATGATATGAAATTGCTTTTCTCTGTATATACCTAACGTGCTGAATATAGGTTTGAGCGGCCAGAGTTCAATCTGACATTTCTATGTCTGGAAGGTGCCACTGTGTCCTGTTCTGAAGGGAGAGAAGTGATGACGACTAGTTTCGATGTACCTGAGATCGATATCCTGATCGCAACCTATAACGGATCGAAACATATTGTTCAGCAGCTTGAGTCGATAGAAAAGCAAGCGACAAACTTCACCTTCCGGGTCATTGTCGCCGACGACTGTTCAAAAGATGACACTGTAAGAAAGGTAAGAGAGTATTGGCAGGGCATCGGGAAAGAGGAAATTAACGTTATTTATCTTAATACCGGAGAGAACAGAGGCGTCATTAGGAATTTTGAGTTTCTAATTAATCAGTCACAGGCACCTTATTTGATGTTCAGTGATCAGGACGACGTCTGGTTGCCTGAGAAAATCGAATTGTCTGTAGGCAAGATTAGGGAACTCGAACAGCGATATGTAGCTCAACCTATTCTAGTTCATACCGACCGTTGCGTCGTAGATCAAAATCTCGAAATTCTGAATGCTTCTATGCTGTCTGAGCTAAAAGCAACCGAAGACCTGTCTCTCCATGAAGGTCTGCTCGCCAATGTGGCGGCGGGTTGTACGATGGCTTTTAACCGGCGTCTCGCTGAACTCTCGATTCCTTTCCCACCAGTCACTTATATGCATGACTGGTGGTTGTTTCTTGTAGCGAAGTGTTACGGTGTCTCTTACTGTCTCAAAGAGTCCACACTTCTTTACCGTCAGCACGGAAATAACGTCCTCGGTGCCGACGCCAAATCGAGAAGCATGTCGGCGATTCGCAGGCGAACACGAATTCTCTTCGCGCAAGGCGGTATGAATGAGCTGTACCAGATCTGCTTCGCCCAAGCTGGATCACTCTACGAACTAGGGATAAAGAATAAGAACGGTGATGTAGAGAACATGCGGACTGTTCACAAATTCATCGAAGGCCGTGAGTACAGAGCCTGGAAGTTAAAGATGCATGTATTCCGCTTTCGGTACCTACCGAGAGGGTATATAGGTAAACTTGCTGTATTAATGAATCTGAGGTAAAAATCGAGAGAATTCGATTCTGCTGAAGGAGAGATGCAGTTCTCTGCTGGCCTTAGCCTAATCTCATTTGAACCGTTGCGTATCTCCCGCCTCGAAATCTCCTTCCCAGGCGTTGAGCACGCGTCCGTCCTGAACCAGCAGGACCGCCGGGTAAGCGCTGACCTTCAGTTCGCGCGAGAACTGCGTGGCATCGTCACCACGCCAGGGTGTCAGGCCGGCCGGTGCCGGGGCCGGCGTCTCTTCCGGGTTCACCGCCCGAATGGTCAGCCCGGCTGATTCCAGTGCGCCCCACAGCGGTCCGATGTCGCCACAGTCGTGTGAGTACAGCACCACCAGTTCACGCCCGCTGTCCTGCCAGGGGTGGGGAGGCAGTGCCTCGCCCAGTCGCACCCGAGCTCCCGACAGGCCGGAAGCGCCGAGGGCCAGCAGCAGCAGGGTCAGCGGAGCCGGACGAACAGGAAAGCGCCGATGGGGGCGGGTCATGGGCTCAGGGTAAGGGAAAAGCGTGAGGGCGCCATCAGTTTCTGGGCGCGTTGGGAATGCCGTCGGTGGTCCCGTTGCCGGCCTGCTGCTGCTTCACGGCGGCGGGGTCGGCCTTCTGGTCGGTCAGCGGCTGCGGACTGCTGTCGGGCGCGAACGCCGGCAGTTCGAGCGCGCTGATCCGCCGCTGGATGATCCGGTCGGGTGGTGTGAACTCGGTGGCGAGTTTGAGCGTCAGGCGGTCGAGGCTGACCACCATGCCGTCGCTGGTGCTCGGCAGGCTGGCTTCCCGGTACTGAGGCGCGGTGGGCGGCGTCTCGGTGATCTCGGTGTTGGCCGCGTTACGGTAGGCTGGGTCGAGCAGGGCCACCTTCACCTTGGTGTACGGTCCTCTGTCGGGATGCTGGGCGTAGGTGATGCCGGCAGGCTGAGCAAAGTCGCGGGCCGTCTTGCCTTGCAGGAGCGGCACCATCATGTCGTGCCAGATGGGCGGTGCCCACACGCCCGAGTAGATGTTGTAGGCCATGTTGCCGCCCTTCTGTCGCCCGATCCAGACCGCGCCCACGTAATAGGGATTGACGCCCACGAACCACAGGTCCTTGGGGCCGGTGCTGGTGCCGGTCTTGCCGCCCACTTCCCAGCCGTCGATGCGGGCCGGCTCCGAGAATCCGCCCTGCCGGGTCCCGAGGTCGTCTACCACGCCCCTGATCATGTCGAGGCCCATGTAGGCCACCTGAGGCGTCCAGACCCGGTGCGCCTGCGCCACCTCGCTGGCGCTGTCGTAGAGCAGTTCACCGCGCGCGGTGGTAACCCGCGAGATGTATCTCGGTGCCCGGTACAGTCCGCCGTTGGCGAAGGGAGCGTAGGCGGCGGCCATCTTGACCGGGGTGGTCTCGACCGCGCCCAGGGCGGCGGCCAGGCCGGTGCCGTCGTTGGGTGGAATGTTGAGCTCCTGCAGCTTGCCGAAGAAGGTGGGCAGCCCGATCTTGTCGGCCAGGCGCACGGTCGGCAGGTTGAGCGAACGGTCGAGGGCCTCGCGCAGGCTCATGTCGCGGTTGGTCATCTCGCCCTCGAAGTCCTGCGGCTCGTATTTGCCGCCCTTGCAGCTCGGGCAGGGAAAGCTGATCGGCGTGTCGAGGTAACGGTCGAGCTGACCGATGCCGGTGCTGAGCGCGGTGGTGTACAGCAGTGGCTTGATCGAGCTGCCGATCTGCCGCTGGCCCTGCGCGGCGTTGTTCCAGTCAGCGGGCGGCGCGTTGCCGTTGAGCTTCTGGCCCACCATGCCCAGCACCTCGCCGGTGTAGGGGTCCGAGACCACGGCGGCCAGCGTGGTGCCGTAGGGCACCTTGGCCTTGCGCGAGGCCGCCTCGACCGCGTCCTGCGCCTTGGGGTCGAGGGTGGTGTAGACCCGCAGCCCGCCGCTGCCGTACACCTTCTCGCGCCCGAAGCGGGTCACCAGTTCCTGCTGCACCTGCTGCATGAAGTGCGGCGCGCGGGCGGTGCGCACGTCCTTCAGGTAGGTGGCCGAACGGTTCACCAGCTTGGCCCCGGTCAGGTTTCCGGCGGCGTTGTAGGCCACCTTCCAGCCGCGCGGCTGCAACTTCTCCTTCCAGGCGGCGTCGGCCTGCGCCTGCGTCACCCACTTGTCTTCCACCATGCGGCCGAGCAGGGCCTTCATCAGTGGACGCTGCCGCTCGTAGTTGGGGTAGTACAGTCCCGGCCCCGGAATCAGGGTGGTGAGGTACAGGCTCTCGGCGAGGTCGAGCTGCTTGGGCGTCTTGCCGAAGTAGGCCTGCGACGCGGCGTAGATGCCGTACAGCTCGACCGGGCCGCCGTCGCCCCAGTAGATGATGTTCAAGTAGTCCTGCAATATCTCTTCTTTGGTGAAACTGCGCTCGACCTGCACGCTCAGAATCCATTCCTTGACCTTGCGCTCGGCGGTGCGGGCATTCTGGTAGTCGGAGAGAATGGTGTTCTTCACGAGCTGATTGGTGAGCGTGCTGCCGCCCTGCACGTTCTCGTTCTGCGACAGCCGCCGGAACTGCCGCAGGATGCCGTTGGGGTCGAGGCCGTAGTGCTCGAAGAAGTGTCGGTCCTCGTTCGAGACCAGCGCGGCCGTCATGTACGGGCTGATCTCGTCGAGGCTCACCAGGGTGCGCGACACGCTGGTCTCACCGATCTTGGGCACCAGCGTGCCGAGCGACGAGCCGTCACGGGCGTACACCTGCGTCACGGCGCCCAGGGTAAGCGAGTCGAGCGCGTGGTAGTCGGGCAGGTTACGCGACCACCGCAGGCCGTAGGTCAGGCCGACGCCGGCTCCCACGAACACCAGGGCCAGCAGCAGCGAGAACAGCAGTTTGAAGAAACGTCCGGTCAGCAGACGGGCCGACATCAGCGCCGCCCGCGAGACGGGGCGTTGCCTGCGCGCAGCGGGCCGGACAGGTTCGGGTCGAAGATCATGGCAGGGTTCTCCAGTTCACGCTGGCCGGGTCAGCTCCGGCGGGCCTCGATCAGTTGGTTGACCCGGCCCCGCAGGTTCTTGCCCGAGAGCGGCTTGTACACGATGTCGTCGGCACCCACCAGCTTGGCGTGGTCGCGGGTCTGGTCGTCGTCCATGCCGGTCAGCAGCAGCACCGGCGACTGCCGCAGGCGTTTGATGCGCTTGACGCGCGAGCAGATCTCGAAGCCGTCCATAAAGGGCATCTTCACGTCGAGCAGCATGGCGTCGGGGGTGTGGTCGCGGAGGTAGTCGAGCGCGGACTTGCCGTCGGGCACCGCAATAATCTCATGACCATCTGCCGAAAGAATGACCTCCAGCATGGTACGGATAGCTGGTTCGTCGTCGGCAACCAGAATGGTATAGGCCATAGGCGACCATGATAATGCAACGGCCACCTGAGAAGAGGGTGGCGTGGTCGCAGAGTGGAGAGGGCCGCCGGGGGCAGGCGCCAGAATTCAGGAGCTGAGGGCCGGGTCGTGCTCGGCGCTGGCTTCTGCCGCCCGGTCTTCGTCGGCCAGTACCCGGCGCAGCACCTTGCCCACCGCCGACTTGGGCAGCTCTTCTCTCACCTCGTACAGTTTGGGCACCTTGTAGGGACTGAGGCGTTCTCTGCACCACGCGGCCAGTTCGGCCTCGGTGGCGTTCATGCCGGGCCGGAAGGCCACGAAGGCCTTGACCGTCTCGCCCCGGTGTAGGTGCGGCACGCCAATGGCGGCGGCCTCCAGCACGGCCGGATGCTGGTACAGCACCTCCTCGACCTCGCGCGGATAGATGTTGAAGCCTCCGGCGATGATCACGTCCTTCTGCCGGTCCACGATCCTGAACGAGCCTTCCGGGGTCATGGTCGCCACGTCTCCAGTCTTCAGCCAGGTACGCCCGGCCCGCTTTGGCAGGGTGGCGGTCGATTCCTCAGGGCGCTCCCAGTATCCGGCCATCACGTTCGGGCCGGACACGTACAGTTCTCCGGCCTCGCCGTGTGGCAGGGGCGAGCCGTCGGGGGCCGCCACGTAGGCGTACATTCCCGGCACCGGCAGGCCGATGCCGCCCTCCAGCGGCGCAGTGCCGCCGACCGGGTTGCAGTGCGTCACCGGGCTGGCCTCGGTCAGGCCGTAGCCCTCGACGAGGTTGGCCCCGTGTGTGATCTCGCGGAAGCGCCGGGCGGTCTCGTGCGGCAGCGGCGCACTGCCTGAAATGCAGGCCCGGACGCTGCTCAGGTCGTAGTTGGGGGTGCCCGGGTAGGCGTTGATCGCGCCGTACATGGTCGGCACGCCGGGAAAGAGCGTCGGCTTCAGGCGCTGCACCAGCGAGAGCAGGGTGCCGATGTCGCGGGGATTGGGCACCAGCACCACCGTCGCGCCGATCAGTACGCCCATGTTCATGGCGGTGGTCATGCCGTACACGTGAAAGAACGGAATCGCGGCCAGCAGCACTTCCTGGCCCGCCTGCACCTCCGGCATCCAGGCGCGGGCCTGCACGGTGTTGGCGATCAGGTTGCCGTGGGTGAGCATGGCCCCCTTGGGCGTGCCGGTGGTGCCCCCGGTGTACTGCAGCAGCGCCAGGGTCTCCGGGTAGAGCGCCACGGTGTGCGGCCGGGTGTGCGGCGCCTGCGCCCGGATCAGCGCCTGCATCTGGTAGACCCTGGCCTCGCCGGCACGACCGCCCGGCTTCACCACTTGCGGCCGCGCCTGCCGGTGCAGCGCCTGCTGGGCCTTCTCGCGCACCGGGTACAGCAGGTTCTTGGGAAAGGGCAGAGCGTCCTGAACACTGGTCACGATCACGCGCTTCACGCCCGGCAGGCGGTTCGCCTCGAACCTCGGGTAGAAGGCGTCGAGAATGATCAGCGTCTCGCTGCCGCTGTCGAGAAGCTGGTGGGTGAGTTCGGGGGCCACGTACAGCGGGCTGGTGTTGACCACCACGGCGCCGGCCAGACTCGCGCCGAAGAAGGCCACCACGAACTGCGGGCAGTTGGGCAGCATGACGCTCACCCGGTCGCCCGGCTTCACCCCGAGGGCCTGAAGGGCCGCTGCGAAGCGCTGCACGTCCTTCCAGAGCTGCGCGTAGCTGCACACCTTGCCCATGAAGTGCAGGGCGGCCCGTTCCGGAAACCGCGTGGCGGTGCGCTCCAGCATGGCGGGCAGGTTTGCCAGGTCGAATGTCGGGTCGGCGGGCACGCCCGGCTCGTAATGGCTCAGCCAGGGGCGCCTCGTCTCGGTGGGGCCGCCATCCTGCGTATCTGCATTGTTCTGCGCTGCCGCGTGCCTGTCCATGCTGCTCTCCCACGGTCGCCGGCCTTCCCGAAGTTTCTGGCGACCGCTCGAATCTGAATTGTTGTACCCGGTCCTAAGTTTGACTGAGTATAACAAACGTTCGGCAGGCTGTGATGAAGGGCTGATCGGGCAGCGCTGGGCCGGTCTTCACGGCCGCATCGGGTCAGGGTTGTACCGGCGCACCCTGGTAGGTCAGCGGTACGGTCGGCCAGGTGTCAGTGGGCAGGCCGCTCACGCCTCGCGCGCTTCCGGCCCGCAGGGCGGCGATCAGGCGCAGCAGGGCCTGTGCCCGTTCCAGGCTGCGGCCCCGGTACGCCTGTTCGGGCAACAGCGAGGCCCACACCAGCCCCCGAAGCGGGTACGCGCCCGGCACGCTGCTGGCCCGCAGCACCCCGAACGGTGATGTGGGCAGGGCGGGCAGAGCTCCGGGGTACGAGAGCGTGTTCAGCCCCAGTTCGCTGCGCGGGGCCACGAAGTCGCCACCCGCCGTTCTGAGCGCCGCGACCTGCACCCCGGCGGGTGTGGACTGCACCGCGAACAGTGCCAGCGTGCCGGGCACATTCAGGTCGGTGCGCTGAGCGCCCAGGGTCGCCCGCCCGAAGGCCGCGCCGCCATTCCAGTTGGATTTGAGCTGGTCGGTCTTCCAGATTCCGGCCTTGACGCAGGCTCCGGCCACCGCCAGCGAGACGCCGTTGCGGGCGGTGCGGGCGCTGAGCAGCACCGGCAGGGCGGGCAGCGCCGCACCGGGGTTGAGGGCGGCCACGGCGGGCAGGTTCCAGCGGCTGAGCTTGCCCGACAGCAGGGCGCAGAGCGTCG
>Ga0160429_1001141_pt1 | contig 15649 bp, 11 predicted proteins | sample SolpanmetagenomR_FD_108199 | JGI IMG/M metagenome (GOLD analysis project Ga0160429, IMG submission 108199) | Solar panel surface microbial communities from Lawrence Berkeley National Laboratory, California, USA - R | ecosystem: Engineered > Built environment > Solar panel > Unclassified ...
CTGCAGTACCAAAACCCTCGTACGAACCTGAAGGGAGCGCGTCATCAACCAAAGACCGCTCGGGAAATGATGCATGTGTAGTCGCCCGTGCGGTCAACAGAGGCTCGTCTTCTTCATCCGGTGGGATGATATAGTCGATATCGATGAAGTTGGTGTCAGAAGCCTTTCGCGTCCGATCGAATGGCTGGCGATTAGTCGACTGTGGAGGCGTGTAGGGAACGAATGTGCTGAAAGCGGGAGCTGAACGAGTGCTGAACGCAGCTGCCATTATGGACGCGACTCAGTAATCAGTGCATCGATGCCAGGCTACGCTCTATATTGGACTCGCAGTCATACCTATTTATACAAGATGGAATACATAGAGCTCTGCAGAGAGGCAATGCCAATGCAAGCAGCCCCAGTCGAGCGGTGATGAAAGCATGGCGCATAAATGCTCCAGTCAATACATCCTCGAAACGTTGCCTAGCCCCTGTCATACAGGAGACGAATCGCGGCCGTCTCCGTTGATTCTTCGTCTCCAAAGCCGGAAGGGCGATCAGCGACGCGAAGAGTGGTGCGGCCTTCGGATGTCCGATGTATTGGACAGCGGCGCCGCCGTCGCACATTTCCGCTATTGCTCCCGGAGATCCCGTAGTCAAGCATGACCTGGGCTGTGATCGTCTGGAACTCGTACCGCCGAGGCCAACAAATTCGCACTTCAGACCATTATGATAGCACCACAGCCGCCGATGACGACTCGGCGCCTCTGTAGACTGTGACCAGGAAGAATCGTACGATCATGTGGAACGCCTTGCAGGATCCCGGCGAGCCGTGAACGCCTCCTGCAAGCTGGACCCCGAGGTTAAGTGCGCCTGAGACGGATGTGCGGCCAATTCGCAGCTCGAGCTCCTAGCGGATTCATACGTCATGCTCGACGAGTCTGATGTAGAAGGGTAGGCTGACTCGACTCAACCTGCGCACGTTTTTTTCCCCAACCAACGACATTGCTGCGCCAGGCCGTCCGGTGAGTCGCAGTCAGGGAGATGGCCGTCGGTAGTCCAAGCGAGACGGGCTCCGCGCCAGAGAGTGAGAGATTATGCGCTTCATGTGAGGCACAGTGTTCGAGAGCGAGGAATGGCCGTCGTTTGGGGAGGGGTGGGGGTTCTCCATTTGCAGAAAGGCGGTAGCAGCAGCCCGCTTCTCCCAGATCGACCGAACCTGCTCCTCTCCATGGATGGTCAGACCGATGGAAGAGACTTGTGCGTGAACCGATGAGACATGCGGCCGAGGGCAGGACACGTCAGCAGCAGCGGCTGCCTAGAAGCGGTGGACCGTCGGTCGAGCCGACCGAGGGGGTCGAGCGTCGCAAAGGACGAGGATGCGGGAAGAGGGGGTAGGAGGATGGGTATTGAGGAGGAAAAGAAGAGCGATGGTGAGCGAGGCGGACCTTATACGTTCTGGTGGGTTGATGGGGCGACCGGGGTCTGAGTCAGCCGATGCGCCATGCCCGAACGGGGAACCTACATTTCCTGAAGGGGTTTTGCCGCCTCTCACTTTATAATTATATTAACTCTAACTATAGAATACATAGCCTTATATCTATAGCTATAACCTATTATATAAAAGCTTTATAATTATATGAAGAGAGATCTAGAATAAATACTCTACTTGTTTAGGAAAAATTATATAGTATCTATAATATCATTCTATACAGATATAGCTACTTAGTAGTTACTTATAATTAGTATTTTACTTAAATAGTTACTAGCAAGGTTCAAGTATAGGGAGATCTATATTATGTATGCTATTAGATAGATTCTAGAAGAGTAGAAAGTATTATAAAGTTTTCTTTAATTAATAGTCTACTTACCCTATAGAGTAATAGTCTCTAGAAATATGAAACATAGTTAAGATAGTCTATGGAACTATTCTAGATTAGTCTTTCCTAATTTAAACAAGGCTTTATAAGACTATACTAGGCTTAGAGTAATTATAGATCCTTTATAAATAGTCTATAATAGAGGTATAACAGGTAAGATTACCTAAGTACTTCCTAGAGTAAGAGTATGTAGTAATAGTATCTACTCTAATAAGAACATTACTTCCACGCAAACAACATAGTATGCCATACTATTAATTGGAGGAAAGAGGACAGTCTCATAGTAGGTAGACTTCTACAGAATGCTTACAAATCATGTTACCCACGTGATGGTGTTTTCCTCAGCCACCTCACCTCATTGACAACATCGCGTGCACATACTCATCAGTCTGCTTTCATTTGATAGTAGTCAGCATTTGTCTCAAGACAGGATGCCTAGTACTCGTGCACCGCAGAACCGCGGCTTGTTCTTCTTCATGCAGGTATCTGGACATTGGCAGCTTCGAGATACGCCTCACGATGGCTCGAGGTAGAGGTAGCGGACGCAAGACTGGCACGCCTAGAGTTCCAGTGGGTGGAAGTAAAAGGCGCGTTCCAGATACGCCGGATAGTGGTGTGCTTGATATCTACCGTGATCTGCTGTCGGAAGCAGCGTCGCCGACTTCAGCCCCGTCTGCAGACGAAGATCGACCATTAAAACGACGACGAAAACATGAGGACGCCACCACTGAGGAGAACAGTCCGCTTCACCATCGCGATAGCTCTCTTATATCATCTTCGAAAAGACCGACCATCCAAACCGTAATCGATGAGTCCGAAGGCTCCGATGAAACCGAGCTTGAGTGGGAGGAAGTTGATGTGGTTAGACAAGAAGATGTCAAAACGCCTCACGCAGGGCCACAGGGCATCAACGTCGTGCTTGAAGGTAGCCCCAGATCAACTACGAAGCGCCGCATGAACACGCGAAAGGGTACGACCGCCGCAGAGAGGAAAGTTCGTCTAGACATTCACAAGGTCTATTTGCTTTGCCTCCTCGTGCACGTGCATATCAGGAACGCTTGGTGCAATGACACAAAGGCGCAAGTGAGACTGAAGAAATTACTGCCCTCACGCTTCATGCCCTATTTGCAGCCGAAAGCGGAATTCTCACAATTCGAACGAGCCAGGTCATTCATGGAGGGTCTCACTCAATTGTGTGACTTTTGGAATACCAGATTCCATATCAATGCAATGGGTGCTCGCAAGCCCAAGTGGATTGCAACAGGGGAAGACATTGCAGCTTTTAAATTGGGCGAAGATGCTGAACCCCTCATGGACCGCACCGACTTCAGAAAGGCAGCAATGACGCTCGAAGGTTCTCCGGATGTGGGAGCTCAGTTGCTCTGTGCACTGCTGCGATCCGTAGGGGTAAAAGCACGGCTTGTGTGTTCGTTACAGCCACTCCCGTATGCGGCGACTGTCAACACTTCAACGCCACAAAAAAGCGCGAGCGGCAGAAAGACGATCAGAGCAGATGCATCCGAGGAAGAGCACGAACATCCATCACTAAGCACGGCAAAGTATGGCCCTGCGAAGGCGGGCTCAGCCACGGGTTTCGGTTCCTTGGCAGCTGAGCCACCGAAGAGAATTGCAAGGCTTGGCCAGTCACGCAAAGGCTCATCCGCTCCTGTTGATCTTGGCCGTCCGCCACCTGTTCGCAAGATCAAGAAGACACCGAGGCCACGCTATCCCGTATACTGGGTGGAAGCTTTCAACGAAGCACATCAAAAGTGGGTGCCAGTAGACGCCGTGGCAACTACAACTGTCAACAAGCCAGCGAAGTTAGAGCCGCCAATGAGCGACTCCGTCAATGCCATGAGCTATGTTATTGCGTTTGAGGAAGACGGAGTGGCAAAGGACGTTACTCGTAGGTATACCAAAGCTTACAACGCAAAGACAAGGAAATTGCGCGTCGAAACAACAGAGGGCGGGCAAAGATGGTTGAAGAAGGCTATGAAGGTCTTTCGCAGAGGGGTGACCTTAGACAGAGACCAGGTCGAAGACGCAGAGCTTGCCCAGAAAGAGTCGCAAGAGGAGATGCCGCGTAATGTGCAAGATTTCAAAGACCATCCGCATTATGCGCTTGAGCGCCATCTTAGGTACAACGAAGTCATACACCCGAAGCGAGAAGTTGGCAAAGTGAATGCCGGCACATCAGCATCAACACGATTAGAGTCGATCTTCAGGAGGCGGGACGTGCACATAGTCAGAAGCGCCGATAAATGGTACCGCTTTGGGCGCGAGGTCAAAGCTGGGGAGCAACCAATGAAACACGCAAAACCTCGAAGACACGGAGAACGTGACTCCCTGGCAGAAACCACTGATATTGATGCTGAAGACGTGAGGACAGCGTTGTATGCTGGCTTTCAGACCGAACTCTATGTGCCACCTCCGGTGGTCGGAGGACGCATTCCCAAGAACACATATGGTAACCTTGATGTGTACACACCTTCAATGATACCCGAAGGCGCTATTCACCTTACGTTGCCTGGTGCAGCAAAGGCGGCTAGACTACTTGGTGTAGACTACGCGGATGCAGTTATTGGCTTCAAGTTCCAAGGACGCCACGGCACTGCCGTCACCCAAGGCATTGTCGTCGCTTACGAGTACAAAGAGGCCATCGAGTCCGTCGACGACGGGATCAAGTCTATGCAGGAAGAAGACGTTGAAGCCAAGCGCTCTTTAGAAGCACTGCGTCTTTGGCGGCGCTTTTTGATTGGACTAAAGATAGTGGCGCGCGTCAAGGGCTATGATGATGATGAGCCAATACAAGATGTGCAAGAGGACCTGGACGAAGAAGAAAAGCAAGTCACGGTCGAGGCTGCAGCGGGAGGTTTCCTCCCCAGTGACGCTGACATTGTTGTGCCAACCGCGAGAGGTTCGAATGCGTCTGATGCGGGCATACTGCTGCGCGATAGCGGCTTCCTGAATGGCTTCCAGAGCCGCGATCATGTTGCGTCCAGGGACGAGACTACACTAGGAAGATCACGCGATATCGAAGGCAATGAGACGGATGAAGGCGAAGAAGAAGAAGATCCCAACCAGTTTGGAGGCGGCTTCCTGCCCGAGTCGGCCGTTGCAGCTCAGAACTCGACCAAACCCACGCTGTACCTGGAACAGTCCCCACGCGATGACGCTGTAAGAGGAGGATTTGTCCGGGAAACGGCGTATGACAATCAGATGCCAGACGCGTCAGAATCAAGTCCGTCCCACCTTGAAGACATTTTATCATCGAATGAACCAAAAGCTGTCGCGAAGGCTACAAGCTCTCAGCTCACCACGCATAGAGCACAATCCTTAACCCAAACGAAGCAAGGGCAGCATGGGATGAGCGACGGTGATGTCGTCTCTCTATCGGCACGTGATAGTGAAGAAGAGCGTGGCTCTCTAGCTTCACATGATCCAGAAGACGATGATGCGGAGCCGGAGTGGTTGGCCAGCTAACACACTGGGACTCCTTGTTTAACCCGCTATCCAAACCTCTCAAACCCGCATTCCTGCATGCGCATTTGATAGACGGTACCGTGGTTCACGACTATTCGACTCTCACATGAAATACTCGAATATAGTGTGCGACCACTACTTTCATTGGGATAATTCTGAGGGACAGTGACAATGGCGCCGATTACACAGTCCACTTAATATCGACGATGAACAAGCATTCATTTGTGCGTACATCAAGCACGAGCACTGTGTTAGGCTCAATAAGAAGTATACGAAGAGTTTCCTCTTCTCAAGAGCAATACAGCTGGACATCATACCCTCGGAGATCACTGGAGTACTATGAGCAGAACAGTAGAAGCAAAAATGCTCGACCGACATCCTGGACATGTCAAGCTCCAAACCTGCCTAGATCGCATAGCACTCAACTTTCTTTGCGACGGAGATAGCATGAACGTCCGATTCTTTGAGGCGCTGATCGCCCGCATTGCTAACGTGAAGGAGTCCCCCCTCTACCACTATCGAACTCTTCTCCACATGCAAGATCTGGATACGCTTACGCGCAAGCAATTAGCAGAACAGGAGTTTGTGAGGCGGCTATGGCCTTCAGATGAAGATTATAAGGGGACTTGTTCGCACTGATGCCTCTGCGCCCGCATAAAGGCAAGAAGACCCTGCACCACGTTCGCCAAACATACTTCAAGAACTTACGTGTTTTGGAAAGTACGTCCAGCTATCTCTCGGCGAAGAACGTTCCAGGACGAGTAGACATAATGTGTGACATTCCTCACAGCGTTGCGCCATTATTCGCGGATGCCGATTTGGATGATGATAAAATTGCGAAGAAGCCGTTCTTGGACCAGACTAGGAACCTGGGACTACCAACCCGCAGCTATGCCGCAGCGCTTCCGGTGAGGATGGAATTGGGGAAAATTGACAATGGCGCAGAGATTGGCAAATCCGCGCAATGCAGCAGCTTTCTAGAATGTCGTTTGTTCGTAATCGAGTAAGCTCGCAATTCCGTGCATCAGTCATGAACTCTGTACACGGACAAGTGGACTAGAATCAATAGAGGGTCACAACGCTTCATCGTCACGTGGCTTGCTGGATAGCATGCAGCAGGTGGCGCACCCATTTGCGACGTTATGTTGTTCCCAGAACAGCTCGCTCTAGTGATGTTTCGCCTGTATCATACGTGTCCTGGTGTACTGCGAGCCTAGGTAGGTAGGTATGTCAACGCCTGAGATCGCTAGGGCTGGATTATACATGATATGAAAGCCCCTCGGCATCGGCCCGCTGCCGGTTGCCTGATCAACGTTGAAACTGCCAACGCAAATGCTCAAGTTCCAACCAATTCGCGATGACCACGTTGGAGCTTTCCACGCTTCAGCGCACGCATTCCACATACCCCAATGTGAGAGGCTTCAATGCCGCGCGACTCCTCTGGCGATTCACCGCGCCGGCACCGCGACCATAACTACACATCGGACCGAGATCGCGACCGAGATCGAGACCGCCGCAAACGGCGAGATAGCGATAGAGAGCAAGACACTGATCGCGAAGAGCGCAGGAAGCGTAGAGGCCACAAAGCTACAGACTCACAGGGCGAGCTCCTCCCACGTAAGGAGAGACACAGAAGAAGGAGGGAAGATGGCTCCATTAGCCCGCGTAAACATCGCAGCTCGAGGCTGGTGGAGAGCTCAGAGGGGAGTAGCAGTAACCCGCTGAGTGCAGGTGCGCTGGCAAGTCTGGACAAAGTCAACGAGAAGCAGGGATGGGGGGAATTTGATGGGGAGTATCTGCGAAGGGTGCAGAACGAGGAACGAGAATTAGAACGGCGGAGGGTACGGGATGCAGAAGAGGAAGACCGCAATATCAGGGAGTTAGAGGTTGAGAAAGAAAGGCGCAGAAGAGTAGCGGACAAAGAGAGGCGGAGACAAGAGAAGAGAGAGCGGAAGGAGAGAGAGGCGCTAGAGGAGAGAAGGTTAAGAAATGAAGCGGAGTCGAGGAGACGGCACGATGAGGAAAGTAGGATGCGTGGAGGGGAGGAAGGGCGGAGAAGGGAAGATGATAGGAGGAGAACAGAAGAGGACGACTATACAGAGACTAGCGTTGGAGAAGACGTGCGACGCCCTGACTTCGATGAAAGTCTAGGAGATACGGAGAGCGAGATACAGAGGGAGAAGGAAAGAGCTTATCGGACAGAGAGGGAAAGAAAAAGGAGGTATATCGACTCTCAAGACGAGCGCCAGTACAGAGCAAGGAAAGAGCAAGACGGGCATAGGAACAACCGGAAGAGGAAGGAGCAGCGTATCATCAGCGGCACACATCTTGAAAAGGGTCACGGACATTCTGTACACGAGAAGAATGTAGATCATAGAGATGGTGGTGGTAGTGATGGAGGGCCATCTGTCTTCGCCAGGTTCAAGGACCTTTGGCAGAGACGGAAGAAGCCAATACGTGGGTAAAATGCCCCAATTCCCTCACTGTTGACTAATGCATGGTTGCAGTGATCGCACTGGCTATCATCATTGCCATTCTCGCGATAGCAATTCCTGTCGCTGTTTTTGTGAACAATAAGGATTCGACAGTGGAAAGCCAGGCTTCAGCAAACACACCCAAACCTCCAAACAGTAATTTGAACGGCCTGTCCCATGACAGTATACCACAAGCGGACCAAGGAACATACTATGATCCCTGGTCGTGGTATGACACTACTGACTTCAATGTTACGTATACCAAGGAGACAATCGGCGGCCTTCCAATGATGGGTCTCAACTCCTCTTGGCAAGATGATTGTCAAGCGAATACGAATGTCCCGAACCTACTTGACCAGTTCGCATACGGCAGCATGCCCATCAGAGGCGTCAATGTAGGCGGCTGGCTCAACATCGAGCCCTTCATAACACCATCGTTCTTCTCCCACTTCAGCACCCGAGATGGTGTCATTGACGAGTACACTCTCACCTCTAAACTTGGTTCCACAAGAGCCGCGCAGACTCTTGAGCAGCACTACTCTTCTTTCATCAATGGCCAAACGTTCTCCGACATCCGCGCAGCAGGCTTCGATCATGTCCGTATTCCCTTTGGCTACTGGGCAGTCACCACCTACGATGGCGATCCTTACGTCCCCATGATCTCGTGGCGTTACCTTCTCCGAGGAGTTGAGTATGCGCGACAAAACTGTCTTCGCGTTAAGCTGGATCTCCACGGCGCGCCAGGAAGCCAAAACGGCTGGAATCATAGCGGACGGCAGGGTATCGCGAGATGGCTGAACGGCACTGACGGCGACCTCAACGCCCAGCGAACAATCGATATACATAACCAAATGTCGACCTTCTTCGCGCAGCCACGATACCGGAACGTCGTGACGATGTACGGTCTCGTCAACGAGCCGCGCATGGTAGATCTCGACACGGAGCGCGTCCTAGATTGGACCACTGCCGCCATATCCACGATCCGCAAGAACAACATCACCGCCGTCATCGTCTTCGGCGACGGTTTCATGGGCCTCGACAACTGGCAAGGTAAGCTACAGAACGAGAAGAACCTCCTGCTTGACGTGCACCAGTACGTCATCTTCAACACCGAGCAGCTCAAGCTGCCCCACAGCGACAAGCTCACCTTCGCTTGCAAGGGTTGGACGGCGCAGATGCTACGCTCCCAGAACAGGGCCACGGGCTTTGGACCCACGATGTGCGGCGAATGGAGCCAGGCGGACACGGATTGTGCCAACTACCTCAACAATGTGGGCGTCGGGTCTCGTTGGGAGGGCACGCTCAACACGGGCAATGCGTCGACATCGATTCTCAGCCCCGTGTGTCCGACCAACAACAACCCGCAGTGCGAGTGCAGGGACGCGAATGCGGATCCAAGCGCTTACTCGGACGCGTACAAGCAGTGGCTGCTCATGTTTGCGCAGGCGCAGATGGAAAGCTTTGAGCAAGGGTGGGGTTGGTTTTACTGGACGTGGCAGACGGAGACGGCGGCGCAGTGGAGCTGGAAGAGTGGGATGGAGGCTGGAATTCTGCCCAGGCTGGCGTATGAGAGGAGTTTTAGCTGTGATGATGAGGTGCCGGATTTCGCGGGGATGGGGTTGCCGGAGAACTATTGAGGGAAAATGGTATTAGCGTGTTCTGCATTTACATGGATGGTATGATGTTTGAAGGTACAGCGGTGTGTGCATTGAGATTCGAATTGCTAGGACTGTTGCATGGGTGTCATGTGGTCGATACATAGCGTGTGGACAACGAGTGTCGTTACATTTCAACGGGTATGGAGCGAAGGGTCAGCGTATGGCAACGCTCTGTCCATTGTACACATCTTGCTTCCGATCATGAGCTAGCAATGGAAATCGAATGAATCGAGGATAGGAATGGCTTTGACTTGATAGAGTAACCACGACGATGGAATGGCGAGCTTACTATGCCTTTCTGCGTTTTTCGATTGGCCAGCTTGAAGTATTTGGTGGCCGTTGACAAAGCATGCCGGAAGCCTAGGACGCACTGTTGCAGTACGTTCCCTTGGAAGACCAAGACACAAATCAAGCAATCCTATAGTCTTGTCGAAGGGTCAGGGGTCTCACGTTTGAAAAAGCAACGTGGTGACTCCTAACACGAATAAGGTCCAGGCCGCATTCTCAAAGAGACGACAGTAACAAAGAGATCATAGCACCGCCTATTTTCCGATGAATCGATTGACAGTCTATCTCAGGACCCTACGTAGTAAGTACGCTTTACGACGGCATGGCCGTCTTTTCGACTCATCGAACAAATCGAAAACCCGATGGCAACCGTAGAAGTCCAAGGGCGTAGGTATCAACCATATCATGATGATGGGAAGCACGTGCTGACGGGAGTGACAGGCGCTAAGGGCGCCCCGTCGTGCCCGTATCACATCCCCGCGTCCGCACGGCGCAATAATGAGAGACAGGACGGGGCGCACGGACGTTTGAGCGGTACCTTATTTATAGCAACGACTAGCGTATCAGATATCCGTGTGATGGGAAGCTCCCTTGGAGAGGATTACTACCTACTTTACGACAGCAACTAAAAGCAGCCCTATATCCTCCCACGCGCAAAGTGCTTTTCTCTCGTGCTCTTCTGCCTTTCACCTTCTGCCCACATTCCGCCACCCACACGTTCAGTCAAGATGCCAGGAGTTCGTGAGTGCACCGTTTCCTGTTATTACGCTTCTGGTGGAAGGTACACACTCAACATAGGTCTTTGCACCAGGGGGCTGCATGCGAGTGGCCTGGAGATACCTGTACTTGCTTTGCATGATACTGAGTTATGCTTATCATCCAGAGTAATTCTTAAGCAGTCAAGAGATTCCAAAGCACCTTCATCAGTGGGACGAAGTCCTGTTGAGGCATAAACAACATGCTCTCCTAACGTTCTCAGCGTGCTCCAAAGGCGCACAGATGTTGTCCACGGCATCGGGGATTGAAGGAATATTCGTCCATAACTGCGTTTTTTCGGAAGTCTCTACTCAAGCATTACTGACTCAATCAACTCCAGCCCCCGACGCCGTAGACCAGATGAAGAAGGCCTTCAAGAGCCTGTTCAAGAAGGAGAAGAAGAAGAGCGAGGAGCCTCAGCCTTCACCAACTACAACATCCACCACACCAGCCGCGGAATCATCCACCGCTCCTCGGGTCGATACAAGGCCTACAGAGACGAAGCCTGCTGCTCCTGAACCGGCAGCAGTGGCGCTAGAGGCAGGTACAACCCCTGGCCAGGTGGCAGAAACAGAGGTGCCAGAAGACATTGAGCCTGCGGATTCTACGCCAGCGGATCCGATACCAAAGACCCAGGAGGAGAAGGCGACTGAGGCAGTAGCGGGAGCTCCAGGTCCAGGTAAGATACCCTTGTTGACAAGATTGAGATGCAGCTCGCCCCAAGGGACTGACACTGGTTCGCGTACAGTGGTAGCTACTAGCATGCCTGAAACCGAAAAGGCCACGCCGGCTCCCACATCTGCTGCGGCACCATCGGAGCCGACTGCTACGACAACGACTGACGGTGCTGCTGATACGAAGCCAGCGAGCACTGAGGCTACTGCGACAAGTGCTATGCCTGCTGATAAGAAGCCGACTTCGACGAAGGCGGACGAGCATGGGATGTCGGCAACGTCTGGACCTTTGGATGACAACCCGGCGCACCTAGCCTAGGAGATGGAAGGAAGAGGAACGGAAAGCTGTAGACGGAAGTCGACTTCATCGGACTATGGGACGGAAGCATAGACTGTAATGGGGCGATCGGCCTTCGGAGCTGCAGCAGAGATTGAATTTTTCTTTTGCTTGCGAGCGTGTCTTGCTTGCATGCGGTCTGACGTTCGGTCTGTTGCAACACAGAGCCTACATGGAGTCCATCTTGTATTTTGCGATTGAGCGAACCCTCCTATACCCCGACACTTGCGTGTAGCTTATCCCAGATGGGAAGAATGTAGCGGCAGCTTGCTGTATTTTGTGCATTCGCCAGTGTTTCTGGTAAAGGCGTCACGTGCAAGGTCTCCGGGACTCGACGAATGAATGCCGTGTTCTGTTTGCAATCTTGTCGTGATGGTCTTACTGACCACGTGTTTGGGGTGCAGACGAGGTTTCAGAAAGCCAAGACGCTGATCTGAGAGATACCTTTTATTATTGATCATCTGTGTTTGATCAGGGTATGGTCCCTGTAACTACTACAGTACCTCAAGTACAACGGAGGTGGAGCCGTGTGAGCAGGATTGGATGGAACAAGGATTGTGCTTGCCGACTCTATCTGGATGAAGACATGATTCTTTCGCCCTGTTCGCCTTCAGTCTTGAACCACTTGCCAACGATACACGACTCTTGCTGTTCTTCAAAGTTCATCAAACTCACCGCCAGCAAGGTGGAGCCTCTTGGACAGCTCGCAAGCTGGTGAGAGAGTCTGAGAGGACGAGGATCGAGGGCAGCGATCCGTCCGAATGTCCGTGGGGTGAGCCGCATTCCGCCGCTTGGCAGTCGATGGAAAAAGCCACAAAGCATCGGCGAACGGACGATGACGACAATCAAACCCAATCGACGAGTCACTCACCTTGCACCACAACCAATGGCGAGCTTGTTCCTTGCAGCTCCAAATGGTGTGTACAATGGTAATGTATCAATACCTTAATCTCACAGAGTGCAGAATCACTGGCGCCATCGCTGCCCGTTGCGCGAGAGTGGTGCGTACCCTCGATGTCATCGAAGCGATTGATGATCATGAGGAGTGATGCACGCTGCCGATTCAACGACATGCTCGCCGACAGAAACGTTGGATCATGACATGAGCTGGCTGAACTGTCGCCTTTTCCAATTGTATGCGCCCCAATTGGCGTACGGTACAGTAGTGGAAAATCTTTCGATCGCTGGATTTTAGCTGGAGACGCTTCCGCTGCACGGCGCTCTGCGCCATCGACGAGAAAGGGCGCTGGAGTTGCCGTAGCGTTCACCCGCTCATACGCTTAATCCTCCTCCAGAGTCCAGCTTCCCCTTGCGAGAGAGAGTCAGAGGTTTTGCTGCGGTCTGCACTTCTTTGGGCCCTTTTGCAGTGCGACTGGCTGATCCCGGATCGACATGCCCCCATGAACTCCGCTGTACTACTCTGCACTGTACAGTAGCACAGTACTGGTTGACACTTGTTGGTGCTTGACGGTAAACTAGTCGATACCAGACTGAGTTCGGCCGACCCGGCTGTCGTCAAATTCCTTTAGACTTCCACACTTGCCTTGCTCGACTTGTCGAAGAGCTGTCATCGTTCTTTTGCCGTCGTTCCTGAGCTGCACTCTTCCTCTCTTTCCCTCGTGAGCGTCCTTCTTTTCACTGCGCTGGTTGCATTCAACATACACACATACACGCCCATACACCCTTCCCAACCCACACACACAAACACGATCGCATCTTCCATCCTTTCAACCCCAACCGGACCAACGCTGCGGTTTCAGTCGCGGTAACACGATGGCTTGGAGACGATGGTACGGCCTCAGCGGTACGCCGTTGAGTGTCGCCATCTGTGCGCTCGCGGGCATGGATTTCTTGTAAGTTTGACAGCTGAAACATCACCATCGTACCGAAGCATTAACGCCCTGTGCCAGACTCTTCGGATACTCACAAGCTGTCACCGGAGGATTACTCACTCTTCCTCAACTCACAACCTACTTTTCTGAACTGGGCGGTTTGAGTGCGACAACCTCAGATGTCACGAATCATGTGGCCAACATTCAAGGTACATACCTGTCGTGTCAATCATCGTTGAGGATCACTCCCTAACACTAATTGACGATTGCAGGTATCGTCATTGCCTGCTTCTCTGCTGGGTGCTTCATCGGTGCTCTACTATGTATCTTCATTGCCGACGTCCTCGGCCGCCGTAAGACCATCTTTCTGGGCACCATCTTCATGATCATCGGCGCCATCATCCAAGCAAGCTCCTTCACCCTCGCTCAGTTCATTGCCGGCCGCACAATCCTCGGCTTTGGCAACGGCATCAATTCTGCGACGGTGCCAACATGGCAATCCGAAACTGCCAAATCGCACCGCCGCGGCTTCCTTATCCTTATGGAAAGCGCCTTCATCGCCGGTGGTGTGTGCATAGCCTACTGGGTAAGTTTGGGGTGCTACTACTCCGAGTCCTCCTTCTCCTGGCGGTTCCCCATCGCCCTCGAAGTAGTCTTCGCTCTCATCGTTGTCATCTTCGTGCTTCCGCTCCCAGAGTCCCCACGCTGGTTGATCCTGCAAGGCTATGAGCAAGAAGCCCTCATCGTTATCGGCGCCCTCTCCGACCTCCCGCCCGACGACCAATACGTCCGCGATGAATTCGACATCATCAAAGCTACCGTTCTCGAAATGACACGCGGTGGGCCAGCAGATCTTTTCACCAGGGGCAAGGAAAAGCATTTACAACGTACTGTGCTCGCATACGTGCTGCAGATGATGCACAAGTTGTGCGGTATACACTTTATCGTGTACTACTCGACATACATCTACCAGACCCAATTTTCCCGCTCTCCATTCACCGCACGCATCCTCGCCGCTACCACCACGACAGAATATTTCATCGCCGGCTGCGCCGCAGCCTTCATCGTCGATCGTATAGGCCGCCGCTCCCTCCTACTCACCGGCACGGCAGGCATGCTCCTCTGTCTCGTCATCATAGCCATCATGGCGCGCTTCGCCGACACGGCGGACGATATCCCTGCGATAGTCTTCATGTACATCTTCACCGCGTTCTTCGCCATTGGATGGCTAGGTATTGGCTGGCTGTACCCTGCTGAGCTCGTTCCGCTACGGATCCGAGGGCCCGCGAATGCATTGGCAGTGTCGGCTCATTGGGCGTTCAACTTCATGGTCGCGATGATCACACCCGTAGCGTTTGCACGAATCGGGTGGAAGACGTGGATCATTTTCATCGCTTTGTAAGTCGCTTGCCACGCTTTCCTCTTACCTCCTCTCCGCTTCTATCTTCCCCCTCCTTTTAGATGCACCCTCTTGCGACGCGAGTTCATGACGGGCACATGCTGATGACCACGGCAATCTAGCAACGCCGCCATCCTGCCCACAATCTACTTCCTTTACCCCGAAACATCCTACCGCTCACTCGAAGAAATCGACATCATCTTCCGCAATTCCTCCGGCTGGCTCGACGTCGTCAAGGTCTCCAAATCAGAGCCCAGACTTTACGACAACAACGGTGAGCCTACTCTTCACTACATGCGCACCAAGCGCGGCGTCGAGGGGACGGGCTATGGGGATAAGGTCGCGTATCAGCAGCTGGGCGCTGATCAGGACGTTGAGGGTCCGCCGAGCAGTAGTGAGGGTGACGGGGAGGCCAAGACGCTGACGGAGGCGCCGGGGCATGCTGGAGGTGCTGGTGGAGGAGCGTACGGGAGTATGGACAAGGATAGGAGCGGAAGTGCGGAGAGCGAAGGTCGGGGAAGAGTCAGTGGGGAGAAGCCTGTGGCTAGGGACGCTGGGTTGGTGTAATCTCCAGGGCGAGGAAGAAGAAGATGCATATAGTGATCTGGTCTTCATGATATGCAGTTTATGATGGCGTTGGGTAAACTTGTCTGGGACTTAGGGATCGGACATGGGCTCTTGTGGAGGTCTCCCTGCCTTCGATCGCTACCTTGTAATCTCTCATGGAATCTAGAAGCTTGCGCGTTTCGGAGCTGCCAGGATACCACTTTCGCGATACGTACACTTCTTCTCGGATAATGCTTCAAGCTCTATGTTTTCTTCCAACTTCCAAGATGATCGTCTCCTTGTCCGTGATCTTGTGAATTTGGCTCAGAGTTCAGGGACGGTGC
>Ga0160429_1001142_pt1 | contig 15631 bp, 18 predicted proteins | sample SolpanmetagenomR_FD_108199 | JGI IMG/M metagenome (GOLD analysis project Ga0160429, IMG submission 108199) | Solar panel surface microbial communities from Lawrence Berkeley National Laboratory, California, USA - R | ecosystem: Engineered > Built environment > Solar panel > Unclassified ...
GGACGATCAATACACTCAAGTGTCTCTCAAGGGAACAGGTACCCGTGTTGACATCTATATTGACGTCTTCCCGGGGTCGAAGTCCCAACTATTTCTGGCCAGCATCGACTTGAGGCAGTTAGGCACCTCAGCAATATTAAGAAGGAAGAAGGGTAAACTCAACGATGTGTTCGTACTTGGTCAAATGGATGACGGCTGGGCCAAAGTCAGTGTTTGAATGTTTGATCTCCAGATTGCTGGTTTTCCCGGAGCCATCGTTCTCATTGCCAACGTCGTACTACAAGTCCCTACCAGCGTTTCTGCAGCCAACTACTTGCTACAAACTTTTTCATTTACCAGCAGATTAAAGCGAACACCCATGACCGCAGTCGTCCAGCCGACGTCATCGATGTAGCTTAGCGAAGATGCAACTACAGTCTGACTCAAAGCAGGACCGAGCTTGCGCTTTTCCCCAAACCATCAGCACGACGATGGGTACATCTGCCTTGGTCACATTTCAGTAGATTCGTACAATACGATCGTTACACTAGCCGCCGTAGTAATGCTAGGTACACTAAATGCCGTTAATGTTATCGCCATTCTCATGGCCGCAACTGTTTGTGCTGAGGGCTTTCCAGAGAAGCGCACGTGGTATTAGTACGGATTGCTTATCGTGAATTCTATAGTGAACAGTAAGCACGTGCCAAACTCATTTACAAAAAGCGCCATTTGACATCTCCATCTCGTAGTCTAGATCCGGCTGGAATTCCCAATAAAGAGACTCTGGGTCGCTGGCCATCTCGAACGTGTATTTCGCTGCCTCCTCCTCAACATACACCTTCGGCAGGCCATTAGCCGCAGCGGTCTCCGTCAGAAGCTGAACCTCGCAACACCTCTCCATCAGAGTGTAGAGATACGCCGCCTCATCGACAGTGCCACCAACAGTGAGCAGTCCATGATTCCGCAGAATCATGCCCTTGCCCTTTGGCCCCAGTGCGGCAGCCAGCCGCTTTCCCTCCTCCTCGTTGAACACGATACCACCGAACTCATTATACAGAGCTTGCGCGTCTCCGTAAAAGTACGTCACATCCTGGTTCAGCATTTCCAATTTCTTGCAGAAGGCACTCCATGCCTTTCCGTACTTGCTATGCGTATGACAAGCCGCATGCACGTCCGGTCTCGCCTTGTGCACCGCGCTGTGAATCAGGAACCCTGCTGCGTTAGCCGGCCTCGCCGTGTTTCCTCCCTTCACATTGCCCTCGTAGTCGACGAGTATCATGTCCGAAGCCTTCAGCAGGCCGAAGTGCACAGCGAGCGGGTTCGTCCAGAAACGATCGTCGAATTCGGGGTCGCGTAGGCTGATGTGGCCTGAGAGGCCTTCGGTGAAGCCTTTGCGCGAGAAGACGCGGAAGGCGCCGGCCATGTGCGACAGCATGAAGTGGCGCTGCTTTTCCATGTCGGAGAAGTAAGGTATGCCGGGCAAGCAGACGCCCTGACATGCGGCTTGTAAAGGCGTCTGGTCTTTCTTGCTAGTCGTGTTCGCTTTCGTGACGGCGGAGGCCGTGTGGGGAAGCTCGTCGGGGGAGACTGCTGAGGGCGCCATCTTGACGGACTGGAGGTGCTGTAGTAGTGAGATTTGTTACGTTATTCTTGCGACAGGAGTAAGTCTTTAGTCAGTTGCAGGAGGAGATCCTTGGTCGAAATAAACAACGTGCAAAGAACGGCGTAGACCTGGCCTGTCCTGTTATCGGACCAAAGAGAAAGGTCGAGGCGACAAGACCGCACTGAGGTCCCGCATATGGCAGACAACACACCTTTCGTCAACTCACGCTCAACAAGCTGTCTGCGACAAAAGTGTTGCACGTCCGGAGTTCCGCGAAGCGAATCGCGATCAATTACCATCTTAACCTTGGGGATGAGGTGTTCGAGCGCCGTGAGATGAGCAATGACCGTCCACGATAACCGTGCACGTGCTGCGCGCTTACTAAGGCTACTTATAACTTGACGACGGCTGCTGTGAACGCTCGCCTTGACGCCTTTGTTGACCCGCGTGTACCATCTCATTCTTCTGAACGAAAAATGTGATTCTGGATATGCACTGCTTGGGGTACCAACCAAGTTATGCGTTTTCACTATATACCATCCATCACTAGATCACCATTTCAACAGCCCTACATCTTCTGAAAAACCTTGGTACCATCCCATCCCTCCCGAGCGCCCGGATGCGTCTGCACGCCCACCGCCAAGCCATGCTCAAACTCCTCCTCCGCACCTTCGACCTCCCTCAGCAAGACCGAAGCCTCCGTCTCCGCCTGCGCAATCTGATCAAACGACTCTTCCGAGCTCTTGCTTGTGAGTGAATGCTGCGGACTAGCCTGCCGCCGGTCCTTTCCAGACCCCGTCGTCACGCCGTCGGGGCTGGTAGCGCCCTTCTCATTATGAAACAGCTCTCTAGGTTTCGCTTCAGGCAAACTGTTAGCCGGCTGTTCACCGTACCAAACTTTTCCGCCCTTCTGCGAATTGTGCTTCGTCATCTGGTGCCTCTCCTCCAACGCCAACGCCTCCCCGCCGTCCCCTGTCTCGGGCATGAGCAGCCGCCTATGCCAATCGCCCATGAACATCCCGTCGGGATCCACGCTGTCCCTCACCCGTAGCCAGCGCGTCAAGTTTTCGCCGTACATGCCTTGCAGGTCCGCGTGCGTCACAGTCTGGAAGTTCTTAGCCCAGTGCGGACGTCCGCCGAGTTCCTTCATCAGATACTCAAACGCCTCGTAGTATCTCCTCGTGCACGGCGGGTCAAGGCCAAAGGGCCTGTAGAGCGTGGCGTTCAGATACAGCGTCGGCCCACCGTCCTCGGAGCTGTCGAGAAAAGGCCGCGCGTTCCCGCTGTCGCTGTCGGACTGTTTCTGCGGCGTGGTGTCCGACACGCGGACTTCGATCGGGCAGTGTACGTACACTCCCCTTGGGGAAAAGGGTAGGCCTGACGCGGCTTGGTCGCCGTGGATCCAGGCTGACATGCGCCGGATGGCTTCGGGTCCGTGGTGCAAGGGGAGGGCCCACTCGTTAACGAATTGGGAGTAGAGGCAGTTCATCAGGAGGCCTGTGCGTTGCTCTTCGATTGCCGAGGTGGCGGTGTCGAGCGCGAAGCCGTATTGCATGCCAAATACGAACCACTCGACGGCGGGAAGGAAGGGAGGGATGTAGTGGGAGAGCCAGAGAAGGAGGCGGTAGGTGTGGAAGCCGACGGCGTGGCCGTACCAGTTCGTCACGGGCGGACGCTGAGACTTCTCGGTCTTGTGCGCGCCCCAGACAATGGCGCGGTCGGTGTAGGGGAGCCACCAGACGCGGGTGAATTCATCTTGCGTCCAGAGGTCCTTTTCCCATTCGTCGAGTATGTAGGAGAGTGGTTTGAGGGTCTGCGTCCATTCGATGTTGGTAGCGGTGCCCATTTGAAACTCTACTTCTACTATGACGCCTAGTGCGCCTAGACTCACGAGCGCGGCGCGGAAGAGGTCGGGCGACTGCTCGGCCGAGCAGCGCACAACCCGGCCATTCGCAAGCACAATCCTTAGACTCCTGACACTTGCGCTTATGAGCCCGTGGGACAGCGAAGAACCGTGTGTTGCTGTCGCCATGGCGCCGACGATGCTCTGCTGGTCGATGCTGCCAAGATTCGGCATTGTCAAGCCATGCTCTTTCGCCGCCAGGTTCAAGTCATTCAGGCGTATGCCACCTTGCACCGTCATGACCCTGCTCTCCTTGTCCACTTTGAGAACCTGGTTGTACCCATCCAGGTTCATCATCCACGCGCTCGTCATGGTAAGGTCGGAGGGCGAATGCGCGCATCCGACCACCACGAGTCGGCGCCGGCATTTCCGCGCGAGATTCACAGCCTTTTGAATCTCTTCAAGCGTCTGTGGTCGAATGTAGAGCTCTGGGAACGAGTGGAAGGTCTGCGCCCACGTATGGTGGTGGTGCGTGGTTGTGGCGCGAAAAGGTACTTGATCGGCGTCCATCTTCTGGACCTGCTCGGAGACTTCGGGGCGGAGTCGCGTGTACATTTTGCTGGTTGCGTGTAGGATGCTGTCAGCCGCAGTCGGCCCAAGTAGGTATCAGTAAGTTCGTAGCAGATTGTGGACGAGTTAGCATGGTCGTGGGGGAGAGGGTGGTCATAAGGTCGAAGTCGTGTAGTGATGTGAATAGCCGATGGTCGTCGCGATCATCGAGAAAGCTTGTTGCCTATTCGGGTATGGTCTTGTGCTACACATATTGCGTAACTATTCTTGCTTCCCTTGCTCCTGTTCTTTCCAACTGTTTCATCCCGGCTCACGTGAAATCCGAAGACGAGTTAGTCACGCCAAGCTCATGACGGAGTGCAGCCAGCTTCTCCAATCGTTGTGACTTCCCCTTCATACTGCGATTCAAGCAGAGGCTTATCTCTGCGCCGATCTCGCCTGGACTTACAGTATGGGATCCCGACATCGTGACCATGACGAGCGAAACCCGTGGCATTACCCAAACCAATTTAGCCATCTCTCCATCCAGTCCCTGGGAGTGATGTTGAATACTACCAGGTAGGTACCGACTACTGCAGCTCTTGCCGGTCGGTCCGAGCATTTCTAAAATCGGCATGCCGAACCTGCAGTAGCGCTCATCCGGCATCAGCGCGAGTGTGACTGTATACTAACATTGACGGCTGGATTGGGCTCCAGATGCCGATAGCAAGACATGTATAAATCCACAGTACTCCTCCAAAAACCGTTACTACCAGTCATTGCAAATCCATCTCCCCTCTCCTCTGAAGCCGCTTGTCTGCATTGTCGATAGACGGTAGACACCTTCAATCCTCACTATCTCAATCTTACACATTACCAGCCAACATGCCTTCCGTCGAGCTGTCCCACGAAGGTGGCCACACCACCACCCACATCAACGGTCTCATGGCCAAACAAACGCAACACAAATCCGCCGTCCTCCACCGCTCCTTGAACTTCCACCCCCACCAAGTCATCTCCGCAAAGGGCAACTACCTTCACCTCTCCAACGGCCAATCCATCCTCGATGCCACAAGCGGCGCCGCAGTATCCTGCCTCGGCCACGGCAATGAGCGCGTCAAGGCCGCCCTGCTCAAGCAAATGGATACTGTATCCTACTGCCACTCACTCTTCTTCAGCACCTCTGCCGCCGAGGATCTAGCCGCCGAGCTCATCGCCGGCACAGACGGCAAGATGGCCAAGAGTTTTATCGTGAGCAGTGGATCCGAGGCCATGGAGGCGGCCATCAAAATGGCGCGGCAGTATTTCTTGGAGCTTTCTCCTGCGGAACCGAAGCGTGTGAACTTCATCGCGAGGAAGGAAAGCTATCACGGAACGACGCTTGGGTCGCTCGCGCTGAGTGGGCATGTGGCGCGGAGAGCGCTGTTCGAGCCGTTACTGATGGGGAATGTGTCGAGGGTGTCTGCTTGCAATGCGTACCGTGGGATGAGGAAGGAGGAGACCGAGGAGGCTTACGTGGCGAGGCTAGCGGATGAGTTGGAGGAAGAATTTCAGAGGCTGGGCCCGGAAACAGTTTGCGCATTTGTTGCAGAACCTGTTGTTGGTGCCGTATGTCGCGCGGCTTCATCCTCTACCACATGCGTTCGAGCTGACCTTGGCGCAGGCCCTTGGATGTGTGCCATCAGTCCCCGGCTACTTCCCAGCCATGAAGGCTGTCTGTGAAAAGCATGGTGCATTGCTCATTATGGACGAGATAATGAGCGGAATGGGGAGGTCTGGGACGCTGCACGCCTGGCAGCAAGAGGGTGTCGTGCCTGATATCCAGACCATCGGCAAAGGTCTTGGTGGTGGGTATGCGCCCGTTGCTGGTTTTTTGATCAACCACCGCGTCGTCGATGCTTTGAGTGGAGGTACGGGTGCTTTCTCGCATGGGCAGACCTATCAGGGTCACCCAGTAGCTTGCGCTGCGGCGCTGGAAGTACAGCGCATTGTCAGAGAGGAAAGGTTGGTAGCCAACGTTAAACGCATGGGTGCGCTGCTAGAGAAGGGCCTGAAAGGGAGGTTAGCAGATCATCCGAATGTCGGAAATATTCGCGGCAAAGGCCTATTTTGGGGGGTCAGTAATCGCACTCGTACCTGGATTCTGACCGACGGCTGATTCTCGCAGATCGAGTTCGTACAGAATAAAGCCACCAAAGAGCCATTTGATCCTAGGAAAGCCGTCGCAATGGCTGTTCACGAGAAAGGTACGTTACTCGGGCACCTCCTTCGGCCACTTGTGCTCAAAAGCTGACCAACTGCTCACAGGTATGGAAGCGAGGTATGGCATCTCAATCTATCCTGGAACCGGTACAGCGAACGGGAAGTCCGGCGATCATGTCCTCATATGCCCTCCCTACAACATCAACGAGTCGGACGTGGAATCGATCGTTGACCTCTCGTCTAAGGTCATCGAAGATTATTTTGAAAGTATTGCGTAGACGTCCTAGAGCCAGGCACAGTTTGAAAATCAAATCTCTTGTAGACTGTTCGAGTCAAGAGCAGACGATAGCAGCGAAGAGGACCGATCGAGTGTTGAGACTTTTGTGTTTCGGAAGCGAAGTGTAGCAGACACGAGATGGAGAGGGGATGCCAGGATCAAGTCGGGCAGTTTGATGTACAGTCCCGAGACCGAGCTTTACTTCAACCTCGGAACGCGGCCGCCGGGCTGATGTTGAGCATTCGCATAAATTTTCATGGAATACAGGTGTGATGGTGAAAAAGTAATGACAATGCACCCAATACAATGGTAATTTGCTGGCCGTAATAGAGATCACAGTGCATTGTATCCTGCGATGAATGAATTGGTATGAGACAGCATATTACTTGCCAGGCAGAACTCCGTGCTTCTTGTGGAAAGAAGTGCCATTGTCCGGTTGTATCTTGTCGGAAGCAACAATACATTTGAGTGTGAGGAGATGCATCATTCAAACCAACACCTCCACCGGGTCCAGAGATGCAGCACACGTTCGAGGTTGTGTATAGCTCATGCCGACAGAAGCCCAAAGTGAAAGGTTCGTTAAGATAAGACCAAATCATCTCAGAACACGACCGTGTAGGACATTCATGACTGTCTCTACGTACCCTTTGGAGGGCGGATGAGGAATACCTACGGTCCAGAGAGAGCACGTGATTTTCGGAGCACGGCTGCAATTCTAGATATATCGTACTGTATTCGCAATGGCGAATACTTCCAGATGGTGATCATAATGCTGCAGGACTGCGCTCACCTATCTACGTACGTGTGAAGGTACACGCAGAGTAACAGCATTGACTTGTTGAGATATTCGTGGGCTTTCCATCTGGACAGCATGGTACTCACATTGTGAGTCCTAACCGATGCATGTATCGCTCTGCTGTCATCGATAGACATAATCTGGAGGGCGGGATTCAAGCCTGATTTGACCGCCTGGAATTGGTTGGCGTGGAGTTGTAAGCGGAAGCGTTATGAGAGATCGGAACGCATAGGTGAGCATTTGGAGCCGTCAAGTGATACCAGTGCCATTCGTATTATCATGTAAGTGTAATCCTGCTCGAGAAGTATACAGTTATTGAGGAACATCTTGGTATTCCGCTGGATGGAGAGTCTTGCGGCTGCAGAGAAAATTACGGATTGACGTGACGATGAACACGCCCCAGTCTCACAAGCAACGTGATACGAAACACACATCAAAGGCCTTTTGAGTTGGAAGATGGTCCAAGTAACCTCATAGTAGACTCTACAAGGTGAAGGAAGTACCTACTGTAGCAACGCATCAAACAGCTAACATCACACGCTTGTCGCGCGTTGTCCAGCGAGAATTGCTCGGGTCCAGCGAGGAGCGCTGCGCCGTGCGGACTGCTGCCCATCGGAGCCTTGGCCCCATCGTCGGTTGCGCTAACCGGTTCCCTTCCTACTGACACACCACCGACTGACGACTTCTTCTTCTTCGACTTCTCTACCGTCCACCTTGGAAAAACCTCCTCCTCCTGGCAACAGCACCACCTCAGCCACTCTCTCTCGACGTCTACCCGGACGCGAGAACCTCTATCCGCAGAGTAGTATCCGCAGCACGGCCACGACTGATCCCCGTCATTATCCGCGATCTCCACCTACCTACAGCACGATAAACGCACCGTCAAAGCAAGATCACAACAGTGTCACATCCTTTACCGCAGTAAACCCCATCCTCAATCCACTGTCAATACCTCTTCACTGTGTCAATCCGTGGTACTGGCTCACTTTCCGTGGATGAATACCAACACTTGGGATCAGCTTGGCTTCGAGTAGACGGCACGCAGAGGCGCGCCTGACGCTTCGCCTGCCATGTCGACACCCTCTACCGCTACCGCAACGCTGCCACCACATCATAGCTACTATTCACACCACCAAAGCTACCAACCTTCTTTAGGGAATTACCACTACAATGGTCCAGCTATGAACGGACAGTCAAGACTTCCGAACCCCCAGTACAACGGCTACCCCAGCAGCGGCACACCCACCCAGTCCGAAATTCGAAGGACAGCGTCTGGGAACAACTTGCGCCCGTCGCAACAGCTTCCGCCCATCCGATCTTCACATTCTTCGGCCGACATGCCGAATCCTGCCAACCTGGCCCGGAAGCCGAATTGGTCAGAATTTTACAGAAATGGACTTCCAAAGGAGGTCATAGTGATTGATGACGACGAGTCACCCGCCCTTCACGAAGCCCAGCCAAGAGCAAATCAGACATCACGGACTGTTCAGCAGACGAACGGCAGCACTCGTCATGCCGACAAAAAGAGGAAAACGGCTGCCTCAACAGCTTACGATCCAGTCTACCACGAGCAATCATCGTACTCCACGACCCAGACGCCGTACTACGACAACTCCTCCTCGAACAATACTGCATCCACTGATCGAACAACGTCCGCCGTCAATACCACTGCACCTACGTCATTGTCAAGTAATGGCACATACGTTCCGCCCTTGGAGCCCGGCGTCACAGGGAAGAGAAAGCGAGCTACAAGACAAGTAGCTCAGGACGAGGCCAAAGAAGCGAAAAGACGGGAATTGGAGAACAAACAAGACCCATACAGCCAATACGTCGCACCACCAAACCCGCCGATCAAGGCAAAGGATGTCTTCGTCCAAGTCGTTGATGACGTACGCCAACCGACGAAGTCTGTACGCCCCGGTCAGCCACTGACCAAGGCGCAGAAGTCACATTCGAAGAACATCAAGGTTGACGACGACGACGGCCATTATATCGTCGTTCCCGAGGCCGATCTCACAGACAGATGTAAGCCTGTTTCATTGAGTCTCACTAACCACTCGTACTGACATATTCTAGACCAGATTGTCAAGCTACTTGGCCAAGGCACGTTTGGTAAAGTCGTTGAAGCGTACGATCGACGGAAAGGCACGAAATGTGCTGTCAAGGTCATTCGCTCAGTCCAAAAGTACCGCGACGCATCTCGTATAGAGCTTCGTGTCCTGTCAACGCTGGCATCCAACGACAAAACCAACCATAATAAGTGCATTCACTTGAGGGACTGCTTCGACTACCGCAACCACATCTGCATTGTTACGGATCTTTACGGACAGAGCGTTTTTGACTTCCTAAAGTCTAACCAGTTTACGCCGTTTCCAAGCACGCACATTCAGACGTTTGCACGGCAACTGTTCACAAGCGTAGCCTGTAAGTGGACTGCAAGCCTCTTGCGAGATCATCTCTAACGAACTCTAGTCCTGCACGATCTTAACCTCATACACACTGATCTAAAGCCTGAGAACATTCTCCTTGTCAGAAGCGAGTACCAGACCTTTACGTACAACCGGACATGTCCGTCATCGTCAACATCGACGAGTCGAGCAGCGAGACATCGAAAGGTCCTGCTGGACCCTGAGATAAGGCTCATCGACTTTGGTTCAGCTACATTCAACGATGAGTATCACTCGTCGGTTGTTTCGACACGCCACTACCGTGCTCCTGAGATCATCCTAAACCTTGGCTGGAGCTTCCCGTGCGACATATGGAGTATCGGCTGCATTTTGGTGGAATTCTTCACTGGCGATGCTCTTTTCCAAACGCACGATAACCTGGAACACATGGCAATGATGGAAGCAGTGTGTGGTGGCAAGATTGATAGAGAGCTTATCAAAGCCGTCTACAAGACTGAGAAGGGTCAAAGCAAGAACCAAGCGGTCAACTACTTCAAGGGTCAAAAGCTTGACTATCCCAACACCGAGACGCCGCGGGCTTCTAAGAAGTACGTGAAGGCCATGAAGAAGCTTGGCGTAAGTCCTCCCCGCTATTACTATCTATGAGCGCAGCACTCTAACTCTCTGGCAGGAAACCATTCCACCAATCAATGACTTCAACCGGCAGTTTCTTGACCTTCTCAGGAGAATATTCGTCTACAACCCGGACAAGCGGATCACTGCTAAGCAGGCGCTCAAGCACCCATGGTTCAAGGAAAGTCTTCAAGACGATGGCACAGAGGCAACAAAGATCAAGGAGAAGAAAGAAGCGGCCCAGCGGGAACGATTACGTGAAGTCCAGCAGCAACAGCATCATCGGTGACCCAGGTAAGCCTTTCAGTAGGCTTGAGCATCGAGCGAGGGAGCTGAAAATCTCCTGAAGGAAAGGAAGAGGAATGACTGCTGATGAGAAGTCTTGGTGTATGACAGCGATATGAGCGTCGCCTAACAGGGCTGATGACGTGTGCTTTGCATTCGGGGGTGGCGGATCTGCTGTTTCTGATCGATAGCGGTGGCTCAGAACCCTTTCATGGTTCTTGGAGACTATCTAGAATATTTCTGAATATGATCAGATGCCCACCAAGTCGAAGTGTGCAGTTCTGTCCTGGCTCAGTCTGTGGAAATTTGCGTTGTAGCAGTGGACGGTTTTGTCCCATGAAGCATACATCCGTCAGAAGTTTGGCACATCACTTTCCATTGGCGTCTTTGACGGCTCTATCAGATCCAGTCCACTTTATGAAAAGATTACGTTGCTTGCGACTGAGCCTGTAGATAGCCCGCTCTCGAACACTCTGTGTCAAAGTCTACGTCCAAGAACAGACCTGATAAAATCTAAGTGGATCGATACTGTATTTCACGGCCAGTGTTTCTGCACACTCGATAAGAGAATACTTACCTAAGGGAGTACTCGTATTGTATTGCAGAAGCGTGCAAACAGGCTCTCTGTCCGGGGCCGCAACAGCCCCCACGCCCAGGCGTGCAGCACGTGCTACCCCACCCCCACCTGCATTTTCCCGCTTCTCGGCCTCCCGACTCCCGCCGACGGTGCCTACAACAGCTCAGCGCCGCTCCCACCAAAGACGTTGCACAACCACACCTCATCCAACGGCCTCGGCCTCAACCTCTTACATCCAGCATGGCCGAAATAGACATGCAAGATCTCGCACAGCGGCTTGAAGGCGAAGCGAGACACCTCTGGATACACATCGAGACCGAGGGACGCATGGAGAAGTACCCAGGTCCGTAGAGCCTCGTATACATCCACTCTTGAGATTATGGGTCCTAATGTCCTTCGCAGCAAAGCAGCACGCCCGCTCTGTAGCGGCGCGACTCGACGCCGACGCAGGCCTCATCTACCTTCCCGGCACGCAAACTCAATACCTCGAGGACTCTGACCAACCGATCCCCTTCCGACAGCGCCGCTACTTCTACTACCTCTCCGGCGTCGACGAGCGGGACTGCCACCTCACGTACGACATTGGAAGCGACTGTCTTACTCTCTTCATTCCGGCCATCGATCCCAGGCGCGTGATTTGGACTGGGCACGGGTCGACGAAGAAGGAGGCGTATGAGCGGTATGACGTCGATCGCGTGAGCTATTCTGGCAGTGTGCAGGAGGTAGTTGGGGAGTGGATGGAGAATGGAAAAGAAGGGAAGGTGTATGTGCTGCATCCCAGCCAGACGGCAACACCGGGGGATGAGAAGCTCGAACGTGTTGATACGTCGAGCTTGGTAAGAGCTATCGATGAATGCAGGGTTATCAAGGATGAGCATGAGATTGGCCTTATACGTCGCGCGAATCAGGTCACTGCTGAAGCACATAAGGCCGTGTTGAAGAGTATTAAGCATTTCAAGAATGAGGGGCAGGTGGAAGGGTTGTTTCTGGATACGTGTGTGGCTGAGGGCGCGAAGAAGCAGGCTTATGACCCCATTGCCGCGAGCGGGGAAAATGCGGCGACACTGCATTATACGAAGAACGATGAGAGTCTGGACGGGAGGCAGCTCATGGTGCTGGATGCGGGTTGCGAATGGGAGTGCTACGCTTCCGACGTGACGAGGACATTCCCTCTCACTGGCGAGTGGCCTTCGAAAGAGGCAGAGAGCATCTACAATTTGGTGCTGAAGATGCAGATGGCTTGCATTGAGCGGCTGAAGCCTGGCGCCAGGTTCCTGGAGCTGCATCAGTTGGCGCATCGGATTGCTGTCGAGGGCCTCCTGAAGCTTGGTATCTTGCATGGAGGGTCTGTGGATGATATTGTCGCGGCTGGCACTTCGCTTGCTTTCTTTCCGCATGGCCTGGGCCACCATCTGGGCTTGGAGGTTCACGACGTCTCGGGCGTGCCCATCAATTCTGTGAAGCAGCCCCAGGAGCACCTACTGACCCCTACTTCCATGCTGTGTGGGATCTCAGCCCGTGCTTTGCTCGCTGCTGGTGAGCTGGAAGAGGGCATGGTGCTTACAGTCGACCCCGGCATCTACTTCTCACCTTTTGCTTTGGACAACTATCTCAAGGACGCGGAGCATGCTAAATTCATTAACAAGCACGTACTGAAGAAGTACGTGCCTGTTGGCGGTGTACGAATCGAAGATAATCTGCTCATCACGAGGAAGGGTTATGAGAATCTCACTACGGCGCCGAAAGGAGAGGAGATGCTGCGTTTGGTTGGGGGTGAAGAGCCTGGACAGAAAGATGAAGAAGCGCCTAGAAAGCCTGTTCTATCGACCAAAGAGCGAGCATTGCGTTACAGGAAATCGGCCCCAAGGAAACGCTATATGGGCACACCTCAGGTTGTGAACGTAGAGACACAATGCGGCGTCCCTTCAGCATGCGGAAGACTATGTGATTCCCCACTAACATGCGAATCCCACACCATGCACATGAAGCGAACAGTAAGGGGCAGGAGTGCGCCGCTTGACCAGTTGCTGAACCGATATCTGCGGGAGAAGCGGTTGAGCGTTCCTTACCAGGCTCCAGATCCTCCTATCAAGACCATGTCCACGGCTACGAGGCTTCCCTCGACTACATTGCTAACAAGCTTGTGCGACACGACCATCACCCAAGACAACACCAGCCATATGCAAGAAGTGGAAGACTACTATGTGCGTAGAGCACCTCCAACGGTGCCCAAGAAAACCCCTGAACTGCCGCAGAAGCCGCTGGCCTATCGCCATAGTCTTAGCATGTTAAGACCTACATACGAGAGGTCAGGTCATGGCTCACTCAACGATCGTTCGGACACGCGGCCCGCAGGCTCACTGGATCTGCGGCCCTTGGCCCAAGGACCCTCTGTGCACGCACGAAACTCTGATGCCTGTGGGTCTGCCGGCTTCTACACCTACTCTCATGACCGTTCGCCTCTCAAAACCTCTAGCGGGACGTCCATACCTGGTGATAATTCCTATCGGAGGCCCAGCGCCACCTCTTTCCTACCCCGCCCAAGACCTATGGAAGCCGACCTCAAACCCCGCCTCGCAGCGGTCATCACCACCTACATCAACGCTATCTCCGACAATCGCGGCTTCAATATCACTGGCGATGAAATCTGCCGCTTGCTAGAGGGCAACCCACCCTTCCGCCGCTTGACCATGTATCTCCACTCTCTCGGCATCACCTTCGAAGTCCATGCCTTACGGAAGACTATCATAGACGCCGATCCCAGCGTTGACCTCGCATCTTTAGGCGGCTTGAAGTCTGGGGCTGCTTGCTACTCTTTCCAACCGCATGGCACGTATACCTACGCCATCCACAACAACACCACCAACACCAACGCCAACTCCACTAAACCAGCTACCACATCCCCGCATACAGACATTGGCCTCGACCTAGGTGACCCTTTCGCTAACCCCGCAGCACGACAGCTCCTGCGTCGCCGACGGAGTGAACTGATTCACCGTCAGCGTCCGGCACCGTACGCGCAGCCACTGACAAGGGCAGTGACGCAGAGGCGGGCGAGAGATGGTTTGGAACAGCTCTGCGAGGAGGCGAGGGGTTTGGAGGAGGGGTTGGGGGTCAGGAGGGCCCAGAGTATGATGTTCTCGCCTACTACTTACTAAGAGGGCCGGTGGCATGTGGTTTGGTGTGGGATTGACGGTGTTGTTGTGTGGTGTGGGTCTTGTGCGGGTCTGATGAGTCTTTGTGGGGTTGCTTCTGCATGATACCTTGTGTTGTATATTCACAGCCTATGGGTTTTCTGGGAGACTGTGCGGATAAGCGCGTTGGTGGGGGCGACAGATTTTCCATACAACGTTGCTCTCTTAATCTCTGGTGAAGCTGCGTGGCGTCGCTCACAGAGGGTAGACAAATTTTCTGTCATAACCGTTACTACCTTACTTTTATCGTCCTAAACATCAGAGAGATGGCTGTGGTGGTTTATACATCAGTCTGAACGCATGTCCAAAGCGATCTACTTTCCCGCAGCACTCTCCTTTCATTCAAGCCGGGCACGACGCTCTGTAATCGCACAGATTACAATCCGGAAACAAATTGCAGTTCCAGTATCCATCAAAATAGCAAGCCTCAAACTCCGACCCCGTAATCTCAAACTCATCCGTCGCTCTATGAATCCATTAGCACAAAACTCACAGCGAGACTTCAAAAACCGAAACAAAACATACCCGCAAGTATAAGTCCCAGCCTCCCTCTTCGCCGCCCCTATCGTAGCCCGATACCCATTCGGACTCTGCACCGTCGCCTCCCTGTTATTCCCCGTGACGCAGAAGGAGTAGCCGTCCTGGCAGCCGTCGATGCAGAAGGTTGTGTCGTCGGAGGCGCCCGGGATGGTTTTGCCGCCGTTGCAGACTTGAATGTTGTTGTCGAAGACTTGGGCTGAGAGGATGTCGTTGCTGAGGGCGCAGTTGTTTTGGTAGACGTGGGCGGTTATGCAGGCGGATGTTAGGGCTGGGAGGAGGGTGAGGAGGGGGGAGGGGAGTTTCATGGTACGGGTGGCTTGGAAGGGGGGGCTTGGGTGTGGGGTTGATGGGGGAATAGGAGAGTGGTGGTTGATGTTGGGATTGATGTGATGGGGAATGATGGGAAGTGGTCGAGTATGAGTTACTTATAGACGTCCTGTATGCTACAAACGGATTTCGTCGGAGCAGTCTCCTTGACGAAAAAGTGAATGCTCGGTGGACGTAGTGGCAGTGGCAGCTGAAGGATTGCAGAGAGCCGCATGTTGGTTCCATGCAACACAAAGAAAAGACCTGCATTGCAAGGGCGGGTACTCTATTGAGCCTGCTTCTCCATACCTTGAGCCACATTTGGGTGCAGCGGGTGTTGGAAGCGGTGTTCGGCCCCCGTCAAGTTGGACCTCTTGGGTGAGACTGTGTTCCACAAAGCTGGTGAAGGAATAGAGAGCCTGAGGCCGAGCATGAATTCTGCTCATCTGTACCAGGTCTA
>Ga0160429_1001143_pt1 | contig 15628 bp, 13 predicted proteins | sample SolpanmetagenomR_FD_108199 | JGI IMG/M metagenome (GOLD analysis project Ga0160429, IMG submission 108199) | Solar panel surface microbial communities from Lawrence Berkeley National Laboratory, California, USA - R | ecosystem: Engineered > Built environment > Solar panel > Unclassified ...
GGCTATGCCGCCTCCACCTCCACCACCCCCACCAATTCCAGGAATGGCTGGAGGTCAGTGACACAAGTCCATGTAATGGATTGCAAGTAACACGATCTAGGTCCTCCTCCACCACCTCCGCCACCCGGTGGTATGCCGACCAGACCACCTGCTGGTGCAATTCCTGCCCGAGTATGTGATATATAATCTGTCGGACTTTAAAGCTATATGAATTGACATGATATCAGGGCGCACTTCTCGGCGATATTACAAAGGGTGCAAAATTGAAAAAAACAGTAACAAATGATCGATCAGCACCTATAATTGACGCAAAAGTCAGTACCGCACCATCTCCACTCGGAGCACCTCCTATACCGGGAATGTCACCAGCAAGTCTAAATGTCACGAGGCCCGAAGCAATACGGACACGAGCACACAGTGATGTCGGTAATTCTAAGCCAACTTCTCCCCAATTGGGCGGTCTATTTGCTGGAGGCATGCCAAAATTGAGAAAGACCGGGGGAATAAAACAAGATGGTGATTTTGATACATCTTCCTCGGACTCTGAACAAATGAGAATAACGTCGCAACCGATATATGGTAGTGGTGGAAAGTCCCCAGTGAATGCCCCACCACGGATACCTGGAAGTAATCCGCCTCCTCCGCCACCTCCTCCAAATGCCCCTGCACTCTCTGTTGCTGCTTTGAGAGGCAAATTGCGACCGTCGTCAGCTTCTTCACCTAATATACATACAGAAACTGATGATCGACCAACGTCTGCACCGTCATTACCTTCTAGGCCAAAGATACCGCCGTTGACAGGCAAGAAACCTGCACTACCACCTCCAATTGGACGCAAACCTAGCGGGAATGCTTTGTTGTCTATTCCACCACCTGCTCCTCCTTCTAATCATACTCGAATGACACCCAGTCCACTCTCCGCACCTCCTCTTCCTCCTTCTATGGATCTCGCAGTAGATAGCCCATCTACTAACCCTTTGGTAAATGGGAGACCACCTCCGCCACCCCCGACAGCACCTCCCCCACCTAACATGTCTTCCAACATGTCAACTGCCATAGCAACGCAAGCAGCACAAAGAGCGTATGGAACTGCTCCATGTTCACCTACATTATTACCTCCACCGATGAGGATGCCTTTAAGCAATAGCGTTATTCGTACTCCACCACCTCCTCCCCTATTGCCTAGTCCATCATTTCCACATGCATCATCGGAAACGTCAATGACCTCGACTACGAACCGATCAAATGAGACAAATGGGTCAAGTACTCCTCAGGCTTCGTATCCTTCTCTAAACACTAATAATACAAATGGCAATCATATGCAGCCATTACATGTAGAAAATACAAAATGGAAGTTTCAGCCAGATGATGCCCTACCTGCACCTCGTCCATTTACTGGATCTAAAAAGAGATATCGCGCAGGTAGAGGAAGTAGTTTACCATTAGACTTTTCAAGATATGAATAATGTATATACATGAATTGTATGTTTTCGTAACTCATCATGACTATCGTTATAGAAAATATGGATTCGTCAAGCTATAAGGTATAACACTGGTAGATTGTCACAGATACACTCCACCTTCTTCCACGGTCCCTTCTGCTTGTACAATCTCAGTTTGTCCCCTTTCAATCCCCTCTCTTTCTAACCGTATCTCCTCTCTGACTCTATTCAACCTCTCCTCCAATCCTTGCTGTAACTCTTCATTCGACAGCTTTACTCTCGTTATTGTGACATCACTACCTTGCAACTCTTCCCTCGTAGGATTCATCCCATTCCTCAACACCAGGTCAGCATTAACATCCCCTCCTGTCTTTCTTCTTTCAATTTCTCCTTCAACGAGTGCGATCCGCTCTTTGAATCGAGAAATCACTTCGAGATTCTCAAATATCGCTTCTCGACAATCGACATCTCCGTCTTCGGCGAACGGGAGCATTTCTGTATTTGAATCTCGGAGGTGTGATAGGGAATTGTGCAGTTCGGCGATCTTGGCGTGGAGAGATGTGAGAGGGAGAGAAGGCAGGGCGGAGAGGAATGTGGATGCGGAAATAGGCTGTGAGGACAGAGAAGTGGGTGGAGAGTGATCAGGCTGCGTAGCGGATGGTGCGGTGGTAGGAACAAGCGGAGCAGAAGAAGGATTTGTCATGTTTGTCTCGGTAGGTGAGCTTAGAAAAGGCATGCCGAGGTGTGGAGGAGGTATTTGTTGGATAGTTTCACAAATGCTTAGAAAAAGGCGGGGCACATTTCTTGGTGTCAGGTCTTCAGATGACTAATCAGTTGGTAATCACAATCATATCAGCCAAAAGGACCGTGATAACTATGTTGAGATTGATAGCGATACTATATATAGCTTCTGATATCGGTGTAATCCACGCCTGAATTTGGAGGATACGTTACACTGATAAGCAAACAGTAAAGCTCGTGTCTTCGAGATGAGCCAGACAAACAAGATTGAGAACCAAGTTGCGGCATACATTAGTACGAACTATTAATGCCTGTGCCATATGAATGAGAATTTTATCGCAAACGATTGCTCTTTTTGCCCAAGTATGTGGGTATATCAGTGCCGTAAGTTGGTTACACAGTCCCCTTGGCCTTTGACATGCCGCCCCGTCATGAACAAGCATATATTAGAAATAATCATTACTTTCAAGGCCACACCACGAGTGCCCATAAGTAATAGTTATATAAGGTCCTGAAGATGCCCAAACCAGTGTCAATCATCGTCACTTCCATCACTTGCCTATTAAAAATCCATCACTTACTTATAAAAACATCTGTCACAAGAATAAAATGTCGCCGAGTACTCCACCAAAGACTCATGACCATGCAAATAAACATGGTGGCGTTCCGTCTTCCACGCCAATAACAGCGACAAAGTCAGCCCATCAAGTATTCTCAAATTGCTCGAAACATCCTGAATTCACAATCAACTGTTTCGATTGTGGCCAAGAAACAAAAAGAAGAACAACATCACAACCTGCGACACTTCAAAGAGCATCAGCATCCACCGCTGGAAGAACGGGAGGAGGTACAGCAGTAAGCCAAAGCCTGGCGGTTCCCAGAACGACTGCGAATTCAAAAGTAAACCGATATGGTACTTCAATTGTCGATCGAGGCATTCATCCTGGGGATCCTCAGGGTACCTCGCGCACATCGTCACATACTACTGTCAGCTCCAGTAGAAGTGAAGCTACAAGTTCCGAAGAAGACAGTCGCAGAGTATCAGATGCTTCCAGTGGAGACAAGGAAAGTATTGCTACTGAAGGGATATTCAAGATGGAGTAACTTGCTGAATGTAAATACAATATCAAACATATTATAGATAGATAAACAGCCTAGTTGTAGAATATGATGACCCCTATGTACTGAAGTCAGATTGACGAGAGTGAGTTCGTTTGGCTTTGTGAAAGTGATGTTCTCAGAGGGATCCTCTACCTACGTATTAGGATCTGATAAAAAGAGACGACGCAAGTTCAACAATGACATGTGATTCTATATTAATATCACGAGTATAGCACCGGCAACGCATCAGACAGGCTGAAAATAGAATGTAACTTCCATTTCACGTTTCAGATAATCAACAAGAAACTGGAGAAAATAAGACCGGGGATGTATTTCGGCGGTTTCAGCTTTAGAGTTCAACCGGCCGGCCCGAAAAGGTTCGAAACCTTCTGAAGCTCCGCATACTTCGATTATTATTATCAGGTCAGCTCGTTTCACGATCACTGTACTTTATTTTATGATCAGGAATTTCTATAATCATGTAATAAAATTAAAAAGCTTGATCTTTCTAAACCCTAACAAGAACAGGTACATGTTTAGGAAGGCACCAGGTCAATTTCAGATGCTCTTTCTAAGAGTAATAAATACGACAACCTGATCTGACATCTCCCCTCAAAATTCTATATACTTTAAAAAATCCAAAGTAGATAGGCTATAAACTTAGATCCAATCAGTAAAGTCCCCCAGCCCCTGACGGCAACCTGACGCAAAGTAGACGAAGCCTAAAGGCAGTTCCGCCGAGGGCCATGTTCGAAATTAGTTCCGCCGAGCTTGAATTGAGCATACATTTCAGAAAACAGTTGCGGCCGCGGATGTTAAGGTCCGTTAGAAGTAGGCCGGCTTTTCGTAGCCTGCGTCCTGGCTTGAGCATGCTCGGATCGCGCCAAACCCGGACAAGTGTATTGTCGAAATCATGGACTTTCAACTTGATCACACAGTCTATAAGTACACGACCCTCCCGACCTTCTATGAAGCTCGATCTTTTCATTTTTCAACCAACTTGAAATATCATTCGGTCCAGAAAGATCTCGAGTCCTGCTGAATATACATTTCAAACTCCTTAATCAAACCTCAAACTCCCTCACGATATATCACAGTATGAAATATCCGCCAAGATCAGAAGCAACTAAGAAATGTCGTGTGTGCAGGGGTGATGGCTTCGTGACTACCCGTTTTTGCGGGGCATGTCAAGCAAGTACGTCGTGTGACAAAAATTTTGAACTATACGGTTCTCAACATACCAGATGGACAGAGCTCGCGCACTATCCAAAAGATTTCCTGGAACGTTATCGCAGATATCACCATGCTCCTTTCCGTAACGAAAAGCCATCACGTCCCAATCCTACGCGCTCTGATAAGGGGATGCCGAGTAGCGAAAAGGGTGTCGTCGTGATTGACCATCAAAAAGAAGATTTGGACGAAGTCTATCCAGATTTTATAAGTGGGGGCCTGTCAGGAAAAGTTGAATGTGATGAATGTCGGAAAAATCGGGACAGAACCATTGAAATCGGTCAAGAACTTTTCAAGATCGGTTACACAATGCTGCGTAGGGCGCATAGAGACGAAAACCCGCATCTTTACAAGTCAAATGGTAAGGTCCAAGGGCGTCAGTTGTCCGGATTTCGATTAGAACCGGCAAAGGATGAAAATGCAGAGTCTCAACATATAATAAAGTTTTTTAGAAGTTGTGCAGAGGTAAGAGGCTTAGATGAACAGATCAAGAACATCAATAAGATTGTAAAAGATCTAGACCAAGCTACTAGCAAAAAGGAGAAAACGGAACATGTCACAAGATACGCGGATAACTACCGTACTCTGACAAAAGAGGAGCAGCAAGAATTTAAGGATCTTCACCACCTAACTATGCCGGCTCAGGAGAAAGCGCAAAAGTTCTACGAATGGTCTTCTGCGAAGCAGATAGAGAACAAAATTAATGCCTGGAAAGTGGACTTGGAGAAGAAACACTTTGCAGATCCGGAAAAGGCCGCAAAGATGCTCGAGTATGCAAACCTTAGATCGGCTGGAGATCTTGACATCTTCAAGCCTATGGCCAAGGTATCAAAAATTTACCACGACAAGTATATAGATGAGGAGAAGATGATCTCCTATACAGATTATTCAGAGACCGTGCCGCGTATTCATCTCGATTGGGCCCGCGAAGCCTTGCGCATTTCCTACATCATCTTTGAAGGATATGAGTGCCATTCTTGGGCAAGATGCTCAAGGATGGCAATGGATTGTCCGACTTGTATTCCCAACCCAACTGTACGGCTATCAACTATATGGCGAGGACCGCCAAAACGCCAAGTTGAGAAAGTGGGAATGCTGGCGATGCTCAAGAAAGTGGTCGCGTCGTCACCGAGTCAAACGGAGAAAAAGAAAAAAGAATGATTAGTATGTTCAAAGTTTTACCAAAGGTTTAGGAAACCTCAAGGGTAAACGCTAGAGTATTTTTTGGTTGGTCCTTTGGCTTGTTTTGAATGAGTTCTCCGCGAGTCTTGGTCTTGTCACCCTTTTGTTAAATTGCTTATGTACTGTATTTCGTCTTTACTTGTGTTCTTTCAAGCAAGTCCTTATTTTGTCTAATCCCTTTGATGAATTACGTATGTACTGTATCTCGTTTTTGGTTTCGGTGTTTCAATGTATGTCTCGTTCTCATTTCACCATTTGTTTCGTAAAAATACTGTCACACATACACCTAACGCTTTTCAATCGGCTTGTGTAAAACTCCAGAGGTCTTGGCATGACATTAATTACAGTTAAGTTAGTATTTGAGCATTAGACTAAAAATACACACTATTATTACAGATTATTTACAGATTATTTACAGATTATTTGCTTATTATCATTATATCAAATTGATATAATTAGCTAGAAGAACTAATAACGTATACTACCAGATTTTTCGTTACACGTAGTTCTTAGTAATAATTTTGCGTGTAATAATATTTAGAAAAAGTAGTATTACAGTAGAGATATTGAAGCTAGTGTAATGAACCTTGTACTAGTTGATTCTTTTCATCTTATTACTCTATTCTCTTAATGTTAAGGATGCCCTTTTATCGTATCTGATCACCTTATAAACTTTACATTTGCATAGAATTTCTAATCTTAATTCCTATTGGGAATTGTTAATTCAAATCCTTAAAAATACGCTGGCGTAGTTTCTTTGTAGAGGTATATCGAATTAGAAATGTAAAAATTATGCTAAGATCTAGGCATGTTCACTTCGTGCAGGGTCATGCTAATGACATGTGCAAGTAGTCGAGTTACGGAGCATCGGGGCAGGACGTCGGACAGGCTAAAAATAGAACGTAACTTCCGTCCGTCCCGCGTTTCAGATAAAATAATAATCAAGACTATGCCGAAAGCAGGACACCACCTTTATTTTCAGGCTGAAATGCCTTAAAACTCACTCCAACATGGCAACATGGCGGGGTCCAACTGGGCCAAATCCAGACTAGTAATGTCGAAATCATGGACTTTCCAACTTGATCCCGCACTTTATCAGTCCACGACTCTCCCAACTTTTTTATGAAACTCGTTTTTTTGTTGTTGCAAATAATTTGACTTTCTATGCAGCCTAGGAGAATATCCAGTATTGCTAGACATACATACCAAATACTTTGATCAGACCTTCATCCTCCACACGATGGATAACAGTACGGAGATGCCAGACTGGTTGCTCGGATTGGAGGACTCGCAGCCGGACGAAACTGAGGATCTTCCTGGATACGCCCCAATAGACCGTGGAGGTATTAAAGATGAGGAAACCAACTGTGTGGTGTGCTTAGATGTAGGTCAGGTGTGTAGCCGCTTTTGCAAGGGATGTTATGCGAGCACAATGTGTGACAAAGCGTGTGTAGAACTTGAGCGAAACCCATGCTCAACACTCTCGCACTACGAAGCGGGATTTTTGGAAATCTATCGAAGGAACCACAAAGGTTCTTCGCATATCGAAAAGTCACCACACAAAGTAATGCGTAACAATCCCACGGGTCCTGCTGGAAAGACGCAGTCTAGCAAGAAGGGTGTCGTCAGGTATGATCATCCATGGGAAGAATTCCAAGACTATCCTGACTATGTGTGCTCGACAATCCGGCCAGCTTCGTTTGGACCATGTCTGACATGCGTCAATAGTAGGCGGTATACCCTTGATATTGGTTTTTCGCTTTTCAAAATAGGTTATACAATGTTACGTAGATCGCATAGATCTAAATATCCGCGTTTCTACGAGCTAGATGATACAGTTCGAGAGCGGCAGTGGTCAGATTTTTGGAGAATAGCAGCAAAGGATGGAAATGCTGAACTGCAACGTATAATAACAACTTTCAGAAGCTACGCGCACATACGAGGCTTAAAATTTCAGATCGAGAAGATCAATGAGATTGTGCTAGATTTAGATATAACAACTAGTCAAGCGGAGGTAAAGAGTCATTGCGACACGTCCAAGAACAATTATTCGGCTTTAGACGAAGGGCAGAAGAAGAAATTTGAAAAGCTTCACAGAGAGTTAGATGAAAAGCAAAAATACCGAAAGTTATACTACTTGCATTCGGCGAAGCAAATAGAAGACAAGATTGATGCTTGGAAATGGAAGTTGGAGTATGGACACTCAGCGGATCCGGCAAAGGCTGGAAAAATGCTCGAGTATGCGAATAGCGAACCAGCTTATGCAGATGACGCAAAGACTAAAAGTCTCGACATCTTCAAGCCCTTATCGCATAGGGTATCAAAACTCAATTACAACAAGTTTGTAGACAAGGAGAAGATGCATAATCATACTGAGCAAAGACAGATCGTGCAGCGTTACTCCCGAGTAGATGTAAAATCCGATGGAAATTATCTCGAATGGGCCCGCGAAGCCGTGCGCATTTCGTACATAATCTTTGAAGCATATGAGTGCCCTCTCCCAGAATGCGATAACATGAAGATGCTATGTCCGGTATGTTACCGGAAACTATTGAAAGCCAAAACGCCCACATCCAAAATTGAGAGTAGAGAGGCAGGCGATATTCGTCAAACCCGTCAAATTGATAGGGAGTCAAAGCTAAGAAAAGTTAAGAATGATTTGTTACAAAGGTTATTAACGGTACCTGACCCCAAAGTCAGACGCTAGAATACAGTATGATCGTTGATACGCTGGCTTGGATTCTTCTTTTTTTCAAATGAGTTTCCTGAAAGTCTTTGTTTTGTCATTTCTTTACTAAACTGCTTATGTACTGTCGCTCGTCTTTACTTTGTGTTTCAATGTATATCGCATTCTCATTTCACTATTTGTCTAGTCAAAAGACTTGCAAACGTAAGTTATGTCTGACGCTTTTCAACCGGCTTGAAATTCACACAAGAGCCTTCTTGCGCTTCTTGGTGTTGCTTGCCTTATGATTTGCCAGACCCTCCAACCCAGCTTCAATTGATGACCTGATTCGACTTTTACGCTTTGCGGGAGAGTAGATTTTTATTACGATAACTTACGGTGATTGAACATGTAACGGGTCTCTGCTTATCAGAAGTGCTTTGGGTCCTCTAGTGCAACTTCTGGGCAGATGAGGAAAAGCCCATCAAATCCAATCATAGATATCACTAGTTGAAATTGAGGTGTGCAAACTTGTACCAAAACTCCTCAGACACTCCGCAACGATTCTATATAACGTGATTTTGTGGGGTGAGTTATCCGCCGTGCCACCACTTTGAATTCGCGAGTTTCCGGAACGGTGATAGAATCCGCGTATGGAAAAGATACTGTGACCATCGAGAATTTTGCCGGAAGCAAATACCTGCGGAATCGACCCTGACCAGGCTGACAATACAAACTTCAAGACCTGTTTTTATGACTGATATTTATGAATTATCTCATAGCTATTAAACATGGTTTGTAATCTCCTTGTAATCTCCCAGAATGTGTGAGAGGGCGAAAGTTTGGGTAAGGAATGTGAAAATGCGGGGGTGTAATGGAATAATAAATAAAAAGGCAAGCATCTAAAAATAGATTTGATTCCCACAAAGAGTGCCATGTGAACTTTGGTACGAGGTTATGCCTCGGTTGTGTTGGCGTTTCGACTGCTGAACTCGGCCTAGTGCGGCGCTGAACCAGTGGATCTGCAAATTGTCGAGGAATAAAGACGTGACCGGTTCCGCCGATTTTGTTTCCAGCAAGAAGGATTTAAAACATCATGGGAGCATCTCAACGCGAGACTTATCACATGGAGCGAAAGGACAGTTAAATATCGGATGTAGCGCATTCGTTCATGGCGAGGCTAACGTCTTCAAGGCCACTTGGGCCCTCTTGTCAGACTTGTAAATCAGCTTTGCGCGATGTACCTGATAGCCACACTGTGTATGGGTGGCGTTGTGCCTTTTGTCGTGTACGCATATATTGTAAACATGATGTCCAACACCCTACGGCTTATGTGGGAGATCCCTACCGAGTACGTGTTTCTCCACCACTGCCGCATCATCCCGAAGTAAAGCCTGGTGTGGACCAGAAACCTCAGTTGCAACCGCAAAGCGATAAACAGCGCGAGATGGAAGACACAGCGCCGAAAGGACAACCTGTTTGGCCATACAGAACAAATAGAGGTTTCCATAAACCTTGCAAGACCTGTGTTACGAGTCGCTCAACAATCAGAGCAGAAGGACAAACGTTGTTCGATTTAGGCTACAACATGCTTCACAGGAAACATATGATTAATAACAGCGATCTCAAAAAATATTCCAGGAATAAATCGCCCCGTGGAAGGTTTGTTTCAGGCATGAAATTTCGGTTTGAGAAGCTGTCCAGCAAGTCTCCAAGGAATCAACCAAAAGAGTTTTTGTCCAGTGTGGCCAGCGAATATGAGCAGCATAGTAAGGAAATCGAGCAGGACGAGCCAAAGTGGGTGATTGACCGCTTTAGAATGTGTGCAGCGGCACGAGGCCTTCGAGTGCAAATGCGAAAATTAGACACTATAGCGAGGAAAGCCGCGTGCGAAAAGATTCAAGACACGGAAGCCATGCACTTGGGACTCAATAAACATTCTGATCGTGGAGACGAGTCGAAAATGGGGAGCAGATCTGTAACTCATCAACACCTTACGAGTCAACCAGAAAATATTTTTTAGATGCTGCAGATATAATAACAAAAACGATTAAACATGTCCGGACCGAGCTTAATACGGGGGACTTGGCCGATGTTGGAAGATCGGAGCTCCTGGAATCATTTGTAGTTGGTAGTGTATCTGATGACGATATGTTCCCGGTCAGTCAAGGGCTTCATGATGAAAAAGGTGATGTCATTTCACCTATCCAGACACCTGAACATCAGCCGACACAACCAGATAACCTTCGGGATGATGTTCAGATTCTAGAAAGTCTCCAGTACGCTCGCGAGGCTATACGTGTCTCCTACCACATCTTCGGTATATTAGAGTGTCCAGGATTCAACCACTGTGCGAATCGGATCATGGCCTGTCCCGGATGCAACGGTGGAAGAACGGAACCCCTGCAGCCTTTTCCGCCCGAGCCGAAGATTTCCAATATAGCGGAGAGGAAGAAGGTCTATGATTTATGGGCTAAAGCTGCAAATAACATGACTGCGCATAGTCGACGCGGTCCTAAACCCCTGACACCTTCCCAAACCACTTAGGAGAGAAACCTGAAACCAAATTGATGAAAGGCCCAGAATGGAGTGATTCAACACAGTGATTATATAATCTGGATCGCGGAGGATTCTCGTCATAAATAGCTGATTACATACTGGTAGGTTACGCAATTACTCAGGAAGTCAATGCACGGTTCGATTGGCTCACTAAGCTATCATACGACTCTGGAGTTTTTGCATTCATTATGCGCGTAACTGCTGTTTTGTCCTTTGTATTTTTAGTTTCATTTTTAGTTTCAATGTTTCCTAGCCACTGTTCCATGCTTGTAATTTGTTTCAGCGTCTTCTTTGCAGAAAAATACAAATACTTAGTGCGCTGTTTCACGTACGTGTGGGTAAATGTGCCTATGTCAAGAGGATATACCTCGGAAGCAATCGATACTCGAAATTATTATGAGGATAACAGCTTTTCAGCTACCGCATCTTTTGTATTCAGACTCCCTTTCTTTGACTCTTCCAATTTATTAGCCGTCTCTCCACTATCATTCTTTACAACTTGATCATCCACTTTACTATCCTCTCTTTCAGTCTTTGTTTTCACTGCACTTTCTAATCTTATTTTATCCTCTACCCTTACTTCATCACTCTTGACATCCTTTTCTTCGTCACTATCACTTACACTAAATGGATCATTATCGTCATCCTTTATAGGTTTTGCAGCGAGTGTAGTCAATGGTTGCCACTTTTTAGATCCTGTCCCTGGAGTACTGATTCCGGTGTTGGGAGCTGGTGAAGGAGAGGGAGTTGATCTAGTATTGAAAGCTGCTTCTACTTCATCGACAGGACCTGATTGAGGTGGAATCGCAGGTTGAGGTTTGAAAAGGTTTACATTAGCTTGCGGTCGAGGTGGTTTTGGTGGAGGCGCTATCCAAATCAGTCCTTGTCAACAGTTAAATAAACAAAAGTAAAATAAAATTACCTTCTTCGTCACGTATTTCCAATCCAGCCAAATCATCACCCAAAACTCGTGGATCTGCATCGTATTGTTGTCCACTTGTAGATCTATATCCTCCTCCTGTATTTCTCCCGATCCCTCCATCCCGAACAGGTCTGGAATATAAATCTTCCTCGTCATATCTCTTTCTCGGTGGCATGCGTGGATCTTGTCTAGGCGGACCATTGTAAGGATCATCTTCGTCTCCTTCTAGTTTCTTTCTAAACGTATCTATCCAACCCGTGACTTTATTTTGCGTCTCTACGAATCCTTTTCGTACAGTTTCTCCAAATTCAGCAAGATCGTCCGCAGTTTCTACTTTTCATCAATTCATAATCTTTGACATATTTGAAGTGTTGGAACTAGACTTACCGTCCAAGAATGACTTTGGATCTTCCTCTTCGTGATATCCATACTGTCCTCCATTTTTGCCAGGATATAACCCCTGTTGTCGTTGCTGCTGTTGTTGATATTGTTGAGGACGAGATTGTCTCGTGTCTGTATTCTGAAAATGTTGCGCCAATTGCCGGGCGTACATCTCGTCTTGTTCCATCTGTCTCTTCTGCGCACTGTTCATCTGAGGAGACTTTGACGGTGCAGGGGGAGGAGGCGGAGTATGTTCAACTGGTCTGAAATGTGTTTCTTGCTCCGAGTTGAATTCAGGATCGGACATTGCTAACAAAGCATTAAACGCGGGTTCTAATTGTCCTCCACTAGCTAATAGAACGGCTCGAATGACTTTGATGTCGATTGTAGGAAAGGCTTCGATGAGGGTATGCTCTGCTTGAGAACGAGGATCTTGTGGAGGAATTTGCTGTGTTGGTTTTGAAACGGATGTTTGTGTTTTGGAACTTGGAGGAGGGGTTTCATCTTCAACAGTAGCGCTCAATGGTTTAGAAGGGTTGTGGGATTTGCTGGGTGTTTTGTGAGTGTCGTTTTCGGGAAAGTCATCGTCAAAGTCGAGCTGTCCAGCTGTAGTGGGAGATTCAGGTCTGGTGGGAAGATCATCGGTTTTCTATTCATTGTTAATTTATTTACATTCTTTTTGAGACATTTGCTAACCTTTTCACTCGATTTTGACTCTGCCATGACTTTGTATAATTAATAAGACGACAAAGTCATTGAGAAAGATGTTGGATGACTTCACTTGGTAGATGATATAGGCTTGGAGAAGCGGGGCACGTTTCAATTGCAATGACGTCATAGGCTGCTTACATCTCACTCCTATTCAGGTGAGTCTGTCCATACTGCAGAGGTGGTTTGTGAAGATATGGGAGACTAGCGACAGTAGTACCTGTCCAAGAGTATTTACGCCTAGTGTATAACTATCGTCGAGTGTTTGTATCATGTGTAAAACAAGAAACATGTCAAAAATTGCATTTATCTACATAACATGATCCCTTTATCTTCATTCCCGAGATACTTTTCCTATTATAGGATATCTCTTACTAAAAAACGTAAACCAATCATCCAACACCTTTTTATGCTCGTCTGATAAATCTTCCCATTCAGGTCTTGCATCTTCCGGTTTTAACGATGATTGTGCCAGTGCTCTTGATGCATCTTTGCCTGCAAATACTAGATAGAACAATCTAATCAATTCATGCTATAACTTGACTCCACGCTATAACCCTTCTTTCTGTTGATGACAAATGTATGATATTTATGATATTACGAGAGATGAATGAAAAGTAATAGGAGATTTGAGAGAGGACTTACCACTATACCCCTGTCCGGGTTTATACGAATCACTTTTTGAAACGTCGAATACAACTCCCTACATTACATCAGTCACAATCATAATCGATGCCAAAGTATATTGACATTTGAATTGGCTAGAGTAATAATAAATCATATTCTTACTTTTATAGCCACACATGTAGGAAACCCCTCATGAGTTCCGTCACATTTTGATAAATAATCTAATGTTATCGGATCGTCTTTCGGGGTCGGTAATTCGACCGGAGTCTTGGGCGCAAATGCCCCCTTGGTCTTTGTTTCTTGTTCAGCCATTTTGTTCACGCGTGTTTGGTGATAAGAAGAATGTTGTTACAATGCGACTATTAAACGTAGGAAATTGGTTCTACTCATGCGAGGTGAAAATTATTTTGAACAATAAAATTTATTCAAGAGCATCCATTCTTTACTGTATACTGTGGTCTATATATGTACAATGATATGGTCATAGCTTTACGCCTTAAAAGGTTTTCCAGTCTTCTTCGCTCGTCTCATCATTCTCTTTTTCTGTATTATCCTCTGCCTTTTGGCCAGTTTATCATCAGATTCAATTTCTTGATGGTTATCTTTCTTACCATCATCAACATTTCCATTACTTTGCCGGTTTCTTTTGTCTTTTCCATCCCTTCTTCTTCCCCTATGTTCCACGTCAGACTTGGAATCATCTCTCCTGTCATTCCTATCTTTCTCCTTTTCCTCCCTCTCCTTTCGTCTTTGCACTACTTGTGCATTTTCAATAGCAAATTCAACAATTAACCTCTTCTTTCTATCTTCCATGAAATCACCTGATTCATCCTTTTTCTTCTTCACTTTTTGCAAAGCTTTGTAATCCACCAAGTGACCATTCAACCATCGTAGACCCATCAACGCATTTCTATGAGTATGATATTCTATAAATCCATAACCTCTACTTCGCCCTGCGCCACTCTTTTCTTCAACTTTGCCACCTTCTCGACTTTCAAAAACAATCGTCGCTTGCTTGACTATTCCCTTTTCGCTTTCTTTTCTTTGCTTCTCTGCCTCTCGCATCTCATCACCTCCTCGAGCAAGTTCTTCTTTTGAAAGACGTGTTCGAGTTCCTGCTTTGACGTCAGTAGCGAATCCAACAACCGCTCCACGGGCTAATTGTTTTAGATCTTTAGAAGTTACGCTACGAGGAATGTTACGGATGGAAAGTCGAGTAAGACTGAAGTGAAGAGATGGATTGACTTCGATCAATTGTTTGCGTTGTTTGGCTGACGCTTCACGTAGTTGCCTCTCAGACTCACTCAATCGATCCCAAAGAGGTGATTGCGTATTAATGGTACCCTCTGACAATAAATATAAACGACGTTTGTCATTATCACGTTTATATCGATGTGCTACACCTGCTTCTGTCAATCGGTTAGCCTCATTTTTAGCTACAGCTCGTGTAACTTGTAAAATACGTCCTTCCACAGTATATTTACCAGAAGGATCGAGATTTTCATCCTGTAAGAGTGACATTGTGTTACTTGGTTTGGTGGTCTGAGAAGGTTTTGCTTGAGTATGGTGTGGGGCATTTCTAGCACATTCATCTGCGTCGGAAGAATTATAAAAGCATACAAAACCAGTTCCTCTTGGTCGACCGGTTTGATGATCAATCACAACTCGAGCATATCGGACTGCTCCAAATTGTTTAAAAGCTTCTTCGAGATCTTCATCACTGCACGTAAATGGTAGATTACGTATAAATAATGTACCAGATCGATCTTCTGTCGTTTCATCATGCTCATCATCTTCTTCGTCTTCAATGTGATCTTCAACATCATTTTCATCTTCATCTTCATCTTCATCATCATTCTCATCACCATCATCGTCTTCTTCATTTTCGATATCCATTTCATCCTCATCATCTTGATTATCCGAATTTGAGTCCATAATTCCGTCAATCTCTTCATCAATCTTTTCAGGAGCATTATTCTCTCCTCCATCTTCCTGTAGTTCCTTCCAAGAATCCCTTCCGACTGCCCAATCGACAGCAACTTTTCTCCCATCAATCTCAATCCCATTACC
>Ga0160429_1001144_pt1 | contig 15627 bp, 10 predicted proteins | sample SolpanmetagenomR_FD_108199 | JGI IMG/M metagenome (GOLD analysis project Ga0160429, IMG submission 108199) | Solar panel surface microbial communities from Lawrence Berkeley National Laboratory, California, USA - R | ecosystem: Engineered > Built environment > Solar panel > Unclassified ...
CCAGACGCCGGTGTGGAAGATGCTGCTCGTGCTGCTCCTGGGCTGCTTCATGGTGCCGGTGCCGGTGTCGCTCGACGTGCGGGGCTGGCACGAAACCTACCCGCTCAACGGGCCGGGCTGGTCGCTGTTTTTCGAGTACGTGGCCAACGTGCTGTACGCGACGGTGGTGCGCCGCTTCTCCAACGGGGCGCTGGGCATCCTGGTGGTGCTGGCGGCGGGGGCGCTGCTGCACCTGGGCCTCACGAGTCCGCAGGGCGATGTCATTGGGGGCTGGTCGCTGGAGCCTGAGCAGCTGCACATCGGCTTCGCCCGCATGGCGTACCCGTTTTTTGCGGGGCTGCTGCTGTTTCGGCTGGCGCGGCTGCGGCCGGTGCCGCAGGCCTTAGTGTGGTGCAGCCTGGCGGTGGTGGCGGTGCTGGCCATGCCCCGCGTCGGCAGCCCCGCGCAGCTGTGGCAAAATGGGCTCTACGATGCACTCTGCATCATTTTCGTCTTCCCCGCCATCATCTTCTTCGGGGCCAGCGGGGCGGTGCACTCGGGTGCGGCCCAGCGGCTGTGCCGCTTCCTGGGCGATATTTCGTATCCGATTTACATCACGCACTACCCGCTCATCTACACCTACACGGCCTGGGTCGCTACCCATAAAGTGTCCTTGCGCGAGGGCTTGCCCGTGGCGGCGCTGGTCTATCTGGCAGCGGTGGCGCTGGCGTATGGGTGCTTGAAGTTCTACGATGAGCCGGTGCGGGAGTGGTTGAGGAAGAGGGTGTTGGTAGAACAGAGTGGGGCTCAACCGAAGGAGCCAGTCCGTTTTTCGTAGCTTCGCTGCCTGCGTACTAGTTAGAAGCGAAAAGATGGTAAAGACTCAGCAGGTTGATATCGAAATTGATAAGCTGACGCGCTCCATTGAGAATGCGATTACCGACGACAGCTTCAAGACGGAAATCGTGGCGCTGACTATTGCCAACCTGCGCAGCATCAAGAAAGCGGATTGGCTGTTTGGCTGGAAAACCAAACTTAAAACCCTAGATACAACTGTTTATAAGCTTGTGATAGTGTGCAATGACGCCATTATTCAAGGTTTAGTTAGTCTGCAAGACTGGGGCAACTATGTTTTTATGCTGCTCATTGAAAGCAATCGATTCAATAGGGGTGCGACCAAGGTGTACTTGGGGGCCGGGTAATCTGGTAGCTTTTGCCTGTAAGCTCGCGTTTGATAAGGGGGTAAGTCGGGTATGTGTTCTTTGAAAGCAAGACCAAGCTCATGGTACACTACGAAAAGACCTTAGGTGCGTATGTGCTATTTCGAAACTTCATGGCCTTGGACACTAAAGCTGCCTCAAAGCTCATCAATCAGCACTTCCCCAAAATCAGTGATTTTCAGTTATAATTAAGGAACCGAAAGACATCGACTTTTATACCACTGACCAGCAGCCCTCCGAAGAGGAGTTTGCCCGCATCAGCGAGTGGATTAAGTAGAACAAACAGAAACAGGCAGCCCGCAAGCCTGCCAAACCAACTTCGACTACCAAGGTGGTAGGTAGCCGGGAGGCCGATTAGTTTCGCACAGTCACGCACTACCATAGGTTTTGACTTATCCTAATTTTGAATCTCGGTATCGTTTAAAAGTCAACAACTTCTGCAGAGATGACAACTGAATTTTGGATAGGTATTGTTGTTTCGATTCCACTCGGAATCTTGACTGGTCTGGCAACTCCATGGTTTCAAAAACTATTTGATAGATGGAATGAAAGTAAATTGCTAAAAACCAAGCATAACGCGAAGTTAGAATATGAAAAAATTAAAGCTTACCATGATGATAAGCAAGAATTAACTAGCTACTTACTGCTTGTAGTAGTTCAGACAACATTTATAGGGGCTTTTATGGGTATATTTTCTGGAATGATTTTTACTTCTGCGCAATTAATTAGTGCAACACATTGGATGGATAATAGAATTTTCATTAATATTTTATATGCGTTAGGGCAACTATTTTCGTTGATAGGTTCATTATTAATAGTAAACATATGTAGGCCAGCAATTAATGTTTGGACAAAAGTAAAAAATTTCATTGAGTATGAAAATGAAATTAAGCAGAGGGGGATAGTATGAATTCACGCTGATTAATTTATTAAATCATTATGTGGTTCATAAATTAGTTTAAATTTAAACTGTTACAATAAAATAATTATGATACGCTCCAGTCACCATGCGCAAATCGACCAGATTCGTATTAACATTCTAGAATAAGGAGAAGCAAAAAAGTCCGAACTATGTGGGTGCCGAATTGCGCCCCGCGCCCCCCAGGCGGCCCGGTGGCCGAGGCGCTTGCTCCACGTGGGGGCGGGCGTAGGGGGGATGTTCCAACTATAACTGCAAGACTGCTGTTTCTGCTGCTTACTTATTTGTTGCTCACGGTATTGCGGCTAGCGCCAGCCGCCGCCCAGTGCGTGGTAGAGGTCGGTTACTGCCTGGCGCTGTTGCAGCTGGTCGTTCACGCCGTTGAGTTGAGCTTGCAGCAGGGCCTGCTGCGAGGTGAGCACCTCGGTGTAGTTGGCAAAGCCGGCGCGCAGCAGCTCCTGGGTGTAGTCCACGGCTTTGTTGAGAGCCGCCAGCTGTCGGGCCCGGATTTGGGCTTTCTCGGTGGCGCTCTGGTAGGAGAAGAGCGCGTTGCTGACCTCCTGGCCGGCCGTAAACATCGTTTGCTGGTACGTGTAGAGGTATTCCTGCTGCAAGGCCTGCGAGCGGGCCAGCCGCAGACGGTTGATGCCCTGGTTAAAAATGGGCTGGGCTAGCCCCCCCACGAGGCTGGCGAAAATGGCGGTGGGCGAAAACAGCTTTTCGAGCGTGGTGCTGGTCACGCCGCCGTTGGCCGTGACCGTGAAGCTGGGGTAGAAGTAGGTGCGCGCCGCGTTGGTTTGCTCGAAGGTGGCCTGGAAGGCGTATTCGGCCTGCTGCACGTCGGGGCGGTTGCGCAGCAGCTGGCCGGGCACGCCGGTGAGCAGGGCAGGCGGGGCCGGCTGGTCGGCCAGGGTGCCCCGCGCGATGGGACCGGGAGCGCGGCCGAGCAGGGTAGCCAGCAGGTTTTCGGCCTCCCGGATGCTGCGCTGCAAGTCGGGGATGGTGACTTCGGCGGCGTAGCGGTTGGCCTCGCTCTGCACCACGGCGGCGCCGGTCACCACGTCGCCTTCGAGCAGCAACTTCATCACCTCCACGTCCTTGATGCGGTTTTGCACCGTTTGCTGCGTGATGGCGAGCTGGGCATCGAGGGCTAGCAGCGAGTAGTAGTTGTCGGCGATGTCGGCGATGAGCTGGGTTTGCACCACGCGCCGGTAGGCCTCGCTCTGCAGCACGGAGGCGGCGTAGGAGCGCTTGGTGCTGCGGAGCTTGCCCCACACGTCGGCTTCCCAACTGCTGCTCAGGCCCAGCAAATACTGGTGGGCGGCGCCGCCCGTCACGATGCTCGACTGGTCGGTGGTGGTCGTGCCGGTGGTGCCGCCGGTAGGGGTGCCCCCGCCGGGCGTGGTGGTGCCGCCACCCGGCGTAGTAGTTCCGCCGCCGGGGGTGGTGGTGCCGCCGCCAGGGGTAGTAGTGCCCCCGCCGGGCGTGGTGGTCGTGCCGCCGGTGGTGCCACCCGTAGTGGTGCTACTGCCGCCCACGCTGGTGCCCACAAACGACCCGCCCACGCGCGAAAGCGTGGTGGTGGCCCGCCCGTTCAGGCTGGGTAAGAATGCTGCCCGGCTCTGGGCCAGCAGGGCCTGGGCCTGCGCAATGCGGGCATCGGCCACTTGCAGGTTGCGGTTGTTGGCTAGCCCTTCGGTAATGAGCTGTTGCAGCGCGGGGTCGGTGAAGAGCTGCTGCCAGGGGCGGCTGGCCAGGGTAGTGGTGTCGGTGGTAGCCGCGTCGCGGTAGAGGCCAGCGGTGGGCGCGTCGGGCCGGCCGTAGGGGCGCAGGATGCCGCAGCCGCTCGCGGCCACGAGCACAACGGGAGCGAGCCAAACTAATTTCCAGGTACTCATTATAAGTTAGTTACTGCCTTGTACGCGGCGGGGAGGAGGGTGGGCGGGAGCACAGGGGCCTAGCCCCTAAGCCAGCGCGGGCTGCCTGGTGGGCTGCTCATCGGGGCGCGTCTGGTCGGGCTTTTTGGCGTCGGCCGGCGCCGGCGGGCCGCCACCCTGTTCTTCTTCCTCCAGCTGCTGCTTGGTTTTAGGCGGGCCGCTGATGCGCTCCTGCACGCTCTCAAAAATCAGGAAGAGCACCGGGATGAAAAACACCCCCACCAGCGTGCCAAACAGCATGCCGCCGATGGCGCCCGCCCCGATGGCCTTGTTGCCATTGGCGCCCGCGCCGCTGGCAAACAGCAGCGGCATGAGGCCGAAGACGAAGGCAAACGAAGTCATCAGAATCGGCCGCAGGCGGGCCTTGGCGCCTTCCAGGGCCGCGTCGATTATTTCGAGGCCGTGGTCGCGGCGGCGGGCCAGCGAAAATTCGATAATCAGAATGGCATTCTTGGCCAGCAGGCCGATAAGCATAATCACCGAAATCTGGAGGTAGATGTTGTTATCGACCCCAAAAATCTTGGCGAATAAGTACGTGCCGCTCAGGCCAATCGGGATGGAGAGCAGCACCGCAAACGGCAGAATGTAGCTCTCGTACTGCGCGCTCAGCAGCAAATACACGAACACCAGCGACAGCGCAAAAATGTAGAGCGACTGCTGCCCGCTGCCTTCTTCCTCGCGGCTGATGCCCGAAAACTCGAAGCCGTAGCCGGCCGGCAGCTGCTTAGCTACCTCCTGAATAGCTACCAGCGCCTGTCCCGAGCTGGTGCCCTCCTTGGGCGAGCCGTTCACTGAAATGGCGGTGAACAGGTTGAAGCGAGACAAGCTTTCGGGCCCGTAGATGCGCTTGAGCGTCACAAACTCGGTGATGGGGGCCATCGCGCCGCTGGCATTGCGCACGAAGATTTTGCTCAGGCCTTCGGGGTTGGCCCGGTAGGCGGTGTCGGCCTGCACCATCACCCGGTACTGCTTGCCAAACTGGTTGAAGTTGGAGGCGTAGGAGCCGCCGTAGTACACCTGCATGGCATTCAGAATGTCCTTCTCAGTGAGGCCCGCTTCCTTTACCTTCGGCACGTTTACCGAGAGCTGGTACTGCGGAAAGCCGGGGTTGAAGGCCGTGGTGGCAAACTGAATCTCGGGCCGCTTACTCAGCTTGGCCAAGTAGTCCTGGGCCACCTGGTAGAACTCGGCCGTGGTGTGCCCGCCCCGGTCCTGGAGCTGAAACGTGAAGCCGCCAGTGGCCCCGAAACCCGTGATGGTGGGCTGCGAGATGCTGCGAATATCACCGGCCCGGATGTGGGCCGTGAGCGCAGTTATCTTCTTGATAACAGCCTCGTTGTTCATTTGCTTGCGCTCGTCCCAGGGCTTGAGGCGCACGATAACCATGCCGTATGCGCTGCCCGCCCCGGCCAAGAAGTTCTGGCCCGTGATGCGCAGCGTACCCCGCACCGCCGGGATGGTCCGAATGAGACTATCGACCTCGTTGTTGACGGCCGTAGTGCGCTCTAGGGTGGAGGCGGGCGGTAAGCTCACGTTCACGAAAATGGTGCCCATGTCCTCGTTGGGTACGAAGCTGCTGGGCGTGCTCGTCATCAAAAAGTACAGGAAGCCCGCGAAGCCCGCCACGCCCGCCAGGGCCAGCCAGCGGCGACCCATCAGAAACTGCACGGCGCGGGTGTACTTGGCCACCAGTGCATCATAGGCGGCGTTGAAAGCCACGCCAAAGCGCTGCATAAGCGTCTTTTTCTCGGCTTGCTTGTCTTCCTCGTGGTGCGGCGGCAGCAGGAACATGGCCGCTAGGGCCGGGCACAGGGTGAGGGCATTGACGGCCGAAATGAGGATGGCAATGGCCAGCGTTATCCCAAATTGCTTATAAAACACGCCCACCGAGCCGGTGATAAACGTAACCGGCAAAAACACCGCCGCCATTACCAGCGTGATGCTCACGATGGCCCCCGTTATCTCGCTCATGGCGTCGATAGCGGCGCGGCGCGGCGAGGTATAGCCGCTTTCGAGCTTGGCGTGCACGGCCTCGACTACCACAATGGCGTCATCGACCACGATGCCGATGGCTAGCACCAACGCAAAGAGCGTGAGCAGATTAATGCTGTAGCCAAAGAGCTTAAGGAAGAAGAACGTGCCGATAATTGATACCGGTACTGACACACCGTGGATAATCGTGGACCGGAAATCCTGGAGGAAAATGAAAATCACCAGGAATACCAGCGCGAAGCACTCGATGAGGGTATGAATTACCTTATCAATCGAGGCGTCCAGAAAGTCGTTGATGTTCACCAGGTTGGTGTAGTGAATGCCAGCCGGAAAATCCTTTTCAGCCGCTTGCAGCACCTTGATGGAGTTTTCGATAACCTCGCGGGCGTTGGAGCCCGGCGTTTGGTTGACCGAAATGCCCACCGAAGGCTTGCCAAAGGTGGCGCTGTTGCTGCTGTAGGCCTGGGCGCCCAGCTCGATGCGGGCCACGTCTTTGAGGTGCAGCAGTTGGCCATCGGCCGTGCCTTTGAGCACGATATCGCCGAACTGGTCGGCCGTGAGCAGCTTGCCGGTGTACTTGATGACGTACTGAAAGCTCTGGTCGGAGTTTTCGCCGAATTTGCCGGGCGCGGCCTCCACGTTCTGGTCGGCCAGGGCGGCCGTGATGTCGGCCGGCGTGAGGCCGTAGATGGCCATTTTATCGGGTTGCAGCCATACGCGCATGGCGTAGTCGCGCGAGCCAAAGGCGTTGGAATCGCCCACACCGTTGACCCGCTTAATCTGCGGCACGATGTTAATCTGGGCGTAGTTCTGGAGGAAGGTCTGGTCGTAGGCCGGGTTGTCGGAATAGAGCGCAAAAATCAAGAGGTTGCTGCTCTGGCGCTTGCGCACCGTTACGCCGGCCAGGGTCACCTCCTGGGGCAGCAAGCTGGTGGCGCTCGATACCCGGTTTTGCACGTCCACGGCCGCCTGGTCGGGGTCGGTGCCCACGTTGAAATACACCTGGATGGAGCCCGCCCCGTCGTTGGTGGCCGAGGAGGTCATGTAAGTCATGCCCTCCACGCCGTTTATCTGCTCCTCCAGCGGCACAATCACGCTCTTGAGCACCACGTCGGCATTGGCCCCCGCGTAGCTGGCCGACACCTGCACCGTGGGCGGCGAAATATCGGGGTACTGCGCAATGGGCAGCGACAGCAGCCCGAGCACCCCCAGCAGCACAATAATGACCGAAATAACGGTGGAGAGCACGGGGCGCTCGATGAATATTTTTAGCATATATTATTAATTAACAGAGCTAATGGAGAACGTCATGCTTATCTGGCGTCCACGCAGTGAAGCATCTCGCTTGAATCATTAGATGTAGTACCCTGGCGGCGCGAGCGAGATGCTCCACTGCGTGGACGCCAGATAAGCATGACGTTCTCTACCTATTCTTTATTCAACTTTCGGCGAGGACTAGCCCGACATGGGCGTCTTGGCCTTCTGCTCGGCCACTGCCTTGGGCCGGATTTTCGTGCCTTCCTTCAAGCCGCTGATGCCTTCAAGCACCACCCGCTGGCCGGCTTTCAGGCCTTTCTCCACCACGAAGGAGTCGCCATCGGGCGTGGGCACCACTGTAATGGGCACGGCGTGGGCGGCCGTGTCGGTACCCACTACGTAGGCAAAGCGCTTGCCTTGCAGCTCATAGGTGGCGCTTTGCGGCACGATGAGCACGTTGTCTTTGGGCTGAAACGTGCGAACCGAGCCGCTGCTGCCGCTGCGCAAAAAGCCCTGCGGGTTGGGAAAAGTGGCGCGGAAACTAGTGGAGCCGGTTTCGGTATTTATCTGGCCGATAGCCGTTTCGACGCGGCCGGGGCGAGGATATACGGTGCCATCGGCCAGCACCAGGCGCACGTCGGGCACCTTGGCCAGCTTGTCTTGCAGGGTGGCCCCGGCCCGGCGGCGCGTGAAGCTGAGCAGCGCCTTTTCGCTGAGCGAAAAGTAGGCGTACACGTTGCTGATGCTCGACACGGTGGTGAGCGGGTCGGTAGAAGTGCTGCTCACCAGCGAGCCGATTTTGTTGGGAATAGCCCCAATTACACCGTTCACGGGGCTCGTGATGGTGGTGTAGCCCACATTGGTAGTGGCGTTGGCCAGTGTGGCGCGGGCCTGGGCCAACGCGGCCAGCTTGCTTTCGAGCGTGTACTGCGCGCCCTCCAACTCGTACTTGCTGATGATGCCGCGCCCTACCAAGGGCTGCACCTTGCGCACGCCCATGCGGGCGGCATCTACGTCGGCCTGGGCGGTGGCCACGCCCGCGCGGGCCGTGCGCAGGTCCTGCTCGTACTGCGGGGCCGAGATGTGGAAGAGCTTCTGGCCCTTCTTCACGCTGGCCCCCTCATCCACGTAAATGGCCTCCACGAAGCCATCGACCTTGGGGCGGATTTCGACGTTTTGCTGGCCCTGGATGGTGGCCGGGTAGTCTTGGTAGAGCGTTACCGAGTCGGGCTTGAGCACGAGCACGGGGTAGTCTTTGATGGGCTGGGGCCCACCTTTACCATCCTTGCCGGGCTTGCCATCGGCGGCATCTTCTTTTTTGGAGCCGCAGGCGGCGAGGCTTAGTAGGGCCAGCAGCCCGGCCGCGAGGCCCGGTAGTCGAGTGTGCATCATCCTGAAACGTAGAAGCCGGGCCGGGCGGCTGGGCTACCTGCTCGCTACAAGACGAAGCCCCTAACTCTCCCGGCAGACGCTGCTATACGGCCGACGGAGTTTTAGGTGATGAAGGGCCGAGGTAATGAGATTGGGAGGGGACGGGCAATAACTAGTATCTCCTCATCCTATTACCTTTTCACCTTTCTCCGCATCACTTAATGATGGTGGTGATGGCCTGGCTCGGCGGGCTTGCCGAAAATATTGACCAGCGCGCCCACCACAAACAGGGCCGCCCAGCACACGTAGAGCCAGCCGTAGCCGGCAGGCAGCGGCCGGCGCACCAAGTAGCGAATCAGCAACTCGGCCCCGCCGCTCATCAGCAGCCCGGTGAAGGCGATAAACTGCCAGGAGTTGAAGTGGCTGGGGCGATAGAGCTTGGCAAGGTCCATAGAAATAAGGAGGGCGAAAAGAAATGCAAAAGAAACACCGGGGCCAACTTCGAGCGGGCCAGCGCGTACAGCTAATCCAGGCGGCAGCCGGGTTACCGACTCCTTAAACGAATAATTTCCTAAAACTTCCCACCAGCCATGATACTCAGCGACGAGCTTTTCGAAGAAGACGGCACCACGCCCAAAAAAGACGGCCAGAAAATAGAATCGGCCAACCAGAACCCCACCAACGCGGTGGGTGCCGGCAACGAGGAGCTGCAAAAGCAAACCGACTACCAGCGCGACCAGAGCAATAATAAGCAGAGCGACGACGCCAGTGCCCACCGCAACGTAGGCGCCAACGGCTACACCCAGCGCAGCGACCAGAAAGACCAACTGAGCAACCTGCACATTGGCGGCTCCGAAACCGAGCCCCAGGGCGGTAACAACCACGCCACCGCCGGCGAGCAGGCCCAGGGCCCAGGCTTCACCCAGGAGGGCAGCTACGAGATTGATGAGCAGGGCGAAGGTATCCGGATGCACGAGCAGAAGCTGGGCGAAGATGCGCCCGGCGGCACGGTGCAGCGCCCGCAGGACGAGCGTTTGTAGCCCACAAAGAGTAGTTTGATTTATCAATAACGCGCCAGCGGCCGGCTTTTACCGGTGGCTGGCGCGTTTGCATTGGGTGGGCAGTCGGCGCAGTACCTTGGCCGCCCAATCGGTGGCCGCCTGGCTAGCCTAGCTTTTTGCGTGTCCCCATGAAATTACGTTCTTCAGTTTTCGCCCCGTGGGCTATGGCCGCGCTGCTAGGCGGCGGGCTGGCCAGTTGCAGCCGGGGGGCCGAGCACCTGACCGCCGCGCCCGGCAGCGCGCCCGTGCGAGCCGAAGCCCTGGCCCCCGTGCCGGCGGCAGCTTCGCCCATCGCTAGCGCATTGCCGGTGGCGCCGGAGGTAACGGTAGCTGCTGCCCCGCCCGCTGCCCGGCCGGCCCTACCCGGGGCCACCGGGCGGGGGCCTACCTACGTGCAGGCCGGCCGGGTGCTCGACGAGAGCGGCCAGCCCCTGGTAGGCGCCACCGTGCTGCTACGCGGCACCACCCACGGCACCAGCACCGACGCTACCGGCGGCTACTTGCTCGATATGCCCAGGGGCCAGAATACATTGGTAATTGGCTACGCGGGCTACGAAAACGAAACGGCTAGCAGCCACGATGGCCAGCCCCTCACCACCACCCTGCTGCCCGCGCCCACCGCTAGCCCCGCCCCGCCGGCGAAAGGCCGGCGCGGGCGCCGCTAGGGTTATTTTCCTGCTTTTTGAGGAATTCTGGCAAAGTCTTGTGCGCTACGGCGTAAGCTACGGGTAGGGTTGGCCTTATAGCCAGGCAGGGGCTGGCCGCCGGCCGCCAGCAGTAGCTGCGGGGCAGCAAACGCCGTAGGCAGCGGGTTCCTTTTTCCCTTAACAAGCAGAATTTTCAGCTCATGCTGCCAACTTTTTCTACCAAACTCGGGCGCGTCGCGTCGCGCCCGGTAGGCCGCTTCCTGGTCCTAGCGGGCCTGGCCGCCGCCTGCGCCGGCCCCCTGGCCTCGTGCCGCAAAGACAGCGACTCGTCGCCCAGCCTCATCCAGCCCACCAGCGCCAAGCCAAGCTACGCGCCCAACGAAAACGACCAGATGTGGGCCGTTGTGGAGCAGTTCATCTCTTTCAACGACCCGGCGCTGCCCACCCTCACCGCCCGCCAGGCCCGCATGACCCACAGCGTGACCGACGCCGTGAAAGCGCTGCTGGCCAAGAACAACCGCTCGGCCCCGTCGCCGGCCGTGACCGTGAGCCAGCGGGTGCTAGACAAGCAGTACACCGCCCTCTCGGCGCCCGATGGCGTGCCGGTGCGCATCTACACGCCCACGGCGGCGGCCAGCGGCACCACCCGCCCGGGCATCGTGTACTACCACGGTGGGGGCTGGGTTATCGGCTCGCTCGACGTGTACGAGCCCTCAGCCCAGGCCCTGGCCGAACGTACCGGGGCGGTGGTGGTGTCGGTTGATTACCGACTGGCTTCCGAAACGATGAACAAGTTTCCGGCCGCCCACGAAGATGCCTACGCGGCCTACAAGTGGGTGCGCGACAATGCCAGCCAGCTCAACATCAACCCGGCCAAAATAGCCGTGGCCGGCGAAAGCGCCGGGGGCAACATGGCCGCCGCCGTGTGCATCTTGGCCCGCGAGCGCAGCTACGCGCTGCCCATCCACGAGCTGCTGGTGTACCCCGTGGCCGACAATAACCTGAACACGGCTTCCTATCAGCAGTACGCCAATGCGGTGCCACTGAACAAGGCTAATATTCAGTATTTTACCGGCTTGTATTTCAATACGCCGGCCGATGGCGACAACCGCCTCATCTCGCTCGTCGACGTGGCCGACCTCAAGGGCCTGCCCACCACGACCATCATCGGGGCCGAAATCGACCCGCTTCAGACCGAGGGCCAGTCACTGCGCGATAAGCTGGCGGCGGCCGGGGTCAGCACCGAATACCAGCTCTTTGCCGGCACCACCCACGAGTTCTTTGGTACCTACGCCGTGGTGCCGCTCGCCAACGATGCCCAGGACTACGCGGCCACGCGCCTGAAGGCCGCCTTTCAGTAGCGGCTAGCCCCGGCGCGGGCTCAGCAAGACAAAAAGCCTGGATTTCGCTCGAAATCCGGGCTTTTTAGCGTCCGGCCGCCGGCTGCGTCCGGTGGCCGGCCCTACCTTTCGCCCTCCATACCCGTTTTTTTCGACTGACAGCCTATGCATAGGTATTTAGTGGCGCTGGCCTTGGCTGGCACTCTGGCCGGGCCGGCGCTGGCCCAGCAGCCCGCCCGCACCGCCCAGGACTACGCCCGCGCCGAGCGCTTCATGAGTTATAATACCCAGCCGCTGGTCGACCACGCGCTGGGGCAGGTCAACTGGCTGCCCGATGGCCGCTTCTGGTACCGCACCACCACGGCCCAGGGCAGCGAGTTTATCGTAGTAGACCCGGCCCGCAAAACCCGCGCCGCCGCCTTCGACCAGGGCAAGCTGGCCGCCGCGCTCTCGGCCGCTGGCGGGCGGCCGGTGGAGGCTAGCCGGCTGCCGTTTCGCAGCTTCACCTTCGCGCCCGACGGCCAGAGCATCGCCTTTGGCGCGGGTAGCAAGCGCTGGAAATACGCCCTGGCCAGCGGCCAGCTCAGCCCCGACGACCCGCCCGCCGCTAGCCCCGCGCCCGGCCCCGCCGCCAACGCCGCCAACGAGGTAGCATCGCCCGATGGCCGCCTGGCCGCCTTTATCCGCGACTACAACCTGTGGGTGCGCGACACCAACACCAACCAACTCACCCAGCTTACCACCGATGGTGCCAAGGACTACGGCTACGCCACCGACAACGCGGGCTGGACGATGAGCGACGCGCCCGTGCTACGGTGGTCGCCCGACTCGCGCAAAATTGCCACTTTTCGGCAAGACCAGCGCCGGGTGGGCGAGATGTACCTGGTAACTACCAACGTGGGCCACCCCAAGCTGCAAAGCTGGAAATACCCGCTGGCCGGCGACCAGGACATTGCGATGATTGAGCGGGTTATCATCGAGGTGAACCCCGCCAAAGTGGTGCGCCTGCAAGTGGCGCCCGACCCGCACCGCGGCTCGCTCTCGGATGATATTTCGAGCAGCGGCACCTTCGACGACGTGGACTGGAGCGCCGACGGCAAGCAGCTGGCCTTCGTGTCGACCTCGCGCGACCACAAGCAGGAGAAGCTGCGCCTGGCCGATGCCGCCACCGGCGCCGTGCGCGAGGTGTTTCAGGAAACCGTGGCCACGCAGTACGAGTCGGGCCAGCACGCCATCAACTGGCGCTACCTACCCAAAACCAAGGAAATTATCTGGTATTCGGAGCGCGACAACTGGGGCCACCTCTACCTCTACGACGCCACCACGGGCAAGGTCAAGCACCAGATTACCAAGGGTAACTGGGTAGTGACCCAATTGCTGAAGGTAGACGAGCAGGCCCGGCAGGCCTACTTCCTGGCCGACGGCCGCGAGCCCAGCAACCCGTACTTTACCCAGCTCTACCGCATCGGGCTCGATGGCAAGCACCTGACGCTGCTCACGCCCGAGGCTGGCAACCACCAGGTGGCGTTCGCGCCCGCGGGGCGCTACTTCGTGGATACGTATTCGCAGCCCAACGTGCCGGCCGTGAGCGTGTTGCGCGCGCTCGATGGCAAGCTCATCACCACGCTGGAGAAAACCGACATCTCGCGCCTCACCGCCACCGGCTGGAAGGCGCCCACGCCCATCACGGTGAAGGCCCAGGACGGGCAGACGGACTTGTACGGCCTCATGTTCGCGCCCACCACGCTGGAGCCGGGGCGCAAATACCCGGTTATCGATTACATCTACCCCGGCCCGCAGGGCGGCGGCGTGGGTAGCTGGGCCTTCTCCTCGGCCCGCAACGACCACCAGGCCCTGGCCGAGCTGGGCTTCGTGGTGGTGGTGATTGAGGGCAGCTGCAACCCGCTGCGCTCCAAGAGCTACCACGATGCCTGCTACGGCAACATGGCCGAAAACACCCTCGGCGACCAGGTGGCCGGCCTGCGCCAGCTGGCCCAGCGCTACCCCTACATCGACCTGGACCGGGCGGGCATCTGGGGGCACTCGGGCGGGGGCTACGCCACGGCAGCAGCCATGTTCCGCTACCCCGATTTCTTTAAGGTCGGCATCGCGGAGTCGGGCAACCACGAAAACCGCAACTACGAAGACGACTGGGCCGAGCGCTACATTGGCCTGCTCAAAACCAACCCCGACGGCACCACCAGCTACGACAATCAGGACAACGCCACGTTTGCCAAGAACTTGAAAGGCAAGCTGATGCTGGCCCACGGCCTGATGGACAACAACGTGCCGCCCTACAACACCTGGCTGGTCGTGGATGCCCTCACCAAGGCCAACAAGAGCTACGACTTGGTGGTGTTTCCGCAGGCCCAGCACGGCTTCGGCCAGTATTCGCCCTACATGACGCGCCGCCGCTGGGACTACTTCGTGCAGAACCTGGCCGGCGCCACCCCGCCCCACGACTACGAGATGCAGCCCCGCCCCGACCCGCGCCTGGAGGTGCAGTAGGGACTGGCGGCGCGCCCCGTCAACACACAAATGCCCCCGGCTTCAAATAGAAGCTGGGGGCATTTGTGGTTAAGAACAAATGCTCCGCTAGGCCCCACCCATGCGCCGCCCAAACAGGAAGTACACCGGTAGTCCCAGCGCCACCAGGCCCAGCCCGTAGCGCGAGTACTCGGCCGTATCGGGCGCGATGAGCAGGATAATGCAGAAGGCCGCGGCCAGCGCCACGTAGAGGCCCGGCAGCACCGGGTAGCCCCAGGCGCGGTAGGGGCGGGGCGCGTCGGGCCGGGTGCGGCGCAGCACGAAAATGCCGATTATCGTGATGAGGTAGAACAGGATAACCGAGAACATGACGTAGTTGAGCAGCTGCCCGTAGCTGCCGCTGAGGCAGAGCAGGCTGGCCCACAGGCACTGCACCCACAGCGCCCGGCCCGGCACGCCGGCCCGGTTGAGGGTGGCCAGCGAGGGGAAGAACAGCCCGTCCTTGGCCATGGCAAAGTAGGCGCGGGCGCCGCTCAGGATGATGCCGTTGTTGGCGCCGAAGGTGCTGAGCATGATGAGGATGGCCAGCACGTAGGCGCCCACCGGACCCATTACCGACTCGGCCACGGCGGTGGCCACGCGGTCGTCGGTGGCGTACTGAATGCCGCGGCCGGCCAGGGTCGTGGCATCGGGCGAGCCCTGCAGGGGCAGCACCAGCAGGTAGACGATGTTGATGAGGATGTAGAGCGTGGTGACGATGGCTGTGCCAATGGCCATGCTGCGCACCAGCGTGCGCTCGGGATTCTGGATTTCCTCGCCCGCAAAGCCGATGTTGTTCCACGAGTCGGACGAAAACAGCGAGCCCGTCATGGCCATGCCGATGCCGATGATAAGGCTGCCCGTGCCCAGCGGCACGATGCCGCCGCCGGCCCCCGGCGCGGGCGAGCGCGTGGCGTGCCACAGGTCGTGGAAGTTGGCCTGCACCGCGTCGGCATTCAGCCCCAGAAACAGGCCGAACAAAATAAGTAGCGCCAGGGCCACGAGCTTGGTCGAGCCCAGCACGTTCTGAATGAGCTTGCCCGACTGCACGCCGCGCGCGTTCACGGCCGTAATGGCTACGATGAGTGCAATGGCTAGCAGCTGCACTGTCGAAAACTCGAAATGCCAACTGCCGATGTACGTTTCAAAAAGAATGTTTTTAACTGAAAACCAAGGGCGAAGCACCCCCGTGAACTTGGCAAACGCCACCGCCACGGCCGCAATAACGCCGGTTTGAATGACCAGAAACAGCGTCCAGCCGTACAAAAAGGCCACCAGCTTGCCAAAGGCTTCGCGCAGGTATACGTACTGCCCGCCCACCTTGGGGAACATGGCCGCCAGTTCGCCGTAGCTGATGGCGCCGGCCATCGTGATGAGG
>Ga0160429_1001146_pt1 | contig 15606 bp, 11 predicted proteins | sample SolpanmetagenomR_FD_108199 | JGI IMG/M metagenome (GOLD analysis project Ga0160429, IMG submission 108199) | Solar panel surface microbial communities from Lawrence Berkeley National Laboratory, California, USA - R | ecosystem: Engineered > Built environment > Solar panel > Unclassified ...
AATTGGTCAATTCATCTTTCCCCTCCCCATAGCTCACCACCCAGGCACTCCCCTGCCTAGTCCAAATGTCAACTTCTGCAGTTTACTATTCTCTATCGAATCATCTACTTTTTAGAGCGAGGGAGTGAATACGCGACATTCCTTAATCAATCTTGGTATGAGTAAGATTTTGAATTTTCGATAAATGCTTGAGCCTGAGCCTACACCTTGCGCTGTAACCTTGAGACTGCTAGGCTAGCAAGTCTATATGTTATTCTACTGATATGAGAAGTAGCACGGCTATATCAAGTGTTCTTGTGTAAGGTCACTATACACCGATTATCGACCCACTATGGTATTCGCCATACAAATTTCTGGATGAAATTTCAATGTAGCCTTACGCTGCTCAAAAGTCAACTGGAGGTTGATCCAAGCATGAGAAAGATAATTCCGTCTCGGTGGAGGCTAATTCGCCTCAAGCTACTTTGATCCAAAGCGGGACAGGAGAAAACGGATTTTACCCAAGTCTTTCCATATGATATGATTCCAGCCAGTCCGAGTGCACGTAGAAGTAAAAATAGAAATTCATATTGTTAATAATATTAATATGCTTCATTTCATATCATTTTTGCCTTTGTTTGACAGGAAAGAGGACATTACCCATATTACCGGGAGAAGCGATTTTGGAGCAAAATTGTGATTATGAATAACTCCGTCAATACTAATATTAGCATCATAAAAAAAGCATCAGAAGAAAGGAAACATCTTGATGAACGATTTGAAGTCTGGTCTATGGTCTTGATGCATGTGTGTGGCATATGAGAACAGAATGCGCCCGAATTACCCAAACAACCGGGATAGACTGTAGATGTATAAAGCGCATATTCAAGTTGGAATAGACACATTATCTGAACCTTATCGTTTCTGGAAAGAGTAAAATATCAAGGAATAATACGATGGCTTTGTACTCGATCACATGTATCCGCGATTTATTGGAAAGGATATCTTCAAATTCTGGGTTGATGTCTTATTTACTCTATTCCTCAACGATACTTATTTGAAATGCGTAATTGAGACCTTGTATACTGAGAAATTGATTGTCTGGACACTTTAATTGAATCCTCAAAGATTTTATCGTTTGATTATCCACATAACGAGTGATGATGTTGATTTCATCATATAGAACAAACCCTTGCAAGTTTGTGAGATCATACTTGGTAGCTATAGACCTGACTCGGTTGTTTGTATCAAAGTTATCTACCAAACGAATATTGAGCAAGGTTGTGTAAAAGCTTTGTTTTTTGCAAATGAATTTTGTGTTTGAATTCCCAACTACATGCCGCGCTAATTCTTCATACTTTATGTAGATAACGAAACGATAACCCTTTGAGAGAATTCAGTTAAAGTATCCAGACAATCAACTTGTCAGTCTACAAGGCCTCAATTATGCACTACAAATAAGTATCGTAGAGAAGTAGATCAAATGTGATATCAACCCATTATTTGAAGGTGTTCCGTCTAATCCACTCTGAATAAGAATGGTCATCTTACAAGATCGAGTACTATGCTTTGTAACATATTCATCTCGGAATTCAATCTTTTAAAAGGATCCGCGGGTAGATCTGATGTGAAGATACTAGATTTGGGAATGGTGGTGAGGGTATGATAGACTGACATGGAAGATAGAGAAGGTAAGCGACGCGACAAAGAACCTGACGAGAAGAGGGATGATGCAAATACAAATATTGAGCCATGGCTCGGTTTCACTGTTAATTTGCGCAAGTTCCCTTTTTGTCAGATAATTCCTTTTTTGTCACGTAGCGTAAAATTCGTCGTTTTTTTTCTTTTGCACACCCTCTCAACACAGTCATGGACACAGCCCTTGCTCAAAGTACTTCAAGTCATCAGTGGCTCCTCGCATTCATCAAGAACAGGCCCAACGCGGAACTATTAGAGGATTATGCTTATCATGTACACAAAGCCCAGTACCTCAAAGATGCCATTGTGGAGAGGGATGTCTCTTTTGAAGATTTTATTTCTCCTGATGCTGAAATGACAGCTGAGCACCGAGGGCTTTGTATTACACTCGAAAACCTCAGTCACCAGTATTCGGATATTTTTGGGCGTTCCTTGAAATCGAAGACATGTGAACCCAACACCCAATGTGAGATAGCATCGATCCTCAACATTGATTACATCAAAGATTTACACAAACAATTGGGCAAAGGCGTTCTTTCATCCCATGGACAATTTCGTAGAAATTGGATTGTCAACACGGAGGGAATCTCATTTCTAGCCCCGGCTCTCATCTTTGAATCACTGAAAAATACCATTGCCAAAACGATCCAAAAATTACACCTTTGTACAAATGAAATGAAAGTTGTTGAGGCGACAACCTCGTTTGCTGCTCAGTATTACAACATAATGCCTTTCGAACACGGAAACGAATCGATACTGAGAATTCTGATTTCTTTCTGCTTAGAATCAGTGAGTGTAGTACCGGTCATTATGTCAAAAGACCCGGAGACAACCTTTCGCTATTGCTTACGCGAAACACGCAGAGACAAACCGTTCAGATATGGTAAGACCATCACCTACATCTCAAATGAATCACTTACTAGGTACTGTTTAGACCCCCTCAAACGATACATTATACAATGCTTGAAGAAAACCAATATGCTGGTTTGTGACGCTTTCGGGGAACGGTTGACTGATTTATCTCATTTTAACATCACCCACATCAACACAGATTTACCAGATCTTAGCTCTGATGAAATCGAAATGTTTTGGGGGCTTAGAACATTGGAAAGTTTTATCATCAAAACTCAAACATCCTGCTCTTGCCATCGGTGTGAATGCAGGTATAAATCGTTTATGTGGTTGCGAAACAATCGGCTGACACTTGTCAGGTATAAAGAAAACCACAAACATTGTTGCACGTGTGGACATCTGATACAGGACAGCATCGAGTTTATTGATTCGAGAATCTCGCTAATCCATACGAATGAATCTAATTTGATTGTTACTATTGACGACATGCAATTATATATCATACGAAGAGGAGAACATTCGTATGTGGGTCTACCCCTGGGAAAAGAGAAGAAAATATCACTCGAACAAATGATCCGTATGGAACGAGAATTCGATTCAATGACTGGCGAGGTCGGAGTATGGAGAATTTAACGACACAAAACATACCATCTAAATCGTCTGCTTGCCCGCAGGTGAATCCACTGAGATTTACATAAACTCAATTCCATACACGTATATGACCACTTTCTTATCGTTCCGCATCTGAAGACTGGCATGCTGAAGAGCGTGTACATGTGTTTTACATGCTTTTGTTATGACTTCCCTATCATTTCGTATTTCCATGTTAGCATACTGGAGTCCGTGTGCAAGTTGTTGACATTACAACATCACTAAGGCCTTATAGCGGATGAAATTTAAAAAAGATTACACTTGAGAAGAAACCTTGAATCGTCGAAATAAATACCCACAAAGCAACAAGAATCGTTGATGCATTCCTATTCAAGCTCTCCGCGCAGGAATATCGACATAATCTAGGTTGAATGGACGCCGAGCTTGCCTTCTTGCTACCTTTGCCCTAGTTTCTGGAACACGGTACACTTTCTGGTGGTCTGGCTCTGGATTTCTGGGAACTTTCGGTCGTGCCACTGCTGGTGGATCTTGCGCATCGTATATGCTGAGTACTTCAGTTACGTTGAAAAAGCCTCGAGCGGGGATATCTGTCTCTATATTCAGTACCTAAAACCGAATAGGATGCATTTTCGGGCTCTTTGGTTGTTGAATGGCAATAATGCGATGAACACCTGCGGTATAGAATTGTGCCGAGCTCTTGAGGTGATCCGCCTTACTCAGACGCAATCGAAAGATATCGCTCACTTGCAAATGGTTCTCGTTTGAAGATCTTCGAACTTTATATTCCGTTCATGATCCATTTCAGCTTCTTGTAATTCAATTGGCTTCATTGGACTGCGAGAATGTTTCGTGTTATTGTAATGCTCTGCTAGCCGAGGCAAAGCCGTCAAACAGTTAGAATGCCCAATATCTCGAGTTCGAGTCTAGAATGTGGAGATCACGCTCATGAATCGTTCCGCTCCTCCATGGCTCTGCGGGTCGCCCTTTCAAAGGACGAATGCCATATTCAGCGAGCAGATTCGTCACGACTGCTCCAAACGCATTGTCAGTTTGCATTCCTGAGAACAACTGCAGAGATTCACCCTTTTCGATCATTCGCTCGAGCTCAGCAGCAACTACTACAACGGACTTGCTCCGAATTGTGCTGTTATGCACCATTATGATTCACGGATCCGTATTTACCAAGATATACTTCTGATTCCTCAAAGCGGCTTTGCTCCTATTGGGCTTGAGTGAAGTCTGCCAAATTGATTGAGACATCAAATGACGTCCTACTTGTTGTGTCAGATGCGCCTCAGGATAATGCTCTGTGACATACGCAAACAAACGATCACGTCCAGACATGACTTTGTCTCCATAAAATACTTGATCTAAACGCTCCTTTTGGGTATTGGAAATTTCATATTGAACGACCATCTGGATTTCCTTTTCCTGTTATGAGACTACAGAAACTGCATTTCATAAGTTCACCTGCTTATATATAAAGACCGATGACAACTTGTTTGGTTTGTTCCGCGACATAGAGCATTGCAAACGACAAACTCTCTACACCGAGTTGATGATCGATAATGGAGTTGGCTATTCAGTTATTCAGAGCAGAAACAAATTACCAACGCAGCCAGATTGAAGTTCCAATGGTGATATTGACGCAAGTATACTCGGGTTTGCACGATTCGGAAGGACTGAATGCATGTGACATCTTTTATCTTCTTTAAAGCAGTCTGATGAGATCCTTTGGAGTTCGAGAAGTAAGCTAGTACCAGAAGAGCAGTGTATAGATTTGACACTATACAACTACTTGCGATCCATCACTTTTATCTCCCATATAGGTCTCACACCTATCTTTGAGGATCCGAAATTTCCGAAGCAGAAGGGACTCCAAGATCATGCTGTGTGATATAGCGTATGAGTTTACCTAGCATGGTCTGACTCAAGCTGTTGCACCTAGTTTGGGTTGAGTTGTGGAGTGGGATACGCTAAATTCTAACTTCAATTGATGTGATTATGTTCAGTGTTGTTCTAATTTCCAATTGAACAATGAAGCTGGAGTCAAAACAGTCATCCACTCATGATAATCACACATCCGTGAAGACCGTACGAAGACCCCTGTCATGTGTTCGAAATATCTTGCTACACACCGAGCTTTTCAATCGATTTGGGAGGAATAGGCAGCGGAATTATTACTCGTTGAGAACCATTTATCGCTGATAAAGTTTGTTGTGTCACACGGGAGTGGCGTTCTCTCTTTCTCTCTTTCTCTCTTTCTCTCTTTCTCTCTTCCTCTCTTCCTCTCTCTCTGCTGCTCTCTTGCTCTCTTACTCTCCTTCTCAATCAAGCAATCACTCCCACTTTTCCAAAATCGTCATGCACAAGCCCAAACAGACTTATCCAAACCGCAACGCCTACATCGGCGCAACGATCTTCTCAAAGTTGACCTTCGGATGGCTATACCGCACCCTAAAACAAGCAAGAGCGCAAAACCTGAACATAGAGAAGTATCCCACACTGAGGTAAACGCGCCCGCCTCTGACGACGCCTACGCCCTGTCCTTAAAATAATGCTGCGCTGTGACGAAGATGATTGCGAGGAAATGGCAGACAGGATCGAAGAGGCATGGCAGAAACAGATCAACCAGAAGGGGGAAAAGAACAGAGTACCATCCATGGGAAAGGCTTTGGTAGGAATCCACCACTTCCTCACATAACAAACTTTATCTAACTACTCAACAGGCCACAATTGTGTGGAAAAGATTCGCTGTGGTATGTATCTGGGCTCTGCTAGAAAGTTCAACCAAATTCGCATTCACATTCCTCCTGAGGTAAGGTTAGCTAAAATTTCGTAGCGAAATCGGAGGTCTAAAAAAAACAGTCATTTGTTAGAGACTTTGCAAAATACAGGCAACCCAGAGTACCTGTATTGGGTCTACGGAGCTGGTATATATCTCTCAATTCTCGCTGGCCACTTTTGTCGACATTACATGTTCTTCCAGGTGAATCCCTTTGACTCTAAATTCTCTCTGAAAGGAACATGAACGATTCAGCAATGCTAATAGGCTTACAAGGCATGGAGAACTGGCGCTTGCGTACGCTCAGGCTTGAGCGTCTTTCTTTATCGACATCTCCACAGCTCAACGCTTGCAGACGCTGCCGACAATCACCTAATTAACATCATGAGCGCCGAGCTAGGCCGCATTGAAGACGGCTCAATGTATTACGTCTTTATGATTACCGCGCCCATCGAGATGATTCTTGTTACCAGTAAGGAACACCCTCTACCAGGAAGCGTCAACTGACAGAGCAGGTATCATGTATCTTCAAATCGGGATTTACGCTATATATGGCGCAACCTTCCTCCTTACGTTAACAATCTGTCAATCTTATATTGCCTACGTTTTCGGCAAGATAAGAGCGGCGATTCTTTCAGCTCGAGATGTCTTGACCAGCAGACTTGGTAAGCTGATGCCGATCTTCAGAAATATTATTATTATATTATTTGGTCGAGCAAATGTTCACAATATAGATAGGAGAATTCCTGGACAATATCGAAGTTGTAAAAGTCTTTTCCTGGGAAGAGCCTATGCGCCAGCGAGTCCTGGGACAGCGAGAGAAGGAAATCAAGTTACGGAAGAAAGACTACATGTTATCAGCTTTGCAGCTTGCATTGGGAAGTAATTGTCTCGACCTGAGTCTGCTAGTCATTTTTGGCTCTGTGCAGCTCGGACATCACCAGTTTACTCCAGCACAAGGTATATAATCTTCAGTTATTCTGATCGAATCTCAAGTCCTTAGTGTACTCCGCGCTTAACCTGTTACAACTGGTGATTATGAACCTTGGTTACTTTTTTGCACGAGGGTTAGAAACAGGTGCCCAAAGCAGAATTTCGTTCAAACGTATTGAAGATTTTTTGCATGGTGAACGGGTGTCCGTTCGTTCTGAGACCAAGAACGGCAGAGGTCCGACCATCTGCTTTCAGAATGCGAGCTTGTCCTACCTTGGTGACTATGGAAACACTTTGGGGTCCAACAGGTCGAGCGGGACTGCTCGCATCGATATTGAATCGCCGAATTGTGAACCTGATACACTACTAAGCTCTCTGGACTGTAGTATACCCAGCGGTAAGACAACGATCATACTTGGCGCAGTCGGCAGTGGCAAGTGAGTTTTCTGGATCGGTACGGACCCTTACGTTGGCATAGGTAAAAGCGCTCTTTTGCTCAGCATTCTCGGAGAGGTACCACTGTCCTCTGGTACGGCCAAGGTTATAGAAGGTCAGATATCTGGTTCAGTTGGGTACGCTCCTCAGCAGCCTTTCATTCTAAACGCGAGCATTCGCGAGAATATTACTTTTGGTCGACCATTCGACGAATCGCGGTACAAAAGGGTACTGCAAGCGACTCGGTTGGAGGATGATATCTCCAAATTGACAGGGGGTCAGAAGGATGAGACTAAAGCGGGGGATCAGGGTCGAAATTTAAGCGGTGGTCAACAGGCACGACTGAATCTGGCTCGGGCTCTATACGGATTTCATTCGTTGTACTTGTTTGACGACAGCTTCAGTGCGGTCGACATGCAGATTGCTAAAGAGATATATGATGAGATTCTTAGCGGCAGAGATAAGGAACTTATACCTCCAAATGCAACTATCGTTATTGCTACCCATCAAATTATTTTCGCTCTCAAGGCTGACTTGCTGCTGGTATGCGATAACGGACACCTTGTAGCGGCGGGACCACCCAAAACGGTCCTCAAAGGTGATGCAGACAATCAGGCGACGCAGGATGGATTTTTGCAATTTCTTCAGCGCCGTCTAGGATCGAATCTACCCGCGGAAAGAGATTCCGGAAGTGAGAAAGTCACTGTGCCAAAGGATAGTCAAACTAAAAATAGACGGTCGATACCTCAACCCAAGAATGATGGCGACACCTTCGATACGAGCCAGGAGGCTGGAGATACTTCAATCAGGCCCATACCGCTCCGAATATATGCAGCATTTCTAACGGTGGGGCTTAGTCGCTGGCAGAAGTTTACAATTTGGCCAGCGCTATTTATGCTGCTTCTGCTGAGTGAGACATGTAACTTTCTATCGGCGAATTGGATGAAAGAGTGGGCGGCATCTGGACCCACGCATCGCAATATGTGGCTGTTCAGGTTCTGCGTGGCAGTCCTTACCAACAATGTGGTCACCTGTATACGCGCATTCGCTTTCTTTCTGGTCATGCTGAAGCTTTCCCAGAATCTCTATGCAACAATGTTTGAAAGCATAATCAATTCCAAAGTATCTTGGTTTGCTACTGCCGGTCCGGGTCTAATCTTCAACGTATTTACCAAGGACATAGCTACTGCTGATCAGAATGTGCCGCGTAATGTGTTGGAAAGTATTTCGTAAGGATGACCTCCTCCTCACTGCTCGTACTGAATAATGTCAGAACTCTGCTCGCCATGGTTACTTTACTGGTCTTGATAGGCTACGATGAGCCTTATATAATGACTATCACGCCCCTACTTAGTATGTTCGTGTGGTTAATCAGATATTATATAAGGGCCGCTTGGTATTTCAAGCGCAAAAACGCTGCCCTAATTTCACCGGTCTACGGTTTGGTAGTTACGACAACTCAAGGATTGCCGGTTATCCGTTCGTTGCGGGATTCTTCACGCTGGATTACAGCCTTTGCACAACGAGCACGTGCTGAGCAAAAGTCCTTCGTCACGTTGTGTGCAGGTACACGATGGCTAGCGCTCAATCTAGATTTCATAGCATGGATGATCCTCACCTGTGTGGTACTCATCAGCATAAAGTTGGGTAGCAGTGCTCATGGTGCTTCCACAGTGGCACGGATTGGTCTCATTATATCCTATTCCAAACAGCTCCTGGGTAATGTAAATGTTTATACTGGTAGCTTTGCGCTGAACACAATGTAGGCAGCGTGCAGTGGGCAGCTCGCCAATACATCGAGCTTTCGGTCAATATGGTCTCAGTGGAGCGAATTATCGAGCAATCCAAGCTCGAAGGCGAGGAGTCAATAGAGAAGATTCGGGAATACCACGCAACACCAAGAGAGTGGCCTAGCAGGTAATCTCAACCACCAGTGAAGTTTCCATTCATACTAACCAAATGGCAGCGGGAAAATCGAATTTCAGAATGCGAGCCTGAAATATGCAGGTGCCACCTCATTGACCCTCAAAGAACTGAACTTGACCGTAAGCTCTGGATCTTCCGTTGCACTCGTAGGTCCATCTGGCAGTGGCAAGAGCTCCATAAAAAACGTTCTCTTTCGCTTCAATGAGCTGGAACAAGGCGATGGTTCCATAAAACTAGATGGCATTCGAGTAGACCGTGTGACACTCTCCAAGCTTCGTGCACAACTCAGTCTTCTACCTCAATCAACCAGTTGTTTTACAGAGAGCGTTCGCTATAATTTGGATGCCCTTGGTCGGCTTTCGGACGCTGAGATGTGGAGCGTTCTCGACAAAGTTGGCCTCAGTACTCGGTTGCGCCGATCGGTGTCGTCGGATCCAAAGGGTGCATCGCCCAACAAAGGTCATTCGACGCAATACCACGGTGAAGGTAATAATGAAAGTACTCACAGTGGCCTAGACACTATTGTGAGTCGCTCCCGCTGGAGTCAGGGTGAATTGCAGCTTCTATGTTTTGCTCGCACGCTCTTGAAGCCGTGTAAAGTATTCTTTTTGGACGAGCCCACCAGTTCTCTGGATCCTCGTCTTGAGTGGCAACTTTCGCGTGGCAAGGATCTTTTTGGCACGGAGCGTGGAGTTCTAGTTGTAGCGCACCGCTTGGAAAGTATTCTCGAATTTGATGTCATTGTGGTTGTAATAGATGGTAGCGTGAGGGAAATTGGCTCATTGGAGGAGGTTTGGGAGAAGAAGGGTTGGTTTTGGGAGGTCGTGCGGAAGGGAGGATTAGAGGGGAAGGTTAAAGAGGTCCTGAGGAAACGTAGCGATGAGAGGCAAAAGGGATTGAATAAAGTTTAGAATTCCGTCTGTGAGTAATACATCAGTTCTTCTTGGCAATTAGAATGAGATGAAATTGCCTATGTTCCGCTGCTTCCAACAGAGAGGACTTGAGTGTTTAAATGTCTGTGCCTCTCGAGTGCTTCAGGACAGTAGTTTAGTTTCTGGAGAGAAATAGAGAGCATTTCTTCATCCGAGAGTGTTAAATGAAACTGTCTCGTGAACGTTCTTCTCCCTACGGGGATAATCTGCAATCCGGCGAGCGCCCTAATATTTATCTTGGTTAAGCATAGGCCTTCAAAAAAGTGCGGGTTTTGGAATTGAACAGGGAAGATGATACTGCCGAGACTGTCAATGACTCAATCATGACAGAAATGTCCATTCTGTCTTCTCTGTCTGGTGGCATCACAGAGAAGGCCTGGGGTCAGCTACAAATTACTAGAGGACAGTGCAAAAAATTCTCCGGCCCGATCCGGCAACAGCAAATTGCTCGATGCAATAGTCATGATGTCCATTGATGTTTATTCATCGAACTTTTAGAAGAAAGACACTGCAAATATCGAAACAGACACAGATATGTTCGTGAAAGAGGCGTTGGAATAGGTCACCGAAGCATTGGAAGATGTTCGTAGAAATTCATTACTCTTCATTCAGCCCTCATAGTCTGAGTCAGACGACGTCAACAAACTCCAAGCTCCCAAATGAAGGGCTATCTATTGAAGGCTTAATTTATCAGTGATTTGTCAATGGTAAAGGATATAGCAATAAGTCAGCGATTCATTTCGTCTTACCCAGTTGCTTAGGAGAATAGCCCAACTGAGGAAAGACTAAACCTAATCGAGAAGTTGATAAAGAACCTGAGATAGGATGTATAATATTGGAGAACGATAACTGCATGTACATAAGTTCACATGTCAGCTGACTCAATTGATGTATCAGGTGCAAGCGATACGGCTAGGTCCACCTGTAGAAGGAGTTGCGACTGGATTTACAGCAAGTTACTGAAGTATTTCCTAGCGCAGATCGGGAACTTGTAGCAAGTTATGCAAGCCATCAGAAGACATACGGAGTGAGCGAAGAATCTACGGATGTGTTGCAATTTGTATTCCAAAAGGCGATATCGACAATCATGAGGACGAGTGAGGACTACTAAAGTCTTCCGTCTAGGTTTTCAGAGGTCACAGACTATACAGCACATATGGGGTCAACATTACATCAAACAGTTCTATACCAATATATCATTGCCACAGTTTTCAATATATGTTTTCACAAGTTTCGATAGATATTTTGTGACGAGATTGCGATATTAGCTTCCTTGGACCTCTTTTTCAATGATATCAACTAGATATCACATCGCGGTTACAAAATGGCTTTCTGAACAGGCGTCCTTCAAGGAAGAAACAGTGATGAGTACGTTTGTCAATGACGAGCCATCCTGAGCTGAAATTTTGTGAAAATATATATGAAGGTGACATGTACAATGAACAAACGATGTAATGATCCGATCGTATCCAAACAATCAAATATGTGCGTATGTTGACACTCTTGGAAACTGGTTCTTCACCATTCACGAGGTACTTCCGATCCACGCCAATTACATGTATTAAGAACATTTTTTCTATATTTCCCTATGGACTTCGAGGCTTGAGGTCCCACTTTCTGCATTTCTGTTGATTGGAAGTGAATACGTGTCTTTTGAAACAAATACGCAGATATCAAGCAAATGCAATTTGGGATCAGCATAATATCTTTACATGATGCGTTCGTCACAAATCAATTACGCGTTGACGTCTCTTTTTTTGCCTGAACTCTTCATCTGCATTCTCGCCTTATTCATTTCTAGATATTGTAAAGTAGACTACACTGAGGCGCCTTGCTCCTTTGCCAATTCTACGGTAAGAACTTGGGTCTAAGGACTATAACGGCGATTGATACCAAGTCAGGATGCAATTGTGTAATGTAATATAGTGATTTAATAACGTTGACTTTGGGGATGATGAGTATGTGGGTTGTTTGAGGTTGGCGTTTGGGTAGGGTAGGCTTTGAGGATTACGGGTAGGGTTAGGGTTATGGTGCTGGATTCTTACCGCCAAATTGCCTAACAATGACCTCCGTTTTGCGGTACCCATCTCAGTGGTACACTGGTGTGTTCTCTGTTATCTTTCATTTTACAAAAAGTTGGGGGCGATTTCAAGTGGAAATTAATTTATTTTTTATTTCACTTGGTAGGATTTTTCGGGAGTAGGGCTAGTGTCATAATTTGGTTTCAGGGTTGGGGATATTCCACCTGTTCACTTTTGGGGTTATGATGCTGAAAGTTGGATGCCCCATCTTCTTGCTCATGACATGATCCCGCTTGCCAATTGTGTTTTTGAGAACACTTGAGTGCTCACTTCGTTACATTCATTGGCTTACCTCCTTCCAAAAAGGATGCAGGGCTTGCTGCTGCCAGCGCCTTCTGTGACGTTCTTTTCTTGCCACCAATCCACCTAGGGCCTGTCAAGCGAATACTGCAACATCATTATCATTTGGAGCTTTGGCTGCATCTGCTCAATACTCTCCGCAATAGGGATAGTGAGCGACCACTATTACAATCATTGTGAAACAAGACAGCTGCGACCGCTTACGAGGATAATGTCGATTAAGATGATTGTGTTTTTCTTCGTAATCGGCACTGAATTGTCCAGTGCAGTCAATGATGGAAGAAGGGATGGAGCGGGTCAGAACGGGGTTCAACGCAAAAAATGGAAACATGTTTCAGTCTAAGATGCTACGAGTGGAACTCAGTTAATATACTAAACGACTGTCGTAATAAGGTCCAGAACAGGCTTCAAAGGAAAGACTGAAGCGAACTTTTGCTCTAACTTTTGGGCGAATTGCTGAACTCCGGTTCTTCCTCCTTGGGATCATTTCCTCTTTTTCTTATCTTCCATTACTCCGTTGCGTTACGCTCCGCTCCGCTCCGTTCACATAGTTATAGGATACCTGAACTCAATATGGTACGATACAGTGAACCGATCAGATTCGTACCGGAGAATGCAACATCGATTCCCAACAGATGTGGAGCCTGTCAGGTGGGACTGCATAGAGAAAGTGGATTCGTCGTCAAGTATATTGGCAGGGCAAGAGGTTGCGAGCGTGGTACAAGTCTAAGAGTCAGATTTAACCTTCATGTGAGGGGCTTAGGAAATGATGGGCTCTCGGAACATATGCAAACAAGAATGACAAATCATTTATGGTTTCGATATCACATAACGGAAAATGGTCACCAAGCGGCTGTGATTGAAGCCGAATATATGCAGCAAAAAGGAAGACCAGAATACAATAGAAGAACAGAGTATCCTCCTTGTCAGTGTGGAAACCGCTGTGCGACCCTTGCATGCCCTTGTAAACAGAACGGACGAAATTGTGGAACCGTTTGTCATCCATGCAGCAACGAGTAAAACGTATACTCTGCAGGAACATGCTTACTACTACGGTAAGAATAGAATTCCAGTCGCTAAGTGAAGTCGCTAGAATACTAAAATTTGCGTAGCAGCTTGCGATTACCGTGGTGCTCAGAAAATAATAGTAAGATTTGGTCTGCGATCCTCGTTTCAGCATTGTAATGAAGTGAAGGTGAAAGATAGATCAGCTATTGAGTCGCTGAATAGATCTACTTTTGAAGAGTTCTTGCCTCCACTACCGCGGCCTTGTGATCTCGATCGGCCACACCTGGGACATTCGTCTCGCTCTCCTATGAATGTCATTCTTGTTGGCTCTGTCTTAAAAGGCTCATGAAAAGTAGGGAAACGAGAGTGATGTTTATTCAGGAGAGTTGTGGTTAATGGGGAATTCTCTTCCAAATGATCTAGGATGAAAGACATAGGCTAAGAGGTAGGGTAGGGAGTATGATCCATACGGCGTCATCGCATCTCCATTACTTCATAACCGAATATGTGCCACTGGACAGAATCAGATTGTAGCATACCAAAAGAGTGATGTCTACCAGCGGACGTTCGACACAGTCCAACCCAACCGCACAAGGAGCGAGAATCAAACTTCTACACAGAAAAGCCCAAGTCCAAATAAACCTGGATAGGGCTCAAGATGGGACCAAGTAAGGTAATGGGACATTGACAATTATCACCTATAACCCAAAACTAAACCTTCGTACTTTGTAATCTAATCAAAATACTGTGGCCACTCACAAACTAAGCTGACAGGAAAGTTCACCATCTCACCGAATATGTACTTGGTACAAAATCTGGGGACAACAATCAAAAAGGAAAAACACTACTCAAAGTTGATGCCATGATCAAGCACAATGATCGAGACAAATTTACAAAGCTAGACATGTCAGCAATTTTGCGGCATTAAGCGTGAATCGGGGCACTCAAATACTTGATGCAGCAAAGTGAGTGTGGCAGAAGACAGACATTCAGCTTGGATATTGGTTATGGGATACAGTACAATACATACCGTCTGGGCCGCAGAAACACTTTCAGGGTTCCTTTGCACTCCATAATTGTAACTGAGTAATTGTATTCATATTTCCAAATTTGGAACCTACGTAATATTGTATAGTGTTCAGATTGTCACTCTGGCAAACATTGTCCTTTGACTCTTTCTTGGCCTATTGTCGTATCACGATTCTACGAGTTTAGCATGGAGCCATGGTTCTTCGAAGATCTCGTCAGCGAAGAGCTTCCAAATAATGCCACCCCTTCTCAAGACATGCATTATTTGGTCGGTGCCTAAGCTCCCACTGTCTTTTGACTCGGACTTTCTGTTGTTTGCTGATTCGATCCGTCTGTGAGCCATTGACTCCATTAATCCATCGTCTGACTTTTTCATGTGAGTGTCTTCTGAATCGATCTTCCATATGTTCTTTGACTGGTGCTGAGCACTGTCCGCTGACAGGGACCTGCGACAAACCCTAAACCCTTCCTGCCAACCAATTCCTTCACCTGATCAGAGAATTCAGGTACGCTAGTGGACTCTGTGTTGTACTCACCGAGGCCCATGCAGCATTCCCAAATACAAAAATATCTTCTTGCCAACCAATTCGTTCACCTGTAAAGGGGCACCAGTGTTGGCTAAGAGTAAATACGAAGATGAGTCAAATGTGGATCATAAAATTCAGGTACGCCAGTGGACACTGTGTTGTACTCACCGATCACCACGCAGCTTTCCCAAAAACAAAAATATCTTCTTGCCAGCCAATTCGTTCACCTGTATAGGGGCACCAATGTTGGCTCACAGTAAATACGAAGATGAGTTAGAGGTGGATCAGGAAATTCAGGTACGCCAGTGCACGCTGTGTTGTACTCACCGAGGACCATGCAGCATTCCCAAATACAAGAATATCTCCTTGCCAACCAATTCGTTCACCTGTAAAGGAGCACCAGTGTGGGCTCAAACCAAACAAGAAGATGAGTCAGATTGGATCAAAGGCTTCTAGATTGCGTAACCTGATCCCAGGATCGATATTGACCAGTGGGATCTTCGGTCAGG
>Ga0160429_1001147_pt1 | contig 15596 bp, 11 predicted proteins | sample SolpanmetagenomR_FD_108199 | JGI IMG/M metagenome (GOLD analysis project Ga0160429, IMG submission 108199) | Solar panel surface microbial communities from Lawrence Berkeley National Laboratory, California, USA - R | ecosystem: Engineered > Built environment > Solar panel > Unclassified ...
ATCGGCGTGGCTCGTCCAGGCGAAGGTGCCGCTCGCCACGATCGGGCTGATGAGCGAACTGACCATCGCGTACAAGCTCAAGTTCCTCTGGGCGCCGTTCCTCGACCGGCACGACGCGCCGCTACTGGGCCGCTGGCTGGGGCGGCGCCGGGGCTGGATCGTCGCCACGCAGATCCTGGTGGCCCTGGCGCTGGCCGGCGTCGCCTTCGGCGACCCGGCGCACTGGCTCGCCTGGACGGTGGCCTTCTCCCTGGCGCTCGGCGTCGCGGGCGCCACCCAGGATGTGGTGATCGACGGCTGGCGCATCACCGCCGCGCCCCCCGAGCAGCAGGCGCTGATGTCGTCCTGGTCGGAGATCGGCTACCGGATCGGCAACCTCGCGGCGGGCGCCGGCGCCCTCTACCTCTCCGACGCCTATGGCTGGCGCGCCGCCTACCTGTGCATGGCCGCGCTGATGGCCCCCGGGACGATCGCGGCGCTGCTCGCCCCCGAGCCCCCCGCCCCCGAGACGCCGGCGACCGGCGGTTTCGTCGAGACCGTCTGGGCGCCGATCCGCGACCTCCTCGCCCGGCTCGGACCCCTCGCCGTGCCGGTCCTGGCCCTCGTCGCCGGCTTCCGGATGCCCGGCTACGTCTCGAGCGCCATGGCGATCCCGCTGTTCAAGACGCTCGGCTATTCCAATACCGACATCGCCACGGTGACCAAGCTGTTCGGCTTCTGGATCGCGCTCGGCGGCACCTTCCTGGCCAGCGCCATCATCCCCCGGATCGGCATGATGGCGAGCCTGCTCATCGGCACCGTGACGGCCTCCGCCTCGCACCTCGCGCTGGCCTACCTCGCCTGGCACGGGGGCCATGGCGGGGCAGCGTTCTGGACCTTCGCGCTGACGGTGGGGATCGACGGCTTCGCCTACGCCTTCGCGTCGATCGTGCTGATCACCTACATGTCGCGGCTCTCGGCGACCGCCCACGCGGCGAGTCAGTACGCCCTGCTCACGTCCCTCTGCGCCCTGCCGGGCAGCCTGCTCGCCGGGTTCTCGGGCTTCGTGATCGAGTGGACCGGGTTCACGTGGTTCTTCGTCGGCACGTCGCTGATCGGCGTGCCGGTGGCCGTGCTCTGTGTCCTGGTGGCGCGGTGGCACGGGCCCATGGAGGCGCCCGGGACGGCGACCTGATCGCGTCTTCGCGGACGACAGGGCGTCTTCAGCAAGACTTAACCATAGGGACGCTTAATGGGACGGACGGTTGATGTCCTTCCCATTTGGGCAACCCAGGCCACGCGCGCGGAAACGGCTTCCGCGGGTGAACGGCGGCGGCTGCCCGCGGGGAGGCGCGTGCGCGAGTTCCCGAATGGCCCAGGCTGCGATGTCCCCACCCGCGTACCGCGCCGCGGAGCCCGTTCGCACGGCGCCCTCGCGCATCACCTACGTGGAGACCGTCTACGATCCGGTCGTCCGGACACGGGCCCCCTACCCGAGCGCCATGCGGCGTGCCCGCCGCCGGGCCCGGCTGACGGGGCTGATCACCCTGACGGCCGTGACACTCGCCGGCTGGGCCATGCTCACCCCGCCGCACGATCCGCTTCCCGCCGGTGAGCGGCCGACTCTTGCCGCCGCGGAGCCCGCGCCCGCGCTCCGGCTCACCCCGGCGACGGCCCAGAGCCCGGCGCCGCGCCTGAGCGTCGCCTGGATGCTCGATCCGAGCCCCACCCTGGGCCCTGCCGCCGCTCAGACCTTCGGGGACGAGGCCCCCCCCGCCCCCGCCTTCCTGATCGCCGCCGCCGAACCGCCGCCCGCGATCCGCGCGATCGCCCGGCAAGTCGCCAGCGCGGAGCAGGCCCGAGCCGCGCAGGCCCGGGATGTTCAGCCGAGCGATGTCCAGCCGAGGGTCGCCCAGGCCGCGAAGGCGCCGGAGCCGCAGGTGCGGATCGCCGAGGCCGCGCCGACGCCCGCGGCCCTCGTGCCCCTGCCGGTGGCGCGGCCCCCCGAGCTGCGTCGTCCGCCCGCCGTCCCGGCCGCCCGGCTGGCCGCCCGCACCCTGCCCCGCACCCGCGACGTGTTCCGCGCCGCGATGGCCGAGGAGCCCTCCTTCTTCGAGAAGCTCTTCGGCGTCGACGCCGCATCCCGGCCGGATGCTCGTCAAGACGCCCGGCAGGACGCCCGGCAGGACGCCCGGCAAGTCCTGGCCTATGCCAGCCCCGACGCCCTGCCCCAGGAGGCCCCGCGCACCCGGATCAGCCCGGCGCCCGAATCCGTGGGCGGCACCGCGGTCTACGATATCACCGCCCGCACGGTGACGCTGCCCTCGGGCGAGGTGCTGGAGGCCCATTCCGGTCTCGGGCCCGCGATGGACAACCCGCGCTACGTCCACCTGCGCATGCGCGGCTCGACGCCGCCCGGAACCTACACGCTGACCGAGCGCGAGCGCCTGTTCCACGGCGTCCGGGCGATCCGCCTCACCCCGGTCGGCGGCAGCGGTGCGATCCACGGACGCGACGGTCTGTTGGCTCACACCTACATGTTGCGTCAGCCGGGCGCATCGAACGGCTGCGTCTCGTTCCGCGACTATAGCCGCTTCCTGCAGGCCTTCCTGCGGGGCGAGGTCCGGCGCCTCGTGGTGGTGGCCGGCAGCAGCGGCGATTTCTTCGGCAGTCGGGTCGGCATGGTCGATCGTCCCGGCCGGCGCGGGTGAGCGGCTGCGTCGGAAGTCCAAGGGCACTTCCGCACGGCGCGGCTTTACGCGCACGCCCAAGCCTGCCTTAACGGGGCCGAACGCCAGCCCCGTACAAGAGGCCCCCGATGAAACTGCCCCGCCGCTTCTTCCAGCCCCTCGCCACCGGCGCGCCGGCCCCGTTCCGCGAGCTGCCGGTGCGGCTGGAGCGGATGATCCACTTCGTGCCGCCGCACAACGACAAGGTCCGCGCCCGGGTGCCGGAGCTCGCCGGCACGGTCGACGTGGTGCTGGGCAACCTGGAGGACGCGGTTCCCGCCGACCAGAAGGAGGCGGCCCGCAAGGGCTTCGTGGCCATGGCGCAGGCCACCGACTTCGCCGCCACCGGCACCGGCCTCTGGACCCGGATCAACGCCCTCAACTCGCCCTGGATTCTCGACGACCTGTTCACGATCGTGGCCGAGGTCGGGGACAAGCTCGACGTCGTCATGGTGCCCAAGGTCGAGGGACCGTGGGACATACACTACATCGACCAGCTGCTCGCCCAGCTCGAGGCGCGCCACGGCGTGACGAAGCCGATCCTGGTCCACGCGATCCTGGAGACCGCCGAGGGCGTGGCCAATGTCGACGCCATCGCGTCGGCTTCGCCGCGGATGCACGGCATGAGCCTCGGACCGGCGGATCTCGCTGCGTCGCGCGGCATGAAGACCACCCGGGTCGGCGGTGGCCACCCGGATTACCGGGTGCTGAGCGATCCCTCCGGCGACGCGCCGCGGGCCACGGCCCAGCAGGATCTCTGGCACTACACCATCGCTCGGATGGTCGATGCCTGCATGGCCAACGGCATCAAGGCCTTCTACGGCCCGTTCGGCGACTTCTCCGACGGCGATGCCTGCGAGGCGCAGTTCCGCAACGCCTTCCTGATGGGCTGCGCCGGCGCCTGGACGCTGCACCCGAGCCAGGTGGCGATCGCCAAGCGGGTCTTCGCCCCCGACCCGGCCGAGGTCGCCTTCGCGGCCCGGATCGTGGAGGCCATGCCGGACGGCACGGGCGCGGTGATGCTCGACGGCAAGATGCAGGATGACGCCACGTGGAAGCAGGCCAAGGTCATCGTCGACCTCGCCAAGCTGGTGGCCGCGAAGGATCCGGAGCTGGCGGCGGTCTACAATCTGGGCTGAGCGGCTGCCACGACCCGTCCCCTCTCCCACGCGGGAACGGGGCGGGTTGCGCTGGCCTGGGCGTGTCATCGCTGACCCGAGCGGTTCGTCGGATCAGGCCCGCACCAGCGACGCATCCGTATCGTCGGCAGGATCCGCGATCGGACTGTCGGAGCCGGGCGGCGAGCAGATCGATCCCGCACTCTGCGCCGCACCCGGATGTCGGCCGAGGCCAAGCTCCGGCGCGTTCTCCGGAACCGGGCCCTGGACGGCTGAAGTACCGGCACCCGGTCGACCGGTTCGTCGTCGACCGTGCCTGCTTCGCCCTGCTCCGCATCCCGAATGCGGACCTCCCCGACCATCGCGAGGGCCTGCGCCGGACGATCCCGGCGGCCCTCGAACGCCGCGAGACCGCCCGAGCCCCTCACCCGCCGAACCGTGCCCGGTACTCCTGCGGCGTCGCCGCGACGTGCCGCAGGAAGCTGCGCCGCAGAGTCTCCTCGGAGCCGAAGCCGCAGGTGCGGGCGATGCGCTTCACGGGCTGCGCCGTCTCGGCGAGCGCGCGCCGGGCGGCCTCCACCCGCAGGCGCTCCACGGCCCTGGCCGGGGTGAGGCCGGTCGCCTCCCGGTAGTGCCGGCTGAGGCTGCGTTCGCTCATCCCGGCCGCCGCGGCGAGCGCCGGCAGCGACAGGTCGCCCGCGAGGTTCCCGGCGATGAAGGCGTGCAGCGTCCCGAACCGCGCCTCCCCCGCCTGCAGGGCGAGCGCCGCGCTGAACTGCGCCTGTCCGCCCGGGCGCTTGAGGAACATCACGAGGTGCCGCGCCACCGCCAGGGCGGTCGCGCGGCCGAGATCCTCCTCCACCAGCGCCAGCGTCAGGTCGATGCCCGCCGTGATCCCCGCCGAGGACCAGACCGGGCCGTCCCGCACGAAGATCGGATCCGGCTCGACCCGGGCACGCGGATAGCGCGCGGCGAGCGCCCCGCAATGCTTCCAGTGGGTGACGGCCCGCCGCCCGTCGAGGAGGCCCGCTGCACCGAGCAGGAACGCGCCGGTGCAGACCGAGGCCACCCGGCGCGCCCGCCCGGCGCGGATCCGGACCCAGTCCACCAGGGCGGGATCGGCGCAGGCGGCCGTGACGCCGGGACCGCCGGCGATCACCAGCGTGTCCACCGGCGCGTCGGAGGCCGGCAGCGGGTCGGCCATCAGCCGCAGGCCCGCCGACGCGGTGAGCGTCAGGTCTCCGGCCGAGACCACGAGCGGCGCGTAGGGGGTGCCGACGCCGGCGTGCTCGTTGGCGGTGGCGAAAACCTGGAGGGGCCCGGCCACGTCGAGGAGCTGCACCGCCGGGAAGGCCAGCACCTCCACGGATCGCGGAAGATTTGGCGGAAAACGAGGGGTCTTTGGCATCTCGGCCAAACTGTGACGCGCTAGAAGCCGCCTGTCCACCACGGAGATTTCGGCATGATCCCGCCCGACACCCATCTTCAGATCGGCTCGCTCCTGTTCGAGGGGCTGGACCAGATCGACCTCACCGGCCCGTTCGAGGTCCTGTCGCGGGTGCCCAACAGCACCTATCGGGTCTACGGGCCGAATCTTGAGCCCGTCCGCGACGTCCGCGGCCTCCGGATCCTGCCGGACGCCGTCCTCGCCGACGCCCCGCGCCTCGACGTACTCCACGTGCCGGGCGGCCAGGGCCAGGAGGCGCTGATGCGCGACGCCGACCTCCTCGGCTGGATCCGCGATCAGGCGGCGGGGGCCGGCCACGTCCTGTCGGTCTGCACAGGCGCCCTGCTCCTCGGCGCCGCCGGCCTCCTCGTGGGGCGACGGGCGACCACCTACTGGAACGCGGCCCATCTGCTGCCCTGGTTCGGAGCCGAGCCGGTGGATGAGCGCGTCGTGATCGACCGCGACGCCGACGGCCGCACCTGGGTCTTCGCGGCCGGCGTCACCGCGGGAATCGACGGGGCGCTGCGGCTCGCCGCCGCGTTGCGCGGGGACGAGGCCGCCCAGGCGATCCAGCTCGGCATGCAGTACGCCCCCGAGCCGCCCTTCGACAGCGGGACCCCGCGGACCGCGCCGCCCGCCATCGTGGAGCGGGCGCGGGCCGCGGCTGCCGACATCACCGCCCGGCGCGAGGCCACGGCCCGGTCCATCGCCGCGGACCTCGGGATCCGGATTCCCTAGGAGAGATCCGCGACGCGCCTCCGTCACGGGCGCGTCGTCCGCACCGCGCCGCTGGCCGCATCCGGACCGGGGAGGCCGGGCGTGCCGGCCTGCGCTGTGCGATCGCCGCGGCCGGATCCGCTCTACCCGGGTGCGGAACGGCGGATGGCGCCCCGTCGCGGTCGTGCGTCACCCGCGGAACCGGATCCGCGAACCCGACGTCACGCGGGCAATCCGGCGGGCGACCGCGGCCTCAGCGGGGGGCACCCGTACGGTCGTGAGCGGACACATCACTGGGAATTCTGAACGAGGAAACTTCTGATCAAACCTCTATCGTACATGTTGTGCGATGTCAGGTCCCCGGCATGCTCGAATAGAAGATCGGTTTTCAAGTTGAAGGGAGGCTTGTCAAAATACAAACCCGACCCGTAAGCCAGACGCGTGTTGCTTCCATGCACGATATCCCTGTTATGAGACCTGAAATCGCACGCTGCCGGCTGGTGCTCCGTCAAGATAACGAACTCGAATGGCGAGAATTTTCGAAGAATGGCCGTGACCTGCTGATTTGACAGGTGCTGAAGTACTTGCCGAATGAGGCACAGCTGGGCCCTGGGAAGATCGGCCGGTCCCGCGGCGTCCAGGCATGCGAAGCGGCGCCCGTCCGAGGAATATTCGGCATTGTTCCTGTCGACGACCGATTGCGCAACGTCAATGCCCGTATAATCGTCACATATCAGGCGGCTTCCAATGGAGAAGTCACCGCAGCCGATATCCAGGACGCTTTTGACAGCGTGCGACTGTATAAATCGATTTATGTTGTGAATGTACAGTTCCGCCGCGGGGCCGTAGGAGCCTGAACCCGAGTTGATGCCTCCGACGGCCCCGCCCCATTTTGCCTTCGCGTAAATCTCCGAGAACACCTCGCGCGCAGACTTGTCGCGGTTTCGGCTCGCCTCCCGCGATTGCGCGATCTTCGCTGACAGCTTATGAATATTGTGCTTCATGCCATTCGGTAAAACCTTCTTGACGGCTTCCTTTATCATAGATGTTCCCCGTGTCGTGGCCAGGACAGTGAGATAATGCTGCGCATTGTGTTTTTGAAGAGCTCGTGAAATTGCTTGTTCTGCACGGCATCGTGACTGGTAATTCTGCCGCTTTTCTCTCAAGACGTTTCAGCGCGCGCGTTAGTCCTCTCGTTCGGTCACGCATGGCGCGGCGGCCAGGGAGGCTGATCCGCCCGGCACGGGGCTTCGAGTCGAGGGTCCGGGAGGGGCCGGGATGGCCTGCGAGGGTCTGCCTTCCCTCCCGCTCGGACATCGCCGGGGCCGGAGGGAGCCGCGTTCAGGCCCCGAGGGTCCCGTGCGGTCCGGGCCGACTCAGGCGCATCGAGGGCCGGGGCCTCGATGCGGTCAGGTCGTCTTCGGGTCGGCGGGTAGCCCCGAGGCGATCGTCCCCGGGACTTGCCGCTCCGCGCCGCCGATGCCGAAGGATCAGTCCACGCCCGGTGACAGGCTCGATCATCGCACCTATCTGTCCAGTCTGGACGGACTGAACCATGATGGACGTAACACTGAGAACCGCGAAGTTTGCGATCGGCGCCGTGGTGCGCCACCGGATCTACCCGTTCCGGGGTGTCGTCTTCGACGTTGATCCGGTCTTCGACAACACCGAGGAATGGTGGCTGTCGATCCCCGAGGAGGTGCGGCCGCGCAAGGATCAGCCCTTCTACCACCTGCTGGCCGAGAACGCCGAGACCGAGTACGTCGCCTACGTGTCGGAGCAGAACCTGTTGCCCGATACGTCGGGGGAGGCCCTGCGACACGCCGCCATCGCCGAGATGTTCGTGCGCGACGATGCCGGCGCCTACCACATGCGCGATCGCGCCACGAACTGAGCGGACGTGGTCCCGCGAGGGGCTGCAGACGGGCCCGGCAGGCCCACCGTGGTGGGCTCCTGCCACGGCGGACGCCGTCGGGCGGCCCCGTCGCCATGTCCTCCGAGCCCGCCTCGCCACCGCGGCTCTCCGGGCGCCGCGGCGCAACTGGTCGCCGGATTCCTCTGTCTCCCGGCCCGCGCCAGGGGCTGCGCCGCGTCGCGCGGGCCCGGGATTGCGCTGGCGCGAGGAGTTGTCGATCGCCCGCGGCCGGATCACCGTATCTCACCAGGTCCGCAACGCGGCGGGGGATCCGCGTCCGGTGCGGATCGCCTTCCCGCTGCCGCCGGTCGACGGACGCGGGCTCCGCGTCTCGACCCTCGCGCGGCCCGATCCCGCGGACGGCGAACTACGTCGGCGTCACCGCCACGGTCGATGGCCGGCCGATAGCGCCGGAATGGGAGGCGCGCGCCGTAGTGGGTGCGCGCGAGGCCACGGGCCTGCCGTCCCGCGCGGCCCGCCCCCGAACCCCCTTGCCCGTCGACACGATCGACGGGGCCACGAAGCGGATCGGCACGCCCGGATGGGGGAACTGATCAAGGCCGGCCTGTTCCCGGATGCCGGGGTCATGACCGAGAGGGGCAGTGGCGCGGCGCGGCGAAGGTCCACGGGCCGCAGAGGTTCCCCCCACGCCGCGACGTCCGGATCGCGCCCGGCGACGCGCCGGTGTGAACGGCGTCCACTTCCTCGAACCTTGAGGCGGCATCCCGCAACGCCTGCCGGGCGGCCTGCTGCCTGACGCAGGCCGGACTGGCCACGCATTGCCGGAGGCCCGGGATCACCTGCCGGATCAGGATCCGCGCGTGCTGTTCGTGCTGCCGGTCCGGGGCCGACGGGGATCCGACAGGCGCCGCGAACGCGCGGGGCCGGACCTCGCGGCCCGGCCCCTGAAGCCGGCCCGCTCGCGGCGGGCCGATGCGGAACGGTTTTACTTCGCGGCCGGAGCCGCGCCGCCGGCCGCCGGAGCCGTGCCGCCGGCGGCGCCACCCTGCTGCTCGAGCTTCTTGCGCATGTCCTCGGAGCGCTTCTCCAACTCGGCCTGGAGCTTCTTCTGCTGCTCCTCGAGCACCTTCGGGTCCACGGCCGGGCCGTCGAAGGCCTTGCCGAAGCCGGCGAGCGGCACCGCGAAGGTGACCTCACGCTGGGTCTGGTTCTGGACCGAGACGTTGAGGGTCGTGCCCTTCTTCATCCCCGCGACGACGCTGGCATCGACGCCGCCGGCCTCGGCGAAGCAGCCGTTCGGGAAGCAGACCGCGAAGCGGCCGGCCGTCGGGGTCTGGCCGTCGACGTTGAAGCGGATGCCGGGCTGCAGCAGGAGGCCGAGGGGCAGCAGGTAGCGGATCACCCGCACGTCCTGCTTCTGGGCGGCGTTCTTCATCTCGTAGACCGCCACGGCCAGCACGGGCTGGCCCTGGTCGGACACGAAGTCGCGGGTCGTGTAGCAGATGTCTGTGCCCGAGTTCTGATCCTTGCCGCACACCTTGGTCCAGTCGGCCTGGCTCGGCTCGGACTTGACCGTCACGATCTGCGGACCGGTCTGGGCGGCCGGGGTGTTGGCCGCCGGGGTGCCCGGCGCTGCCGGGGCCGGCGCGGTCGGGGCCGGTGCGGCGGCCGGCTTCTTCGGCTGTGCCAGGGCCGGCGCGGCCGCGAGGCCGAGGCCGGCGAGGCCGAGGAGGGCAGCGCGCGCGCGTGTCGCGGAGCGGGTGAAGGACATCGGCTCTGACCCCTTGGAAGAGACGTGGTGTGGCTGGCAGGATGCGGAGCCCGCCGGGCGGCAGGTCCGCCGGACCGACCGGGTGCGCGCCGCCATGGCGTGCCTCCCGGAGCTCCGGATGAACGGATCCGGTCGTGGAGCGGGACCGGCGCCCGGAGGCGCGCATCTCCCGCCCTGACCGGGCGGCCTGCCTTTCCCCTGGAATGCGGCGAAGGCATGACACCGCGGCTTGACACCGCGGCTTGGCGGGCACGTCAGCACCCGCCAAGCCGCGGCCGGCCCCCGATAGGCCCGCGCCCGCCCGTCCGCAAGCGCCGCGTCGCACGAGCGCGTGATCGACCCGGCTGAGGCCCTGCGGCAGCCGCACGGGCGGGGTCCGCCGCCCGGTCGGCGCAGGGCCGGTCCGTGCGGTCGTGCCGGACTTAGCGGTCGGTTAACCCTAATCGGCCGACCATGCCGCAGGATCTGCAATATCGGTGGGGGGCGGCGGGTTGAGTGCGTTCGCGGTGGCGGAGAGGACGGCCGACGCCGCGGCGGACGCGTTCGCGCGGGCCGAGGGGCCGCGTGGCGGGCTGGCCGCCTGCCTGTTCGCGGCGGCGCACGCCGCCCCGCAGCGCACGGCCCTGCGTGATTCGGGCGACCGGGCCGGCTGGTGCGGGCGTCCGCCGATCGTCTGGACCTACGCGGCCGCCGCAGAGATCGTCGGCCGGCTCGCCCGCGGCATCGGCGGATGGCGCCTGCCGGCCGGCAGCCGGATCGGCCTGTGGTTCTCCGGGGGCGCCGAAGCGGCGCTGGCCCACCTCGCCGTCGAGACAGCCGGCCACCTGCCCTGTGCGATGCCGGCGTCCTGGGATGACGAGCAGCTCGCGGCCGGGATCGAGACCGCCGGGCTCGTCGGCGTGTTGACGGAGGGGCGCCGGGGCGAGCGCCGGCCCGCGGAGGATCTCACCCGGGCGGCCATGCGCCAGTTCAACCTGCGCTACCTCGCCGCGTTCGGCCCCGGCGTGCCGGACGGCGTGATCAGCCTCGATGCGATGGCCCTGGAGCGCGGCGTGGCCGCGCCGGGCCCGAGCCTCGGCCTCGTGACGTTCGAGGGCGGCGAGCCGGATCGGCCCGTCTACCGACCCGCGGCCGCGCTCGCGGCCGCCATCGCGGCGCATCTCGATGCCCTGCCGCTGACCGCAGACGAGCGGATCCTGACGCTGCTGCCGGCCCACGATCTGCGCGGCCTCGTGACCGGCCTCGGCGCCGCGCTGACGGTGGGCGCCGGCCTCGAGACGGTGATTCCCTTCGACGAGGCGGGCTTCCGCGCCGCCCTGCTGCGGCCGGTGCCGACCCGACTCGTCGCGCCCGCCCGGATCGAGCCGGCGCTCGCCGCGCTGCCCCTGCCCTGGACCGTGCGCGCCCTCAACGTGGTCCACCGGGCGCCAGCGCACCTGCGGGCCACCCCCGGCTTCGCGGCACCGCAGCGACTCGACTCGCTCACTCTCGGCGAGGAGGCCGTGATCACCCGCCCCGGCCTGCGCGACCTCGCCGCGACCCTGGCCTTCCCGGACCGGGCCCCCCTCCCCCGCGCCCTTCTGGCCCTCGCCCGCGGCGCCGACGGAAGCCTGGCCTATCGTGGTCCCGCCTGCGCGGTGGCACCGCTGCACCGCGGCGACGTGCCCGAGCCGGACGCGGACACGTGGCGCGAGACGGGCCGCCCCGTCCTCCTCGCGCAGGGGGACCCCGATAACGCGGCCGGCTGAACGTCCGCCGATCCGCGGTTCATCCCACGCTCAGGCGTACCGTATAATCTCGCATCTGCACACGGCTCGACGGATCCGAACCGCCCCCTCGCGGGTTCTGCAACGGATTGTAGTCACGGCTACCTTTCCAAGCTGTGCCGGATGGAGTACCGCTCAAGCTCATGGGTGCGCTGCAACAAGTGCTCGTGGTCGACGACGGCGTTCGCGCCGTGGACCGGTCCCTATCGGGCGAGCTTGCCAACCTGGGCTACGCGAGTGTCACCGCCTCGATGGAGGCGGCGGACGATGTGCTGGCCGTGATCGCCCGTCCCGCCGCGGTGCTGCTCCAGGCTCCAACGCGCCGCGATCCCGCCTATGCCCGCCGGGCCGCCCGCCTGCGCTCCCAGCTTCGCGACAGCGGCATTCCCGTCATCCTGATCGGCGATTCGGGCGGAGCCCGCTTCGGCGGCCCGGTCGACCTCGCCACCCGCCTCGGCGCCTACGTGGCCGCTCAGCCGGATCTCTGAGCGGACGCTCGCTCCGCGCGCCGGGATCATCGGCTCCACGACACGCCGGACGCGTTCATCGAAGCGCGCGCATACCGGTCGGGCGCGAGCCCGTCAGCGCGTCCCGCGCATCAGCTCCGGCGCGCCGAGCCGCGGCACCACGCCCTCCCGCATCACCAGCCGCCGCAGCGGCCCGAGCTGCCCCATCACCAGCAGGCCGAGCCCGCGGAGCGCGTCCACCGGCATCAGGTCGGTCAGCAGGCTGCGGTTGAGGAGGTCCACCGCGGCGGTGCGCGCCGCCGTGTCGACCCGGCGAGCGCGGGCATAGGCGTCGAGCACCGGGCGGGCACCCGGATCGCGGCCGTCCCGGGCGGCGTCCAGCACCACGTCGCGCAAGGTCGCGGCGTCGCGCAGGCCGAGATTCAGCCCCTGTGCGCCGATCGGCGGGAACACATGGGCCGCCTCGCCGATCAGCGCCAGCCGCTGCGCCACGGGGCTCGCCACCGCGAGCCCGCGCATGGGCACGAGGCCGCGGGGGCCGTCGACCCGCATGGCACCGAGCATCGCCCGGGCCTGCCGCTCCACCGCCTGCCCCAGGGCGGCATCGTCGAGGGCGGCCAGCCTCCGGGCCGCGCCCTCCCCGGTCACCCAGACCAGGCTGGAGCGGTGGCCGCCCGGAAGGGGCACCAGGGTGAACGGGCCCGACCGGGTGTGGAACTCCGTCGAGACGTCCCGGTGCGGGCGGTCATGGGCCAGGATCGTGGTGATCGCGCTCTGCGGATAGGTCCAGTCGCGGACGCGCACGCCGCTCGCGGCGCGGAGCGGGGAGCGTCCCCCGTCGGCGCCCACGACCAGCCGCGCCGCGACCGCACCGCCCTCCGCCAGGGCGATGCGGGTGACCGCCTCCCCCGGCACGGCGGCGGTGGAATCGGCCTCGACCAGGGTCAGGTTCGCCTGGACCCGGGCGCGGGCGCGCAGACTCTCGACCAAGCGCGCGCTCTCGACGTTCCACCCGAAGGCGTCGAGGCCGATCTCGGCGGCCTGGAAGCGCACCGGCGGTGGCCGGAACAGGCTGCCGGTGTCGTCGATGATCTGCAGGGTGCAGAGCGGACTCGCGTGCGGCGCCACCGCCTCCCAGGCGCCGAGCGCCGCCAGGAAGCGCACCGAGCCGTCGAGGAGCGCCACGGTCCGCCCGTCCGCCACGGGGGCGTGGCGGCCGACCAGCGCCGTGGCGATCCCCTCCCGGGCGATGGCCAGGGCTGCGGCGAGGCCCGCGGCCCCGGCCCCGACCACGGCGACGTCGAAGCGTGGGGTGGCGTCGTCGGTTAGGGTGTCCTGCACGATTGAGGCGTCCCGCTTGGCAAAGTCTGGCGCCGGGGCTTCCATAGGATCCCGGCTGTAATCGTCGGCCGATGCGGCCGCCCGTCGGCGCCTCGCCCCGCTCGCGAGCACGGCGGTGCCCAATCCGTCAACCGGGGACGCAGGGGGCGAGCCCGGCGGATCACCGTATCTGCGCCTTCCACCGGGCCTGCCAAGTCCGGCGGCCCGTTGCCACGGTGCCGCAGACCGTCAGCCCAGGAACGCCGCCAGCTCGGACAGGACCTCGTCCGGCCGCTCCTCCTGGAGGGTGTGGCCGCAATCGAGCGCCCGGCCCGAGACGGCGGTGGCCTTCTCGCGCCACGTCTCCAGCACGTCGTAGGTCTGGCCGACCGTGCCCCTCGCCCCCCAGAGGGCCAGGAGCGGCGCCGTGACGCGCGCCTGCGCATCGGCGGCATCGTGCTCCAGGTCGATCCCCGCTGCCGCCCGGTAATCCTCGCAGATCGCGTGGCGGCAGGCGGGGTCCGAATAGCAGCGCAGGTACTCGGCGAAGAGGTCCGGCGGTGTCGATCCGGGGGTCTTCGACTGGCCCTCGACATGGTGGCGCAGGAAATAGCCCGGATCGGCTCCGATCAGCGTCTCCGGCAGGGGATGGGGCTGGATGAAGAAGAACCACCAGAAGTAGCGGGTCGCGAAGGCCTTGTCGGTCCGCGCGTACATGGTCGCGGTGGGGGCGATGTCGAACAGGGCGATCCGCTCGACGGACTGGGGATGGTCCAGGGCGAGCCGGTGGGCGACGCGCCCGCCCCGGTCGTGGCCCACCACGGCGAAGCGGCCGTGTCCGAGCGCCCGCATCACCGCCACCGCGTCGGCCGCCATGGCGCGCTTGGCGTAGCCTTCGTGCCGCTCTCCGCCCGGGGGCTTGGACGAATCGCCGTAGCCGCGCAGGTCCAAGGCCACGACCGTCCGGCTCCCGGCCAGGCGCGGGGCGACGTGGAGCCACGTGGACAGGGTCTGCGGGTGGCCGTGCAGCAGAAGCACTGGCGGCCCGGACCCGGCCGAGCGGGCGTGGATCGTCACGCCGGGGGCGGTCTCGATCCGGTGCCGGTCGAAACCCGGCAGGAAGTCGCGCGCCATGGGAATCGGTCTTCCACCTCGGTCTCCACCACGACGCACTGGCGCGCCGGGATGCACCGGATGATAAGGCGCCTCCGGCACCATGTCCGCCGAACCCCCATGACAGATGCACGCGCTCCTCAGGACCCGGCCTTGAAGGACCCCGAAGCGCTAGAGGCGCCGGATGGGTCGGGTGCCCGCGCGCCCGAGGCGGCCCCGCCGATCCTGCGCCCCAGCATCCTCGATCCGCTCTTCGCGCCGGCCCGGTCCCTGCCGGGGATCGGGCCGAAGATGGCGCCGCTCATCGAGAAGCTGCTCGGCACCCCCGAGCGCGAGGCCCGGGTGGTCGACCTGCTGTTCCACCTGCCCCAGGGCGGCGTTGCGCGGAAGCTCATGGGCTCGGTCAGCGAGGCGCCTACGGGGGGGCCGGTGACCCTCGGCGTCACCGTGGTCGAGCATCGCCCGGCCCAGATCGGACCGGGCCGGCGCCCGCACCGGGTGCGGGTGGAGGATGCCTCCGGCGACATCTCCCTGGTCTTCTTCGGCATGCCCCGGGCCCGCGTGGAGAAGATGCTGCCGCTCGGCGCGCACCGCTACATCACCGGCCGCATCGACCTCTGGGACGGCACCCGCCAGATGGTCCACCCGTCCCGGATCGTGGACGAGGCGGGTCTGGCCGCGCTGCCCGCCGTCGAGCCCGTCTACGGTGCCACCGAGGGCCTGACCTCGCGGGCGATCAACAAGCTCGCGGTCTCCGCCCTCGACCGCCTGCCGACTCTGCCGGAATGGCAGGATCCGGCGTGGCTGGAGAAGAACCGCCTCCCCGCCTTCGCGGACGCGCTCCGCCTGGAGCACCGCCCCGAGGAGGCGCCCCCCAAGGCCGAGGACCCGCTCCAGGCGCCGCCCGCGACGCCGTCCCGGCGGCGCTTGGCCTACGACGAGCTCCTGGCCTCGCAGCTGGCCCTGGCGCTCCTGCGCGCCCGCCAGCGGCGCAAGGCCGGCCGGGTCAATGCCGGCGACGGCGCCCTGAGCGCCCGCATCGAGGCCGCCCTCCCCTTCGCGCTGACCGGCGCCCAGGCCCGGGCCGTGGCGGAGATCCGCGCCGACCTCGCGGCTCCGCGCCGGATGCTGCGCCTGCTCCAGGGCGACGTCGGCTCCGGCAAGACCGCGGTGGCGCTGCTCGCCACGGCATCCGCGGTCGAGGCCGGGCGGCAGGCGGCGCTGATGGCGCCCACCGAGATCCTGGCGCGCCAGCATTTCGAGAGGCTTCAGCCCCTGGCCGGCGGCCTGCGC
>Ga0160429_1001148_pt1 | contig 15561 bp, 14 predicted proteins | sample SolpanmetagenomR_FD_108199 | JGI IMG/M metagenome (GOLD analysis project Ga0160429, IMG submission 108199) | Solar panel surface microbial communities from Lawrence Berkeley National Laboratory, California, USA - R | ecosystem: Engineered > Built environment > Solar panel > Unclassified ...
CACTGCCGCCTCTGCCACGCCTACAGTCAACAATGGACAGGTCTTCATGAACCAGTGCAACAACATGGGAATTTCAGTCGCCGACTGCACTCAGCTTCTCAACATTGCTGCGCTGAATGGCAACAGTATTGTCGTTGGTGGCAGCGCCTCGGCTGCACCTTCTGGCAGTGTTAACAACGGACAGCAGTTCTTGAACCAATGCAACAATGTCGGCATTTCCATCCTCGATTGCGCCCAATTGTTGAACATTGCCCTACTCAACGGAAATTCGATCGACATTTCTCTCACTGAGTTGACCTCGCTGATTGGCGTGTTGGGCTTACCGACTGGAGTACTCTCTGGATTGGAGCCCACTGGTACTGGTCTCGTCAGTGTGCCCACTGGCCTCGTTTAGAGGCATGGCAGATTTCCACGATCTCCGCGTTGAAGGTGAGTCCGAGAAGTTCTCTTGCAGTCATCTTACAACCTGCCTCTCTCAGTTTCGCGTCGCTATAATACTGATAGCTTGAACCTTTAGATTTGCGTTTATCCGTTCTAAAGCATGTTGCGAAGGATCAACGATATTCTGCAGCTTCCTCGTGAAGGTAGTATAACATTGCCCTCGCTTGGTTGTGTCCAAGTGTAGAATGAAACAAAGCAATCTACGGGGAATATATTGGCGGCTTGGTCTAGCTTATTGCGCTTTCAAAATTGAAAGTACACACTCGTTTGATAGCTTACAAGTGGAAAGTGTTGTATATGCTGCATCGCTTTGGATGTGTGTATACTGGTTTGAAAATGGGTTATGAACGAATATATGTTCTAAAATTACAGAGGTTTAATACATTCCTTGTATCGAATTATCTATAAGAGAACTGTGAATTTCCCCAATACTGCAGAGTTATCTATCACCCTTGTACAGATGGATCAACCCTCAAAGACACGACGGAAAGGTGTTGAACATCAAAAAACCCGCCAGCTGGTAAACCGCTTCTGTTGCGGATCTGCAAGCGGATCCCAAGGTGGCTCCGGCAATCGACATTATCTGGTCAAGGTGCAATAACGATACCATCACAGAAGTCTTCGACGTACTAAGAAAACCCATTACGCTGATTGTACGACATCAGACGATCTGATGCCCACTGGCCAAAGCGAGGTGTTCACGAATAATGGTCGTAGCTGGACGCAACACGGGCGTGAGCATTGTATGAAGAAGTTGTAGACACATCAATTGCAATTCGCCTCGAGATTCTACTGGCCAATCTGGTAGCACAGCTTCTCTGCGCTAACCTTTCCAGCACTATGCATCTCGAAGCCTTTTAAGATGCCGTCCAGACCCCCTTCCATAGACTTGATTCTGTTTGCCTTGATCTTCTTCGAGGACAGTAGCTCGGGAAGCAGCGATAAACATTTCACCCAGACTCCCTTGTCTCCAGGGCATGGCTACCGATTCATTAGTATATGCGATCATCGACACAGAGGGACGAGGACTTACAGCTCCCTGATTGTCAAAGACTCCATAGTGCAACTCTCTGCCAAAGACGGTGTAGACAATCGTACTCTCCAGCTTGAGCTTCGGATTCCTGTCCACAAACGTCTTCTTGGTCTCATCACTGATTGGCAACAACGTAACGGTATGGCCGCCTTTGTTCGGACTCATTGCCTCCGTGATTTTCTCCACCGAGCCGCCCTCGGCAATACAGTCAAATGCGTGCTCGAGCTTGTCGTGAGTGAGCTTGCGGACCTGCTGAGGCCAATCCTCGTCCTTGTAGTCCACACAAGCATCTGCGCCGAGCTCCTTCAGCAGCTCATGGTTCTTCTTCGATCCACTCGCTACCACGAAGAGACCGGACAGCTTCGCCAGTTGAATGGCATACTTGCCCACTGAACTCGTTCCACCGTTGATGAACAGAGGAAAAGAGTCCTTCGTCGGCTTGCTCGGCTCCGGCAACTTTAACCTCTGCTCCATAGCCTGCACCGCCGTTGCAAAAGCCAATGGGATCGCCGCTGCATCTTCCCAGCTGACGTTCTCCGGTACTTCATAAACGACATCCTTCTCCGTGACGAGATACTCCGCGAAAGAGCCCCTCATCGGTTCGGCCCACGTGCCATGCACGAATCCGGCCACACGCTGGCTCTTCCTCCATGAGCTGCCATTGGGATCCTCAATCGTGCCAGAGAAGTCGCAGCCGATGATACGGCCGGGTGGTACAGCACGCATGGCTTTCCAGTCGGTAGGGTTCTGAGCGACATGGTGGATTTTGACTAGAATCTCGCCTTCTGCGGGGGTGGGGATGGGAACATCTTTGACCTGAGCAGTCTTGCCTTCAGTGGAAACAAGTGCACGCATTGTGGACATGGTTAGAGTAGTAAATCGTTTGGTAGTAGGTGCTGTAATCATCGATTGACGTTGAGGTTGGCTGTCGAGATATGCGTACACAGAGTATATGTGCAGTGATGGTTCATGACGTAAGCTCAGACTTGACCCGGACGTGAGCTTCCCCTGACAAAGCTGCAGACATACCTCTGTTAATCAACTAGGCATACAAGCCATAGCTTTGGCAAGACTTTTGAGAGCGTCTTGCTTGTGAACCTCAATTGTACGTATGCTATATCTGGACCGTGAAATCTTCCGCCAGACAGCGTGGAAACGCCTGAGGACTCTGCGAATATAAAATGCTGGCGCAGCCGTTGCCTACAGTCGACGCGGCCCTCGGCCACCAACTTGGTACCTGTCCACTCAACGTCTTCATACGATACGCCACCAACACGCCGGCTGCCCGGAATGAGGTGTACTGAGTACGACGATACCGACAATGTTAACAAGCCTACGGACCCTCGCTCTCTCAATCGACTACACCAACTTCTACCATCTCTGCGACATAGCCATCTTCAGGGAAATCGCAAACGGCGAGCGCGCTTTTTCTGACGACCGTCACTGTCTTCGTCTCCTCGCGAACGTTTGGAAGCCTTGGTCAGGCCTAAGTAGGTGGATATAAGAGTTGCCAATATTTCTGGACTATTATTATACGGTCAGCAATGAAACTGTAGCGAAACTCGAGTGCACATGTGGTGGTTTATTAGATCTGGTGGAGGAGGTAGCTGGTGTTGGGCTTGGCTTACAATGTTATGAAGAAGCGGGTGGGCATTATGCAAATTAACTTTGGAGAGTTTTGGAACTGTCTCTGGTAGTTTTTTTTGTGGAGAGGAGCAGGAAACGATTCGATCATGAGTGTTGGGATGGTAAAAGACGAAGAAGGGGAGTAAGGAGAGGCTTCGTGACAATACCACAAAGCGAAATACAGAACGCAGATCGCCAATGGTATTGAGTGTTCGCTTGTGGTGAAAGCCATGGAAGTTCTGCAGAAGTGTTGGTGTGGTGAGTCCGGCATGCTCGACATGTCACGTGCCTTGATGGAAGGGCTGATGAACTCAGATGCGAAGCAAATTGCGAAGAGAGACGAGATGGAAGGCGGGATCCCTTATCTCATATAGGCTGCAAGGCATGTCTTCGAACAGAGGAGCTTGTTGACAGTTGTTTGGGATCAACGCAAGCTTCACGTTCCTATCGTCTATCGCCTGGGAGGCCTATAAATACTGTCGTAAATCGGATCTCAAACCCGGAACAATATCGAGCGAAGGTTTTAAGGTGAGGATTGGGGATCCGAACGTCGTTGTCTGTCGTTGGGGCGAACTGAAGGCACTGTTCAAGGTCTAGACACCTCACATTAGGTCTAGGTAACAAAAGGCGGAGAGGCTGGGTGTATCTCCCTATAGTTTGACAAAGTACGCCAATCGCTTCCATGATACGCCTTGACCGCAGGCTTCGACCGAAATCATGGCTCATGTCTGCATAGAATCGACATAGTCGGCAGCCCCATCGCCCCACAAGCCCTCCAGCTTGAACTCTGCCGCCCACCCCTTCACAATCTGCTTCTGTTCGCCAACTGGCTCTACGCCATCGCCATTCGCTGCGCTTGTGGTGCCAACAGCAGGTGCGACTGGCGATACCGGACCGTCCATCCAGCCCTGAATCCTACCATCTCTCCCGTCGGTGATGACAGTCTGCGCTGCACTATGCAAGCTGGGTACACCGCCTTTGCCAAGCCGACCACGCTTTCGTGCCACTTCAACAAGGAACGCAGTGATGAGGTCGCCACATGTTGGAAGTGGTGGTCTGCCTTAGACATCCAGCATCTTCTGGGACATCTCTGTGGATGCTGATAGTCGTTTGACAAGCAATGTGACGGCGGCCGTTGGATCAGCTATCTCTTTCGGCGGTACGGCATTGAGTAGGACAAGACGCGCTTGCTGTTCTGATTTTGCCGCCTTGTCGCCTGATGATGGGAACACGATACCGGGTGAGTCTAGGAGTTTGAGCTTGTTGTCCAGCTTGACCTCTCGTAAGCTTGTAGTGACGCCAGCTTCGGCTCCCACAGGACATGCGCCGGTCCTGTAACCCAATCGCGAGGTGAGCGCGTTGGTGGCAGATGACTTGCCGACGTCCGGGTAGCCGATCACGCCGACTGATATTGATCGCTTGAGCGACCTTGGTTGTGCGTATGACTTGAGAGCTTTGAGAAGAGTCTCCAGAATCTCCGAGGTCTCCTTGACAGTAAGCTGCTTCTGGTCGAACGTCCTCGCGTTAGCTGCAGGGCCGGAGGCTCGTAGAGGTATGGTAGGGAAGTATCCTCGGAGGTGTAGCAGCCAAGCTTTCAGCACGGGAGGCGGTACTAGGTCGATCTTGTTCAGAATCAAGATCAGTCGCTTGTTACCACCCTCTGCCGACATCACTGATCGCTCCACCTCTTTCGAGCTTGTGCCCTCTGGATCTCGCGCATCCAGTACGTACAGGACAGCATCTGCTGAGTCAACGACCTACTTGAAGACTTTTGTCGAAAGCTTTCCTTGAAGAGACTTTTCGTGCTGGTAGCGAAGCTTGCTGCTCCTTGCTGTCGTCATCCCCGAAGCCATTCCACTCCTCTTCATCTTCTGCTGCATTTTCTGGTTCGACATCGTAATCTTATGCCCTCGCTCTCGCAGACGCTAACAACGCTGCCATTGGATTGGCAGAGTCATCGCCCATATCCTCGTCATCTTGGTCGGCTTCGTCTAAGCCATAGTCGAGCAGCTCTTCGTCCTTTTCTGCGCTAACTGCATCCTCCAAGGCCTCCGGCTTCTCGGTGGTCGCACCTGTTTTCTTGCGGTCTTTTGCCTCCTCTCGTATTCCTGCCTTCTCTTGGTCCTTCCTCCGCTTGCTCGCCTCAATTTCTTGAAGCATCTTTTCCTTGTAGGGAAAGAGGTTGGGAATGCTAGGGTCCTTCTTTAGCCGTGTGCGCCTCTGGGTTCTAGGCCATGTCAGCGCTTGCGCAGCGCGAACACATAAAGGCGGAGTATTGTGTTCCAACCTCTTTCGCGAGCTTTCTCTCCTTGCGCTGCTTTGCCGTAGACGCCTTCTCGATTTTGTGCCGTAACCGCACGGGAACACGCTTGGACTTTGGCTCTGTGGTTTGTCAGAACAGACAGTGAAACTCGTCCCCTTCGACTTACTGCCGACCTTCATACTAGCGACTTGCGGGGTGGAAGGAGTGAAGACTGTTACTGTATGACGAGTTGAGACGGGAGGTTGCCCAAAACTTCGGATGTCGACGCCAAGATTTCGCGCGTCAGGCCGAAGCTCCGCCGAAGCCTGATCCATGCACATGATACGCCGCACGCGCTTCAACTTCAATTCAAATGACAAACTTTGTCGAGCAAATCGAAGCCCCATAACCGAGCAGGTATCACACAGTTCTTCCGAGTAAGCTTATCATAATGTCCTATCAGTATAGTTGCATGACTTATGCCTGCTTTTCACCGTTTGAACATCCTCAATCACGATCTCAGGTCTGTCGTCAGGGTTGTTTCTCTCGACTTTTATCATATCTACTCACCCTGCTGTTTATCGGATGTTGTTCGCCGTGCTCGCGAGGAGATGATTCAGTGTTGGAGAAAAGCAGAATCACTCCGAAGGCTGCCACTCGCTCAGGACAACGAGGGCTTGTACATCGAGTTGGCTCATCCTGATCTAGCGCGGACACACGTACCCCTCGTGTCGCTTTATGGGTGATGTCGTGCTTCCGAGGAGCAAATCAGGTGCTGGATGCAGACACAATTACCTTGGACTGCTATAGCTTGGCCAGGACAGCTGGGGCTGCGCATAGTGAGAAGGCCCACATTGATCCGAAGTGGATACATATCTTGCGGCCGCCGACTTTTAGATACAATCCGCCATGCTCCTGATGAGGAGACTAGGAGCTGCGTATCAGATACAACTCTTCTGTAACTTTACAGCTCAGCCGGCGAACATAGTTTGCGTATGCGGAGAAGGCTTACATCGATCCGAAGTGGAGATATTTACCCTCCACGTCGCCACTTGGACATCGTCTGCTGTGCTCCCGAAGGAAAGATTGTGTTCTGGATGTAAGCAGAATTCTCTCGACGCACTACAGAAGGGCCGAACGGCGTGAGCTATGAATGTCGACCAGCCGCACATTAATACAAACAAAGACTTTTTGACGTGCGTGCCGCCCCTAGAAATCGTTCGACGTGCTCCCAGACAACGGAGGAGCTAACAAGACCACGGAAGCTTGACTTGCAAGTCAGCACTCAGTTAGGCAAACAAGGACTGCGCGCGTCGAGCAGGCCCACTATTACCTTTAGTGAAGGATCATGCACTTCCTTACACCACCTGGATGCTATGGGTCATGCTCCGACAAAAGACCAGGTGTGGCTCTCATAGTTATTCTCATTATGTCAAGCTAACAAGAAAAGGAGTCTTGGCAGACTTGAGTCCTATTTACATCTCTGAATGACCCTCGACAAGCCTTCCAGTCAAGCTGGTGTTCTGTTGGACAGCACTCGCTATGCTTCCAAACAGAATATCCGGTTTGTCAAACAATACCCCCACGTCCTAGGGCAGAAGTCACCGCAGTCCGCCGCAATTTGCCATCCTCTCGGTAGTCCACAGCTTTCTGCTTATTGTCCCTCTAATTTACTCAGCGTTTCGTAAAGCCATTCAGTGGGTTCACTGACCCGTACGCAACGTCCTCATTAATCCCGGACGAAAGATTAGGTGTGTTCGTCGAATATCTCAGCTCTGGGCTGTCGCCAGCATCGCACTCCACTGCAGCTGCCTGTCGTTTATGCAGACTTCGATCAAGTACGCCAGTATTTGTCGCAAGAACGGAAGGATTGGTCTCGCGGAGAAAGCGCTGCATGAATTGCTCGGTACTAAAGAGCCGATCGCCCCGTACGTATGAGAGAAAGGCGTAAAGATACCGTATCCGATTGCGTATGCTACGCATAAGTTCATGTGGAGTATTGGGGAGAGGAGGGAGGCATTTGATACGCTGCGGGAGTTCAGCATTCGCGTGTCGGAGGATCTGCAGGTCCGCTCACATGACCTGCAGCTACAGCCTGGAACAGATGTCATCAACACAGTCACCCCTTCAAATACCACGCCGGAGATGAAGGAGTTGGTCGAAGATTACAGGCTGCTAGCTAAGTGCTATCTCAAGCAAGGAAAATGGCAGACACAGCTCCACAACGGTGACTGGGACCATAGCGAGGTCAACGATATCCTGTCGTACTACCAGGCGGCGGCAAGATACAACAAGAACTGGTACAAGGCATGGCACGCATGGGCGCTGGCCAATTTCGAGGTCGTCACCTCAAAGACTTCCGGGACGGACCGCGAAGCAGCTGACTTACCCGCGAGCGATGTACATGACCACGTCGTCCCTGCGATACAAGGTTTCTTCCGGTCCATTGCACTGTCTTCATCCAGCTCTCTGCAAGATACGCTGCGTCTGCTCACGCTTTGGCTTGCCCACGGCTCGCATCCGGAAGTCAATGCAGCAGTCACGGAGGGTATCAGCACTGTTACGGTGGATACATGGCTCGAAGTCATCCCGCAGCTGCTTGCGCGCATCAATCAGCCTAATATGCGTGTGAGGCAATCAATCCACAAGCTGCTGTCAGACGTAGGACGTGTCCACCCACAAGCTCTCGTCTTCCCGCTCACTGTCTCCATGAAGTCTGAGGGTGGGGCTCGATCGCGCAGCGCGAAAGCACTCATGGACACCATGCGACAGCACTCTCCAGCTCTAGTCGAGCAGGCCGATCTTGTGAGTCACGAACTGATTCGTATTGCTGTGCTCTGGCACGAACAGTGGCACGAAGGTCTTGAAGAAGCATCGAGGCTCTACTTCAGAGATCACAACATTGAGGGCATGTTTCAGACGCTACATCCCCTGCACGACATGCTCGACAAAGGACCAGAGACACTTCGAGAGATATCGTTTGTGCAGTCATTTGGTCGGGAGCTGAGTGAAGCACGGCAATGGTGCGATCAGTTCCGCCAGTCTGGCGAGGTCGGCGATCTCAACCAGGTTTGGGATCTCTATTACCAGGTGTTCCGGAAGATTGCCCGACAGCTTCCTCAGCTGATGACGCTCGAGATGCAGTATGTCTCGCCGAAGCTAAAGGCTGTGCATAATTTGGATCTCGCCGTACCGGGATCGTACAAGAGTGGGAAGCCTGTTGTGCGTATTGCGTCCTTTGAGCCGGTGTCTACTGTCATTCAATCGAAGCAGAGACCTCGAAATCTGGTGCTTAACGGCGGTGACGGACAGAAGTACATGTATCTGTTAAAGGGTCACGAGGACATTCGACAGGATGAGCGTGTCATGCAGCTCTTCGGTCTCTGCAACACGCTGCTCAGCAACGACAACGAGTCACGGAAGCGTCACCTCAATATTCAACGCTACTCGGCCCTTCTGCTATCTACACAATCAGGGTTGCTGGGCTGGGTGCCGAACAGTGACGCCCTACATGTTCTCATCAGAGAATATCGCGAGAGTAGGAAGATCCTACTCAACATTGAGCACAGAATCATGCTGCAGATGGCACCAGACTACGACAGCCTAACCCTCATGCAGAAGGTGGAGGTCTTTGGCTACGCCCTGGACAATACCACCGGACAAGATCTCTACCGCGTCCTTTGGCTCAAGAGTAAAAGCTCCGAAGCTTGGCTCGGCCGCCGAACAAACTATACCCGCTCGCTCGCCGTCATGTCTATGGTCGGCTATATTCTCGGCCTTGGGGATCGCCATCCTTCGAACTTGATGCTCGACCGTGTTACGGGCAAGATAGTGCACATTGACTTTGGAGATTGCTTCGAGGTCGCAATGCACCGCAAGAAGTACCCCGAGCGTGTGCCGTTCCGTCTGACGAGGATGTTGACGTACGCGATGGAGGTCAGCAATATTGAGGGCAGCTACCGCACGACATGCGAACATGTTATGCGGGTGCTGAGGCAGAACAAGGAGAGCGTCATGGCCGTGCTTGAAGCCGTAAGTTACCGCCGTCTTTTAACCAAGAAAGAACTTTCAGTCCCACTGATTAAACCATCGCCGACGGGAATAACAACGATCACTGACTGCATATTTCCAGTTTATACACGACCCACTTCTAACCTGGCGCCTCAACAATCGCGACTCACCACCTGAACCCTCCTTTCCATCCGAACGCCGTGCCTCCATCATCGGCACGGCCGCGGCTGCCCCCGCAGACCCTCGCGCAAACCCAAACAACCCTAACGCTGCCTTCCAAGCCCCCGACGCCGCCCTGGTGCGCGACCGCCCGGAGTCGTTCCACCCTCGGCGCTCCTCGGCCTTTCAGCAGGCGGCCATTGCCAACGACCCGGAAGCCAAAGAGGTGCAGAATGCGCGTGCGCTGCAGGTGCTGGCGCGTGTCAAGGAGAAGTTGACGGGTAGGGATTTCAGGCCGAGCGAGGAGTTGGTGGTGGAGTATCAGGTCGAGCGGTTGATCAAGGAGGCGACGAATTTGGAGAATCTGTGTCAGCATTACATTGGGTGGTGCTCGTTCTGGTAAAAAAAAGCTTCACTATGTTACATGGTTCGTCTCGAAGATAGCTAGGTAGTGGTTCAGAGACGTGGCGAGTCAGTTAGGCGGAGGCGGCGAGCAGAGCCGGCGGTATGGCGGGGACGTGCATCGCCAGAGGCATATGCCTCTGCTTATTATGCGGTCACGATAAGGGGCCTTGGTACGGAGTAATATGAGGCCTTGTGCTGGGTAAGAGCTAGCGGATGGCAGGTGGGAGTCTTGGCGCGGAATCTTCCGTTCCAGGGATGAGCTTCGGATCGGACCGATGAGATTGCTTGTTTTTGGCAGGCATGGCTTTTCTGCAGGCATGGCAGAAATCCTTTATCTTGCGTGCTGAACTACTGATGCAGATTTACGACTCGTGGTCTCCCTTTTTCTTTCTCATAATGATAATGCACTACTACCACAAGAACAATTTGCTCGAGCGACTCGCTCCATCTTCGCTGTGAACTACCCTTTATACTTTGGCCATAGCAAGGTTCGATAATCGTCAAGAAGGGCGAAATTACATTACCATTCACCAGTCCAAAAACAAGCCTTCACCTATCACTCGCCCTGCATCACTCTGCATGGGAGCACGATCGTATGACAAGCCTTCGGCACAACTCCCGGTGCCATGGTCCTTCCCGATATCCCAAGCCAAAAGTCCCCACACCTTCGGCCCTTTTATCGAACCCATCCATGCGTTCCCACGGCCACGATCGTCATACCGTCCCGCGTTGGCAAGACACTTACACCGCATCGCTTCGCGTCAGATCCAGCGCCATAACACATGGTCGATAGACGGCCCGATTTCATACCTACTACTACTGACTAAGGTCACTATCTTAATATACTACGGATGTTATTATGTTGTGTCCCCACCTTCGTTTCCGTGAAGCTGTTGCGAATGTGCGCGGTGTACTATACTACTGCTACTATTACTACTGCCATCCTTGTTACTACTGCGCTTATAGGAGCAGAAAGAGCATGCTGTACTAATTTATACACCGAGAGCGTCAAAAGTAGTGGTTGAGCGCTCATAGCTACATACCGTATCCTGCTACACATACTTATACCGATCTTTTCACAGCAGCAGCAGCAGCAGCAGCAGCAGCATCACCACACCGTTAGTAGAAGAACAAGAAGAGGAAGAAAAAGGAGAAGACGAGCATGGAGAAAGGAGGCTTCGACGACAACGACTACGACCCGGGCGGCAGCAGTAGTAATACAGCGCAACCCTCCTCGTCCTGGTCCGCAAATCACTTTGCGAAGCAGGATTCGAAAATCACCCACCGCGTGCTCTTGCGAATCGAGCTCAAACTAGCAAAATGCCCTTGTTCTGCAGTGCTTCGATCATATCGATATGACGTCCACTTTGCTGTCAACGAATGCTACGTGTCCTTGATCCGCGTCTGATACCGACGTGCAAAATCACCCTTGCATGAGATGCATCCGTCTGCCTTTTGAAACTATCCATCCGGTCAGTCGCGATTTTCCATGCATGTCGTGTTCTTCCCGAGTTTGTGGACCCTAGGAACCTAATTCCTTTCCGTTGGAGACACGAGGCCTTCAATTGCCAATGTGAAGAATATCACAAGGACTCTCATGGAGTTTCAGTGAAGCGCTCGCAACTCACTCGCATGTTTCGATGTCTGATATTATGCCGCAAAACACATCTCCTGACATACCGCAAGAGGACTCTTAGCAGCTGTATAAGATCGAATATGCCGACGAGGTGCCCAGCACTGGGTTGTGATCCAGCAACACCTAATGTTGGAGCTCCATCAACGTACCCCTGGAGAAATGTCTTGAGATAGAATTGCTAGGCAGTATTGAGCTTGCGAATCAAATTCCAGCATTGAATGACCGAATCGACTGGCAACCTTTCCATAGACCCTCACTCAAGCTGTCTGATACATCCCCTTGATGAGAACCTGCGCCACTTACTGGCAGCCTAGACCGCTCAAAAGATCAGCACAAGTGTTGGTACTGTCCTATGCAAACTCACTTTCGTATCAAGGCTGGTCTTTCGCCTAGGAGAGTTGCGTGGGATAAGAGTATCCAGAAGTGGCAAGTGGCTTCGTGTGATGGTATAGCATATACGCAGGGGTGCTCTCAAAGCGCAGAGTAGGAGTCGTAGATTGATGAGGGTTCTTTGGGACGGAAAGATGGGAGTACACGGCAGGGTTGAGGGCGGGGCGGTGGGAAGAGAGGGAGCGACACAGTCGTGCACGAGGCCAATCGTACGCTCTACTCTCTTCTACCGTAGAACAATGCAAAGAAGCTGATTCGTCTGCTTGCCACAGCCTGTGCCTCAGCCAGGAGCACCCTCCCGATCATTCTTATTTCAATCACAATAAGATCCATCTCTCCTATTTCTACTCCTACATCTCGTTCATTACCATGAGGAAGTCAACGTCGTCGCACGAAAGCACTCTTGTGACGGCCATTACAGCTCCAGTGGAACAATTGAGCCCATGCCGAAGTCTTTCAGAGATACTCCATAGGCGCGTTGGGAAGTTACTGACCAATCGCTCAACACCACCGCCCGAGGATAACCGCGTTGCCGAAAGCCATGCCGCTGCATTCCAAACACAGCGCTGCCTCGAATGTGTGTGTGATCATGATAAGCACTCGTAGCTAACGCGATCGAAGGCGCTTCGATTGGAGGGCCCGGTTGATCTGAAGGGGAAAAATCGCAGGCTTCGTGGCGTATGAGGTTCATCCTTCTGCGCTGTTGAGTGTCGTGTGTGATTAATGATTGCTCCGACTGAGAGGCTTAGAATTGCAAGGTGTGGTTTTTAGATAAGGGCTGAATGAGTCCTGCGCTAGTAGACGAAGCTGGCCCATTGAAGCTAGCGTGCACTTCCACGCCACGTGTAAGTGCCAGTCAAGTGACTCTCTGGATCCCACCAGCAACAGCACCTCGTCTTGTTTAGGGGGAGCAAGCATGAGTAAATCACGTCATAACGATTAATCATATCAAGCTATGTGCTAAGTTGAGTTTGTCGCCTCGTCTTGTGAAGGTACTAACCAGGGTGCTAAGGTCATACGGAATCTACTACCCCACTCTCTATAGAGCAAGTAACAATATTTCTAACATGCTTATAGGGATAAAGGTCTAGTCCTCTCGTGCTCGTCTAAGGATGGGTTCCGTTGGTTCACGATGCAAACCGAATTCTTTTGGTGAAGCCACTGAGGCATCGCCAATGAAGCGACGGAGACTAGAAACCGGGACTGTACAGAGACCATGTCTTCCTACGCCTCGATCACGTCAAGACCTCGTTGCCGGAGAGGAACAAGCTGTTGATCATTATGCTCTACCGCGCAATGCAGCATCATCTCCGTTCCAGAGCGACAGCTTCGCTTCGACACCTTCGACGACACAGAGCCACGGCATCGATTCGACCCCATCGACAACTCCAAGACAAAGCACCAACTCGACAACATCAACAACGGGGAGCCAACAGTCTCCAGCATTGAATCATATCAACTATGAGGCATTCGAGCAGTCTGTGGCGAGCGAAGAATCCATACTGTATGTTACTTAAGACACCAGACTCATCTTTACGGCAAGCATACCTGCAGCCTCATTCGCCGACAATGAAGTTTTCTTCTCCAACTGCTCCAGAAAGTTACGTTCACCGTCCCCACCCCAGGCTCTATTGGTTGCTGAGGATCCGTTCCATAATATCAAGATATGATCCCAAGATTGTTGTAGAAAAATGATCTTTGACGACCATGAGACCCTCCTCGGTCCAAATGGAACCGAGTTACATAACGACCTATGTGACGGTTTCGACTCGTCCTGCTTTACTGCTACCATGTTCAAAGGGAGGGGAAATGTACGTCGAGTTTCGCCGCGCGCTTTCCAAAGCCTCTGCTCTTGTCGAACAAATCTTTCGAGCCAAGCATCATCGAACCCAAGCCTGCTTTCTCGAAATATTCATCCACCTCATACAAACCGGGCACCCTGAAGTAACTCTCTCTCTCTCCGTCACTTCATCAAGGATATGTCCGCAAGGGGTATCTTTGGGGCCAAACATGTCGGCGTCCCGGGGAACTTGACTCGGAGTCCATTGTCCAGGCCATGACACAAATTTGGAAACGCACTACTGATATTTTAGAGAGCGAACTCGGAACTTTCAGTCAACTCGCTGTTTCCGTTGGTCTCGATTACATAAAGCGCGTGTATGGGTTTGCGAATTGTCTTGAAGAAGAAGAGCGACTTGTTCGAGATCTTGCTCAACTCGGTGACGGCGGTGTCATCCCTGTGTCCTGACCCCACAGGTGATGCTCAACCTGGCGCATAGTTTGAACAGACAAGGACGCCACGACAAAGCGGAGAAAATGGCACAAGAAATCCTTTCGCTGCTTGACAAACATATCGATACCAGCTTCAACTGACTACAGTCTCTGCCTTCAACTTCTTCTTCAGGGATATCAACCACCGCTCCACTTTCCACTAGCAACAGCTCATCAACTCTGTCCGTGGCATATTCAACCGGCTTCCAAGTCTTCAAGCTTCCGGTATTGGTATTGGTATCGAGTGCCCAAACCCGCGTCCGTCCGTGGAATCGCTTTCTGCCGAACGAATAATATCCCCCGAACCCACTGCCACCTCCATAGCATAGCCAAGGGCCAGGCTGAGGGGATTTGTCGCCGTCCTGCTGCGTTTGTTGTGGCAGCAGAGCGCAAAAGTCATTCACGTGATCGTGCCCGCAGCCTAATGCTGATATGCCTTCTTTGACCAAAGCATCGTAGAAATGGGAATTGACGTTAGGGCTCTCAGTCGGTTCCCTACGGTGGCCGTTGCGTATACTAAGACGGCAGTCTCCGAGCTCAGGCAGAGAGATGTGTAGGAAAGCCAAAGACAGATGAAAGCGGTTGTCGTTATCGTTTTCTCACGCGCGCGCTTCGTTGCGCTTGGGAAGCGTTCACGATCCAGTCAATTTGGCTTTGCTTGACAGGGTCATAGTCGTGATTATGTATCAAGCTCGGTATTTGGCCGTGCGAATCCAGGAAATATAAAGTTGATAACGGCCGCTGTGATGGGGCGGGAGCCAGGACCTGAAGATAGAAGTTGCCTACGCCGTCGACTTCCTCTGGGCCGGACTCGCAAAGGCTAAAAGGCAGGTTCTGAAGTATTGACATCTGTGCCCTGCCTGTAATCCAGTCAGTAAGAAGCACAGCTGTAATTACAAAGACACCATTTGCGAGAGTGCGACAACTCCGAGTGTGTTGTCGACCGCTAGCTCCGTGTATTGGCTATCGTATGAAAGAAGTTACTCACGTGGCAATGCGTGCGTGCCCTCACTATCATGGTTGCCAAAGACGGCTGCGAATAGAATCGAACGCTCAATGATAGGGGCAACCACCTTGAAGAGGGCGGATTGGCTGTCGGGGATATCGTGATGCAATTGATCTCCAGTGAGAATCACAAGGTCTGGTTGTTCGACATCCAAGACCTCCCCAATGAACTTTACCGTGAGCGGGTCAGCCTCGCCCTCTGGCAGATGATTCCCATGGGCATCAATAGCATCTTTGCAAACTCCGACACCAGTGACCATGTGCGTGTCAGAGATCTGGACAATCTTGAATTTGCCATTCTCTTTGACTCTCAAAGCCGCCCGAGCATCTGGCTTGGCCCTG
>Ga0160429_1001151_pt1 | contig 15515 bp, 13 predicted proteins | sample SolpanmetagenomR_FD_108199 | JGI IMG/M metagenome (GOLD analysis project Ga0160429, IMG submission 108199) | Solar panel surface microbial communities from Lawrence Berkeley National Laboratory, California, USA - R | ecosystem: Engineered > Built environment > Solar panel > Unclassified ...
AGCACGCCGTATTTCTGCCCCGGCCAGGACAGCAAGTGGTACGCCTCGGCTGAGGCGGTGCCTGGTCCCACCACCGAGCGCATGGCCGAATACGCCAAGAAATACCAGATGGTGATGATTGTGCCCGTGTACGAGCGCGAGTCGGCTGGCGTACTCTACAACACAGCTGCCGTGATTGACGCCGACGGCACCTACCTCGGCAAGTATCGCAAGAACCACATTCCGCATACCAACGGCTTTTGGGAGAAGTTCTTCTTCAAGCCCGGCAACCTGGGCTATCCGGTGTTCCAAACGATGTATGCTAAAGTGGGCGTGTACATCTGCTACGACCGGCACTTCCCCGACGGCGCCCGCGTGCTGGGCCTGAACGGGGCCGAAATCGTGTACAATCCTTCGGCCACGGTGGCGGGCCTCTCGCAGTACCTCTGGAAGCTGGAGCAGCCGGCCCACGCGGCGGCCAACGGCTATTTTATGGGCTGCATCAACCGGGTAGGGGAGGAGAAACCCTGGAACCTAGGCCGCTTCTACGGCACGTCGTATTTCGTAGACCCGCGCGGCCAGACCATTGCCCAGGCCAGCGAAGACCAAGACGAGCTGCTGATTGCCGAGTTTGACCTCGACATGATTGACGAGGTGCGCTCGACCTGGCAGTTCTTCCGCGACCGCCGCCCCGAAACCTACGAGAAGTTGGTGGAGCTGTAGGGTCGTTAGAAGCTGCCGTTACGCAGTAAGCAGTAGCGCGAACTACAGAGTTCGCGCTACTGGTCCGAAGCCTTTCAACGAGACACCGGCGTAACAGCAGGTAGGATTTACTGCTGCCCGCCAGCTGCTTTGCCTGCGCTCAGCACAACGGTCTTTTCACAATAAATCAATAACTATGGCTGAATTCGCTACCCCTACTACCTCCCTCGAATTTGCGGAAAACTTTGCGCAGCTCAAGCCTACGATGAGCCGCAACGAGGCGCTGTATGAAAGCGCGCGGTGCTTATTCTGCTTCGATGCGCCGTGCATTCAGGCGTGCCCGTCGGGCATTGACATTCCGCAGTTTATTCGGCAGATAAATTCGGGCAACGTGACGGGCTCGGCGCGTACCATCTACGAGGCCAACTATTTCGGCAACGCCTGCGGCAAAGTGTGCCCCACCGAAGTGTTGTGCGAAGGTGCCTGTGTGTACAACTTGCAGGACGTGAAGCCGATAGAAATCGGTCGGCTGCAAAGCTATGCTACCACCCAGGCCATTGCGGAGAACAAACAGCTCTTTGCGCCCGGCGCCGCCACCGGCAAGCGCGTGGCCGTTATCGGGGCCGGGCCGGCCGGCATTTCGGCTGCTTGCGAGCTGCGGGCGTTGGGCCACGCGGTAGATGTATTCGAGGCCAAGGCCCAGCCGTCGGGCCTCACGCTCTACGGCGTGGCGCCCTACAAAATCACCAACGAAGAAGCCCTGGCCGAGATGGCCTACTTGCAGGGGCAGTTTGGCTACGCGGTGTACTACCATGCGCCCATCACGGGCCGCGCCGATCTGGCCCGGCTCGAAGCCGAGTACGACGCCATTTTCCTGGGTATTGGGCTGGTCCACACCAGCGCGTTGGGTTTGCCTGGCGAAGACAAAGCCAACTGTGTCGGCGCCGTCGAGTTCATTGAGGAGCTGCGGCAGCGTCAGGCCGACACGCCGGTGGGCCGCGCGGTGGTAGTGCTGGGCGGCGGCAACACGGCCATGGACGCCGCCTCGGAGTCGGCACGGCTGGGGGCCGACAGCGTGCTGCTGGCCTACCGGCGCGGCAAGGAGGAAATGGGCGCTTATCACTTTGAATACGACCTAGCAAAGGGGGTAGGGGTGCGCGGCTTATTCAACGTGGCGCCGCTCGAAATCCTGGGCGATGCCTACGTGACGGGCGTGCGCTTTATCCGCACTGCGGTGGAAGATGGGCGCGTGCGCGAGGTGCCCGGCACCGAGTTTGTGCAGCCCTGCGACATGGTGATTAAAGCCACCGGCCAGGCCAAGCAAACCCATTTTCTGCACCACATTCCGGGCCTAGAGCTGGATAGCCGCGGCCGCATTGTGGCCGACGCGGTAGGTCAAACCACCAATCCGCAGTACTTCACCTCGGGCGATGCGCGCAACGGCGGGGCCGAGGTAGTAAACGCCGCCGCCGAAGCGAAAGTAGCGGCGCGGGGCATCCACGCGTTTTTGAGTAAGTAGCGCGGACTTTCAGTCCGCGAGTTGAGCGCGTTTCCCTAGTTTATATTCAATCGCGGACTGAAAGTCCGCGCTACTGTTATGCCTGATTTATCCATCAACTTCGCCGGTATCACATCGCCCAATCCGTTTTGGCTGGCTTCGGCGCCGCCTACCAACTCAGGCTATCAGGTGATGAAAGCCTTCGACGCGGGCTGGGGCGGCGCGGTGTGGAAGACGCTGGGCGTGCCGGTCGTCAACGTGTCGAGCCGTTATGGCGGCGTCAATTACCGCGACAAGCGGCTTGTGGGCTTCAATAATATCGAGCTGATTTCGGACCGGCCGCTGGCCGACAACCTGCGCGAGATTTCGGAAGTCAAGAAGCGCTTTCCCGCGCACGCCGTCATTGCCTCGCTCATGGTGCAGAGCCGACAGGAGTGGCACGACATCGTGCGCCAAAGCCAGGACGCGGGCGCCGATGGCTTCGAGCTGAACTTTGGCTGCCCGCACGGCATGTGCGAGCGCGGCATGGGCTCGGCGGTGGGCCAGGAGCCTAAAATCCTGCAAATGATAGTGGAGTGGGTAATGGAAGTGGCCCAGAAGCCCGTCATCGTGAAGCTCACGCCCAACATCTCCGACATTACGGAGCCGGCCCGGGCGGCGCGGCGCGGCGGCGCCGACGCCATTTCGCTGATAAATACCATCCAGAGCATCGTAGGTGTGGATATCGACCACTTTGCGCCCTACCCCCTCGTAGATGGCCAAGGAACGAACGGCGGCTACTGCGGCCCAGCCGTGAAGCCCATTGCCCTCAACATGCTCAAGAACTGCGCCCAGCACCCCGAAGTGCGCTTGCCCCTCTCGGGTATCGGCGGCATCGAGAACTGGCGCGATGCGGTAGAGCACATCTTGCTGGGCGCCAGTTCGGTGCAAGTGTGCACGGCGGCCATGCACTTCGGCTTCGGCATCATTCGGGAGATGGTGAGCGGGCTGGAGCAGTACATGGTGGAGAAGAATTTTGCGACCATCAATGACTTTGTGGGCAAGGCCCTTCCCAACGTGCGGCCCTGGGAAGAGCTGAATATGAAGTACCAGGTGAAGGCCCACATTCACGAAGAAAAGTGCATTGGCTGTCAGCTTTGCTACACGGCCTGTGAAGACGGCGCGCACCAGGCCATCCGGCTGCAAGCCGGCACCCGCACGCCCGCCATCATTGAGGAAAACTGTGTGGGCTGCAACCTGTGCTCGTTGGTGTGCCCGGTGGAGGAGTGTATTACGATGGAGCGGCACGACGATGGCACCCAGCACCTCACCTGGAAGGAACGCACCGCGGCGGGCGATATTCCGACCACGTTCAACGACGAAAAGGCGGGCGGCCGCCACCATTGGGTGCCCGAGCCGGCCGCTGCCCTAGGCAAGGAGCGCCACAAAACCTTGCCTGGTAAGGCGCGCGCCCTGGGGGTAGGATAATTCTAACTAACAGGAACAGAGTATTCTACTAACACAGCAGGCTGGATAGTCTTTTCCAGAGCAGCCGCCAAGTTTCAACGTTCTACTTTTGCGCTCCCCTTTATTTTCTTTCCACCCCACTTATGCCTACCCCTGCCTACCTCACCCAGCACCAGAATCGCTTTCTGGAAGAACTGATGGACTGGCTCCGCATCCCGTCTGTATCAGCCGACCCCAAGTTTCACGGCGACGTGCTGAAGGCAGCAGATTTTTTGAAAACCAGGCTGGAAGAAGCGGGTGCCCAAAACGTCGAAATCTGCCCCACGGCCGGCTACCCCATCGTGTACGGCGAATATTTTGCTGGCACTGACCGGCCCACCGTGCTCGTGTACGGCCACTACGACGTGCAGCCCGCCGACCCCTACGAGCTTTGGACGTCGCCGCCGTTTGAGCCGGTTATCAAGGACGAAAAAATATACGCCCGCGGCGCCTGCGACGACAAAGGCCAGGTATATATGCACGTGAAGGCCCTCGAAATGATGCTGCGCGACGGCGGCGCGGGCGCCCCCTGCAACCTCAAGTTCATGTTTGAGGGCGAGGAGGAAGTGGGCTCCGACAACCTCGGCATCTTCGTGAAAGCCAACAAGGAAAAGCTGCAAGCCGACGTCATCCTCATCTCCGATACCGGCATCCTGGCCAATGATGTGCCCAGCATCGAGGTGGGCCTGCGCGGCCTCAGCTACCACGAGGTGGAAGTGACCGGCCCCAACCGCGACCTGCACTCGGGCCTCTACGGCGGTGCCGTGATGAACCCCATCAACGCGCTCTGCGACATGATTAGCAGCCTGCACGATGCTAACCGGCACATCACCATCCCCGGTTTTTACGACAACGTAGACGAGCTAAGCGCCGCCGAACGTGCCGAAATGGCCCAGGCACCGTTTTCGGAAGAGGAGTTTAAGCAGAGCATCGGCCTGCCCGCCGCCGTGGGCGAGGCCGGCTACACCACGCCTGAGCGCACCAGCATTCGGCCCACGCTCGACGTAAACGGCATTTGGGGCGGCTACACCGGCGAGGGCGCCAAAACGGTTATCGCTAGCAAGGCCTACGCCAAAATCTCAATGCGCCTAGTGCCGCACCAAACCAGTGCCGAGATTACGGCGCTCTTTCAAAAGCACTTCGAAAGCATCGCCCCGGCCGGCATCACGGTGAAGGTGACGCCCCACCACGGCGGCGAGCCCGTCGTGACGCCCACCAACTCGGCCGCCTACCGCGCCGCCGCCAAGGCGCTCGAAACTACGTTTGGTAAAAAGCCGGTGCCCACGCGCGGCGGCGGCTCCATCCCCATCGTGGCCATGTTCAAGAGCGAGTTGGGCCTCGACTCGGTGCTACTGGGCTTTGGGCTCGACTCCGACGCCATTCCCTCGCCCAACGAGAGCTTCGGCGTGTTCAACTTCCTCAAGGGCATCGAAACCATCCCCGAGTTCTACAAAGAATACGCGGCGGCGCGCTAAGCCAGCCCTACCCCATCAAAAAGCCCGAACGTTACAGAACGTTCGGGCTTTTTGATGGGGTAGGGCCCCGCGCAATTTAGTTGAACGAGTAGGTGGCGTAGAGCTGAAACGCGCTGTTGCGGGTGCGCTGCTGGTACGTGGTGCTAGCCGAAAGCGGCACAGCCTTATACAGGTTGCTGAAAGCGCCATTGTAGCGTAGGCCCACGCCTAGGCCGTGCTTGAGCTGGTAGCCCAAGCCACCGAGGTAACCAAAATCAACAGCTTTAAAGCTACTCTTGGTATCAGTCGAAACGCTGCCGATCTGCGACTTGGCTGCTACCAGAAAGCCTACTTGCGGGCCGGCTTCGAAGAAAAAGCCATCGGTATTGACATGGAAGGCCAGCGGCACATCCACGTAGTGCAAGCGAATGCCTGCATCGCCGTTGTTGGCGAAGTGCGCGCCTTTTTGCGAATAAATTACTTCGGGCTGAAAAGCGAGCAGCTTGCTAAACCCAATATTGGCAAAAACGCCCGCGTGAAAGCCAAAGCGACTATCGAACGCGTTCTTCGCATCGGCACCTACAAAGTCAGTGAGAGAGCCGCCGGCCTTAACGCCCAGCGACACGTTGCCGCCGCGCCCGCGGTACTGCGCTTGCGCGGCCGTGCTGCCCCCAGCCAGCAAAGCCAGGAGAATAAGAGAGGTTTTTTTCATGTGTAGCCTGCGGCTGATGGACGGGACAAAGCTACGGAAACTGGCCCACCAAGCAGGGGTAGGGAAATGCAAAAAGCCAGTCTCGGTAAAGAGACTGGCTTTTTGAAGCGTTTGCGAAGGGGTAAGGCTAGCCTATCTCTTGCCGCCAAACAGGTAGTGCATTTGGAATTGGAAGACGCTATTATGAAAGTTCTTGCCGTAGGATACACCGGATCTGCCCACATTGCGGTCATCCTTGTAAACGCGCGAAAAATCGGCGGTGTAACGCAGGCTCATGCCCAAGCCAATGGCGAACTGATAGCCGAGCCCCCCCACGTAGCCCAAGCTCACGGGCACTAAGCTGCTCCGGTTGGTGCTAATTATTTGGTCGGGTGGGTTGTCGTAGCTACCCACTTTGCCAAAAGCAGATAAGTATTCACGCTGCGCCAATGCTAAGCTCAGCTGCGGCCCCACCTCTACAAAAGCGCCGTTTCCGGTCGCCCCAGTAGTCAGTTTAACTAGTACAGGTACGTCTAAGTAGGACAGGGTAGCGCGGTAACGCCAAGCATTAAACTGCGGCCCAGAACTCGAATTGTTGAATCGGAAAGGGTAGTTATCTACAAAAACACCTTTCTGCGAATAAAGCCCCTCTGCTTGCAGGGTGACATGGGAAGCCAAGGCGTAGGTGGCTACGACTCCAGCAGCAAAGCCTGGCTTGTACCCGGCCGCACGCGGACCGTCTAGCTCGCCTGTGTAGGTCGCCAAGCTAAAGCCACCCTTGAAACCATACTTAAAAACGCCCTGTTGAGCAAAGGCTAAGCACGGTAAGCCTAGCAGAAAAGCAATAACAAGTAAGTTTTTTTTCATGTATAGAAAGAATGAAGTGGTAACCAAATCTACTGCTGAAAAATAAAAGGCCGACTCCCATCAGAGAGTCGGCCTTTTATTTTTACTAAGCTCAGCGGTTTTACAACCAACAGTCAATTATATGTTGGCTATAAAACCGCTTTGAAAAGTTATACTAGCTCTTGCCACCAAACAGGTAGTGCACCTGGAATTGAAATACACCGTTGTGGAAGTTGTTGTCGGGAGCTACGCCCGAAGCGCCAGCACCGAAACCATCCTTATATACGTGCGAGAAATCGCCGGTGTAACGCACACCCAGGCCAAGACCGCTAGTGATTTGGTAACCGATGCCGCCTACATAGCCAATGCCTACGGGCACCAACGAGTTGCGGTTGCGGTCGAGGTTCTCTTCAGCTGGGCTACCAGCACCAGCGCCCTGCGGACGTACAAACTCGCGCTTGCCAACGGCGAAGCTAGCCTGGGGGCCTACTTCGAAGAAGAAGCCTTTGCCTTCTTCACCCGTGTTTACTTTAAATAATACCGGTACGTCGATATAAGATAGCGTTGAGCGGTACTGGTTAGTATTCGAGCCCGTAGCTACGGTTGAGTACTTATAGTAATAGTTGTCTACGAAAGCACCTTTTTGCGAGTAAAGACCCTCAATCTGGAGCGACGTGTTGTCCGTGAAACCGTAGTTGACCAGTACACCGGCGGCGAAGCCAGGCTTATAGCCAGAGTTGTAGCCAGCTACATTGCCCGTGTAAGAGCTCAGGTTGAAGCCGCCTTTGACACCGTACTTCACAACGCCACTTTGGGCATTGGCAGCGCTAGCAAAACCGGCTAGGAGAGCGAGCGAAAGCAATACTTTTTTCATAACTGAAAAATTGGTTTAATTACCCTGACCTAATAGTGATAGATTTGCAGATTACAGATGGTCAGGAATGCGCCTTATACTTGCTGATTGTAGGACAGGGTTACAATCTAGATAAATTTTGATTTTTTAGTAAGAGCTTTGGGGTGGCTCCTGGGGTTCCGGCGATTTAGCAAGGGTTTAGGGGCTTCATGCACACCTCATTCTCCTGAATTTTGCAGCTCCTTCAACGCTACGTAGTTAGTGCCTTCTTACTGTTAGTGGGGCTGGGAATAGGGAGCCAAAGCCAAGCAGCTAAGCTGCCGCCCGCCGACACACTCCACCCCGCGCCACGGGCCCCATTTATTTTTGGCGCCTATGCACAGGGCGCTCTTATTATCAGCCATACGGCGCCGGTGGCACACCTCGTGGCGTCGCACCCCACGGGCTTCGAACTGAACGTGCAGCGCCAAACTACAGGAACTGCCCCCTGGCATAGTTGGTATAAATATCCAAAAGTGGGCCTGGCGCTGGTGTACTACGACTACCACAACCCCACGCTGGGCCAGAGCTACGCTGCATCGATATACCTCAGCAAGGCCATCCACCGCACCGCGCGCCACGACTTAAGCTTTCGCCTGGGTACCGGGCTGGCGTACTTTTCGGAGCACTATGACCTCTACACCAACCGCAAAAACACCTTTGTGAGCTCGGCGCTGAATGCGACCCTGCAACTACGCCTAGAGTACGATGTGGCCATCAGCCAGCACCTAGGCTTACTTATGGGCCTAGGGCTCAACCACTACTCCAACGGCGCCACGGCCAAACCCAACTTTGGCATCAACTTGCCTACCCTGCTGCTGGGCCTCAACTACCACCAGCTGCGGGCCGTGCCCACCGCCACTGCGCTCGCCCCCGAGCCCATCGGCATCGGCCGCACTTTCTGGAACATTAGCACTAGCCTGGGCTACAAGCAGCGCAGCGGCGGCGACCAAACGCACTACCTCGTAAACTCGGTGACGCTGGCCGCCGGCCGGCGTGTGAACCGCAAAAGCAACCTCCTGGTAGGCCTCGAAGGCTTTTATGACCGCTCGCTGGCGGCTGCGCTGCGCGACACGGCCCGCAGCCAGGACCACTTACCCAATGTGAAGAAAGCCAGCGTCTTTGTGGGGCACGAGCTGCTATTTGGGCGGCTGGCGGTGGTCACGCACCTGGGTTTTTACGTGTATAATCCCTATAAGTCAAACCCGTTTTTCTACGAGCGCATTGGCCTTAAGTATCAGTTTACCAACCTGCTTTTTGCCGATATTGATTTAAAAGCCCACTTGGCTACGGCCGATGTTATCGAGTTTAAGGTGGGTGTGAAGCTGTAGTCCGGCCGCGCTTCGGCGCACAATCGGGCGGCTTGGGCAGGCAGTAGCTACGCTTGAGAAAACTAGAGGGGGTAGGGCGCGGCGCAGGGTAGCATCTTTGGATTGCCCGCCGCCGCTCGCCTTCTGGCGCGGGCCTACCCCATGCTCACCAGCGTATTATCAGGCCTACTCTACCTGCACATTGCAGCGGGTTTTATCGGTTTTTTTGTAGCGCCGGCAGCGCTGGCCGTGCGCAAGGGCGGAGTGGCGCACCGGCGCTGGGGCCAAGTTTTCTTTTGGGCCATGGTGGTGGCGGGCAGCACGTCGTTGCTGCTGGCTGGGCTCAAGCTTTGGCTAATGCCACTGACGGCTGCCAGAGCAAGTAGCCTCAAATTCTTGCTGCTCACGGGCCTGTTTACGCTCTACCTGGCTGGCTTTGGCTACCGGGCACTCTACCTTAAAAAGCTGGGCGATGGGCAGCAGCCCGCCTTCACCGACTGGCTGACAGTGCTGGTGGGCTTGCCGGTGTTTGGGTTTTTCGTGGTTTGGGGCCTGCAGCACGGGGCCATTCCGGCCGTAGTGTTCGGGGCCATTGGGCTGATGACGGCCGCCCGCCAGCTACGCAGCTACCTGCGGAGCGCGCCGCCACAGCCGGACCAGTGGCTGCGCAACCACATCTCGGGTTTTGTAGGAGCTTACATCGCGGCAGTATCGGCGTTTTCGGCCACTAGCCTGCACTTCATTCCCTGGCCCTGGAATTTTTTGTGGCCTACGCTGCTGGGCGTGCCCTACTTGCTGTGGGCTCAGCGCCGCTACGTGGGCGTTCGCCGCGGCCCGCAAGCAGCACGCGCCGAGCTATCTGGCACCGCCGCAAGCTAAACCAGTGCCTGCTTGATGCGCTTCACCAGCCCCGGCCCCTCGTAAATGAAACCCGTGTAGAGCTGCACCAAAGTGGCGCCGGCCGCTAGCTTTTCCAGCGCATCTTGGGCCGAATGAATGCCGCCCGCCCCAATAATGGGCAGCCCGCCCTGGCTTTTCTGGTGCAGATAGGCGATGACCTCGGTAGCCCGCGCCCGCAGTGGCCGGCCACTGAGGCCGCCCGCGCCGTAGCCCGTCACGGTGGGGGTAGGCGTGCTAAGGCCCGCGCGGCTAATGGTTGTATTTGTGGCCACCAAGCCGCTCAGCTGGGTTTCGCGGGCTATTTCCAGGATGTCGTCGAGCTGGGCGTCGGTGAGGTCGGGCGCTATTTTTAGCAGTAGCGGGCGGGGGGTAGGGCGCGCCAGGTTCTTCGCCTGCACTTGCTGTAAGAGGCTGATGAGCGGCTTCTTATCCTGCAACTCGCGCAGGCCCGGTGTATTGGGCGAGCTCACATTTACCACAAAATAATCAACCACTTCGGCCAGTGCTTCGAAGGCGGCTACATAGTCGTCGGCCGCGCGCTCGTTGGGCGTGTCCTTGTTTTTGCCAATGTTGCCGCCGATGATGAGTTGCCGGTTCTGCCGCCGCGCTAAGCGCGCCGCTGCGGCCGCGGCTCCGTCATTATTGAAGCCCATGCGGTTAATAAGCGCCGCATCCTTTGGCAAGCGAAATAACCGCGGCGTAGGGTTACCGGGCTGCGGCCGGGGCGTCACCGTCCCGATTTCTACAAAGCCAAAGCCCATTGTCGCCAGCTCGTCCGTGAGCACCGCATTTTTGTCAAAGCCCGCCGCCAAGCCCACTGGATTTGGAAATTTCAACCCGAAAACCTCACGCGCCAAGCTGGGGTGCTGGTAGTCGTAGAGGCCACGCAGGAGCGCCGCAGTACCAGGCAATCCGTTGGCTCGCTTTAGGTTATCGAAAATAAGGTGATGCGCCCGCTCGGCATCAAGCTTAAAAAGCAGGGGTTTAATGACTGATTTATACACTGGGACTGGGGCCAAACTGTTGGTCGAAACTGACAAACAGGGCTTCTAAAGTTGGTTGTATAGTAAGCACAGCCTGCTGTAAAGTGTGCCAGGCTGCCGCATAGTCAACCCGAAAATATTCGTGCGAACCAGCCCAATCAGCAGGTTCAAGTCCGATTCGGCCGTGGCCTCGCCATGTGCATACGAGCCAAAAACCTGCACGCGTCGCACCGACTTAGCGGCAAAATACCCGGCTACACCCCGGTGAATATGCTTAAGGGAAAGGGGCAGCGATTCCACGCCGCAAAGAACGCGCTCAGACCCGGAACAGGCTACCCCGCCCAGCCCTCGCGGTCGAGCGAGCGGTACTGAATGGCCTCGGCCAGGTGCTGAATCTGAATCTCATCGGTGCCCGCGAGGTCGGCGATGGTGCGGGCCACTTTTAGGATGCGGTCGTAGGCGCGGGCGCTCAGGCCGAGGCGCTCCATGGCCGTCTTTAATAGGTTGCGGCCGGCCTGGCTTATCTCACAAATGTCCTTCACCATCTGCGACGGCATCATGGCATTGGAATGGATATCAGCCTGCTGCGCAAAACGCTTGGTTTGGATTTCGCGGGCGCGCTCCACGCGCTGCTGAATGTCGTGGCTGGTTTCGGCCTTGCGCGTTTCAGTCATCTGGTCGAAGGTGACGGGCGTTACCTCCACGTGCAGGTCGATGCGGTCGAGCAGTGGGCCACTTACCTTGTTGAGGTATTTCTGCACCACGCCGGGGCCGCACACGCATTCCTTGTCGGGGTGGTTATAATAGCCACACGGGCAAGGGTTCATGCTGGCGATGAGCATAAAATTGGCCGGAAAATCGATGCTTACCTTGGCCCTGGAAATGGTCACGCGGCGCTCTTCCAGCGGCTGGCGCATCACCTCCAGCACGGTGCGCTTAAACTCGGGTAGCTCATCCAGGAACAGTACGCCGTTGTGCGAGAGCGAGATTTCGCCCGGCTGCGGGTTTCCACCACCACCTACCAGCGCCACATCAGAGATAGTGTGATGCGGTGCCCGAAACGGCCGCTGATTTAGCAGGCCCTGCCCCGTGCCCAGCTTGCCCGCCACAGAATGAATCTTGGTGGTTTCGAGCGCTTCTTGCATGTTGAGGGGGGGTAGGATAGTAGGCAAGCGCTTGGCCAGCATGGTCTTGCCTGCACCGGGCGGGCCAATCATGATGACGTTATGGCCGCCGGCCGCGGCGATTTCCAGCGCCCGCTTGATATTCTCCTGGCCCTGCACATCGGCAAAGTCGGCGGCATACTGGTTGGCGGTGTGCTGGAAAATGTCGCGCGTGTCGATGCGCACGGGCTCAATCGTTTCCCTACCCTCCAAAAAGTCGATAGCTTCCTGCATCGTCGCCACCGGAATCACGTCCAGGTTGTTGACGATGGCAGCTTCCTGCGCATTTTCTTGGGGCAGAATAATGCCTTTAAACCCTTCCTTGCGCGCCTGGATGGCAATCGGTAGCACGCCCTTGATGGGCCGTAGCGCACCATCGAGCGACAACTCGCCCATGATGATGTAGTCGCCCAGGTTTTCGGTAGTCAGCTGCTGTGAGGCGTGCAAAATACCCAGTGCAATGGGCAAGTCATAAGCCGCGCCTTCCTTGCGGATGTCGGCCGGCGCCATGTTCACGACCACTTTGGTGCGTGGCATGCGGTAGCCACGCAGCTTCAGCGCCGACTCGATGCGCTGCTGGCTTTCTTTAATCGCATTATCGGGTAGGCCAACGACGTAAAAATTTGTTCCGGCCGAGACAACTACTTCAATGGTAATAGTATAGGCATTGACACCCTGCACGGCTGAGCCGTAGGTCTTCGTTAGCATTAGGTCAGTATAATTGCTCAAGTATAAGAATCTTCCTTACAAAAGAACGTCAGGCTACACAAAGTGCGGCACCGCGCCAGGACTAGTAACCTGGCGCGATGCCGCACTTTGTGTAGCCTGACGTGCTACTGGGTAGGCGAGGATAAAAAACTACGCGGCTACCAGCTTCTCAATCAGCATAATCAGGATGTGGATGACCTTGATATGCACCTCCTGGATGCGGTCGGCGAAGCCGAAGTGCGGCACCCGAATTTCTACATCGCTGAGGGCGGCGAGCTTACCCCCGTCTTTGCCAGTAAGGCTCACGACTTGCATGCCCACGGCCTTGGCAGCCTCGGCGGCACGCAGGATGTTGGGTGAGTTGCCGCTGGTGCTGATGGCCAGCAAGACATCGCCAGGCCGGCCCAGCGCCTCTACAAAACGGCTAAATACGAACTCGAAACCGTAGTCATTGGCTACGCAAGTCATGTGCGACGATTCGGTGAGGGCAATGGCGGCCAGGGCGCGGCGGTCTTGCCGGTAGCGGCCACTGAGCTCTTCAGCAAAATGCTGGGCGTCGCAGAGGCTACCACCGTTGCCGCAAGTTAGAGCTTTGCCGCCGCCGTTGAGGCTGGTGGCAAAAAGCTCGGCCGCCTGGCCAATGCGCTGAAGGTTAGTGTCGTCGGCCAGAAAATGGTCGAGGACGCTCCGGGCTTCGGTAAGCTCGGCGCGGATGAGGTCGGGGAGGTGCAAGCAGAAAAGTTAGTAGGTGGGCGGGGGGGTAGACGGCGTATTATAAGCCGAAGGGTAGGGGGTAGTCGTGCTGGTGTCGGTAGCAGGGCTCGACGTAGTCGGGTAGTTGGTGGGCGAAGCCAAGGGCTTTTTGGCATCAAAAAGCTGGGCTTTCAGCTCATTTATTCGCTGTTCTTGCTTGGCAGCGTTGCGGCGCAACAGGCCGCTATCGGCTTTTTCTACCAGCATAAGCAGCGCCGTAACGATAACGCCCACCCACGTGAGGCCCAGTAGCAGGTTTACTTCCATGGCCAGGGTGTAGGCCTCTACCCCAAAGATGCTGATAGACGAGCGCACAGCCGGGAAAAACAGGAAGAGTAGCGCCACTAGCAAATAAAGCAGGGCCAGGATGGTAACAATGCGTTTGAGAAAAAGCATAATAAAGGAGCAAAAGGGGGGTAGTGAAGGCCAAAAAACAGGCTGAGCCAGTAGGCTCGCTTTCCCTTACGTTCAGACTAGCGCCGCGTTGGTTTGTAGCTGGCTCAGGCGCTGGTACAGGCCGCCTTCGCGCAGCAGCAGCTCGTCGTGGGTGCCGCGCTCCACAATGCGCCCGTGCTGGAGCACGATAATCTCATCGGCGTGGCGCACCGTGCTCAGGCGGTGGGCAATAACGAGTGAGGTGCGCGACGACATGAGGCGCGTAAGCGCTTCCTGCACCAGCTTTTCGCTCTCCGTGTCGAGAGCCGAGGTGGCTTCGTCGAGAATTAGAATCGGCGGGTTGCGCAAAATGGCCCGCGCGATGCTCAGCCGCTGGCGCTGCCCGCCGCTCAGCCGCCCGCCCCGGTCGCCGATGCTGGTTTGGTAGCCCTCGGGGCTAGCCATGATGAAGTCGTGCGCATTGGCCGTTTTGGCGGCTTCAATTACTTGTTCCTCCGTGGCTTCGGTGTTGAATTTGATGTTGTTATAAATGGTGTCATTAAACAAGATGCTCTCCTGCGTGACGATACCCATCTGGGCGCGTACTGAGTGCAGCGTGCAAGCGCGCACGTCGTGGCCGTCGATGAGCACCTGGCCAGCGCTGGGGTCGTAGAAGCGGGGTAGCAAATCGGCCAGCGTGCTTTTGCCGCCGCCGCTGGGGCCCACCAGCGCAATGGTTTGGCCCTTCTTCACGGTCAGGTTGAGGTCGTAGAGCACGGGCACGTCGCCGTAGTGAAAGCTCACGTTTCTCAGCTCCACCTGCTCCTCGAAGGGGGGTAGAGCTATGGCCCCGGGCCGGTCCTGAATGCTCGACTCGGTATCGATAATGCCCAGCACGCGCCCGCCGGCCACCAGCCCGCGCTGAATATTGCTAAACGCGCCCGACAACGATTTAGCTGGCGTCAGAATCTGTGAAAACAGGATGATGTAGGTAATGAAAGCCGAAGCCGATAGCTCGGCCTGCCCGCCCAGCACTAGCGAGCCGCCGTAGTACAGCAGCCCCGCTACCACCGTTACGCCCGCAAACTCGCTGAACGGCGAGGCCAAATCGCGGGTGTTGTCGATGGCCTGCGTGGTGCGCGCATACAGGTCATTCTGAAATTCGAACTTGTCGAGCACGTAGCGGCGGGCGTTGAAGGCCTTCACCACGCGCATGCCGCCCAGCGTTTCCTCAATCACCGACAGCATGGCTCCCAGTGTGGTTTGGCTGATGGTGGCGTGCCGCCGCAGCCGCTTCGATACGCTGGCAATGATACCGCCCGAAATGGGCAGCAGTACCAGCGAAAACAGCGTGAGCCGCGCCGACATCGAAAACAACAGCACGAAAATGCCCACGATATTGAGCGGCTCCTTGAACACGGCCGTGAGCGTGTTCACCACCGATATCTCTACTTCCTGCACATCGTTGGTGAGGCGCGAAATGAGGTCGCCCTTGCGCTCGTTCGAAAAGTAGCCCAGCTCTAGCTCCGTGATGCGGCCGAAGAGCGCGCCGCGCACGTTGCGCACCACCCGCGCCCGCACCCGCGCCAGCAGCCGCCCGCCCAGGTAGCGAAACACGTTGCTCAGGAATACCGACACGATTATCAGCCCGCACACAAACGCCAGCGTGCCCTGCTTGCCGTGCCGGGCCAGCATCTGGTTGAAGTAAAAGTTAAACAGCTCCTTCACATAGTCAATCGTGAAGGCAAAGTGCGGCAGCGCAGTTGGGGCCGCCGC
>Ga0160429_1001152_pt1 | contig 15515 bp, 17 predicted proteins | sample SolpanmetagenomR_FD_108199 | JGI IMG/M metagenome (GOLD analysis project Ga0160429, IMG submission 108199) | Solar panel surface microbial communities from Lawrence Berkeley National Laboratory, California, USA - R | ecosystem: Engineered > Built environment > Solar panel > Unclassified ...
GATGCCGGCTCTTCGGAGAAGTCACTTCCCGGACCCGCCGCGCCCATCGTCGCCACCCGCAGCCGACCGCGCAAGACCCCCGTCAGACCCGGCCCTTGACACAGAAGGGGTCCATGACCGTGAGGTCCTCCGGCGGGGGAGCAGGTCACCTGCGTGCGTCGTCGTACCGACGGGCACCAGCATCCATCAGGCAGACCCGTTCGTCGCGGGATGATCACTGGAAGCGATGACTGCCGGCCGCGTCCGCCCGCCACCTGGCCCTGCGCCGCGGCGCAGGCCTTCCGTGGCTTCCGTGATGCGCCAGGCGCTGGTCGACCTAGACGTCTCGTGGCTGGTGTGTTCTCGCCTGCGGGGGTCGCCGCCCGGTCGCTGGGACAAGTAGCTGTGACGTTGGGACAACAAGACTGAGACGTGGGACAAGTTCACTGAGACTGGGACATCTGTACTGAGACGGGACAAGTGTCCGTTCTCACCTGATCTGTCCCAGTCCCGCGTCCGTGACCTGCGGTGGGACAGGTCGCGTGAGACGGCCGGCGGCTCATATGTCTCATCCAATCTGTCCTAGTCGAAGATCGCTGAGACCTGCCGGGGGAGCGGAGCGGGGCGTCCACGACCGCGCGGATCGCGGTATGAGTGGGCACATCTAGAGTCAGGCCTCAGGACTGCCGCTGCCAGTCCTGCCTGGTGATGCTGAACGCCACGAGCGGGGCGCCGTCACGATCTTCCTCATGTTCCTGCATGCCCAGGCGGCGCATCAGTGTCATGGACGCCACGTTGCGCTGGTCTGCCGTTCCGAAGACTTCCTGCAGTCCGAGGACGTCGAAGGCCAGGGCGAGCAAAGCCGTCATCGCCTCCCGTGCATACCCCTGCCTTTGAGCAGCCGGTACCAGCGCGAACCCCACCTCAGCCGACCCGGATCGCGCGTCGCGCAGCCACAGGCTCACCTCACCGATGAGGTGGCCTGTCGCGACCACCACGACCGCGAGGATCACGCCATCACCGTCGCGTTCGATGTCGGCGGGCGCCATCCGGCGGGTCAAGGCCTGCTTGACCTCCTCGAGGTGACGCACACCGCGGCTCAGGTAGGCGGCAACTCCCACGTCGGAATGCAGCTCGTGCAGCCCGCAGAGATCACTGTCGTGGAACCGTCGGATGACGAGCCGCTTCGTGTGGATCGGCAGGGGGAGCGGCGGCATGAACCAGACGCTAGTTGGGCCGGGCTCGGGGTGTGTTGCCCGGACCGGTACGAGTAGACGCCGAGGACAGCAGTGAGACCGTAAAGTCATGACGGCTGGTTAGGTGCGGCTCCAGAATGCTGTCGGGTCACTGGTGGGGCGGAAGCCGACGGTCGCCACGGCCCCGGACACCTCCCGGAAGCCGGCTCCTACGTCACCGGGCACGTGGGCGTCGCTGCCGAAGGACACCGCGCCGCCACCCGCCTCGTGCCACCACCGCACCACCCGCAGGTCCAGCGGCAGCTTGGTGTTGACCTCGAGCACCCGCCCGGAGGCGGCCAGCACCTCCAGGACGTGTCGGGCCTGCTCCTCCACCTGTCCCCACGGCGACGGGCCGTCTTCGGGCGACCAATGCCGCAGGGAGAAGTCGATGTGACCCAGGACCTCGAACGGGGCGTCGCTTGCGGCCATCGCCTCGACCTCGCTGAGGTAGGCGGACAAGAGGTCTACCGGGGTGCGCTGGTCCTTCGCGTGGTCGACCAGGAGGTGCTCACCGGGTGTGCGCAGGTCGGTCAGGGTGTGGATGGAGCCGACGATGCGGTCGAAGCCGCGGGACAGGACGCCGCGGACGGCGTCGCTGTGCCAATGCACCTCCGACATCTCCACCCCTGAGCGGATGGTCAGGTCCGGGAAGAGGTCGCGGCAGCGTTCGATGGCCGCTTGGTAGGCGTCGACTTCCAGCGGTGCGCCCATGAAGTGCCCGTGCCCGTCAGGGCTGTCGTAGCTGCCGCGGATGCCCTTGTCCCAGCTCCAGCCGCCGGCTGGGGCGTTCCAGACGGTGAAGTCGACGTGCTCGGTAAAGGAGAGGGCCGGCAACCCGACAGCGAGGGCGTGCGCGCAGCTGGCTTCCATGTTGCCGTGGACGGAGTCCCACGAGAACTGCGAGTGGGTGTGGTCGTCAGCGGGCAGCGAGCCGGAGGTGACCGGGGATGCAGCGGGGGAAGTCGACGGCTCCGTCATGAGCAAGCACGCTTGCAGAGGCGGCGCGAGCGCGCCAGAAGCAGCCGCTCACGGATGCGGCACACTGCGGTGGATGGACCTACCTGCTGATGGTCACGTGCACAGCCAGTTCTCCTGGGACGCGCGCCTGGTCGGGGACATGGAAGTCACCTGTGCGCAGGCCGTTGACCGGGGACTTCCCGCGGTGATCTTCACCGAGCACGTCGACTTCACCCCCTTCCGCGCGGGTTTCCTCGCTCCTGACTACCCCGACCTCGTCGACGACGGCGGGATCTTGACCGCGCCGCAGCTGGACGTGGACGGCTACTTCGAGTGCATCGAGCGGTGCCGCGCCGCCTATCCCGACCTGACGATCTTGACCGGCATGGAAGTGGGCCAGCCGCACCGACACATCGCTCAGGTGGCCGACCTGATGGCCCGTGGGCCGTTCGACCGGGTGCTGGGCTCACTGCACTGCCTGCCCGATGGGGCCGAGTTCGCCGAGCCGTGGGAGCTGTACCCGCACCAGCCCGCAGCCGACGTCTTCCGGGCCTACCTCGCCGAGATCCCCCGGATGGTGGCCGGGTCGCAGGTGTTCACCGCTTTCGCGCACATCGACTACCCAGTGCGCAGCTGGCCGCAGGACGCAGCCCCCTTCGATCCTCTGGACTTCGAGGAGGAGCTGCGGGCGGCGTTGCGGGCGCTGGCCGAGGGGGAACGGGCGCTGGAGCTCAACACACGCCGCCCACTGGAGGCGGTGATCGTGGCGTGGTGGCGGCAGGAGGGCGGACGGTTGGTCACCTTCGGCAGCGACGCCCACCGCCCCGACCTGGTAGGTACGGGGCTGGCCGAGGCCGGCCAGCTGGCTGCGGCTGAGGGATTCGAGCCGGACACCCGACTAGGGGCCGCCTGGCTGCTCAAGACCTGAGGGGCACCGGCCCGCGCGTCCAGCACCCTGACGAAGGCGCGCAAACGGCGCCATGACTGCGAGATCATGAGTCCTGGTCACGGATCCTGGCCAGCCAGGTGTCCGTGAGCTGTGACCACTCGTCAACGTAGTCAGCCGCAGAAGGGCGTCCCAGCAGAGGAAGGGCTGCGCGGGCGACGTCGGCGAAGTCCACGGCGGCCACGGCGGAGCGACGGGTCCCGGGCTCGAGGATGACGACGTCACCTGGACCGCGACCGGTGACGGTGGTATCGGAGGCCACGGCACCGACCCGGCCAGCGAAGTGGTGATAGCGCGAGTTGCTCGCCAGGCACGTGAGCGCGGTCTGCAGACAACGGGCGATGTGGGTGGGGGAGGACACCAGCGTCAGGCGTCGGGCTCCGCGCTGCAGGCTGACCTCCAAGGCGGCAGCGACTTCAGTCCAGGTGGTCGTACTAGTCCGATCGCAGATGCTGCGCTCGTCCAGCAGGTCGTCGACCAGCAGACGGGCGCGTTCCTGCGAGACGGTCAGTGACTCCTGGGCCAGGTCGTACAGGTCGCAGCGGTGGGCTCGGGCGAAGTGCAGCGTGTGCTCGGACTCCAGCACCCCGTTACCGGCCTTCGATCCGGTGCCGAAGAGCAGGAGTGGGTCGGGCTGGTCGAGGGCGATCAGCACTGCCCGGGGGACCCGGCCAAGGTGGTTGTGGTGCGGGTTGCCCCAGACGACGTCCTGCCACTGCTCGGCCTGAACGTGGTAGCCGTGGACCAGCACGACCGAGGGGGATGTGGTCAGCAGGGGGTGTCCTTGACCGGGTGGCACAAGGCAGTCTCCCAGCCGGCCGAGCTGCCGTTGATGTCATGGCCATCGACATGCCCGCGGCGTCCTGCTCTACGACTCGGTCCGCCTCGAGGTCTCACCCCAGGACGGCAGTGATGAACAGTCGGTCCGTTCGCCCGCCGACCCCGGGTCCCACCACGATGTCCTTGAAGCCGGCGGAGGTCAGGCGGTCGCGGACTTCCTCTACCGTCCACGCGCGCATCCGGAACAGGTACTCGTGCACGTGCGTCGTGCCCTGAGAGTCGACCTCTTCATGACGTTCGGTCACGTCGAGGCAGTCGTCGCGCCAGTGGGTGCGGCTGGTGAAGGTCACGATCGCGCCGGAGCTGAGCGTGGCGGTCTTCGTGCGGGGCCGGCCGTCCGCGCCTGCTCGTGAGCGGTCCGCCTCGCGGACGTCGAGGGCGAGAAGTCCTCCAGGGCGCAGGAGCCGGGCGAAGGACCGCAGGGCGGCGTCGCGCTCCTCGTCGGAGACGAGGTCGTTGAGGACTCCGCGGCAGGTGACGACGTCGAAGGGTCCGGTGAGGGCTGGGTCGCACACATCGTCGTGGTGGGCTGGGCTGGCCGGGCAACGACCGGCGGCGATGGTGAGCAGCTTGGCGGAGGCGTCCAGGAGGGTGACCTGGTGTCCCCGGTCGCAGAAGGCTGCCGCGTGGCGGCCTGTCCCGCAGCCGGCATCGAGCAGGGTCGTGCCGGTCATCGCGGTGGCGGTGAGAGCTGCCTCAACGGCGTCGATCCAGGGAGCGACAGGGTCGGCGATGAAGCTGTCGTAGGCATCGGCGAGGGCGTCGTAGAAGGGGCGTTCGCTCGCTGTGCTGGCTTACTGCGACGTCACGCGGGCATCGTCGCAGTAGGTCGTGCGGGCCTCAAGACCGTCGGTGCACCAGGGCCGAGCGCCTTACGACGACGTGGCTTGCACGCATCCGGACTTCGACATGACCCTGACGTCGACGACGTCCGCACCGCGACTACTTGTTCACTGGACCCACGGCAACGGCCCGGCCAGGCTGTGTCGAGGTGTCCGGCGTGACGTTCTCATTGCGACTGCCCACCAGGTTCACCGGTGTGGCTCTGTCATGGTCTGCGACGCGTCGGACACCGCCGGCGGGGAGTGGCTCAAGAGAGGTCTGCTCGGTCATCCCGAAGTAGTGCTGCCCACCCCGCCACCCCTGCAAGGGCCAGGACGAGCGGGAAGAGCAGCGATGACGAAGCGACGACCAGCACCACCATCAGTGATCATCGGAATGGATCCGCACAAGCGTTCGGCCACGATCGAGGTCCTCGACGGGCGCGAGCACGTGCTGTTCGGGCAGCGCTTCGCCACCAGCACTGACGGCTACCGCGCCATGCTCGAGGCCGTGAGAGGTTGGCCCTCGCGGACGTGGGCGGTCGAGGGCGCCAACGGCGCCGGGCGCTACCTGGCCCAGCGCCTGGTCGCCGACGGTGAGGTCGTTCTGGACGTCCCACCGAAGCTGTCTACGCAGGTCCGGGCGTTCGAGACTGGACATGGGCGCAAGACCGACGTCACCGACGCGCACTCCATCGCTGCGGTCGCGTTGCGCCGCCGCAAGCGACGCGGGAGAACGCCGGGTGGTGAGAATGCGGGTCTGCGGGTGGTGACCGTGGATGACGACAGCGTCGCGTTGCGGTTGCTGGCTGATCGTCGTGATGAGCTCGGGGTCCGCAAGACCGAGATCACCAACCGGGTCCACCGGTTGCTGGGTGAGCTGATCGGTGGTGGCGCGAAGCGGTTCCTCACTGCAGCGCGGGCGAAGAAGCTGCTAGAGGGTCTGAACCCTGAGGGTCCAGCGGCGCTGGTCCGGGCGCAGCTGGTAGCTGAGCTCGTCGAGGAGCTGGTCGGGATCGGGGCGAAGATCAAGGCCGCGAACCGGCAGTTGCAGCAGCTGGTGACCGCTTCGGGGTCACACCTGATAGACCTCTACGGCATCGGTCCCTCCAGCGCCGCCCGCCTGCTTGGGGATGTCGGCGACATCGCCCGGTTCCCGACCCGGGACCACTTCGCGTCCTGGAACGGGACCGCACCCATTGATGCCTCCAGTGGTGACAGCGTGCACCACCGTCTGTCGCGGGCGGGGAACCGGCGGTTGAACCGGGTCCTGCACACGATGGCGATGGTGCAGCTGCGCCGACCGGACACCGCGGGGAGGGCGTTCTTCGACCGCAAACGCGGTGAGGGCAAGTCGACGATGGAGGCGTTGCGGGCGCTGAAGCGGCGGTTGTCCAACGTGGTCTACCACCAGATGGTCGCTGACGCAGACGACCGGATCAGCTCGGCGCAGCCGGATCCCACGCCCGGCCTCGACGCGGAAGTCGCGGCTGCGGACCCGGCGATGAAGTCTGGTCCGGCGCTCGTACTGGCGGCCAGCCCTGCACCGGGCGCCCCGGTGAGCGCGGCGTTGGTGACGGGTCCGGGAGGGCAAGCGGGGGCGGCTCTTGACTCCAGCGCGACCGACTGCAACCCCGGTGTCGGTTCTTCGGATGAGCCACTTCCCGGACCCGCCGACCCCAGCATCGCCACCCGGCGGAGCGACCGCAAGAGGCCCGCTTGACTGCAGAGGTTCCATGACCGTGAAGTCGTCGGACCGCTCAAGAGTGTCGAAGTGCGCTGATCACTGGCTGCAGAGCGCGCAGTGCATCGTCTAGCGCATCAGCCTCACTCCACAGGTCGTGCCATTGCGATCCTTCGCTGGTGGCTCCTTGCGCGGCCCGCACTGCGAGAGCCCGCAGCTGCTCGTCGACCTGCAAGGAGGCGATCACTTGAAGCGTTGGCCCGTAGGTCTCGTCGACGGTAGGTCCGCCAGGCAGTGCAGAAGCAATCACCGCGGCCGCGGCGATCGCCTCCTCCGCTCCCCACTCCTCCTCGCTGCTCGCATCGAGTTCAACGCCACTGTCGCCATCGAGCAGGACCTCCTGCAGCGTCCTGCGCAGCAGCCGCGACCGCTCCTCGGGGGCGGCTTCGGTCAGCTCGCCGGCCCAGTCGGCGGCGCTGTCGTTGTCGAACGGTCCGGTACCCCATGCGCCCATGTCGTCACCGTAGAGGCCGGACCCAGTGCCATACCGCGCACCCAGCGCGCCATGACCGTGAAGTCTGGAGTGCGTTTCGGCTGGTCAACGACCGCTGCTGACGTCCTCGCCCTGCTCATGGTGAGAAGCCGTGAGGTCCTCGCTTGGGTGTAGGCGACGTTGACGACGCAGCACAGTCCGGGTGAGGACCACGACGATGAGGACGACGGGAACGACCCATACGAGGCCGAAGACGAGCTCGCTCAGGTGGGGAACAATGGGCACCTCGCGACCGTAGCGTCCTTCTGTGTTCAGTGACCGGAGATCAGTCGACGAGCTGGGTGGGCTGTAGACGCGGGCGGCGCTTCCAGTCCTTCGTCGCCTTTCTGGGCGGTCATCGACATGTCCGCTGAATTGCCGGCCAAGCGGATCGCGCCATGACCGTGACGTCGATCGCTTCCCGCTCAGCTGTTGTACGGATAGGGGCTTGACCGGTGGCCCCTCGACCGCTGCTGTCATCCCAGGGCGTCGTCGTAGACCGTGATCAGCCCGCCGAGGAAGCGCTGCACCGCCGCGCGCTCCTGCTCGTCCATCGACTCGATCAACATTTCGACCCCCTCAATCATCGGCAAGACGTGCCGGTGGGCCAGATCGGCTGAGGCCTGGGCTGCGGTGACGACGAGCTTGCGGCCGTCGGAGGGGTGCCGCTCTCGGCGCACGTGCTCCTGAGCCTCGAGACGGTTGAGCACCAGCGTCATCGCCGCGGTGGAGATCCCCAAGCGGCGGGCCAGTTCGGTGGGTGTGGCCGGGCCGGTGGAGATGAGGTGGTCCATCGCGGCCAGGCCTGCGGCGTCCACCCCGAGCTGGTCTGCGAGGTGCCGTTCGAACCGTTGCTGACGAACGGTGACTTGCTGCACCCGGGCGCGGATGTCGTCCTCGGGCAGGTCCCGCCCGTCGCGGCGCGCCGCTTCCCGATCGCGTCGGTCTGCGCGTCCTGCCGGGGAGGGGGAGGAGTCGTGGTTGACAGGCATGAAGGCCATGGTAATACTCAAACCTGCCAATCACATTGATAACCAATGAGATGTAGGACCGTGATGCTGACCGACGCCCACCCCGCGCTGTTCAGCATCATCCTGGGCCGCGGTCCGTGGCGACGAGATCGGCTCGGCCTCCGGTGTCCTGACCGCGGTGCAGTCGATCGCCAGCTCCATCGGGGTGGCGGTGTTCGGATCAGCGTTCTTCCACACCATCGCCACCGACTCACCCGAGCAGGCCTACCAGCAGACCCTGCTCATCCAGGTCGGCCTGCTCGTGGTCTTCCTCCTCCTCACCTTCCTGTTCCCCAAGAAGGGCCGCCCCGACGAGTTCGCGACCGTTGGCGACGGGGAAGACACCACAGCCGCCGCCTCGGCCGCGCCAGCGACCGGCGCAACGACACCGCTCGCCTCGGCCATGCCGAACCACGCTGAAGGAGAACGACTGTGAGCACGCCCCGCGTCCTGATCACCGGAGCCAGCATCGCCGGGCCCACCCTGGCGTACTGGCTGCACCGCTACGGCTGGCAACCCGTCGTCTTGGAACGGGCACCGGCGATGCGCACGGGCGGACAAAACATCGACGTCCGCGGCGCCGGCCGCGAGGTCACCCGCCGCATGAGCCTTGAAGACGACATCCGCGCCGCCAGCACGGGAGAACGCGGCACCCGGTTCATCGACAGCAGCGGGACGAGCATCGCCCGGTTCCCCGCCGGCACCTCCGACTCCGCCGGAGCCAGCGCTGAGCTGGAGATCCTGCGCGGTGACCTGGCCCGCCTCCTCGTAGACCGCACCATCGACCACGTGGAGTACCGCTTCGGTGACCAGGTGACGGGGTTGGTCGACAGCACCGCCGGAGTGTCGGTCTCCTTTGCCCACGCCCCCGACGAGCGGTTCGACCTCGTCGTCGCCGCTGACGGCATCGGCTCCAGCACCCGAGGTCTCGTCTTCGGCGACGAGGTCGAGATCACGTCACTGGGGATGGAGACCGCCTGGGCCACGATCACGCGTACGGACGCCGATGACGACTGGTGGCGCTGGTACAGCGCTCCCGGTGGTCGCACGATCAACCTGCGCCCAGACGCGGTCGGCACCATCCGCGCGAGCCTGTCCTACCCCAGCGACCGGGCCAAGGGCGGGACCGCCGAGCAGCGCACCCCCGATCAACAACGAGCCATGTTGCACGAGCTCTTCGACGACGCCGGCTGGGAAGCGGACCGCGTCCTGGACGGCTTCGACCACGCCGACGACCTGTACTGCCAGATGCTCGGTCAGGTCCACGCTCCACGCTGGTCACAGGGCCGACTCGCGCTGGTGGGGGACGCGGCCTACTGCGCCTCCCCGGTCAGTGGCATGGGCACGAGCCTGGCGTTGGTCGGTGCCTATGTACTCGCCGGAGAGCTCGCCGCCCACGTCGACTACCGTGACGCCTTCGCCGGCTATGAACGGATTGTGCGCCCCTACGTCGATCAGGCGCAGAAGCTACCGCCGGGCGTTCCCCGCATCGCTGCCCCCCGTTCCCGTGCCGGGGTCGGGATCTTCCGGCTCGGGTTGCGGGTCGCCTCCAGCCCCCTGGTCGGCAAGCTCGGAGAACGCTTGTTCACACCACCGGCTGACCAGATCGAGCTACCGGACTACGCCCATCTGTACTCCTGAGCCCAGTCTCATGCGTTTCCCGACACGGCGAGCTTGACCGTCATGCTCGCTTATCGACATGTTCGGTAAATGGGAGCGGCTTCGTTCGTCCCATCAACGATTCTTGTCTGGTCACGTCGCCTCGATACTACGGGTCCGCTGTCACCGACCTCTGCGGTGGTCCCCTCCCTCGTGCGCGGGACCGCGCACCGGTCACAAGCCTCCTCGTAAGGGCTTGCGCCAGATCGAGACGTGGCTCTCGCTGTCGGAGGTGAAGGGTGTGCCGGTCCAGTCGGCGGTCCGCTCTTCGAGCTGCATGCCCGCGAGCTCGGCCATCAGGTCGCACTCCGAGGGCCACAGGTAGCGGAAGTTGGTGGCACCGTGGCGAGTGGGGCCGTCCGCGGAGAGCCAGTAGTGGTGCGAGGTCCCCTGCTGGGTGACCAGGTCGTAGGTGTCCATCCCGAGGTGGGTGTCGCTGACGTCGAAGGGCGCGGCCAGCTGCCCGGGCGGCAGGCGGCGCAGCGGAGGGACCCAGAGCTCGATGACGAACCGTCCGCCCGGTGCGAGGTGGCGGGCTGCGTTGCGGAAGCAGGCGACCTGCTCGGCCTGGGTGCGCAGGTTGGAGATGGTGTTGAAGACCAGGTAGACGAGGGAGAACGTCCCCTCGGCCTGGGTCGTGGCCATGTCACCGACTACGACGGGGACCTGGTGCCCGTCGACCTTGCGCCGCAGCTGGGCCACCATCGGCTCTGAGAGCTCGATGCCCGTGACCGGCACGCCCCGTGCAGCGAGGGGGATGGCGACGCGGCCGGTGCCGATCGCCAGCTCAAGCGCGCGCCCACCGGCCGCGAGCCGCACCAGTACGTCGAGCGTCGGCGCGAGTGCTGCAGGGGTCGACAGCTCCGCGGTGTCCTGGTCGTACGCTTCGGCTGTGGCCTGGTCCCAGTAGTCGCTGCTCGTCACATGGCGAGTTTCAAGCAGCCACGACGAGCCCGTCTACAGGATTGATGCCGTTGAGAAGGTCTCGGCATGACCTGCCAGGGGCGCCCCACCGACACAGCTAACGCGCTAGCAGAAGACCTGGCCGTGCCCAGCGATGTCGTCGGCGAGCCATGGTGCGAAGAATCGACGTCCAGGGCGCAGGCACGGTCCTGGTCAGCGGCATGACCGAGCGTTTTGGGCTGCAACGCAAGAGGACGTTCAGCCCAGGACTTCCACCGCGCAGGTGATGCCCGGCGCGCGGGACAGCCGGGTATCGGCGGTTACCAGAGTGACGTCCAGCACCTCCGCGAGTGCGATGTAGGCAGCGTCGTAGCTGGTGACGGTGTGCCGCAGTTCCCAGCACCGCCGGAGCAACGGTCGGTGACCGGCGCGGCGCAGGGTGAAGTCGACGAGGTCGTTCAGCGCCATGTCGGCGCGACGCTCCTGCAAGCGACCGCTGGCTGCGGCTCGGCGTAGGACTGAGGCCACTTCGAGGTCGATGAGTTCAGGCGCTGTCAGGACTTCCCCACGCAGCCGGTCGCGGGCCTGGTCCCCGTCGGGGCCGTCGTCGGCCAGGGCCGGGGCGATGACGCTGGCGTCAACGACGATCACGGTCGTCGTGCACCGCCTTCACCGCGTCGCGGAAGGACAGGCTGCCGCCTGCTCGTCCGCCTGCTCGCTCAAGCACTTCGTCGAGGGAGGGAGTACTGGCCTCCTCAACCAGCTTGGCGAGCAGGTACTCCTGCAGGGACTGGTGGGCGAGGGCGGCGCGTCGACGCAGGACGGCGTGCGTCGCGTCAGGGACGTCCTTGATCTGAACGCTCGGCATGGCGCCATCCTGGCGCTGTGACCGCCGATGTGCAACCGCCGGGTCACCGACAAGACCGAGAGGTCGGTGACCGGTCAAGGTCGCGCGTGACCAGCGGCATGATTCTTGTCGATCGGGGAGGGGAGACGGGCCGACGCACCCTGCGGCGCGTGGCGGGTGGCGCGGCGGGCGAGGCCTTCCAGGATGAGAGTCGTTCCACCGCCCGACGAGAAGACCTCAACGTGGCTGACGCTCCTATGATTGCGCCCCATGGCCACCTGACCGTGAGCCTGCACCGCGACATGCCTCAGACCTCCTGGCCGTCATGTCTGCCGTGACCGGCTACCGGACGAGTGCTCCCACGGTGAGCTGCCCGACATCAGCGTCGAGGACGGCGGGAACCCCCAGCGGTACAGGCACCGGGTCGGGGAGGTGCCCCAGCGGGAGCCCACCCAGGACGGGGACCCCCAGGTCGTCGAGGAGGTCGTGGAGGGTGTCCACGATCGTCCACTCCCGGTCCCGGTAGCCGGCGAACTCCTCGAAGCTGCCGACGGCGACACCGGTGATGCCGTCCAGGGCGCCGGACAGGCGCAGCTGGGTCAAGGCCCGGTCCACCATGCCCAGCCCCGCCGCCTTGTTGGCCTCCACCAGCAGGATGCAGCCCTGCCACGACGTCTCGACCACCCCGACCGTGCGCGCGAGCATCTCGAGGTTGCCGCCGACGAGGTCACCGCTGGCCCTGCCGGTCGTGGTCAGGGCGGCCGTGATCGCGCCGGGGTCGTCGCGCACGAGGGTGGGGCCTGCGTCCATGAGCTGTTCGCGGACGGCGTCGCGGTGGGCGCCGTCGACGGCGCCGTGCAGCGCGGGGACGCCTGAGCGTCGCCAGAGCTGGTGCAGGGCGGTGATGTCGCTGTAGCCGACCAGCGGCTTGGGGTCGCGCGCCAAGGCGTCTGCGTCGACCTCCCGCAGCAGGCGCAGGCTTCCGCACCCGCCCGTGGACGCGATCACCGCGCGGACACCCGGATCGTGCAGCGCCTGGTTGAGGTCGGTGAGGCGGTCGGCATCGGTGCCGGCCAGGTACCCGCGCCGGTCCACGACGTGAGCACCGAGTTCGGGGCGCAGTCCCCACGACTGCAGGCTGTCCAGCAGCGGATCGAGCTCGGCGCGCGAGTCGGGCCAACTGCTGGGGGACACCACCACCACCCGGTCTCCTGGCAGCAGGCGTGCCGGAAGCGTCGTCGTCTGTGATGAAGCCACGCCGGTGACCCTAGGAGAGCGAACGCAGCGCGGCCTGGGCCCCCGGAATCTTGCGCTCGTCAGCGTGACTGTGATGTCGACGGATGCTCTTCGGTCGTCGGGCATGTCTTGCCACCCCGTAGCTCCCCAGGGTCCTTCCACCTGGACGAGCGTGGTCGTCGTCCTGGCCGACGACCACCCACGCCGGTGCCCCATGCTCGCTCCCTCACCTTCGTCGCACCGCCGACTTTTCCCGCCCCTGTCACATCTGCCCCTGGTTCGGGCTATTGCCTTGCATGACCCTCCACCGCGGATGCCCCGCGAGCATGGCTGACGAGCAGCTCGAGCAACTGTTCATCGACATCGTCAAGGTCTGGTCCACCCTCCTCGGCTCACCCGCCTTCGCCTCCACCGCCGCCGCACCCGAGGCGCTGTCCTGCCACATGCCGCCGTCTGCGCCGCTCAGCACTGTCGAAGCAGCCCTAGGTGCTCACCACCGGCTGATGCGGTCGGTGGTAACGCAGCCTCCGACCGGGACCCGAGCACGGTCGTCGAGGCGGAACGTCGCAAGCATTGGTGTGGCGCGGTGAGCCGGCGGCGCGCGGTGCTGGAGGGGACGGGTGCAAGGGCACGGCGGCCAGCGCCCGAGGAAAGCCGGCCTGGACCAGACATTGGCGGAGCAAGGCCGAAGGAGATCAGCCACGCCCGCCGCGAGCGCCTCGACCCCCGCGAGGACGGGCTCGACAACGGCCGGGGGGACCGCGTCTCTACGTCCTTCGGGCCGGACCCCGAGCGCGGGCTCACACTGCCAGGGCGTGTGGGTCGCGGAGCCTTGGGAGCTCGTGGCTTCTTGGCCGGGCCGCCGCGTATCGGTGGTGTGCGCTGGAGCACTGGTGCTGCGCACGCTTCGCGTGGCCTGCGCGTCGTGGTGACGGCCGGGTTGCTGTGCGGCCCCGTCAGCTTGGGTCTGGTGTTGCACCAGTCGCCGACGGTGATCAGCACGGCCAGGGGCGCCCGCGCCTTCACCCCGCAGCCGGCCGAGGTCGCCGCGGTGGGGGAGTGGGCGCAGTCCTTCGTCGTGGCCTGGCTGAGCACTCCCGCTGGGGGAGAGGAGAGTCTGCGCTACTACCTGCCTGACGTCAGCGCTCTCACGCTGCCCACCGTCGCCCAGGTTGTCTCCAACCCCGCGGTCGCCGATCTCACGCCGGCGCTGGCGGGGGGCGCCGCACCAGCGACAGCAGTGGCTACCCCGAGCACCGCGACGTCCAGGGCCACCGCGGCCAGCGCCAGCCCGGCCGACGGGGCTTCGGCGCGCACCAGTGGCGTCAAGCCCAGCGCGACGGCTTCGAGTGCGAGCTCCGGCGCCCGGGTCTGGCAGGTCACCGTTGGGGTGGACGTTCAGGAGCCCGGGCCTCAGGGCAACGTGGTCGTGCGCCGCTACTTCGCCGTCTCAGTCGCCTACGTCCCCGCAGGGCAGACACGCCCGGCTGCGCTGCGCAGCCTGGGTCTGCCTGGTCCAGTCAGTGCCCCCACGGCGGGGGAGGAGCCGGAGACGGGCTACCGGGAAGGGCTGCCGGTGACCGGGAGCGTCGGATCTTCGGTGCAGGCGTTCCTCAGCGCCTATCTCACGGACCAGGGCGATGTCACCCGGTTGTTGTCGCCACAGGCGGTGGGCATTTTCGCGGTTCGTCCGGTGGCCTACAGGCAGGTGCAGCTGCGGACTGTGAAGGCCGACCGCCGTGACGTCGGCAACGGCGTCCCGGCGGATGGAGAACGAGTCGTGGTCTTGGCCACGGCCGCCGTGACCGGTCTGGACACCCAGACCCGTAGCGCGCAGTTCGCGCTCACGCTCACCGCCCGCGGCGGGCGCTGGGAGATCAGCCAGGCTCAGTCGTCCCCGCCAGCGGCGAGCTCCGTTGGCGACGTTGGCGCGGCATCTCGCGTCGGCTTTTAGGCCACCGACGGGCAGCCCGGGAGCTGAAGCGTTGAGGCCGACCTCAGTCCCAGCCCATCGCCTACCTACTGCATCCCCCCCGATCCACCCATCTCATTTCGGACGACCTCGTCTTGGACGACCTCACCTCGGAGGACAGCCACATGCCCGTCACTACCAACCGTTTGGGCGCTTTGATCGCTGCGATGCCGGCCGGCAACAGCGACGTCTTCACCACTGTGGACAACCTCGGCTCATCCACGGCCAACTCCCTCGACGGCTTGTCGGTCGCAGTGGGTTGCGTTGCTGCGGTTGCTGCGCTGTGGGCAGGTGGCTTCAAGTTCACCCTGTTGCGCTGCCTGCTGGCGGCCATCGTCGGCGCCTGCGCCTACTTGGCGGTGTCTGACTGGCAGATGTTCACCGACCTCATCAAGGACACCATCCAGAACGCCACCGGGCAGGGCGGATGAGCCTCGATCGCGTCGGTGCCCGCCCCTTTTGACGGCTCACCGCAGCCTCCCTGCGAAGCCAGCGATTTCCTCACAGCCTCCCCCCGCGACGTCTGGAACCCGGAGACCGTTCTCGATGAGTACCGATCAGCTACCGCCGCACGTGAGGGTGACTCGCTTCTACACTGCTGTGCGTCGCATCCCGACCCTGGTGGGCAAGCTGCCCAACGGGGGCTTGATCCCCGGTGGTCCCTACACCCTGGGCCAACTCGCGCTCATACTGCTGGTCGCCGTCGGCGGGTTCTACACGATGCCGTGGTGGGGAGGGCACGGCGTCAGCCTTGGTAACTTTATCAAGCTGGCCGTGGCGGTCGTGATCACCTCGATGCTTTCCAGCAAGATCCGCTGGAGGGGCCGCCAGGTGCTGCCGGCGCTGCGAGGCGCGCTGTACTCCTACACCCACGGCTCCCAGCCCCGCCAA